>Ga0228535_1000233_pt1 | contig 180566 bp, 159 predicted proteins | sample SJ1metagenome_FD_168457 | JGI IMG/M metagenome (GOLD analysis project Ga0228535, IMG submission 168457) | Enriched culture of PCE-dechlorinating microbial communities from Ithaca, New York, USA - SJ1 | ecosystem: Engineered > Modeled > Simulated communities (microbial... > Unclassified... | reverse complement strand
GATCGGGAGGGGGGGGGGGGGGGGGGGGGGAGGCTGGATTTTCCATTAACGTCACATCAAAGAAATAGGACGTGAAAAGGAGGAAATCATGGCTCTGAAGACGGCGAACGAGTTTTTGGACACCATCCGGAAAATGAAGCCCCGCGTGTACATCGGCGGGAAATGGGTAACCGGCCTGCTTGACAACCCGGTCACGCGGTCCATGGTCATGGCCAACGCGGCGATGTATGGTCTGGCCGAGGATCCGGCCAACAAGGAAGTGATGGTGGCGACGTCCCACCTGACAGGTGATCCGATCAACCGCAACCTGAACGTCGCCCGGAACATCCATGACCTGGACATGCGGCAGGAAATGGCGCTCCTCACCAGCCAGACGGTGGGCACCTGCAATTACCGCTGCGTCGGCTGCGACGCCCTCAACAGCGTGGCCGCCACGACGTGGGAGATGGACCGGGACCTGGGGACGAAGTACGAGGAGCGGTTCAACAAGTGGCTTGCCTTTGCCCAGGCCAACGACCTGGCCGTGTCCGGAGCCATCACCGACGCCAAGGGCGACCGGAAGAAGAGGCCCTCCCAGCAGGACGAGATCGACACCTTTGTCCACCTGGTGGAGAAGCGCGACGACGGCATCGTCGTCAGGGGGATCAAGGTGAGCCAGAGCGGGGCGATCGGCTCCCATGAAACCCTGGTGCTTCCGGGCGGTGCCCTCAAGGAGGGGGAAGAGAAATTCGCCCTGGCCTTTGCCGTCCAGAACAGCGTCCCGGGGCTGTCCTACATCTGCCAGTACAACGCCTACTCGGCGGAGCGGGAGATGTTCGGCGACGAGGAAGGCGAACTGGGGAACCCGATATACGGCCAGCGGGAGACTTCGACGATGGTGTTCGACAACGTCTTCATCCCCTGGGAGCGGGTCTTCCTCTGCGGCGAGACCAAGTATTGCGGACGGATGGTCACCCGGTTCGCCAAGGCCCACCGCATGAACTGCGGCGGGGCCTGCAAGGTGGGGTTCGCCGACCTGATCATCGGCGGCACCATGCTGGCCGCCGAGTACATCGGTGTGGAAAAGGTCCCCCACATCCAGGAGAAGATCATCGATATGGTCCGCTTCAGCGAAACCTCCCACGCCTGTGCCATCGCGGCCGCTATGAGGGGCCGGGAGGAGCCGAAGGGCTCCGGTGTCTACCTGCCGGACGACCTGTTCGGCAATGCCGCCAAGCTGAACATCGCCCACGGATTCTGGGAGATCATCAAGAACGCCGGGGACATCGGCGGCGGCCTGGTGGTGACCATGCCGAGGCTGAAGGATCTGGAGGACCCGGAAGTCGGCCCCATGCTGAAGAAAGCCTTCGGGGCCGCGGCTCCTGCGGAGAAGCGGATGAAAGTCGCCAAATTCCTGCAGCACTGGTCGGCGGGACTTCACGGGCCCGGGACCTGGCACGGTGCCGGCGCCCCTCAGACCCAGCGGTTCATGTTCACGGTGCTCACGGATTTCGACGCGAAGAAGAAGATGGCCAAGAAGATTATGGGGATGAAGGACTGATCCCGCATGGGCCGGAACGGAAAGGCAGGGCACAGAGCCCTGCCTTTCTTCTTTGGGGCAGCGGATGGTACCCGTCGCCGCTGCGCCGGTAAAACCCTTCCGGTTCTCCCTGCCAGGGTTCGAAGCGATGCGGACGTCGATGGGGGGGCAAAGCATTTCCACCTTGTCGTCTGCCTGGAGTTGAGAAGGATCACCGATGCATTGTCGTGGGATCCTTCCACAATGATTCGGGAAGATGCCTGTTTATGCCCGAAGCAACAGCCGATCCGGTGCAGAAAGGACTTGCAAGCACTTCCCCTTTGCACTATGATCGCGGGCTGTAAAATATAAGTATTTAAGATTCTTGGGATATTCCCATTTCGGGCCGGTCCGGCGGTTCCCTGGCCATGCCACCGTCGTTCGGCTTAGAAGGTGTACGGGGGCGATGAAGGGTTCGTTTTCCCAGGCATTCCGCAACAAGCACCGGGGAAATGCCGGAGCCCGGGAATCGGAGCAGGTTGTTCCATGAGCAGAAAAAAGAGGATCGTTGTCCTGGCGGCAATGCTGGTTCTGGTGTCCGCCGCCGCGGCGTATGCCCTGCGGGGAGAGATCGTGGAGGTGGCCCTCTACCGGAATGCGAGAATGGTCAACGGCGTTCCGGCGGGCTGGAAGATCATGCGCCATTCCGGCACGCCGGTCATCCGGCTGGAGAAATTCGGCGATGCCTACTATGTGCGAATGATCAGCGATTCCCGGTCGGGTTTCGGCATTGAAAAGGAAGTCAGTGTCGACCTCAGGGAATACCCCTACCTGAACTGGACCTGGACGGCGACGAAGCTGCCCCGGGGTGGCGACGTCCGGAAATCCTCCACCGACGACCAGGCGCTCCAGATCTATGTTGTCCTGCCAACAACGGGATTCCCGGAGCAGCTGAACTACCCGATCCTTACGTATGTCTGGGACAATGAGGCCCCGAAGGGGCTGATCACCAAGAGTCCCAAGCCCCTCATGAAAAAGATCCGCTACGTCGTCGTCCGCAACAAGACAGACCGCCTCGGCACCTGGTACACGGAGAAGCGGAATGTGTACGAGGACTTCCGGAAGGTCTTCCGGGACGTGGACGGCGGGGAGCCCCGGGGGGCAACGCACGGGTTGCGCTTCTACATCAACTCTCAGAACACCAAGAGCCAGGCGGAAGGCTACATCGGTGAAGTCTTCTTCAGCAAGTCCTGACAACCCCCCGTTTTTTTCATTTCCTGACCTGCAAGAACACCGGACCGGCTTTCCACTCCCGTATGCCGGTCCCTTTCGTTTTCTCACTCTCCCGCCGCCACCCGGATCCGGTTTACCGCCCGGTGGGCCTGGCGGACCGGCTCCGGCAGGCGATAGCCCCGGCAGCAGGAAAGGACGATCCCGACGGCCCTCTCCAGGCCGATCCGGTGCCCCTGGGAGACGTACACGGGCTTTACCCGGTCGCGCGTCCTGAGTACGGTGCCGACAAGGGCGCCGTCCGCCAGGAGATCCGCCCTGTTTCCCTTCTCCATGCCCACTTCACCGTGTATTCCGCAGAGCCGGGTCTTGGCGCAGCCGATCGCCGGCAGGTCGAGAAACAGACCCAGGTGGGAGGCGAGGCCGAATCCGCGCGGATGGGCGATTCCCTGTCCGTCGAAGAGAATCGCGTCAGGATTGCGGCGAAGCCGCCTGAATGCCTTCAGGACGACGGGACCTTCCCGGAAACTGAGGAGACCCGGAACGTAGGGGAAGGAGGAACGGTCCTCGGCGGAGGCCTCTTCCAGCAGTTCCAGGGATGGGTAGGCGAGAACGACAACTGCCGCGAAGAAGCGGTCGCTCCCCCGGGCGTAGGAAACGTCGGCCCCGGCAATCGTCTGCAGGGAGGGGGGGATGGACCGGTCGTCTAAAATCAGCCGCTCCCGCAGCTTTTGCTGGAGGCCGATGGCCTCCCGGCAGGACAGGTCCCAGGGATGGAGGCTACGGGCCCTCATCGGGATTTTCCAGCCAGTCCGCCAGGATGCTCTCCGCTTTGGCCACATCGGCGCGGATCTGCGTCACCAGCGCCTCGGGGCCGTCGAACTTCATCTCCGGCCGGAGGCGGTCGATGAAGAGGATCTCCAGCGATTCCCCATACAGGTCGCCCCGGAAGTCGAGGATGAAGACCTCCACCGACAGCTCCGAGTCTCCGAACGTCGGATTGTAGCCGATGTTGAGAACGGACTTCATGGAGCGGCCGTCCATCTTCGTGACGGCGGCGTAAACGCCCCGGGCCGGCAGGAGCTCCTTCTCGGGCCGGACGTTTGCTGTCGGGAAACCCAGCCCTGTGCCGCGGCGGTGGCCATGGACGACCCGGCCGGCCACGTTGTAGGGCCGGCCGAGGAGACGCCGGGCCGTGCGGACGTCGCCGTCGAAGATGGCGTTGCGGATCCGTGTGCTGCTGATGACGTCTCCGCTCCCGGAGACGGCCCCGAGGGCCTCCACGTCGAAGCCGAGGGTCTTCCCCCAGCGGACCAGGAAGGCCTCGTTGCCCTCCTTGCCGCGGCCGAAGCGGTAATCGTGGCCGATCAGGATCTTCCGGATGCGGAGCCGCTTCCAGAGGACGTCCCGGACAAATGACTCGGCGGACAGGGCTGCGAAGTCCAGGTCGAAGGGGATCATCAGGAGGGCGTCGACACCGGTGGCGGCAATCTCCCGGATCTTTTCCTCCGGGGTCGTGATCAGGTAGAAGGGCCGGCGGTCGGCCCGGAGGACGCTTTTCGGATGCGGTTCGAAGGTGATGACCAGGACAGGCGCCCCGGCAGGGCGTGCCTCCTCGATGAGTCGGTTGAATATGGACTGGTGGCCCCGGTGCACCCCGTCAAAATTGCCGATGGTGACGAACGCTCCCTTCAGATCTCCGGGGATTTCCTCCAGACTGCGGATGACCTCCATGTTTTCCCTTTCCGCTGGCCGACCCCGTCCGATTCATCGTGAATCCGCCACTGGCGCGGCCCGGGCGGATCATTTTCCTTGACAGGGGATTGGCGATTCGTGTAGAAACAAACGCTCTTTTGAGATGCACCAGCCTTTTTGCCGAAGTGGCGGAATTTGGTAGACGCGCTAGGTTCAGGGTCTAGTGGGCGTACGCCTGTCCGGGTTCAAATCCCGGCTTCGGCACCATATATACGGACGGGGGCGCACTGTCAAGCAGGCGCCCCCTTTCCGTTTACGGTCCTGTCTGTTCCGTGGTGCCGTCTCCCGGCTGCCGTCTCCCGATGCCGTCATCAAGGCCGTAGGGCGAGGCCTTCCTGATACGTGGCGTATAGAAGAAATGCCGCAGCCGAGGCAGGCAGGTACTTGTCCCTGCGATAGGCGCAGTGAAACGACCGCTCCAGATTGATGCCTGACAGTTTCGGAATCGCAAGCAGCCCCAGCCGCTCTTCCCGCAGCATCGTCCATCTCGACAGGATCGAGATCCCCAGCCCCGCCTCCACGCCCTTCTTGACCGCCTCCGTGTTTCCGAATTCCACGACGTCCCGGAGGCGGATCCCGACCGCTTCGAGCCGCTCCTCGACGACCTTCCTGGTCCCCGACCCTTCCCGCGATACGAGGAATGTCTGTTTCAGGAGTTCCCGGGGTTCGATTTCAGTCCGCAGTGCCCACTCGTGACCGGCCGGAACCACAACGGACAACTCATCCTTCAGGAAGGGAATGGTCGTGAGGCGCTCGTCTTCGGCGAAGGCGCCGAGAAAGCCGATGTCGACGGCATTGGCCAGCAATTTCTCCACGATCTGACGGTTCAGGGCAATGTCCAGGCTGACGGTGACAAAGGGAAACTGGGACCGGAAACGCCCGATCATGGCGGGAAGCACGTGAATCCCCGTCGTGACGCTGTTGCCGACGGTCAGTGATCCGCGCCCGAGCCCGCGCAGATCGTCCACCACCTCCTTCAGCAGATCAACCATGCGGAAAATGGCGGCCGTTTTTGCGTAGACCGTTTCCCCCGCCTGCGTCAGGAAGACCTTTCTGCCCACCGGCCGGAGCGCCGTTCCCCTTCTATCCCCAGAGGATCAGCCCCATCTCCTGGAGTGTTGCCAGCTGAGGATGGAACGGCAGTACGCGGATCCCGTAGGAGAACATCCCGTTTTCCCGAACGGTGTACTCGCCGGAAAAGACCAGCATGCCGTTTTTCTCCACGTCCGCGACTTTCAGGGGAACCCGTTGAGGAGCGCCGGTAAAGCCATGGCTGTCCCGGAGGCCGACGACCATCTCCACGAGAATCTCCTCGGGCGCCATCTTTCCCGGATCGATCCGGACCTGGACGGACAGGGGCTGGTCCACCACGATCGTGTCCCCGTGGATGCCCCCGATGGACACTTCCTGGAGCTTCATGGAGGAGAACCGCATGGGCACCTTGCGCTTCCAGTCGACGATCGTGCGGGCCAGGGCGAACCCCTCCGACGTCAGCTCCTGATCCCGCTGCGCCGCGGGCCGGTACATCAGGTTGTAATACTCGGAAAGCATCCGCTCGGTGTTGAATTTTGGAACCAGGGTCTGCATGGAGCGTTTGACCGCGGCCATCCAGCGTTCCGGAACCCCGGAAAGATCGCGGTCATAGAAGGTGGGGATCACGGTTTCCTCGAGGAGATCGTAGAGATCCCGCCCGTCCTCCTCGTCGGCATTGGGCCGCTCTTCCACCTGCTGCCGCACCAGCGGGCCCATCGTCCAGCCGTTTGTCCCGTCGAAGCCCTCGGGCCACCATCCGTCGGAGACGCTCAAGTTCAGGACGCCGTTGGCTGCCACCTTCATGCCGCTCGTACCGCTGGCCTCGTAGGGGCGCCGGGGTGTGTTGAGCCAGAGATCGACTCCCTGGACCAGCATCCGTGCGCTGCCGAGGGAATAGTCTTCGATGAAGAAGATGCGGCCCCGGAACCGGACGTCCCGGCAGACGTCGATGACGCGCTTCACGAGGTTCTTCCCCATGTCGTCGTTGGGGTGGGCCTTGCCGGCGAAGAGGATGTGCACCGGCCGGGTCGGATGGTTGACGATGCGGTCCAGCCGGTCCAGGTCCGACAGGAGCAGGTCCGCCCGCTTGTACGGCGCGAAGCGGCGTGCGAATCCGATCAGGAGCGCCGAAGGATTCAGCCGGGAAAACATGTCCTCCCTCCAGTTTTTCCAGGAGGGAAACTTTGTGTCCGTCGCGGCGGTATAATCCCGGAGGTAGTCGAGCAGCCGCTGTTTCATCTCGTGGCGGATCCGCCAGAGCTGGATGTCCGGGATGTCCTGGATGCGCCGCCAGCGCTCCGGATCCGTCAGGTGCTTTTCCCAGTCCATTCCGAGGTACGTGTCGAAGCACTCCTTCATCCGGGGGGCGATATAGGACATCACATGGACGCCGTTGGTGATCTGTCCGATGGGAATGTCCGAATCGTCGAACCCCTTCCAGACGTCCCGCCACATGTGCCGGGCCACCTGCCCGTGGAGGTTGCTCACGGCGTTGCTCCGGTGGGACATCTTGAGGGCCAGGATGGTCATGAAGAACGGCTTGTCGTCGCCCCGCTCCTTCCGGCCCAGGTCCCAGAACCGGGCCCAGGTGAGGCCGAAGCGCTTCAGGTATCCTCCCAGGTACGACTCGATCAGGTCCTTCGAGAAGCGCTCGTTTCCCGCCTCCACGGGGGTGTGTGTGGTGAAGACCGTGCTGCCGTGGACGACCTCCGCCGCCTCCTCCAGGGACAGCCCCTCCCCGCTCATCAGGTCGGCGGTCCGCTCGAAGATCAGGAATGCCGAGTGCCCCTCGTTGATGTGATAGACCCGGGGACGGATGCCCAGCTTCTTCAGGAGGCGGACTCCCCCCGCTCCCAGCAGGATCTCCTGCTCGATCCGCACTCGCGGGTCGGCCCCGTAGAGACGGGACGTAATGGAGCGGTCCTGGAGCGTGTTCCTCGGAACATCCGTATCCAGGAGGTAGAGCGAAACCCGGCCCACCTTGATTTCCCAGATGTTCGCGTACAGGGTGCGCCCGGGGAGTTCCAGGGAGATCTGGACATCCGCTCCCAGATCGTCACGGACGATCTGCACGGGCAGGCTGGAGAAGTCGTTCTCGGGATACTCGGCGACCTGGATGCCGTTCCGGTCGATGAGCTGCCGGAAGTAGCCGTTTTTGTAAAGCAGCCCGACCCCGACGAGGGGGATGTTCATGTCGCTGGCGGTCTTGAGATGGTCCCCGGAGAGCGTGCCCAGGCCGCCGGAATAGATGGGAAGGCACTCGTGGAGACCATACTCGGTCGAGAAATAGGCCACCGGGCTGGACCAGCGGATGCCGTTTGCGGCGTAGGGGTTGCTGTCGGAGGTCTTCTCCTCCATGTAGTCGTCGAACTGGCCCATGATCTGGCCGTACAGGGCCATGTAGCTCGGGTTTTCCGCCGCTTCGGAGAGCCGCTCGGAGCTCACCGTTTCGAGCATCCGCACGGGATTGTTTCCCATGTCGAGCCAGAGCTTCGGGTCCAGCGTGGCGAACAGGTCCAGGGCCCGGGGAGTCCAGACCCACCAGAGGTTGTATGCCAGCTCGCGCAGGCGGCCGATCTTTTCCGGAAGGTGGGCCACTGCGGTGAAGGTACGGAAATGGGGCTGGGTAGAGGCGGTGCCCGCAAAGACATGCTTCTTTTCGCCATCCTCGGTCACCGCCATCTTGGCGGACCGCTCGAAGGCCGTTCCCAGGGCCCGGTCGTAGGCCGCCAGGTAGGCCCCGTAAAAATCGTGCCAGCCGGCATGCAGGGCCAGGAGGCGTGCGCCCTTGCGCATCCGGAGCCAATCCGGCTCCGTCCAGGTAAAGCTTTCCCGGAGGATCTCCTTGAGTTCCTCCTCCACGGTCGCCGGTTCCTGGTTGCGCCGGTCCAGGATCCTCACGCCGTCATAACCGCCGCTCATCTGCCGGACCCACTGCCCGAACCCGGCCAGATCGGTGGAGACGGTCGGTACGGCAAAGGCGGCGCACTCCAGGGGGGTGTATCCCCATGGCTCATAATAGGAGGGGAAGACGCCCATGTCGCATCCCTGGAGGGCTTCATAGTAGGGAAGGTTGAGAAAACCGTCTTTCCCATCCAGCGGGGCCGGAACGAAGATGACGCTGACCCGGTTTTCGGGCATGTTTCGGAGACCCAGCCGCTTGCAGGTCTCCATGACAGGATCCGAGGCCCCGTAGTGAAGGCGGTGCGTGGCGATGGGAAGCGGACCCGAATCGGTCCGCGCATAGTGCTCCTTGAGAGAGGGAAGTAGGTCCATGTGGCCGCCCATGACGAAGAGGAAGGCCACGGCCGACTGTTCCGCTTCGAGTTCCCGTTCGAGGCGGCCCAGGGCTCCGAGGAACACGTCGATCCCCTTGTTGTGGAACTCGTAGCGGCCGGATGTCAGGAAAATCCGCGAGCTTTGCGGGAGGTCGCGGCGGAGGAACCGGGAGGCCGCCTCCAGCAGGATCCTTCTCGACGTCTCCGACGGTTCCCGGTCTTCCGTCAGGTCCGGGATGGTTTCCATGTCCAGCCCGTTGGGGGTGATCACGTCGGGTGACCGGCCGAGGATGTTGCGGGCCTCCAGGGCGGTGATCTCGCTGACCGTCGTGAAGCAGTCGGCCTCCCGGGCCGCCACCTGCTCCATGGAAAATTTCGCGCTGATGTTGTGGACCACGGCCTCTCTCTGGGGAGACAGGTGTTCCATCGAACCGTACAGGTCCATGCCGGTGCCCGAGAGGGTGCGGCCCAGGATGGTGGCGTGGGTGGTGAATACGGTGGCCATCTCGGGAATCCGCCGCTTCAGGTAGAGAAGGCCCGCTCCGCACATCCATTCGTGAAAGTGGGCGATCGCGGGGTTGCCGGCGGGCCTGGCCAGGACGTTGTATGCCGTTTCGATGACCTCTCCCGCGGCACTGCTGAACATGACGGGCTCCACGTAGTCCCAGCCGCCGGTCATCGAATCGACGCCCCAGTTTTCCCAGATCCGGAAGAGAAGCTGGTCCTTGTCATAGCGGTGGCGGAACTCCACGAGGATGACTTTCGGACGTCCCGGAATCCGCCACCGGCCGAAGCGGCAGGGGAGTTCCTTGATGGCCGTCGCTTCGCGGATCCGGTTCCAGCATTCCTCGTCCGTTTCCTCGAACTCGGCATAGTTCTTGAGGTCCGGACCCAGCAGGATGCAGCGGTCTCCGAAGGTGCGCAGGACCTCCCGCATCTTGCTCGTGAGGACGGTGTGGATCCCGCCTACCTTGTTGCATACCTCCCAGCTGACCTCAAACAGGTAGGTGTTCCGGTGTTCCGTCATGAATCGTGCTCCCTGCGCTTGCTGGATCGGCTTCCCGTTCAACCCCCGGGGGGCAGGAGCCGGTAGATGCCGTCAATGATTTCCGCCGCGGCCTGCCACCGGACCGCCTCCGCCTCCGTCCGGACCGATTCCGCCAGGTCCGCGGCCCCGGCCGGATCGGCCAGGAGGTCGAGAATGTTCCGGGCCAGTCCCTCCGTGTCCCAGAAATCGAACTGCCGTGCCGATTTCAGCACTTCCGCGACCCCCGACTGGCGGGATACGATCACCGGGATGCCCCGGCGGGCCGCTTCCAGCGGGGCGATTCCGAAGGGCTCGGAAACGCTGCTCAGCACGAACAGATCGCACGCGGCCAGGGCGTTCTCAACCTCACGCCCCTCGAGAAATCCGGGGAAGCGGACCCGGTCGGCGATTCCGAGGTCCCGTGCGTGCCGCTTCGCGTCGTCCAGTCCGTCCCCGTCTCCGGCCATGATGAAGGTCGCTTCCGGCATCTCCCGGAGGACATGCCCGGCGGACTCCAGAAAAAACCGGGGGCCTTTCTGATACGTGATCCTTCCCAGGAATAGAACGGTTTTCCCGTCCCGGTCCCGAACCGGCAGCGGTCCCGCCTCCATGCACGGGTCGGCCGCGTTGTGCGCGACGGTGACCCGCTCCGGCGGGATCCCGTAGCGGCTCACGATCATGTTTTTCAGAAGGGCGCTTACGGCGATGACGTGATCCGCCTGCTCCATCCCGTATCGTTCGATTTCAAAGATGTTTCGGTTGATGTCCTCGCCCCGGCGGTTGAACTCCAGGGAGTGGAAATGGAAGACCAGGGGCCTGCCGGAGGTCTCCCGGGCCCGGACCGCGGCAAAGGCCGTCATCCAGTCGTGGGCATGGATCACGTCAAAAACGAGGTCCCGGGCCAGCCAGGACGCCTCTTCGCCGTAGCGGATCACCTCCGAGAGGAGATCCGGCCCGTAGCTGCTCTCCGGAGCCGGATCGACCGCTCCCTCTTCGCGAAGAGGCGGCGGCCGGTAGGATGCCGGCGTCTGGTAAGGGGTCAGGGGGGATGGTACGGGCCGCACCTCCATCTCCCGGCTGCCGGCGCCGGTTGTGCCCGATGCCGTGTCACTGCGTGGAAAGACGAGGATCACCTCGTGGCCCATCCCGGAAAGAGCGTCCGTGATTCCCCGGCAGGCCGGACCGATGCCGCCGCTTGACCGGGCCGAGAATTCCCAGCCGAACATCAGAACGCGCAAGGGCCTTCCCTCCGCTTTGTCGTGTTGAGAAATTCTGTCACAGTCAATCCGGGTTGTAAACGGAATTCCCGGCGCGGGTCAGCCGCCTGGAAGCCGCTCATGCCGCCGGCTTCCCGTCCTCCTCCATCCCTGTCTCCCCCGCCTGGAGGAGGGAATGAAGATGAAGAACGGCGGCGACGCTCCAGGCCTGGGCGATGCAGCCGCCCGGGCGGTAGGGGGGATCGCCGTCGAAGACCTCCGAGATGCTTCCGATGCCGGCTTCGGGGAGGTGTTCCCGGATGAAGATGCGCAAGTGCCCGAGCAGGAACGCCTCGGCTTCCCGCCGGTCCGGGGAGGTCCGCAGAAGGGCCAGGCCGAAGGGAAGGAGAAGCCACGGCCAAACCGTTCCCTGGTGATAGGCCCGGTCCCGGGATGCCTCGTCTCCCTCGTAACGGCCATGGTAGCGGGCGTCCGTCCGGGCGAGCGTGCGGAGACCACGGGGAGTCAGGAGGGATCTCCGCACGGTTTCCACGACCGCCGCCATCCGATCCGGATCGAGGGGAGAGAAGGGAAGGGCGGCTGCGATGATCTGATTGGGCCGGACGGACGTATCCAGCCGGCCGCCCTGCAGAACGTCTCCCAGGCAATTCCCTTTTTCGCTCCAGAAGACCTCCTGGAAGGAGCGGCGGATGCGCGACGGGAGGCCGCCCAGGGAGAAGTCGCGTTCACCGAAACGATCCGCCAGCTCGGCGGCGAAGCAGACGGCGTTGTACCAGAGGGCGTTCACCTCCACGGCGAATCCGCCCCTGGGGGTCATGGGGACACCATTGACCCGGGCGTCCATCCAGGTCAGGTTCATCTCTTCCGATCCGGCGTGAAGAAGGCCCCGGCTGTCCATGTAGATGTCGAAGGACGTTCCTTCGATCAGGTGGCGGAGGATCCGCTTGAGGACCGGCCAGAAATGCTTCCGCACGAGTCCCAGGTCGCCCGTTGCGGCCAGCATCTCCTGCACCGCCCAGAAGAGCCAGAGCGGGGCGTCGACGGCGTTGAACGACCCGGGATGTCCGTCGTCGGAGTGGAAATTCGGGAGGAGCCCCCCGTGTTCCTGCTCGGCCAGGCCGGTCAGGATTTCCGTTCCCGTTTTGGCCCTGCCCGCCCGGAATGTAAGCCCGGGGAGGGAGATCAGCGCATCGCGGCCCCAGTCTGTGAACCATGGGTAGCCGGCGATGACGGCCGGCCGGCCGGCGGGGGTGCGGACCAGGAACTGCCGTCCCGCCCGGAGAAGGGAGTGCATGGCAGGCCGGTCCCCCGGATCGCACCGATCGAGGAAAGACCGGTCATCCGCGGTCTCCCGTTTCCGCCGGTTCGACTCGATCTTCCAGAGGCCCGTCAGGTTCCGGCGGCAGAGGTTCAGGGAGGAAGAGAAAAAGACGGGTTTCCCCGGCTCCAGGGGAACCGTCAGCCCGCCGGGGGTGAACAGGTCTTCCTTCCATTCATAACCCCGCTCCCGCTCCCGGTCGTATACGAAATGAAAATGCCAGTCCGGGGCATGGTCCTGCGAGGGGGGGAGGCTGGTCTGGAAAAAGATGGAGGGCATTCCGTCATAGGGCTGGAGGGAAAAGCCGTCCGCCATCCGGTGGGGCCGGGCCTGGATGTATCCGTTTTGCCGGGCCAGGGCATGGATGCCTCGATATGCCAGGAAAAGACGGATCACCAGCTCTCCACCCGGCGGACCTTCGAGAAGCTCGTAACGGACGAGAACCTGGTCCTCCTCGAAAACCATCAGGATCTCCTTGCGGAGCAGAAAGCCTGCAGCGGCGAACTCAAAAACGGGTCCCGGCATCCAGCGGAAGGCCCGCAGGGGCGGTTTCTCCGCGGGGGCAAAACAGCCGGGGAAGCGGTGGCAGAAGAGGGGGATGCTGCGTTCTCCACATTGAAAGGATTCCTCCAGCTTGGAGAGGAGGACGAAACGCCCCGGTGGCGTCTTCAGATTTGCCGCCAGAAGCGCGTGGTATTTTCTCGTATGGCAGTTCAGGACCGTACTGGAGGCGTAACCGCCCCGGCCGTTGGTCTCCAGCCACTCCAGTCCAAGAAGGGATTCGCGGGAGAGGACAGAAAGGTTTTCCAGCGGCGGCGTCGTCATGGCGGCCCCCTGCGGGTTGCGGGGTGACGATGATAAGAGGCAACGGTTCCCGTCGGATTATGGAAGGTGGAGAACCTCGACGCCCTTTGGGGGTTGGAAGGAAAACGTCCGGTCGGGTATCGAAACGTTCTCCCTGAGATCCCGAAAGGCAACCCGGGTGAGATTCCCGAAGGAATCGGTGAATCGAACCTCGTGAACCTGGAGATCATCCCTGCCTACGGTCAGGTTAAGCCGGGAGACGCCCAGGCCGGCATCGCGGGGCGTAAGGACGAGCAGCAGGTTTCCGTCCCGGTCGACGGCATTGGGCCTGGCGTACTCGATCTGGAAATCCTCCCGCAGTTTTCCCAGCCCGGTGAAGAAGCGGATGGTCAGACGGGATTTGAGCAGGCTTTCGGCCTTCTGGACGTAAACAGCCCGGTCATCCGGGACGTAAAGCCATGAGGTCCTGGGGCCGATGATCAGTTTCTTTGCTTTCGGTTTCTCGTAATGCCAGGCCATCCGGCCGGGATTCCGGAAGTAGACGGTTCCTTCCTCTCGTTCGGCCTTTTTCGATCCTTTCACTGTCACTTCCTGGATAAAGCGCCCCTTCAGGGATTCGGTTTTCTCATATCGCTCCTGCATGTCCGCCAGGAGCTTTTCCAGAGGCGGCGCCTCCGCTCCGCGGACTGCTGCGGGCAAAAGGAGAATCCCCAGGAGCGGCAGCCACAGAAGGGACAGGACAGCCGTGAGCCGGCGGAGAGAACGCCGGCTCCGGCCGGAGCGCAGGCGTGCCCCCGGTGATAAATCCGTTGAAACAGAAAGGGAATTTCGCTTCACAGAAAAAACCTCATCATTTATCCCGTAGCATGCTGCCGCTGGCATATTTCTTTCAGTGGGTTTCCGGAAGGGGCATCCTGCATGCGCTAACCGTCCGAAATTCTGCCCTGCTTTGTAACCACTTGTTATGAATCACGATTTTCCATGCCTACACCTTGTGCAAGGCGGTATAAAATCGTGACATTTGAAGCCTTAGGGTTTTTATCCACAGAGTTGTCAACAGGTTCATCAACAGCTCTGTGGATTCCGTCGTTAACTCCCCGGATCAAGGGAAAGAACCCGCGGAATAACAGTTACCCTGATATTTTCAGGCGCCAGCCGAAGGGATCTTCCTTCTGGCCGTACTGAATCTGCAGGATTTCGTTGTAAAGCCGCTCCGTCAGGGGGCCTGTCTTCCCGCTGCCGATCTTGTGCTCCTTCCCGCGGAAGAACATTCGGCCGATGGGCGAAACGATGGCGGCTGTTCCGGAGGCGAAGGCCTCGTTGAGGAGTCCCCGCTCTGCGGCCTGAATGACCTCTTCCATGGCAATGGGGCGCTCCATGACGGGAATCCCCCAGCTGCGCGCCATCTCGATCACCGAATCCCGCGTCACGCCGGGCAGGATCGTTCCGCCCAGGGGCGGTGTCACCAGTTCGTCGCCGATCAGGAAGAAGATATTGCTGGTGCCGACTTCCTCAACGTATTTCTTGTGAACGGCATCGAGCCACAGGACCTGGGTATAGCCCTTGTCCTGGGCGGCCTTGCTGGCATAAAGGCTGGCGGCGTAATTGGCCGCGGCCTTGCAGTAGCCGATACCCCCCGGAGCGGAGCGGACGTAGTGCTCCTCCACGTAGATCTTCGTGGGGCTGAATCCCTCAGGATAGTAGGCACCGACGGGGCCCACGATGATGAAGAAGAGGTATTCCGGGGAGGCGTGAACGCCCAGGGCCGGCTCCGTGGCGATCATGGTGGGCCGGATGTAGAGGGACGTGCCCAGGCCTTTGGGGATCCAGTCCTTCTCGATGAGCACCAGTTCCCGGACGGCCTCCAGGAACAGGTTCTCGTCGACCGCTGGCATGCAGAGGCGTCGAGCCGAGTTGTTCATTCGCCGGGCGTTTTCGAGGGGACGAAACAGAAAAATCTCGCCGCCCTTGCCCCGGTATGCCTTCAGGCCTTCGAAAATGAGCTGGGCATAGTGCAGGCAGATGCAGGCGGGATCCAGGGCGAACGCCTGGTAGGGCTCGATGGCCGGATTGTACCAGCCTTTCCCATCCCTGTACTGCATGGTGAACATGTGGTCCGTGAAGATCTTCCCGAACCCCAGCGTTGCCTCGTTCTTGTGTTTCGGTTTGTGCTTTGCCGGTGCGGTCTTCGTGATCTTGATCTTCATGATTATCCCCCAGTATGATTTAACATCTCAAAAAAATTACAGATCGCTTTATCACGATTGGACCAGCCGATCAAGGCTTCTGTACTGGATCGCCTCGGCGACGTGGGAAGGCCCGATGGATACCGCCTCCTCCAGGTCGGCGATCGTACGGGAGGTCCGGAGGATTCTCGAGTAGGCCCGGGCGCTGAGACCCAGCCTGTCCATGGCCATTTCGAGGAGCTGCCGGGACTCCTCGCCCAGGGTGCAGTAACGGCCGATCTGGTCATTGTCCATCCGGGCATTCGTTGCCGCTTCGTCTCCTTCGAAACGTTCCCTCTGAAGCCGCCGTGCGCTGCGGACGCGGGCGGCGATGGCGGCGGAGTCTTCCCCCCGGGTTCCCATGGTCAGCTCCCGGTGTCGGACCGCGGGAACCTCGATATGGAGGTCGATCCGATCCAGAAGCGGTCCGGAGATCCGTGACTGGTAGCCGCGGATCGCCGCGGCGGAGCAGCGGCATCGTCGCCTTGTCTCCCCGAGAAACCCGCAGGGGCAGGGATTCATCGCCGCCACGAGCATGAACCGGGCGGGAAAGGTGGTGCTCACGGCGGAGCGGCTGATGGTGATGACCCCGTCCTCCATGGGCTGGCGGAGGGCTTCCAGGACGTTCCTGCGAAATTCCGGGAGCTCGTCGAGAAAAAGAACGCCGTGGTGGGCCAGGCTGATCTCCCCCGGCCGGGGCTGCTGGCCGCCTCCCGCCATCCCCGCATCGGATACGGTGTGGTGGGGCGATCGGAAGGGCCGCGTCGATACCAGGGAGCGGCTTCTCTCCAGAAGGCCGGCGACGGAAAAGATCTTCGTCGTCTCGATGGCCTCCGGCAGCGTCAGTTCCGGAAGAATGCCGGGAAGCCGCTGGGCGAGCATGGTTTTCCCAGACCCGGGGGGGCCGATCATGAGGATATTGTGTCCTCCGGCGGCGGCGATCTCCATGGCCCGCTTGGCCTGCTCCTGGCCCCGAATCTCGCTGAAGTCCGGGAAAGCCCGGAAGTCACGCCGGAACAGGGACTCCTGCTCCACCCGGTGAGGTTCGATCGGTTTCGTCCCGGACAAACCGTCCACGACGTCCGACAGAACGTCCACCGGCAGGACATCGAGGCCTTCGACCATGGCCGCTTCGTCTGCATTTTCCCTGGGCACGACAATTCCCGGCCTGCCGGAACGGTATACCTCCTGGGCGATTGGAAGAACCCCCGGGACTCCCTTGACCGCCCCGTTGAGCGAGAGCTCTCCGGTAAACACACAGCCGTCGAGCATCGCGGGCTGGACGATGCCCTCGGCCGCCAGAATGCCCATGGCGATGGGCAGATCGAATCCGGTGCCCTCTTTGCGGATGTCCGCCGGCGCGAGATTGACCGTTACATGATGACGGGGAAAGGAATAGCCGGCGTTTCGAATGGCCGCCCGAATCCGGTCCCGGCTTTCACGGACGGCCGCATCGGGCAGCCCGACCATGGAAAAATGAGGAATGCCGTGGGTTACGTCCACTTCCACGTCCACCAGGCGGCAGTCGATACCAATGACCGCGGCGCCGCAGGTCTTGACGATCATGTTTCCCTCAAAAATGGTCTGTGGCGGGTGTTCCGTAGAGGAAACAAGGGGATGGGAATACTGTACCCGGCAGGGAAGTCTTCTTTAATTCAGAACACCAATGAATGCAAGGTCTTTCTCTCTCCTGCCGAAGTCCCGCGGAACCGGCTTGACGGCGGGAAAACCCTGTGTTAAATTCCATCCGCTTTTGCTAATCCGTTCACTTTCACTTTCCCGGAGTCAGCCCATCACAGCAAACGCAATGACCCGCATGACCCATTTGGATGAATACGGCCGCGCCCGTATGGTTGACGTCACACGGAAGAAAGAGACCGTGCGTGTGGCGGTTGCCAGGGGATCGGTGCTCATGAAGCCGGACACCCTGGCGATGATCTCGCGGGGCGAGATGGTCAAGGGGGATGTCTTTTCCGTCGCCCGGATTGCGGGGATCATGGCGGCCAAGAATACGTCCGGCTGGATTCCCCTGTGCCACCCGCTGCAGTTGACGGGTGTCGAGATCCGGTTCTCCGTGCGGGACGAACGCACGCTGGAGATCGAGGCGCAGGTGACCAACCGCGGGAGAACGGGTGTGGAGATGGAGGCCATGACGGCTGTCAGCGCGGCGGCCCTCACCGTCTATGATATGTGCAAGGCCGTGGACCGCCGCATGGTCCTGACGGAAATACGCCTGATCTCGAAAACGGGGGGCAAGAGCGGATCCTTTGTACGGGAACCATGATTCCGCGAGACCGGACGACCCCATGACACAGACAATTTACCGGATCAAGTCATCCTTCCTGATTCCCCTTGGCCTGGATGTCGCTCTTCTGCTGGTGCTTCTCGGGTGGTCCGTCCTGGGATCCGGAACCTATACGGAGCGCGTGGTTTTGGGTGTTTTCTTTCTCCTGGCGCTGGCGGTCTTCGCCGAAGCGGTGTCCCGGAACGTGTCCGCCGACGAGGAAGGGATCTCCATCCGGAAATTCTTCCGGGGGACCCGTCTTCTCTGGCCGGAGATCAATTATGCCGGAACCCTGATCATGCGCGGCAAGGCCTATATCCTCCTGACCACGACAAAAGGATACCATGTCCTGTCCAGTGCCTACGGGAACTACGAAAAACTGGTCGACCACATGGTCCGTCACCTGGATGCGGAGAGGGTGGAGGAGACGCTTCGAGCGCAGATCGACCAGCCGGTTCGCGGCAGGTCGGATGCGGCGTCGGCATGGTTCGCAGCGGCTGTGATCCTCGGTATTCTTATCCTGAAATTGATGAAGATTTGACCCTTCCAACGGAGAAAGCCCCAAGACCATGAAGACCAGGAAATCCACAGCCGGCAGCCGGATGGAGAAAGCGGACGATCCCGTCCGGGTCGTGGAACGGATGATGGAGATGAAGCTCGAAGATATCGCCACGGTGCTGGGCGCGTCGGGCAATGGAAAAAGCCGGCTCCATGAAAATGTGATGACGATGGTGGAGCGGAGCCTCTTCCGGATCGCCCTCGGCCGTTCCGGCAATGTACGCAGCAAGGCCGCGGCATACCTGGGGATCAACCGGAACACCTTCCAGAAAAAGCTGATCCGGCTTGGTCTGGACGGCAATCCGGAGGAGGAATGAGGATGCCGGGGGAGAATCCGGACCGGACTTCGGTGCGGGAGAGGCCGGGAGATGGATGATGCTTTCCTGCCCGCCGCCATTCGCAGGCTCCTCGATCAAGGCGTCCGCATCCCCCAGCCCTGGACCGTCGAGGTCGGGGATGAGGTTTCTCCGGACCGCATCTCCGGCCGGGGCGTTGTCCTCCATGGCGGTGTCCGGCTTCACGGTGAACGGACGCTCCTCTGTGACGGGGTGAAACTGGGGGCGGAAGGCCCGGCCGTTGTTGAGAACTGCCTCGCAGGGCCGGACGTTGAACTGAAAGGCGGCTTCTACCGGGGGTCGGTTTTCCTGCGCGGCGTACAGATCGGTTCCGCCTCCCACGTCCGGGAAGACTGCCTCCTCGAGGAAGAATCCTCCGGGGCTCATGCCGTAGGACTCAAGCAGACCATCCTTTTCCCCTTCGTGACCCTCGGCAGCCTGATCAACTTCTGCGACTGCCTCATGGGGGGCGGCACGAGCCGCCGGAACCACAGCGAGGTGGGAAGCTCCTTCATTCATTTCAATTATACCCCGCGTCAGGACAAGGCGACGGCGTCCCTTCTCGGCGATGTTCCGCGTGGCGTCATGCTGGATCAGCCTCCGATCTTTCTCGGCGGGCAGGGAGGAATCGTCGGGCCCGTCCGGATGGGTTTCGGAACGGTCCTTCCCGCCGGCGCGATCTGCCGCCGGGACGTTCCGGAGGGAGGCGTGGCGATCGGCGATGACGGCAGGGACCGGAAAGAAGGACCCTTCCTCCCGGATCGGAGGGGGGGGCTTGCCAGAAAAGTGCGGAACAACCTTTTGTACATAGCCAATCTTTTCGCCCTGCGGGCCTGGTACGCACAGGTCCGGAGTCCCTTTTTCCTTGCCGCCTCGCAGGAAGCGGAGCTGTTGCCGGGTGCGCTGGGCGTCCTCGAAGGGGCGGTTGCGGAGCGGCTTCTGAGGCTGCGGAATGTAGCCGCAAAAATGCCGCCGGAGGGTGAAGCGACCGGACCGGCGGGGCTGGTGTCCGAGCGCCGCCGGCAGTTCAGGGAGCGGTGGACGGAAGCGGAGGAGGTCTTTCGGGAGGGGGCCGGGGATTGCGGGGATCCGATGCTCCGGGACCGGTTCCTGGCCGTCCTGGACCGGTGTGCGGGACGTCCCGCCGGATCGGCGGACTATCTTCCCTTCATCCAGGCGCTCGAAAAGCCGGAGCGCCTCCTGGGGACGGCCTGGCTGGAGAGCATCGTGAACGACCGGATGGAACGGGTTCTGGGTGTGCTGACGGCCTTCCGTTCCGGGCCTGTAGAGGCGGCATGACAGGGAAATCCATGACGAAATTCGTCCGGGACATGAATCGATTCGGCATTGGCATCGCCAGGGCTCTCTCGGCCTGGCGGGTTTTCGTGGGAAGGCGTCCTGAGGATGTCCGCGGTCCCGCCGTGATCCTTTTCCCTCTGCAGCCGGGGCTGCTTGCCTGCGGCCTTGCCGGCATCGTCACCATCAAACGGGCCGGTCCAGCCGGGGAGACATCGGATGTGGAGAGACTCGCGGCGACCTTCGGGCGGGTCCGGGCCAGGGGCATGAAGGCCCTGCGCATGGGAGCCCTCCTGCCGCAGGATTACCTGGAGCCTGAATCCCTGCGGGAGCTGGAGGCCGGGACATCGCGACTCAAGGAAGACGATTCCTATCAGGATTTCTTCTTCCGGGACGGCCAGGTTGCCGACATGAAAATTCTCTGCGAGGATCTGGCGGGCTTTGTCGGCGAGGAGGAGAAGGAGCTGGAGGAAGCCGCGACCTCCTTCAGCACCGCGGAGCTGGAGATCCTGGGGAGCCGGCAGATCCTGCTGAAGGACATCCTGTGGGCATTGGAGCAGGACCTGCTGGCAAACGTGGACCGGATCACCGCCCTGGCCGGGGCCGCCTCGCCCCGGGACGTCGATCCGGTCTCCTTCGGCAAGTACCGGAGAATGAACTTCCTTCTCAACTGCATCGACCGCCTGGAAGTGCGGGGCCGGGACTCCGCGGGCCTGACGCTGGCCATGACCTTCCCCGATGGCGACCGTCTTCACCGCCTGGAGGACCGCCTGCGGGAGGAAAGGCTATACGAAGCCTATTCCCGGAGAACGAGCGGGGGAGATCTCCTCAACGGGAGCATTTGCCTCTCGGAGCGGGGGGCCGGCGACGATTCCGGACGGCGGGATGTGACGGCCAATTTCGTCTACAAGACGTCCTCCATCATCGGGGAACTCGGGAGGAACGTCCGGGAACTCCGCAAGGCCGTTTCCGAAGACCCGGTCCTCCGGTTCTTCGTCAGGCAGGAGACGCTCCTGGAGACGTCCATGACCCATACCCGCTGGGCTTCCGTCGGTTCGATCACGGAAGAGAACTGCCATCCCGTGAACAGCTTCACCCTGGCGGACCGGACGGGACGCAAGGCATGCCCCCGGTATGGCGCTGGAGACTGGGCCATTCATGTCGTCCTCAACGGCGACATCGACAATTATCCGGAGCTGCGGAAGGAACTGGAGACCGATCAGGAGCTCATTGCACCGGCGCTCACCACCGATACGAAGATCATCCCCCTCCAGATCGAACGCTACCTGCTGGAGGGGTACGACCTGGCGGAGTCGTTCCGGCTGGCCGTGAGCAGTTTCGAGGGATCCCATGCCATTGCGATGACGAGCGACCTGGAGCCGGGCAAGGCGTTTCTGGCCCTCCGGGGAAGCGGCCAGACGATTTACGTGGGCCTGGCTCCGGACCAGTATGTCTTCTCCTCCGAGCTGTACGGCATCGTGGAGCGGACGCCCTGGTTCATCAAGATGGACGGGGAGGCGCCGGCCGATCCCGATATCCCCGAATCGACGGGACAGGTTTTCATTCTGCACCAGGAATCGGAGGGAGGGCTGGCCGGTATCCGGGCTTTCGCCTACGACGGAACACCTCTTGCTGTCGGCGAGTCCTCCGTCAAGCGGGCCGAGATGACCACCCGGGACATCGACCGGGGAAGCAACCCCCACTTCTTTCTCAAGGAAATCGGCGAATCCACCCTGTCCATCCGGAAGACGCTCCGGGGAAAATACCGCATTCACCGGGCAGATGGGGGGGATCCCCGGGTGGCCTTCAACATTGGCGAGGACATCGTGCCGCTCTCCGTGCAGTCGGACCTTCGGGAGGGCGCCATCCGGCGCATCCTGGTCATCGGGCACGGGACGGCAGCCGTGGCGGGCTCCGCCGTGGCCGACGCCATGGAGCGGTATCTCCGGGGGACCCGCATCCGCGTGGAAGGGAAAGTGGCCTCGGAGCTCAGCGGATTTTTCCTGGAAGACGACCTGTCGGACACGCTCCTGGTGCCCATCACCCAGTCGGGCACCACGACGGACACGAACCGGGCCGTGGCCATGGCCCATGAGCGGGGGGCCCGGGTGGTCTCCATCGTCAACCGGCGGCAGTCCGACATCACCTCCAAGTCCGACGGCGTTTTCTATACCAGCGACGGGCGGGACATCGAGATGTCCGTGGCGTCCACGAAAGCCTTCTATTCCCAGATCGTGGCCGGCCATGTCCTGGCCCTTTTCATCGCCCAGCTCATGGGGTCCCTGACCGATGAAGAGATCGCAGGGGAGCTTGCCGGCCTCGAACAGGCGCCGGAGATGATGAAGCGGGTGCTGGCCCGGAAGGATCTCATCCGGTATTCCGCGGATCTCCTGGCGAAGCAGAAGCGCTACTGGGCCGTCGTGGGCAGCGGCCCCAACAAGGCCGCGGCGGACGAGATCCGCATCAAATTGAGCGAGCTGTGCTATCGAACGATTTCCTCGGACGTGACGGAAAACAAGAAGCACATCGATCTCTCGGCGGAGCCCCTGATCATCGTCTGCGCCGCCGGCAACCCGGAAGCGGTCGTGGGCGACCTGGTGAAAGACGTGGCCATCTTCAAGGCCCACAAGGCCGCCGTGGTCGTCTTTGCCGACGAGGGGGAGGAGCGGTTCGATTCCCTGGCCGACTCGGTCATCCCCATCCCCGGTGCCCGCATGCCCCTTCCGGTGATCCTCAACACCCTGGCCGGCCACCTGTGGGGCTATTACGCCGCCTGCAGCATTCACAAGGACTCCCTGTTCCTCAGGGACTTCCGGAACCGGATCCACCAGGCCATGGTGGACCCGTCCGGACGGCCCGTATCGTTCTATGAATGGATGGCCGACCGGACCTTCCGCCGCATGATCCGCGACTTCTCCCACACCTTCAACAAGCTCCGGGACGAAGGGTCCTTTTCCGCCACCAGCGTCAAGGCCGTTTCGGATCTCGTTCTCCTCCTGAAGTACGCCATGGGCAAACTCCCCCTGGAGGATTTCTGGAACGACTTCCGCGGCGACAACGGGCCGGCCTCGCCGCTGGACCTCCTGGACTTCACCCTTGCCCAGGCGGCGGAGGATCTCTCCCGCCCGGTGGACGCCATCCGCCACCAGGCGAAGACCGTCACCGTCGGGACGAGCCGCAAGGCCGCACCGCTCCGGGGGATCTTCTTCGACCTGCTCAGGGAGCTCGGTTTCACCGTGAAGGACCTGTCCTCCAGGGACATCATCGTCCTCAACCGGATTCAGCCGGGGGTGGAGGCGATCAAGGGGTACACCCTCTACGGGATCGACCGCCTGGACGACGACGGAAGGCCCGCCGACCAGACCACGATCACCATCCGTGCAAGGGGCGGGGTTTCCCTCGGCATGGCCTCCCGCGCGGAAGGAACGAAAGCGCTGATGGGAACGAAGCGGATGATCGTCCGCATCGGCCGCCTGTACGTGGGCAGGGGAAAATCCGACGGGGCGCCCATCGTGATCATCCCCCTGCTGAAGGGAGGGATGGTCCGGAGCCTGCTCCTGATCCACGTCCGCTACAATGAAGCCCTGGCTCTCCGCGAAAAGGTGGAAGTCATCGGCTACGCCTACAACGACATCCGGAACCTGGTGAACGAGTACAACCTGGCGTGGGATGATCGTTACCTCGAGACCTTCACCCTCGAATCGCTCCTGAGCGAGCCTCCCGAGGTGATCGCAGGAAAAATCAAACAAATGCTGGAGCCGGTATGAAAACAACCAAATTCATCTTCGTCACGGGCGGAGTGCTTTCTTCCCTGGGAAAAGGGCTGGCCGCGGCGTCCATCGCGGCGCTCCTGGAATCGCGGGGACTCCGGGTCACGAACCAGAAACTGGATCCCTACATCAACGTCGATCCGGGCACCATGAGCCCCTTCCAGCACGGAGAGGTCTTCGTCACCGACGACGGCGCCGAGACCGACCTGGACCTGGGGCATTACGAACGGTTCACCACCACGCGCATGGGCCGCGGCAACAACCTCACGACCGGCCAGGTCTACTACTCCGTCATCGCCAAGGAGCGCCGGGGCGACTACCTGGGCAAGACGGTGCAGGTCATTCCCCACATCACCAACGAAATCAAGGATTTCATCCGGACCACCGCGGAAGGATTCGACGTGGCCATCGTGGAGATCGGCGGGACCGTGGGCGACATCGAGAGCCTGCCCTTCCTGGAGGCCATCCGCCAGTTCCGCAATGAGGTGGGAAGGCAGAACGCCATCTTCATCCACCTGACCTGGGTTCCCTTCATCAAGACGGCGGGGGAGGTGAAGACCAAGCCCACCCAGCACAGCGTCAAGGCCCTCCGGGAAATCGGCATCCAGCCGGACATCCTCCTCTGCCGGACGGAGGATATCCTTTCCGAGGACATCAAGGCGAAAATCGCCCTGTTCTGCAACGTCGAGGTGGCCTCCGTCTTCACCGCCAAGGACGTGCGCTGCATCTACCAGGTGCCGCTCAATTTCCACCGGGAGGGGCTGGACGGCAAGATCATCGACCTCCTGAACATCTGGACGGGCCAGCCCCACCTCGATGCCTGGGAGTCCGTGGTAGACCGGATGATCGGCCCCTCCGGCGAGGTCTGCATCGCCATCGTGGGAAAGTACGTCAACCTGACCGACTCCTACAAGAGCCTCAACGAAGCCCTCATCCACGGCGGCATCGCCAACGACTGCCGGGTGAACCTCCGGTTCGTCGATTCGGAAAAGATCGAGAAGGAAGGGCTGGGACACCAGCTCGACGGTGCGGACGGGATTCTCGTTCCAGGGGGGTTCGGAAACCGGGGCATCGAGGGCATGATCATGGCCATTCATCAGGCCAGGACGAAGGGGATTCCCTTCTTCGGGATCTGCCTGGGGATGCAGATGGCGGTCGTCGAGTTCGCCCGGTTCGTCTGCGGGATGGAACGGGCCAACAGCTCGGAGTTCGACGAGGAGACTCCCTACCCGGTCATCGACCTCCTGCCCGAGCAGAAGGGCGTGACGGAGAAGGGGGCCACCATGCGCCTCGGTTCGTATCCCTGCATGCTGGAGGAAAATACCTTCGCCCACGAGGCCTACGGGCAGTGGGAGATCCAGGAGCGACACCGGCACCGCTACGAGTTCAACAACGACTTCAAGGAGACCCTGACCGGGAAGGGGCTCCGGATCACCGGCACGTCCCCCGACGGCCGCCTGGCGGAGATCGTCGAGATCAAGGACCACCCCTGGTACCTGGGATGCCAGTTCCATCCGGAATTCAAGTCCCGGCCCACGAGCCCGCACCCCCTGTTCGCCCGGTTCATCGAGGCAGCCCGGGCGTTCAAGAGCAAGGACGGGTGCTGAATTCCGTCCCCGGTGGACATGGACCTCCTGCTCCTGCACCTGGAAAACAACGTTACCCTCGAAGAGGACCGGCTGGTCCTGGTGGACCGGCGGCGGCTGCCCCGGGAGATCGTCCGGGTCACCTGCACCGGCTACGGGGACGTGGCGCGGGCCATCGAAGACATGGTCGTCCAGGGGGCGGGAGACATTGCCGTCACCGCCGGATTCGGGCTGTACCTGGCGGCCCGTGAGGCGGAGCGGCTGGACAGGCGGGAATCCGGGGCCTTTCTGGAGAGGGCCGTGGAGCGGCTGAAGGCCACCCGGCCGACGGGTTACCACCTGGCGGCGCTGCTGGACCGGCTTCTGGGGATGCTGGCGGAAGATCCGGACGATCCCTGCCCGGCGGAGAGAATCCTGTCCTTCCTGAAGAGCGTCCTGGACCGGCAGCGGCGGATCTCCGAAGACACGGGGCGCCACGCCGAGACGCTCCTTGTCCCGGGGGAATCGATCCTGACCCACTGTTTTGCCGGGGGCGCGCTCCTGTATATGCTGCGCTTCGCACGGGAAAAGGGGAAGGATGTCCGCGTTTTCTGCACGGAAACCCGCCCCTACCTCCAGGGCGCGCGGCTTACCGCCTGGTCGGTCAGCCAGCTCGGCCTCCCCGTCACGCTCATCACCGACAACATGGCGGCCCACTGCATGTCCCGGGGGATGGTGCAGAAGGTCTTCACCGCCGCCGACCGGATCGCCCTGGACGGAACCGTGGCCAACAAGGTGGGAACCCTGCAGCTGGCGATCTGCGCGGACCGGTACAAAATTCCTTTCTGGGTGCTTGCCTATGGAGGGCCGGACCGCCGGACGGCCCGCGGGGAGGACATTCCCATCGAGGAGCGGGATCCGGTGGAGGTGCTGACGTTTCGGGGAACTCCCATCACCGGGGAGGATGTGAAGGGATATTATCCGGCCTTCGACCTGACGCCGCGGGAGTTGGTGACGGGCATCGTCACCAGCCGCGGGATCGAGACCTGGAAGGGCTGATCCTACTGGATCGTCTGCGGTGGATCGTCGCTGCGCGGCTCCATCTTCAGCATGGAGCGGGGGATCAGAAAGCTCCGCATCCGGGAGGGAACGTAAACGAGCATCCACAGGTCGTCGGGAACCCGGAGGCCCCTCCTGCCCACGATCTTTCCCTGCAGCCCGTTCAGGGGATGCCGGGGATCATTCACGAGGACGAGGTCGCCGAGGTCCATTCGATTCTCCTCTCATGGAGCGGATCCGTCCGGCGGCGGGATCAAGGGCGGGCGGCGGAGCGCGGGATCGGACGGTGGGATCACCCGTGACTGACGCGACGATAGCACAAAAGACCGCGCACTGCATGGAGAATCATACCCACTATGACATTTCATACGGCATGTGATAAGAAATGACGACCCGACACAGGAGGGAGAGCCGATGAAGATCCGGATGCCCATCTCGTTTCACGGCAATTACCTGGTCCAGATCCGCCTGGGGGAAGAGGAGAGCCGGGAGCGGTGCCAGAAACTCACCGTCCGGGAACTGTCGGCGGAGGAAAGGGCCCAGTCTTTCCCGGGCATGCCGGAAGACCGGATGCCCACCCACCAGATCACCTTCTATGACTTCGGCTGCAAGCGGGTCATCGAGGGAAAAATCACGGCCAACGAGGAGAGCCGGATTGCCTTTGCCGTCCGGGACAAGGAGTACATCTTTTCCCCCTTCCGTCCCCGTTCGGCGTGAACACGGGCTGGACGGACCGGGCGCTTCGAACCCGACGGGCCGGGAGCCTTTGACCTATGAGCATTTCTCCGGGGAATGCCAAAATCCCCATTCTGTCCATTGTCGGCAAGTCCAACACGGGAAAGACGACCCTTATCGAACGGCTCATTCCCGAACTCGTGCGGCGGGGCTGGCGGGTGGCGACGATCAAGCACAACCGCCACGGCTTCCAGATGGACCACGAGGGGAAGGACAGCTGGCGCCACCGGAACGCCGGAGCCCGCATGACCGTCGTCGCATCCCCGCATGAGGTGGCCCTCGTGGCGGACGCCCCCCGGGACTACACGATGGCCGAGCTCAGGGACCTCTTCATCCGCGACGTCGATCTCGTCCTGGCGGAGGGATTCAAGAAAAACCCCCACCCCAAGATCGAGGTGTTCCGCCCGGAGGTCCACTCCGAGCGCCTCTGCGGCCCCGATGACCACTGCATCGCCGTGGTCACCGGATCCGACCTGGCACCGGCGGTTCCCCGGTTCGGGCCGGATGAGATCTCCGCCCTCTGTGATTTCATCGAGAAGAGCATCCTGGGGGGGCCTGCGCCGTGACGGACATTGCCGCGTGGGATATCCTCAAGTGGGTGCTCCTGGTTCTGCTGGCGGGGTTCATCGGCCAGTTCGGAAAGACTTTCGCACAGGCGGTCATGACCCGGGTTCGGAAAAAAAAGTCCGTAAACGGGGTCTCTCCCGGCCGCGCCGAACCGCCCGCAGCCGTGACAGGGTCCGGTGAGCCGGGAACGCTGACGGCTCCCGCAAACCCGGCCGAATCGAAATCCGGGGGTATGATGGAAGAGCCGGCCTCCGGTTCGGATGTGGATAAGAAAGCCCTGAAGACCCTGGCGAAGACGCAGAAAAAAGAAGCGAAACTCCGTTCGAAACTCTCGAAGTAGCCTCCGGCACCGTTGCGGAATCACGATGACCCAGCAGCCCCCTCCCCCGATGCATGCAGACACCGTCGCCGTCGCCTGGCACAGCGGCGAGGATCCCCTTCCGGGGACCTTCGAAGCGGTCTCGGCGGCCCGGTTCTTGAGCACCGCTCCGGCGGGGGGGACCGTCGTCGCGATATGCGGCGCCAGCCCGGAGGCGGCCGCCCGCAAGGTTGCCGCCGATACGGGACTGCCGGTATTCGCCCTTCGGGGATCGTCGCTCGATCCCGCCGCCGGGGACGACGCCGTCCCGGCGCTGGCCTCGTTTCTCCGGGATCTCGATCCCGCCCTGGTCATTCTGGTCCATGATTCCCGCGGAGCCGACCTGGCTCCCGCCCTGGCGGTCCGCCTGGGGGCCGCCTGCATCACCGCCGTGGAGGAGTTTTCTTTCCGGGACGGCCGGCGGACGTTCCTCCGCCCGGTCTGCCGGGGGCGGATGCGGATGGAGATTCTGCCGGAGACGGCGTGTACCGTCCTGACCGTCCTGCCGGGAGCCATCCACTCCGGCTTCCCGGAGGATGATCATGCCGGTGGTCGAAACGGAAAGGCGGTTTCCGTCCGGATCCGGGACGCGGAGCCCGGGCGCGGCAGGATCGCGCTGCGGGGTGAAGTCTGCGGCGAGGAAGGCGGTGTGGACCTGACGGAGGCGGATGTGATCGTCTCGGCGGGACGGGGAATCGGGCGGGAGGAGAACCTGGAGCTGATCCGGTGCCTGGCGGGCCTGTTCCGGAACGCCGCCGTGGGCGCCTCCCGTCCTGTCTGCGACCAGGGCTGGCTCGGGTATCGGCACCAGGTCGGCCTTACGGGCCGGACCGTTGCTCCGGACCTGTACGTGGCCTGCGGGATTTCCGGAACGTCGCAGCACCTGGCCGGAATGAAGGGCTCCCGCTGCATCGTTGCCGTCAACCGGGATCCCGCCGCCCCGATTTTCCGGGCGGCCCATTACGGAATCGTCGAGGACCTGACGGTCTTTCTTCCCCGGCTGATCGAGGCAGCGAAGGGTTGACCCGGCCCGCCGCGTCTCATTCCCATCCCAGCGGTTCGTAACCCCGGTCCTGCAGGCATTTGTCGACGAACTTTTTATACAGCGGGGAGGGACGGGAGGCCCTGGCGATTCCATGAACCAGGCCCGACGCCGCGCCGACGGCAGCGCCCACGCCGATGCCCCGGCCGAGGCTGCCGGTGACGGCCCCGGCGGCCCCCCCCACGATGGCCCCCGCCGCTCCGCCCGCCACGGTGCTCTTTGCCGTCTCCATCTCGGGGTGTTCCTTTATGTATGTTTCCGCCAGGACCTCGCATTCATCGATGTCTTTTTGTGCCTGTGCCTCTCCGACGGCCTGGAGGTGCGCATTCGGGTACAGGACCGGACCGTACCGGGCGGCGCAACCCGCCGTCATCCACAGGAAGACCGGGAGGGCGGTGAGACAGAACAGGGGAAAACCCGCCGGCCGTTTCCTGCCGCTGCTTCCCTCAGACGGGTCCCCGGTTTTCCGGACGATCCAGAGCATCGCAACACTCCTTAGAAGTGATACTTGAGGCCCACGCCGAGGGCGTTGGACGCCCCGTGGACGCCGTTGAAGAGGCCGTAGACCCCCGAACGATGATGGATACGCCAGACCATGCTCCACCGGGGCTGCTGCGGCAGGGAAAACGTCAGTTCGAAGAGCATGTAATCCAGGAACTGATGCGTCTTGTCGTGCTGGATCTCCTCGATCCGCGGCGTCCGGGTGGCGTAGGAAAGGCCGTTGCCGACGGCGAAGCTCGTGTCGAGGTAGGAGTCCCAGGGAAAGGTGAGCCAACGCGCGATGAGAAGAACATTGAACTCCATGTGGTTCTGATCGCCGAAATGCTTGACCGCCTGTCCTTCCACTTCCCAGTCGATGTGGCGCGTCATGGACCCGATCCGGCGGGATACGGCCGCGGCCAGGAAGTGATAGTCACTGTCGAAGTCGGGGTTGAGGAATGTCCCCCCGAGGTCGCTGTGGGTCTGAATCGCGCCGTATACGGTGACCGCCCAGTTCTTCTGCTCATCCCCCAGGGCGGGCGATGATGCAAAAATCACGGTCGCAACCATGATCAGGGTGGCAATCAGGACCTTTTCCCTCGATTTTTTTACAGACATGAGACACGACCTCCTTGAAGTACCGTTGTGACCGGGTGCTGGAAGGGGGATTTCCAAGTCGGGTTCTGACAGTCCATCGGCCAACCGCCGGGCGATCGCCCGAGCGCGGGCTTGAATGCAGGAGGAGCGCGCCGCCTCCGGCGTTCGTTCCATCCCCGAATTCCGTCCCGTGCAGTTCCCGCCGGCGGCCGAGGAAAGAGCTTCATGCGACCGGCGGCTGCTTATCTTGATGCCTGGAAGTATAGCATTTTTACCATCCTTTGCCTACCGAATCGTGTCTCTCGACAGCATCCACCCGAGCCGGCCCGCCTTCCCAGGGAAAAGGGACATCGGGCGGGGATCTCTAATCATAACAGTATTTGTGTGAAATTAGTGAGTTAAGGAGATCAAGCCATTTTTTTCTTGACAGAAAGAGAGGGGTTGGTTAGGCACTAATCATTTGATGGAACCATCGGATGGAACAACCCGATGGAATAATTCGATGAGATTCGTTCGGGGGTCCACCTGCCGGGACCCGGTTCCGGTTCGGCCGGAACGCGCTTTCCACCGGATTCCGGGGCGACCGGGACGTTTTGCGAACCATGCAGGGACGGCGCCGCGACGGGATGCCTTCATCGTTTCGACGGGAAGGTTCCGTACCTGAGCGCCGGTGACTGGAAACGATCATTCAACAGGAGACAGAAGATGGACATTCTCAATTACACGGAAGAGCACGGAATCTTCCGCGACATGGCACGAAGGTTCGTTGCGAACGAACTGACCCCTCACGCCGAAGAATGGGAAGAGGCCGGCATCGTTCCCCGGAGCGTCTGGCTGAAGATGGGACAGCAGGGATTCCTGGGGACTTCCGTTCCCATGGAATATGGCGGGCCGGGAGCGGATTTCCTCTACTCGGTGATCGTGATCGAAGAGCTGGCGAGGGCGAACCTGGCGAGCTTCTCCACGTGGCTCCACAGCGACATCGTCGTCCCGTATATCGTCTCGTTTGCGACGGAAGAGCAGAAGCAGAAATACCTTCCCGGCTGCGTGAGCGGCGACATCATCACCTCGGTGGCCATGACGGAGCCCAACGCGGGCAGCGACCTGGCGGCCATGAAGACGACGGCCGTGGAGGACGGCGACTTCGTCGTCATCAACGGCCAGAAGACGTTCATCTCGAACGGGATCAACTGCGACCTGTGCGTTCTGGCCGCCAAGGACCCGTCCGAGAAGAATCCCCACGCGTCGGTGGACCTGTATCTCGTGGAGGCGGATACGCCGGGCTTCGAGAAGGGAAAAAGGATCATGAAGGCGGGCTGCCACAGCCAGGACACGGCGGAGCTCTATTTCACGGATTGCCGGATTCCAAAGCAGAACCGGCTGGGTGAAAAGGGTACGGGATTTTTAAAGCTGATGCAGAAGCTCCAGCAGGAGCGACTGGTCTGCGCCGTCGTGGCCATCGCCGGGGCGGAATACATGCTGGACATCACCATTCCCTACTGCCGGGAGCGGACGGTGTTCGGAAAGCCGATCTCCAAGTTCCAGCACAATCAGTTCGAGATCGTGGAGATGGCGACGGAAATCAAACTGGGCAGGACCTTTATCGACAAGCTGGTGGCCGACCACATGGAGGGCCGCAACATCGTCATCGAGACCTCCATGGCCAAGTACTGGATGACGGACATGGCCTTCAAGGTGGCCGACCGATGCATGCAGCTTCACGGCGGCTACGGGTATTGCGACGAATATCCCATCTCGCGGGCCTGGCGGGACTGCCGGGCGGCCCGGATCTTTGCCGGCACCAACGAGATCATGAAGGTCATCATTGCCCGGTTCATGGGGCTGTAGGAAAAACGATGGACCGAGGCCGCCGGCGCATTGGCGGCCCTTGAAAAATCCGGGATTGCCTGACCGGAAAAGGAGGAACGATGGCTGAGAAGGCTCCCTTCAGGGTGGAAAAGGAAGGGCATGTGGCGCGGCTGATCCTTGATCGGCCGGAGAAGCGCAACTGCATGACGTTCGATTTCTTCAGGGGACTCATCGAGCACTTCGGGCGGTTCAACGATGATCCGGACGTCCGGGTCGTCATTGTCCAGGCCGAGGGCAAGACGTTCTGCGCGGGCCTGGACCTGGTCGAAGGGGCCGCGATCCTCGGGGACGGATCGGCGAAGGAGCGGGAGAAAACGAGATGGAAGATCCGGTGGCTCCAGGACTGCATCAGTGCCGTGGAGCGCTGCCGGAAGCCCGTCATCGCCGCCGTTCACGGCTTCTGCGTCGGTGGCGGCATCGACCTGACGAGTGCCTCCGACATCCGCCTGGCCTCCCGGGATGCCATTTTCTCGATCCGGGAGACGCGCATCGGCATCGTGGCCGACGTGGGCACCCTGCAGCGGTTTCCCACGATCGTGGGCCAGGGGCTGTTTCGGGAGCTGGCCCTGACGGGAAGGGACTTCACCGCCGAGGAGGCCTTGCGGATCGGTTACATCAATCGGCTCTACGAGGACCGCGACGCCCTGCTCAAAGGCGCCTGGGAGCTGGCGGAGGAGATCGCCGCCAATCCCCCCATGACGGTGCAGGGTGTCAAGGAGTCCATCCTGTTCAACCGGGACAACGGTGTTTTCCCGGGGCTCGATTACATCGCGCAGATGAACTCTGCGATCCTGCCAAGCAAGGATTTGATGGAGGCCGTGGCGGCGTTCATGGAAAAGCGCAAGCCCAACTTTGTAGGAGATTAGCAATTGGCGAAACGGAACTCTTTGCGGATGGCATGAACGTCCCGGGCACCGGCCCGGGCAGCCGCTGAGTGTTGAACTTCATTACGGATAACGGTTTGAAAAGGATTTTTCATACGGTTTGTAAAGGAGGAATACATGTCAGGAAAAGCAACGGGATCTTTTAACATCGGCAATTATCCGAAAGTCGCAGCTGCACGTTACGGTGACCGGGAGGCAATCTCCTGCATGACGACAGGCCGGCGTTTTACGTTCCGGCAGGTCAACCGGCGGATCAACGGCCTGGCGAACGGGCTCCTGGGACTGGGCATCAAGAAGGGAGACAACACCGCTTTTCTTTCCTACAACCGCCACGAAATCGTCGAAACCTATCTTGCCCTGGGCAAGATCGGCAGCATCGGGCTGCCGCTCAACTACCGCCTGTCGCCCCAGGAGATGGCGGAACTCATGAACTTCTGCGGCACGGAGAACCTGATCTTCGATGCGTCCTTCACGGCGCTGGTCGAGGGATTGCGTCCGCAGCTCCCGTCGATCAAGCGTTTCATTTGCTTCGGCAGTGAGATTCCGGCTTTTGCCGTGTCTTATGAAGACCTGGTCAGCCAGTCCTCGCCGGAGGAGCCGGACGTGGAGATCAGCGAGGAGGATCCCCAGTACCTCAACCTGACCTCGGGGACCACAGGGCTCCCGAAGGCCTACATGCTCTCGCAGTACAACAATGCCGGCGCGGGCGCGACGATGATCTACATGCACGACGTGACGCCGAACGACGTGGTCATGACCGTGTTTCCGATTTACGGGCGTGTCGGCTTCGCCTGGTCGGCCTGCGCGCTGTTTGCAGGGGCCCGCAACGTCATTCACCAGTTCGACCTGACGAAGATCCTGGGGGTCATTGAGCAGGAGAAGGTGACCATCTCCAACTGGGTGCCCACCATGGCGAGCTTTGTTCTCGCCCTTCCGGACGTCGAAAAGTACAACCTTTCCTCGCTGCGAGCGCTTGTCTTCTGCTCCTCGCCGTTTTCCGTGGCGCTTCAGGAGCAGGTCCGGAAACGCCTGTGCACCAACCTGTACGAGTTCTACGGGCTCCAGGAGACCGGCCTCCTGGTCAACCTCGGGCCGAAGGACAAATTGCGCAAGCCCGAGTCCGTGGGAACGCTCTATTTCGGGGCGGACGTGCGGATCGTGGACTTCCAGGGAAAAGATGTCCCCACGGGCGAGGTGGGCGAGATCATCGGCCGGGGGGTGGCCGTCACGGCAGGCTATTACAAAAACGAGGAAAAGACGCGGGATATGTTCAGGGATGGCTGGTTCTACACCGGCGACCTGGGGCGCTTCGACGAGGACGGGTTTCTCTACCTCGCCGGCCGGAAGAAGGACATGATCATCACGGGCGGCCAGAACGTCTATGCGATCGAGGTGGAGGAGATGCTCATGGGGCACCCGGCGGTCCTGCAGTGTGCGGTCATCGGCCTGCCCGACGACACCTGGGGCGAGATGGTCACGGCTGTCATCATCCCTTTCCCCGGCCGGAACGTGACGGAGGAAGAGCTCATCGCCTTCGGCCGCGAGCGGATCGCCCATTTCAAAGCCCCGAAAAAAATCATTTTCGTGGACAACCTGCCCATGACCCCGACCGGGAAGGTCCAGAAGTTTCTCCTTGTGGAGAAGTTTGCCTCTGTGTGAGCGGGGGCGGTTTCAGAATTATTTCTGATCAATATTCAGGACGGATCGCGCGGGCATCCGCCGGTGTGAGCGTCCCACCAGCACTCCTGCGGAATCGGGACGTCAATGACTCCCGCTGATCCGGTGCGGCGCGGTCCGTGAAGGAGAGTGACATGAGTGATGTATACGCGGCAAAACCCTGGCTGAATCATTACGATCCGTCCATTCCGAAGAAACTCGAATATCCTTCCGTATCGTACGCCGAAGCACTGCAGAAGGCGTTTCAGGAGGTTCCTTCCCGGGTTGCCCTCATTTACGTGGGGACGGAGATCACGTACCGGGAGCTGGATGAGCTGTCCAACCGGTTTGCCCGGTTTCTGATTGAAACGGGGTGCCGGCCCGGCGACGTGGTCGGTTTCCACATGCCGAACATCCCCGCCAGCTATATTGGATCCGCCGGAACCCAGAAGGCGGGCTGCATCTTCACGGGGGTGAGCCCTCTGCTCACCGCCGAGGAGCTTGCCTACCAGCTGAACGATTCCGGAGCGAAAGTCCTGATTACGGCGGATCTGCTGTTTCCCGTCGTGAAGCAGGCGATCGGCGAAACGGGCGTGAAGGTCGTCGTGGTGGCCTCCATTTTCGACTATATGCCCCAGGATGTTCCCGCTTCGCCGCTGGACCCGATTCCCGGGGTCGAGACGCTCGGCTTCAAGGATGCCATCGCGTCGATGCCCGCCGACCCGGTCGATGTGAAGGTCGATCCGGGCGCCGCCTGCCTCATGATGTACACGGGCGGGACGACGGGACCTCCGAAAGGGGCGCTCCTCACGAACAGCAACATCGTCGGCCACATGACGCAGCTGAACGCCTGGCTTGGCTACCCGATGGGAAAACACGTCGCCATGTCCGCCTTTCCCATGTTCCACCAGGCGGGGAATTTCATGGTCATGTGGAACATGGCGATGGGATCCACAAACATCATCATTCCCAATCCGCGGGATCTCCAGTTCTTCGTGAAAGCCATGGAGACCCACCGACCGACGATGACCGTCAACGTGCCCACCATCTACCTGGAATTGTTAAAGCTGCCAGAATTCCGCGCCCTCGATTTCTCCGGGGTTCAGTTCTTCGTCAGCGGCGCCGCGTCGTTCCCGGCTGAGAATATCCGGCAGTTCGAGGAGGTGGTCGGGAAGGGAAAGGTGATCGAGGTCTGCGGCATGACGGAGACCAGTCCGGTCATTGTCGCCCTGCCGCTGCACGGGGTCAAGAAGGTCGGGTCCGTCGGCATGCCCGTGTGCGACACGGAGGTGAAGCTGGTGGATCCCGAGACCGGAAAGACGGTTCCCCTTGGAGAGCCCGGGGAAATGGTGGCAAGGGGTCCCCAGGTTTTCTCCCTCGGATATCACAACAAGCCCGAGGATACGGCCCACACCCTCCGGGACGGGTGGATCTATACGGGGGACGTGGCGGTCATGGACGAGGACGGATATTTCTACATCGTGGACCGGCTGAAGGACATGGTGAGCGTATCCGGATTCAAGGTGTTCACCCAGGTCGTGGACGACGCCCTGCATGCTCATCCCAGCATTGATCTTGCCGCAACGATCGGCCTGCCGGACCCGAAGCGGCCGGGCTCGGAGCTCGTGGCCTGCGCCGTGGTCCTGAAGGCGGGCTCTGCCGGCGACGAAGGGATGCGGCAGGATATCATCGAATACATGAAGAAAACGGTGGCCCCCTACAAGGTGCCGAAGGTCGTCCGGTTCATGGACGCCCTGCCCATGAGCTCCGTAGGCAAGGTGCTCAAGCGGGAGCTCCGGAGAATTATGCAGGAAGCCCCGTAAAGCGGGCTTTCTCCACAATATTTGCAGGAGGATTGGGTCAATGGCTTTCGAGAGAATCTGGCACAAGTCGTATGCCCCGGGCGTACCCCCGGAAATTGAATTTGAAAAGATCACCACGGCGGCGGCGCTGATCCGGTCGGCAAAGAAGTTTCCCGACCACACCGCTTTCATTTACATGGGACGGCGGTTCAGCTACCGCGAAATCGACTCCCTCGTGAACCGCTTTGCCAACGCGCTCAAGGACGTGGGTGTGAAAGAGGGGGACAAGGTGGGGATGCTTCTGCCCAACCTCCCCCAGATGATTATCGCCTGCCACGCCACGCACCGCCTCGGTGCGGTGACGGCGATGAACAACCCCCTGTACACGGAGCAGGAGCTGGCCCACCAGTTGAAGGACTGCGACGCCCGGTTTCTCATCACGCTGGACCTTCTCCTGCCCCGGGCGCTTGCCCTGAAGGGGAAGACCGGCGTCGAAACGATCATCACCTGCCACATCAACGACTACCTGCCCTTCCCGAAGAAGCAGCTGTTCCCCTACGTGAAGAAGGCCATGTACCGGAAGGTGGAGCCCCGGAAAGACGTCCATGAATTCATGACCCTGATGGGCAAGGCCTCCTCGAATCCGGTCCCGGACCGGTCCCGGTGGGACAAGCTGGGCGCGCTGATCTACACGGGCGGGACCACGGGCGTGTCGAAGGGAGCGATGCTGACCCACGCGAACCTCTCCGCCGTCGTCCAGATCTTCCGGGCCTGGCTTCCCGACCTCAAGGACGGGGAGGTGCACATTGTGGGAACCTATCCCATCTTCCATTCGGCAGGCTACACCGCCAGCCAGAACCTGACCATCTGGAGCGGCTGGACCTCGACGATTATCCCGCGGCCGGAGCCGGGTATCCTCATCGAGACCGTGAAGAAGTTCAAGCCGAACTTCCTGCCCGGCGTGGCCTCCATCTTTGTCGGGCTCTTGGCCGACAAGGAGTTCCGCAGCATGGACAAGTCCTTCCTCAAGGGCTTCTTCACCGGGGCGTCCCCCATCGCCGCCGATACGGTGCAGGATCTGAAAAACCTGACCGGCAAGGACGTCTACGAGATCTACGGAATGACCGAAAACACGGCCTTTGCCACGGCGACCCCCTGGGGAGGGAAGGTGAAGCAGGGCACGGTCGGCCTGCCGCTGCCGAACACGGAGCTGAAGATTGTCGACCTGGACGAGGGCAACACCGTCCTCAAGCCCGGCGAGGCCGGCGAGATCTGCATCAAGGGCCCCCAGGTTATGACGGGCTACTACAAGCGTCCCGACGAGACGGCCGCGACCATCCGCGACGGCTGGCTCTACACGGGGGACATCGGCATCATGGACGAGGAGGGGTATTTCCGGGTCGTGGACCGGAAGAAGGACATGATCGTCGCGGGAGGCTACAATATCTATCCCAAGGACATCGACGAGATCCTCTTCCAGCACGACAAGATTCTCGAGGCCTGCGCCATCGGCGTCCCCGATACCTACCGGGGGGAGACGGTCAAGGCCTTCGTCGTCCTGAAAGGGGGCGAGAAAATGACGGAAGACGAGGTGATGGCCCACTGCAAGGCGCACCTGGCCGCCTACAAGGTTCCAAAGATCATCGAGTTCACGAATGAGCTGCCGAAGAGCAACGTGGGAAAGATCCTGCGTCGGGAACTGCGTGATCGCGAGCTAAAAAAACAGGCCAAAGGATAGAAAGATGAAAGATTTTCAGACATTTCGATTTGACGAGGTTGAGCCCCGGGTGGGGCTCGTCACCATGAACCGGCCGGAGCAGCTCAATGCGGTCAACATCGCGATGCTGGACGATTTCGGCGAGCTGTTCTCGATCCTGTCGAAGGACGACGCCATCCGGGTCCTGATCCTGACCGGTGAAGGCCGCGGATTCTGCGCCGGCGCCGACCTGAACGACGCGGTCGTCCACAAGGACACGGATGCCTTCTCCGATCCGGCGAACTTTCTCCGGATCGTCCAGGAGCGCTACGGTTCCCTGGTCCTGGGGCTCCGGCGGATTCCCCAGCCGGTCATCTCCGCCGTCAACGGACCGGCTGCCGGCGCGGGGTTCTGCATGACCCTGGCGAGCGACGTCCGGGTGGCATCTCCGGAGGCGTCCTTCATTGCCTCCTTTGCAAACATCGGCCTGACCGGCGGTGAGCTTGGGACATCCTATTTCCTGCCCCGGCTGATCGGCACCGCCCGGTCGTCGGAGATCCTGTTGACGGGAAGGAAAGTAAGGGCGGACGAAGCGGAGCGGATCGGGCTGGTCAACCGGGTTGTGCCTCGGGAGACCCTTCTGGAGACGGCCCTGTCTTATGCACGCCCCATGATCGCCAAGTCCGTGGAGGCGCTGAAGCTGACGAAGCGCGTCCTGGACCAGAACATCGACGCGCCGTGCCTGGAAGCGGCGGTCAATCTGGAGAACCGGAACCAGGCGGTCATGGTCTTCTCCGGTGAGTTTTTCAAGCTGGTCCAGCCGTTCTTCAAGGGAGGCGGAAAAGACTGAACCGCCGCCAAGTCGACGGAATGCGCGGCCGAGGGCGGGTCGATCCGCCCCGCCGCGCTTCGTTTTTTTTATGCGGGGAAAAGCATGCACGCGGTTCCCGGAGACAGGAAGCCGGGCTCCGGGAACCGCCGTCGGGGAAGGTGGGATTTTCAGTCCGGTCCATGGATCGGGAACCTTCCAATTGACAGGGGAAACGGTTTCTGGTTAGGTTTCATCATCATGCTTCAATCATTAGATGGAACAATCTGATGAAGACCGCTCTCGACAAGGCCCGCCAGGATCCCGAATCGATGAAAGCGCGGATCCTTGCCGTCGCCCGGCGCATCTTCGGCGATTACGGCTACCACGGGGCCACGACCCGGATGATCGCCCAGGAGGTGGGCATTGACGTTTCCACCCTCCACTATCACTGGGGCGACAAGAAGGGCCTGTACGAGGCCGTCGTTCTGGATATCAACAAGGACCTCGGACAGAGTCTCCGGGATGTGGAACGGATGATCCACGGGAGGCCCCTGGGCGAGCGGCTGGCCATCTCGATCGACGTCATGACGGACTACCTGTTCAAACACCCGGAAATCGCCAACCTCATCCTGCATCGCTATTTCGGCCGCACCCGGGAGGAGGCCCTGGAGGAGATCCAGGTTCCCGAGTTCACCGCCGACATGGCCCGTTCCATGAATCTGATCGAAAGCAGGAGGAAGGCAACGCCGCGGGCTCTCATGGAGGTTCTGGCGGTCATAAACGGGATCTACAACTTCGTGTCCGGTGAGACCTTTTTCCGCTCCATCGTCCAGATCGACCGGGAGGAGTACATCACCCAGGTCAAGGAGGTCCTGAAATTTATTCTGATCCCCGCCTTTGCCCAGAGGGAGGGCAAGGGCGATTCCGAGCCGGCGTGATGCTTCCATCCGCCTGACCCCACTCACCATTCTTTCCGTCCGACGGCCCAGCCGATCCGGACCTTCTCCCGCGACAGCCGGGACCGACCGTACAAAATCGAATCTTCAGGAGGAAAACGCAACGCTCGGAGCGCGAGCACCCATGAAAACAGGACGGCTCCCCGGGGGGCCGGAAAGCAGGGGTGGCATCCCCTGTGACTTCCGTGAAGGGATTCATCCTTCACGAGCAGCATCCGTCACGGATTCCCGTCAGGATCCTTCCGGATCCGCGGGAGCGGTTTCATTGTCCATCTTTCTGAAACGTTGAAAACACGAAGGGGAGGAGAGCAATGGAGATTCTGAAGTTCACGGAGGAGCACAAGATTTTTCGCGAGAGCCTGCGGCGTTTCCTGGAGAAGGAGATCGTTCCCCACATCGAGGAGTGGGAAGAAGCCGGAATCGTCCCCAAAAGCTACTGGAAGAAGATGGGTGAGAACGGCTTTCTCAGCACCTGGGTGCCCGAGGAGTACGGCGGGGTGGGAGCGGACTTCCTGTATTCCGTCATTGTCTGCGAGGAAATGGCGAAATGCAATTTCTCGGGCCTTTGTGCCTCCCTGCACAGCGACATCATTGTGCCCTACATTGCCTCCTTCGGAACGGAAGAGCAGAAGAAAAAGTATCTCCCGGGATGCGTGACCGGAGACTGCATCACCGCCGTGGCCATGACGGAGCCCAATACGGGAAGCGACCTGGCGGCGATCCGGACGACCGCGGCGGAGAAAAACGGCGAGATCGTCATCAACGGACAGAAAACCTTCATCTCAAACGGCATCAACTGCGACGTCCTCGTCCTGGCGGCGAAGGACCCCGCGGTGGAGAACCCCCACCGGGCCGTGGACCTCTACCTCGTCGACGCGGAAACGCCGGGCTTTGAAAAGGGCCGGCGCATCAAGAAAGTCGGCTGGCACAGCCAGGACACGGCGGAACTCTATTTCACGGACTGCCGGATCCCGGCGGAGAACCGCCTGGGAGCGAAGGGCTCGGGATTCCTGAACCTGATGATGAAGCTCCAGCAGGAGCGCCTCATCTGCGCCATCGGGGCCCAGGTGGCGGCGGAGTGCATGCTGGAGTGGACGATCAAGTACTGCCGGGAGCGGACGGCCTTCGGGAAGCCCATCGTCAAGTTCCAGCACAGCCAGTTCGAATTCGCGGAGATGTCCACGGAGGTGAAGATCGGCCGGACGTTCGTCGACAAGCTCATCGCCGATCACATGGAAGGGAAGAACGTCACCATCGAGGTGTCCATGGCCAAGTACTGGGTCACCGAGATGGCCTGCCGCGTCGCGGACCGGTGCGTCCAGCTGCACGGAGGATATGGGTACTGCGAGGAGTATCCCATCGCCCGGGCGTGGCGGGATATCCGGGTGACCCGCATTTTTGCCGGCACCAACGAAATCATGAAAGGAATCGTGGCGAAGTTCATGGGACTGTAACATCGGCGCAAGGCCGAAGAAAGGAGACCGTCATGGCCGGACCTCTTCAAGGACTGAAAGTTCTCGATTTTACAACCCTCCTGCCCGGACCCTACGCCACCATGCTCCTGGCCGACATGGGGGCGGAGGTGCTTCGCATCGTCTCTCCCTCGCGGCCGGACCTGGTGGATTTCTTCCCCCCGTTCGTTCCGGGAACCAAGCTCTCCGCGGCGTCGGCCTATCTGGGCCGCAACAAGCGGAGCATGGCCCTCAACCTGAAAATTCCCAAGGCCGTCGAAGTTGTTCACCGCCTGCTCTCCGACTATGACGTCGTCGTCGAGCAGTTCCGCCCCGGCGTCATGGCCAAGCTCGGCCTCGATTACGACTCCCTCGGGAAGGTGAATCCCCGCATCGTCTACTGCTCCATCACCGGGTACGGCCAGACGGGGCCCCTGCGTGACCGGGCGGGGCACGACATCAACTACATCGCCCGCTCCGGGATATCCTCCTACACGGGCAAAAAAGCTTCGGGACCGTCCCTCGTGAGCATGCAGATGGCCGACGTGGCCTCGGGCTCCAACCATGCCGTCATCGGCATCCTGGCGGCGGTCTTCGGCCGGCGGCAGACCGGGGAGGGCCAGTTCGTCGACATCTCCATGACGGACGGGATGATCGCCTTCAACGCCATGTTCGGCGCCGCCTTTCTCGTCGATGGAAGAGAGCAGAAGATGGAGGGAAACCTCCTCAACGGCGGTTCCCTCTATGACTACTACGAGACGAAGGACGGCCGCTGGATGAGCTGCGGTCCCCTGGAGCCCCAGTTCTTCTCCAATTTCTGCAATGCCCTGGGCCGTCCCGACCTGATCGCCGGCACCGTGGCCCCGAAGAATCTCGCCGAGGTGAAGGAGGAGGTCCGGGCCGTCTTCCGGACGAAGACGCTGGCGGAATGGAAGACCGTGTTCGCAGCCACGGACGCCTGCACGGAACCGGTCCTGACGCTGTCGGAGGCCTTCTCGGACCCGCTGGCGGTCGAGCGCGAGATGGTCGTGGACGTTCCGCTCCCGGCGGGTGGCACGGTGCGCCAACTCGGCTGCCCCATCAAGTTTTCCTCCATGAAGCCGGAGTTCCGCCATGCCGGGGCGACCGCCGGAGTTGACACGCAGGTGGTCCTTAAAGAGGCAGGGTACACGGACGGCGAGATCGGGGAGATGGAAACGGCGGGGGTGTTCCGGTAAGAGCCCGCGCCGTTCCGTCAACCGACGCGATCAGGCGGATCTCCAGCGGTCAAGGAGACTCCGCTGTGTCGGCAGGCAAGCATGGAGTTTGCCGGAGAGGGGATCATGAAGGATGCCGTCTCCGGTCGTTCTTTGAGGGACCCATTTTTTGCACAAAGGAGGATCAGGATTCATGAACGTGAAGGATTGCATTGCCGTAGTAACGGGAGGGGCTTCCGGACTGGGGGAAGCCTGCGTGAGAACCCTCGTGAAGGAGGGCGGGAGGGCGGTCATCTTCGATCTTCAGGATGAGCGTGGCACCAACCTGGCCGCCGAACTGGGCGCAAGCTGCCTGTATACCAAGACGGATGTGACAAGCGAAGAAAGCGTCCAGGCCTCCATCGCCAAGGCTGTGGAGGCCTTCGGGACGATCAATGCCGCCATCAACTGCGCCGGTGTCGGAGCCGCCGCCAAGGTTCTCTCCAAGAAGGGTCCCTACCCGTTGAAAGCCTTCAACTGGGTCGTCCAGATCAACCTCATCGGAACCTTCAATGTGATCCGCCTGGCGGTGGAGCAGATGGCGAAGAACACGCCGAACGCCGCGGGTGAGCGGGGCGTGATCGTCAACACCGCCTCGGCGGCGGCCTTCGACGGCCAGATCGGCCAGGCGGCCTACAGCGCCTCCAAGGCAGGTGTTGTGGGGATGACCCTGCCCATCGCCCGGGAATGCGCCGAATACGGCATCCGGGTGATGACCATCGCCCCGGGGCTTTTCGACACGCCCATGCTGGCCCTCCTGCCGCAGGAGGCCAGGGATGCGCTCGGAGCGAGTGTTCCCTTTCCGAAGCGGCTGGGAAACCCGATGGAATACGCCATGCTGGCGAAGCACATCATCGAGAACACGATGCTCAACGGGGAAGTGATCCGCCTGGACGGCGCGATCCGGATGGCGGCGAAATAGATCCATGAATGGAAAAGGAAGGGAAAAAGCATGAGTCATCACGATAAAGACGAAATCGTCATTGTCAGCGCCTGCCGGACGCCCTTCAGCCGGTTCGACTCGGCCATGGCGGACATCGCCAGCATCGACCTGGCGGTCATCGTCATGAAGGAAGTCATTGCGAGGGTCGGCGTGAAGCCGGAAGAGCTGGGCGAGATCAACTACGGCAGCTGCGTCATGGCGGAGATGGCCCTGGAGACGGACATCCCCGTGCGCCAGGCCGCGCTCCTGGCGGGCTGGCCTCCCGAGATCCTCTCCGTTACGCTCGACCGGGCCTGCTGTTCTTCCCTGACGGCCCTCCGCCTGGGAGTCCGGGCCATCCGGGCCGGGGAAGCGGAGATCTGCATGTCCGTCGGCTCCGAGAACATGCCCCGGATGCCCCACCTGGTCCCGGGCCTGCGAAAGGGCGTGCGGCTCGGCCATATCAGGATGCTCGACGGTCTCTTCGAGCTGGGTTACGGCGCCAAGGGTTTTGCCCCGGTGGCCGTCGACGCCGGCGAGGTCGCCCTGGAGTACGGGGTCACCCGTGAGATGCAGGACACCTGGGCCTGCCAGACCCAGGAGCGCTACGCGCAAGCCTTCTCCGCCGGAAAGTACAAGGTGGGCGAGGAGATCGTACCCGTGGTCATCCCCCGGAAGAAGGGAGAGCCAATCGTCATCGACCGGGACGAATCGCCCCGGCAGACAACCATGGAGATCCTGTCAAAACTGAGGACCGTTTACGGGAGCCCCACGGTCACCGCCGGAAACGCACCGCCCATCAGTGCGGGTTCAAGCGCGATTCTTTTTATGACACGACGGCAGGCAGAGGCAAAAGGCCTGAAGCCCCTGGCCACGATTCTCGCGTCCATTGGAACAGCCACGAAGCCGCGGGATATTCCCGTCATTCCCGCCCTGACCATCCAGGAGGCCCTGAAGCGGAGCGGGCTGACCATCGACCAGATGGACCTGATCGAGATCAACGAGGCCTTCGCCGCCATGCCGCTAGTATCGACGAAGATCCTGGCGGACGGGAGTGAGGCGAAGTGGAAGGCCCTCCAGGAGAAGACCAACGTCAACGGCGGCGCCATCGCCATTGGCCACCCGGTGGGTGCCAGCGCCGGGCGGATCACCATGCACCTGGCTTACGAGCTACAGCGCCGGGGCGGCGGCTACGGCGTCGCCTCCATCTGTGGTGGCCTGGCCCAGGGCGAGGCAGTGATCCTGAAAGTCTAAAATGAGCGGAAAAGACCAGAAGGAGGTGGTTTCAGAAAGCATTTCAAAGAAATGAGGAATCGGGATTCCCGGCCAGATACGACCGGCGCAGCAGCCCCGATTTCACACGTTGTCGAACAGAGATCCTTGCAGCCGAACGTTCCACAGTGAAGGAAAAGGAGGGAACCTATGTCTTTCCAGCGGATCTGGCACAAGAACTATCCGTCGGGCATCCCGGCGGAGATCGATTTCGACCGGATCACCATGCCCGAGGCCCTCACAAGGTCGGCCTCGCGGTTTCCTGACAATCCCGCCCTGATTTATTTCGGCACCGTCATCACCTACCGGGAACTGGAAAGCCTGGTCAACCGGTTTGCCAAGGCCCTGCGCTCCCTGGGGGTCAAAAAAGGCGACAAGGTGTCCATGGTCCTGCCCAACATCCCCCAGATCGTCATCGCCGAATACGCGGCGTTCCGCATCGGGGCGGTCAACGTCATGAACAACCCCCTGTACACGGAGCACGAGCTGGCCCACCAGCTCAACGACTCCGAGTCCACCGTCCTGGTCACCCTGGACCTGTTCCACGCGCTGGCCAGGAAACTCCAGGACATCACGGGAGCGAAGAAGGTCATCCTCTGCGGCTTGGCCGATTATCTCCCGGAACCGCTGAAGCCCTTCTTCCCGCCCGCAGATGTCCCGGCTGCGGACGGGGTCTACAAATTTATGGACCTGATCGGTCCCCAACCGGACGACCCGGTGAAAAACGAGGCTACCCTGGAGGACCTGGGAGCCCTTATCTACACGGGCGGGACGACGGGCCTCAGCAAGGGCGTCATGCTGAGCCACGCCAACATCTCGTTCAACACCCAGCAGTTCCGGAGCTGGTTCGTCGACTCCAGGGACGGGGAAGAGAGAACGCTGGCTATCTTCCCCTTCTTCCACGCCGCTGGCTGGACGGGGCTCCAGAACACGTCCATCTATGCCGGCTGGGCGGATGTCCTCGTCCCCCGGCCGGAACCGGACCGCATCATGGACCTCCTGGAGAAATTCAAGCCCACGTTTCTCCCGGGCGTTTCAACGATTTTCGTGGCCCTCCTGAACAGCGAACGGTTCCAGAAGATGGATCTGTCCTTCGTGAAGGCCTACCTCACCGGTTCGGCACCCATGGCGGTGGAAACCATCAAAATGCTCAAGGATCGCCGGAACGTGCCCCTGGTGAACGTGTACGGCCTCACGGAGATCACCCCCATGGGAACGGCGACACCCTGGGGCGGTGACGAAAAGCCCGGCACCGTCGGGATTCCCTTCCCCAACACGGACCTCAAGATCGTGGACCTGGAAACGGGAAAGACGGAAGTGAAACAGGGCGAGGCCGGCGAGATCTGCTTCAAGGGGCCCCAGGTCATGATGGGGTACTACAAGAATCTGGAAGAGACTTCCAAAGTCCTGATCGACGGCTGGCTCTACACGGGCGACATCGGGGTCATGGACGAGGATGGGTACGTCACCATTGTGGACCGGAAGAAGGACATGATCCTGGCCAGCGGGTTCAACATCTATCCCAAGGAGATCGACGAGCTCCTGATGACCCACCCGAAAGTCCTCGAGGTGTGCACCATCGGGGTCCCGGACGCCTATCGGGGAGAGACGGTGAAGACCTTCGTGGTCGTCAAGCCGGGGCAGACCATGACGGAGGAAGACGTGACGTCCTTCTGCCGGCAGACCCTGGCGGCCTACAAGATTCCGAAAATGGTGGAGTTCCTGGAGACGCTGCCGAAGAGCGCCGTCGGGAAGATCCTGCGCCGGGAGCTCCGGGACCTGGAGATGAAGAAGATGGGAAAGGCCTGACGGCCGGGGCCTTTGAACGATTCCGCCGGCCCTTCGGGGGCCGGCCTTGCGCAGATTGAAAGGAGAATACGATGATTCTGGCATCACAGGAAACGATCCGCCGGTGGACCGACGCGGGAGCGTGGGGACACAAGACGCTGCTCGATCACTTCCGATTTCACGTCCGCAAGACGCCCGACAAGATCTGCCTGGTCGATCCGCTGAACAAGGAAGCCCTGGTGGGCCTGAAGCCGGAGAAGCTGACCTACGCGGAGCTCGCCAAAGCCGCCGACGCCGTGGCCGAAGGGCTCCTGACGAAGGGGTACGGGAAGGACGACATCTTCATGGTCCAGCTTCCGAACACCTGGGAGCTGGCCATGCTCTACCTGGCCATCTCGCGCATGGGGGGGCTCATTTCCCCCATGCCGATGCAGTGGCGGGCCTCGGAGCTGGAGTTCATCGCAGGGATCACGGAGGCCAAGGCCATCCTGACGGTCGAATCCTTTGGGAACTTCAGCCACGGGGAGATGGCGGAGAAGGTCAAGGCGAAGCAGGCCTCCATCCGGGAGATCATCTACCTGCCGGAGATCCGGGAGATGACCAAGGGGCCCGTGACGGGGAAACTCAACGATATCGTAATCGACGCGAACGATGTCTTCACCCTTTCCTGGTCGTCCGGGACGGAAGCGGAGCCCAAGGGATGCCCGCTATCGCACAACAACTGGATCTGCCAGGCGAACCTGTGCTTCGAAATGGCCCCCATCTCCTGGGGAGACAACCTGATCACGGCGGGGCCGCTGGTGAACATGGCCTCCATCGGGACGGTCTACATTCCCTGGCTCATCGGCGGCGGGAAGCTCGTCCTTCACCACCCCTTCGACGGCCCCTCGTTCGTCATGCAGCTCATGGCGGAAGAGATCCACTACACCCTGCTGGTGCCGGCGGTGGTGAATGCCCTCCTGAAGCACCCCATGGTGGACAAGTTCGACTTCAGCAAGATGAGGGCCATCACGATCGGCGCCGCCCCGCCGTCCCTGTGGTCGGTGCAGGAGCTGAAGCGCCGCTGGGGCATCGACTTTGCCAACATCTGGGGGCAGAACGAGGGGACGGCCAACGTGGCCAGCGGCTACGACATCCCCGACATGGAGATGCGGCTGGACCATTTCCTCTTCAACGGCCCGGGGAGCAAGTGGACGAAGACGGGCACCCTGATGTCTAAGTACGTCTCCATGAAGCTCGTCAACGCCGGGATCCCCGGAGGACCCAAGAAGGAGGGAGACGTCGGGGAGCTGTGGTACCGGGGTCCCAATGTGATCCCCGGCTACTTCAAGCGGCCCGACCTGACGGCCAAGGCCTTCGACGCGGAGGGCTACTTCAACACGGGCGACCTCTTCCAGCTGAAGGACAACGAGTGCATCGGCTTCTTCGAGCGATCCAAGGACATCATCATCCGGGGCGGCTTCAACGTCAGCGCCCAGGAGGTGGAGAACATGGTCCTCGGCCACCCGAAGGTCCTCGACGCCGCGGCCGTGGCCATGCCCGACGAGGTCCTCGGGGAGCGGACCTGCGTCTATGTGGTTCCAAAGCCCGGCGAAACGGTGACCCTCGAGGATGTCGTGGCGTTCATGAAGGATAAGGGACTCGCGGTATACAAGATTCCCGAGCGCCTGGAGATCATCGAAGCCATCCCACGCAATCCCGTGGGAAAGATCCTCAAGAAGGTCCTGAGGGAGGACATCAAGAAGAAGATGGGCACACCCTGACGCCCGCCGGGAGACCACGGGAGCACCGCGTCCCGGCGCGGTACAAATAGATGTGGGAGGGGATCTTCCCTCGCGCTCCGCTGTCGACGCCCGGGAAAGCTGGAGGGATGGGGAAAAAGTCCCAATTGTTCCTCTGGGAGCCTCCGGTCGTACCCCCCCGCTGCTGGCCGGTTCGACCGAGGCGCAGGGGCTGCCACGGGGGCTCCCGCCGTCGCGAAAACGTTTCCGCTCTTCGCCTTCTAAAACCGAAGAGCCTGGGGTCCGGAAACGTTTTCTAATTGCTCCTCTGGGAACCCCCGGTCGCGCCCCCGCGAACGTCGGTCGGGGAGTGGGGCTTCCCGGAGCGCGAATAGCGACTTTTTCGGGGCACCCTGCCGTCGCAGCGCAGCGCCCGCAAAGTCATCTGTCTGAGCGCCCCCGGGCGCGAGTTATGACTTTGCAGCGGAGCGAGACGATGCAGGGTCGAAAAAACGCTTCTGAGCGCGAGGGAAGTCCCAATCCCGCCATCCGACCATCAATTGGCGGCTGATTCTGTTTAACAAAAAAGGAAAAAAGGTAGGGGGCGGGCTTGAAAGCCCTCCCCTTCTTCAAAGAGCGAAGGATACGGCGCAACGCCGTATTTGGGTTTTCACAAGGTTGAGAAAGGAGGACGACGCCATGATGGATTACCCGCTCCTGCTGACGACGTTCATGACCCGGACGGCGAAATTCTTCCCGAAAAAGGAGATCGTCTCCGTCTATCCCGAGGAGAACTTCCGTTACACCTATGCCGATTATTACCGGCGGACCTGCCAGCTGGCCCATGCCCTGAAGTCCCTGGGAGTGAAGAAGGGCGACCGGGTGGCCAGCATGGCCCTCAACAGCCACCGCCACCTGGAGCTGTATTTCGGCGTTCCCTGCATGGGGGCGGCCCTGCACACGGTGAACTTCCGCCTGCCGCCGCATCACCTGGCGTACATCCTGAACCATGCAGAGGACCAGGTGGTCTTTGTGGACGAGGACCTGGTCTTCTTCCTGGAGATGATCAAAGACCAGCTCAAGACGGTGAAGCATTTCGTGATCCTTTCGCAGACAGGCAAGATGCCGCAGACGTCGCTCAGCCCGGTCACGCTGTACGACGACCTGATCGCCCCCTTCCCGGAGACCTTTGACTGGCCGATGGACCTCTCCGAGTGGGATCCGGCACTCATCTGCTACACCTCCGCCACAACGGGGGATCCAAAGGGAGTCGTTTACAGCCACCGGGGCATTGTGATGCACACCTATGCCGCCTGCTGTACCCTCGGCACCATAGAGAGCGACTGCTGTCTCCACGTCGTGCCCATGTTCCACGCCAACGCCTGGGGCGTTCCCTTCGCCTGCATGGCCCTGGGCTGCAAGCAGGTCCTCCCGGGGCGGGAGCTTCTGAACATGGAGAAGATCTGCCGGATGATCGCCGATGAGAAGGTTACCTTCACCGCCGGCGTGCCGACGATCTGGATGATGCTCTACCAGTACCTGGAGGCGGGAGGGTGGTATGACTTCTCCTCCCTCAAGGGCATCTTCTCCGGCGGCTCCGCCTGTCCTCGATTCCTCATGGAGGGCCTCAACGAAAAGTACGGATTTCCCATCCATCAGGCCTACGGCATGACGGAGACGACACCCCTGGTTCTGGCGGCGATCCCGAAAAGCGACATGCAGGGCCTGTCCCAGCAGGAGATGTACGACATCAAATCCAGCGCTGGACTCCTGGTGCCGGGGCTGGAGATGCGCATCGTTGACGAGCGGGGCCGTGATGTCCCCATGGACGGCAAGTCCTGGGGGGAGATCCTGCTCCGGGGCCCCTGGATCGCCCGTGAATACTACAAGGATCCCGAGCGGTCTGCCCCCGTTTTCGCCGGCGGGTGGCTCCACACGGGAGACGTGGGAACCATCGACCCGAACGGATATGTCCGCCTGGTAGACCGGACGAAGGACCTCGTGAAAAGCGGCGGCGAGTGGATCTCCTCGGTGGATCTGGAGAACCTCATCATGGCCCATCCCAAGGTCCTCGAGGCGGCAATCATCGGGATTCCCGACGAGAAGTGGTCCGAGCGGCCCCTGGGCTGCATCGTCGTCAAGCCCGGGGAGACGCTTGCCACATCGGAGATCAAAGACTTTCTCAAGGACCGGGTCAAGGCCGACTGGTGGATTCCCAAACAGTTTGCCTTTATTGATGCGATTCCCAAGACGAGCGTCGGCAAGTTCAGCAAGCGCGACCTCCGGCAGATGCATGCGGAGGGGAAGCTGACCCTGACATCCTGAATCACGGGCAGGAGGGAGATATATAAACCGTGGCGCTCATATGAGCGCTTTCATGTGCTCCATTTTCATCCAGCCACAGGGGAACGGCCGGGAGGGCAGAGGGAGCATCTGGGGAGCTTACCCACAACGGGTCTCGCGAAGGCCGATTTTCCCTTGCCTGCGGAAGGGTTTTTCCCTATAATCGGCGCGCTTCCGCAGGAGGGACCCCGGCCTGGGAAAAGGCTGCGCCATCCGGTTGGTGGCGCGAGGGGTGCGGCAGCGAATAAAACCATTCACACGGAGGCATCATCATGAAGAAAGCGTTGGTTTTTTGTGCGGCGATCCTTTTCCTTCTTGGATCGACGGCCGTCGCGGCGGAGTTGAGGGTCGGCGCCAAGGCTCCGGATTTCAATTTCAAGGACTCGAAGGGGAAGGCCTATACCCTGAACTCCCCCGAGCTGGCCGGCAAGGTTGTATCATTCTTCTACGCCGACCCGGGCTCGAAAGACATGAACAACGAGGCCCAGGCCGCCCTCAAGGCAGCCCCCGGCATCGAGCGGAACACGAAATACAAGGGGCTCGGCGTCGTCAACCTGAAGGCCAGCATGCTGCCCGACTTCCTTCTCAAAAAGGCCATCGCCAGCAAGCAGAAGGAAGCGCCCGATGCGATCATTCTCATGGATCCCGATTACTCCATGCTGAACGCCTGGGGCCTCACGAACAAGGTGTCCAACGTGATCGTCCTCGACAAGCAGAGGATCTGCCGCTACATCTACAAGGGCAAGCTTCCGAAGGCCGAGATCGACAAGCTGATCAATGTGATCAAGGAATATCAGAACAAATAACGGCCCGCGGGCCGATGGGAACCAATCCCCCTTCCTTCAGCCGACATAGCGGAAAAGGAAGGGGGATTTCTTTTTCCCGTTCCTTTTGATACAGGGAGCGGACGGATTCGGACAAAGGAGTCGGCAAAATCCATGGCGGCCATCATTGACGGAAAGGCGGTGTCGCAGGCGGTCCGCGAGGAATTGCGGGAGAAGGCGGCGCTCCTGAAGGCAACAAAGGGCATTGTCCCGGGTCTGGCGGTCATCCTCGTAGGGGATGACCCGGCATCCCAGGTCTACGTCCGGGGAAAAAGGAAGGCCTGCGACGAGGCGGGGTTTCTCTCCCGGGAATACCGGCTGCCGGCGGAGACGCCGGAGACGGAGGTGCTGCACATCATCGGGGAGCTGAATGCGGATCCGAAGATTCACGGGATCCTCGTCCAGATGCCCGTTCCCCCGCAGATCCGTCCCGAGGCGGTCGTCGAGTCGATCGACCCGCGGAAGGACGTGGACGGCCTCCACCCCTTCAACGCGGGGCGCCTTTTCTCAAGCGATCCCTTCCACAAGGCCTGTACGCCCTCCGGTGTCATCGAACTCCTGGACCGGTACGGGATCCCCATCGAGGGGAGGGAGGCCGTCATCGTGGGTCGGAGCAACCTCGTCGGCAAGCCCCTGTCCCTGCTGCTTCTGGCCCGGCACGCCACCGTCACGATCTGCCATACCCGGACCCGGGATCTCGGAGCGGTGTGCCGCCGGGCGGAGATCCTGGTAGCAGCGGCGGGCAAAGCCGGGATGATCCGTGGCGACATGGTCCGCGACGGCGCCGTCGTCATCGATGTGGGCATCAACCGTGTCGAAGGAAGGCTGCTGGGCGACGTATCCTTCCAGGAAGCGGAACTCCGGGCCTCCTGGATCACCCCGGTGCCCGGCGGCGTCGGTCCCATGACAATCGCCATGCTCCTGGCGAACACGTACCGGGCGGCGGAGCGGGTGGCGGAATAAAGATCGCGGCGGGACGGAAGCCATGAAATCGCTCAGGAATCTCTTCGACCGGCGGAAGGACGCCTTCTATACCCGCGACTGGCTCCGGGAGCCCTACGCGGAGATCGGCGCCCATACCTACGGAAAGCCGGAGGTGGTGCAGTTCCATGGCGCCGAGGCCCGCCTTGTGATCGGGAAATTCTGCTCCATCGCCGGATCTGTGACCATCTTCCTCGGTGGAGACCACCGGACCGACTGGGTGACGACCTATCCCTTTCCCGTCCTGTCGACCTTCTGGCCCTCCGTGCCGTCAATCCCCAACTCGGCCGTCACCAAGGGCGACGTGGTCATCGGCAACGACGTCTGGATCGGCTTCGGGGCCATGATCCTATCGGGCGTGACCATTGGCGACGGCGCCGTCATCGGTGCCCGGGCCGTGGTGGCCTCCGACGTCGAGCCCTACACGGTGGCCGTGGGCAACCCCGCCCGGCTGGCGAGCCGGCGCTTCGACGATGCAACCGTTGCCCGGTTTCTCCGGATCCGCTGGTGGGACTGGCCCGACGAGGTCATTGCCGAGCGGATCCCCATTCTCTGCAGCGGCGACATCCAGTCGTTTCTCGACCGCTTCGACCCGGACGGCCGATGAAAGGCCGCCTGCGAACCATCCTTCTCAATGCCTCGCTGTTCCTGATCTCGATGGCGGCGGCCCTGGCCGTCGCCGAGTGTTCCCTCCCCCTGGTCAAAAACCGCAGCCTCGACGAAGCCGTTTACCAGGCCCGCCGGCCCGTGATCCAGGCCCGGTACGGGGCTTTCCATCCGGTTCTCGGGTTCACCCTGCAGAAGAACCTCCGGGGTGTCCGGCAGTTCTATCCGGGACAGCTCGACTACACCGTGGACACGAATTCACAGGGATTCCGGGGACCCGAATGGGACCTGTCGCGAAAGCGGAAAAACGTCGTCGTCCTGGGAGATTCCTTTGCCTTCGGCTGGGGTGTTGCCTGGGGGGAAACCATGGGGCAGGTCCTGGAACGGGAGCTTTGGAAGTCCGATCCCGCCTGGCAGGTGATCAACCTGGCCATGCCGGGATGGAGCATCCGGGAGGCCGTGGCGGCTCTCGATCTCTATCGGGACGCCCTGAAGCCCGTCGCCGTGATTTATATCTTCTGCCCCAACGACATCGACGGGATGACACCGCCGCTCCCCGACGGGACCTACGACCTGTCGTATCATCCGCCGCCGGGTGCGGAGAAGATCTTTGCCGATCTCGTCCGGCGGAACCAGCCGCAGTACCGGTCCCTGAAGAAATGGCTCTACCGGTCCTACCTGAAGGCCTTCCATGCCCGCTTCATCCGGCCGCTCTTGAGCAGCCGGATCCGGACGTCCATGCGCGTGGATAAGCCGCCCGCCGGCTTCGATTTCCCGCCCCCTTTGAAAACGGCAAACCCGCCGGACAGTCCCGAGGCCCGTTTCCTCCGCTATGGCCTGCAGCGCCTCCGGGTGACGTCAGATGGGGCGGAGCTGATCCTGACGACCACGTCCGACAAGTCCATCGTCTACAAGGCGGACCGGCCGGAGAACCTCCGTTGGGTCCTCAGGGACTTCAGCATGAGGGTCCCGAGGACCCGTTTCGTCGATTTCGAGGAGTTCATCCGGCGAACGCCGGATGGGCGGAAATTCTACCTGGACTTCGACGACCACTGGTCGCCGGCGGGACATGCGGAGGCCACAAAGATGATTCTTCCGGCCCTCCGGTCGGAGAGCCGGTGAATCGATTCTGTTGAGATTTCCTGAGCAGACGGCATGTCACCGCGGGCAGGACAGGACGATCTTCTTCCCGAAGCCCGCTTCCGGTCTGCCGATCCTCCGAGGTTTGCCTCCGCCTGATAAAGAGAGGAAGGGTTTTCTCCCGAAGACCGCTCTATTTCTTCATGTCCTGCCTTGCCGCCAGGAAGGCCGCAACGGCCGCCTGAATCGCGTCCTTCTCGCAGAGGAAGGCGAAGTGGCCGCAGTCGCCCGCAAGCTCCAGTGTCTCCGCACCGACGAGCCGCGCCCACTCCCGGGCGGGCCCGGGCTGGACCATCCGATCCTCCTTCGCCCAGACGACGAGGTTCCGCGCCTTCACGGTTCTCGCGGCCTCCGCTGGCGAGTTCCCGAAACTTCGGTAGACGTCCTGGGACATGATCGCCTCGACCTGGGACGCCCAGTTTTCCGCATCGTACTGCATGATGATCTTTTCGGATTCTGCAAGGAACCGGGGCATGTCTTCCGGGCGGATGCGGGTGTTCAGGTTTGCCGGCGTCCAGGCGTTGAGGTTGTGGACGGCCGTGATCGTTTTCATGGCCTTGAGCCCTCCCCCTTCGATACCCCGGGTTGAGCGGATGATGTCCATCTGGGCCTGCCAGAGGAGGAGGTCGTACGCCGTCTGCCGGGGCGTACCCGCGACGGCCACGACCCAATCGACGGATCCCGGATAGGAGACGGACCATTGAAGAGCGTTGATGGCTCCCATCGAGATGCCCATGATTCCCTGCAGGCGAGGCAGCCCCAGGTGACGGGTGACGAGGCGGTGCTGGGCGGCCGTGAGGTCCCGGATCGTGAAGCGGGGGAATGCTTCTCCCGGCTGGCCCTTGCTGTTGGACGGCGAGGAAGAAATCCCGTTTCCGAAGGCGTCCACGGCGACGATGAAATACTTCGAGCTGTCCGCCATGTTCCCGGGGCCGATGTATCCGAGTGCGGCAAGGTCCCCGCTCGTCCCGGACAGCCAGGTCGCGAACAGGACCGCGTTGGATTTTTCCGCGTTCAGGACGCCGAACGTGCGGTAGCCCATCCGGCAGTCCCGGATTGTCTGCCCGCTTTCCAGCGTGCAGTCGCCGAGGTCCGCGTAACGCAGTTCTCCGTCTGCCAGAACCACTCCGGGCAGGATAAAAAGTGCCGTGACGATTGCCAGAACCAGCCGGATCGATTTCATTTTTTCGTCTCCTCTTTTTCGTCCAGGATGCCCAGAATTCCGAATATGGTCTCCAGCCGCCGCTCCCAGGTGTGATCCCGCCTGGCCCGCTCATAGCCCCGCCGGCGGATTTCTTCCGCCTCCGCCGGGTGGGCCAGGAGATGGCGGACTTTTGCCGCCAGGTCCTCCGGGTCGCGCCAGGTGACGATCTCCCGGCCGATCTCGTAGGCCTGGGCCAGCTCCGGGTGGTCTTCCGTCAGATAGAGACCGCCGCTCATGGGGATCTCGAAGTCCCGCCCCTTCAGGCAGAACGTTGCCGTATGGCCTTCGACACCACCGAAGCCGAGGTTGATCCGGCTCCGCGAGTAAAGCTTCACCATGTCTTCCAGGGACAGCGGACCTGCGGGCCATCCGGGGCCGAAAGCCTCCGCGGCGATACCCTGTCGCTGAAGGTGATCGATCACAGCGGGCCGGTTCCCGTAACGCTGGCCGACAAAGGAGACATCGATGTTTTTCTCGATTTCATAGGGCCGGTGAACGGAGGGATTCGCCCCCTCGGGCAGGTAAATCGGCCTCCCCCCGTCGACGCAATACTTGATCAAGGCATCCCCGGTACTGGTCCAGGATAGGTCGATCCAGCGGCAGATGTCACGGTTGCCGGCAGCCAGCCCTCCCCGGATGCGGCCGATGAAGGCCTCCTTGTCGTTGAGGGCCAGGTTGACCGACGGGATGCCGAGGCGGTGGACCGCCTCCATTGTGTCCGGGAAGACCTGCTCTCCCGACAGGTAGAAGAAGATCGCATCGGCCTCTCCGGCTTCCTGTCTCTCCCGGATCCAGGCGAGGAGGTCCCGGTTCATGGCGGCCTTCATCCCGTCATGCCAGTCATCGCCCTCGGCATCGAAACGGCCGGACCAGTCGTAGCGGTGGACCGTTCCGAAGGAGGCGAGCGACGGGGTGAGGGCTTCGTCTTCCCAGTTGAAGCTCCGGTAAACGGCCAGGATGTGGAGGGCCCCCTTGGGTTTGGATTGAAGGTCGGGGAAGCGGGTGCGGAAAATGCCACGGAGAGCCGTCTCGTCGGGGATCGCGAGGTTGCGGTGTCGAAAGCGATCCTCGTACTCCGCCTGCTCCCGGACGAGCCGCCGGTCGTTTCTCCACCGCCAGAATCGGTTTCGCAGTGTCCGGAAAGGGTCGGTCATGGATGGCCTCCACGGGCCGGGATCACATGCTTCAGCCGTCTCCCCGCTGATGCCGTCTATACGCGAGGGCTGTTATGGGGTCTTGCCGCCGTAACAGAAACGTTTCTGGACGGGCTGCTGAAAAACGGCCGTCTGATGCGTTTCCCTCATCCTTTTCCCGCAGCCGAATATGATCTTCCGGGGCACGGGGGCTGCCACGGGGGCGTGCCGCCGTCGCGGAAACGTTTCCGCACGGGCTGTTGAAAAACACCCGTCTGCCGCGTTTCCCTCCTCCTTCGCCATTCGACGTACCGAAAAGGGTACGACTCATGGCTCAGGATATCGGGGGCCTTGCATCCGGGCATTTTTGAACAGCCCGCCACCTGTTTCCGGCAGGGGTGTTTCAATTGCTCCTCTGGGAACCCCCGGTCGCGCCCCCGCGGATGAAGGGGAGAGGGGGAATACAACCAGAATTCCCGTCTCGTGTGGGTCCTCCCCCCGCGAACGTCGGTCGGGGAGGGGGGCTTCCCGGAGCGCGAATAGCGGCTTTTTCGGGGCACCCTGCCGTCGCAGCGAAGCGCCCGCAAAGTCATCTGTCTGAGCGCCACCAGGCGCGAGTTATGACTTTGCAGCGGAGCGAGACGATGCAGGGTCGAAAAAACGCTTCTGAGCGCGAGGGAAGCCCTTCTCTCGTTGACATGTTAAACCCGTGGCAGCACCCGCATGCCCGTCCTGCCCGGTAATCTTTATGAAAACAGAAACGTTTCTGCTATTTCCACAGCGTGTACAGCCGCGCCCCGTTCGACTTGTCCACCCGGTCGTTCATCATGTTGAGGACATGCCCCGCGTCGACGGCGGGGACGCCGAAGCGGAGGGCCGCGTCCACGCACACCGGCAGGGCGCCGATGCCCGCCCCGACCAGGAGCAGGTCCGCTCCCGCCGATACGCGGCCGAGGACGTCCTCCTTCATGTCGTTCCAGCGGGTGGCGACGTAGCTGTTCGGGATATCGACCAGTTCGATCCGCGGCCGGCTCCCGTGGCCTTCGAACCAGCGGGCGCAGGCGGCGCCGTCGCTGTCGGAGTTGAGAATGGCCAGCCGGCGTCCGTCCATCAGGTGGGCGAAGGCCGCTGAGGAGAAGTACGCATAGACGGCATAGAAGGGGACGTAATTCTCCCCTGTCAGCGGGATCCCCGTTTCCTCCAGGTATCGCAGGAAGGTGGTCGCCGAGGGCCGCCGGCGCCAGTGCTTGAAAAGCGCCTTCCAGCCTGTGGCGGGTTCTTCGATGTTGCCGGGGAAGACGAGGGGAGCAAGAAAGCCCGTACGGGCCAACTCCCGGAGGGCCGCGGCGTGCATGGGAAGGGATTCCCGGATGGCGGATTGCGATTCCGCCTGCTGATAGAGGCCATTGCAGGCCAGATCGAAATGGTAGAAGGCGTACTCGCCGTCGGCGAAGCGGACCACAGGCAAAGGCTTGCGGTGGGCGACGGCCTCGGCGACCCGGTCACCTATGCGCTTCACGTAGTCATTCCCGGAATGCACGTCCCGGTGGAACAGGCACGTTTCTTCCCGGACCATCTTCGGGTCGTTCACCCGGAAGACGGGATCGTTGTCGATGCCGGAAATATCCAGTCTCCGGAAGGAAAAGGTCCCGCCGGAGGTGAGCCGTTCGATCGGATCGGGTGTCTTCACGGTATTTCCTGTCGATGGTCCTTCAGACGCCGGCGATGACGTCGCTCAGAATCCGGTAATCCGTCAGCACGGGGTAGCGGGGAAGGGGCTCCGCCGAGACGACCATGGCCAGGGGGATCTTGAGAGCCGACGATTCACGGTAGTGAATGTGCAGATTGTTCCAGGGGATTCGCCCTTCACGGTGCAGCTCCCGGATGTCAGCCAGGAAGTCGTGGCGCTTCCAGTTCTCCACAAGGACGAACCAGCGGGTCGCCGCCCCGAAGAGATTCGCCAGGGCATTCCGGTGGTTCTCCCGGATGTGCATGATCACCGCCTGGGTGAAGGCCGCCTCGACCCTGGGCAGTTCGATGGTGCCGGGCTTTGCGGTGAGGTCCCGGGGCTCGACCCAGGCCGGGAGGTCCGGATGGCGCTTCCGGAGGAGGGCCACCTGGCCGTCGGAAACATCGACTCCGTGAAGACGGAATTTCGGATTCAGCACGTGGAGGTTGTGCAGGTGGTCTCCGCCGCCGCAACCTCCCTCCAGGATCGAATCGGGAGACAGCTGGAGGAGCGTCTCGTACGTGATGTGATAGTTCGGGTGAAGGGGCTTGATGTCCCGCCGGAGGGTCAGACGGTCGCCGTCGAAGGCATAATCCCCTTCCCGGAGGATCAGGGTGTGGTCCCGGGCGATGTCGTCCAGGCCCTCCCTGTAGATGTCCGAGTAAAACTGCCAGTCGTAGTCGTCGGGGGCCTTCCGGCCCGTCCGGAGCATCTTGAAGAATTTGCGGATGTGATACAGCCGGTCGGCCGTTGTGCCCATGATGAAACCCCTACCAGATCTTTTCGAAGTCCGCCGGCTCCCAGCGGTGATTCCGCTCCTGGAACGTGCTGGTGCGGCTGTCCGCCCGGAAGTGGTCCACCAGGCTGCGGTTGAACAGGCGGTACAACCAGGCGATAGGCGTCAGGAAGAGGAAAAAAATCAGCGTCAGGAGGATCCGCGAGTTGATGCGGCCCAACCGGAGAGCAAAGGCGAGCCATCCCTTGGCGATCCACGTCGTCAATGGATTCTCAAAGGTGTTCGCCACGGCCAGGAAGACCGCCGCCCACAGGAGCCAGCGGTTGCCGAAGATCAGGAAGGCGATGAGCAGCGCCAGCGTCAGGACGTGGATTGTCTGGAATATTCCCAGCTTGTCCAGCGGTTTCGGTTCCATGCCCCTTCCGTTTAAAACAGGGTGTAGATGAACGGCGCCACGGCGGAGCCGCTGGTCAGGATCAGGACGCCCATGAGGAGCAGAAGGATAATCATGGGCAGGAGCCACCATTTCTTCCGTTCCCGGAGGAACATCCACAGGTCTTTCAGGATTTCCATGTCTTCTCCGTGGCCCCGCCCGGGGGGCTGAAATGTTTCTATGCTTCGTTCCGGATCGCTTCGAGAATCACCCGGGCGACGGCGGCATGGCCCTCGCGCTTCAGGTGATCGTCCAGGATGTAAAAATGCCGGTCTTCCAGGTGTTCCGTCATGTCGATCACGGTCATCCGCCGGATCGCGTCGGGCCACGATCCCGTCCGGAGCTTCCGCCGGAGGAGGGCCGTGAATGTGTTCGACTGGTGCCGGCCGTTCATCTCGAAGGTGATGATCCGGACGCTCGCCAGATCGACGCCTCCGTGCTGCAGGGCATGGAGGAAAAGATCCGCCTCATCCGCCTCCGGCGGCGGCGCGGATGTCCTCTTTCGCAGGCGTTCCCCCCATTCGTCAACCCTTTTTTGGGCCTTCAGCCGGAGGTACTTCCCGAAGAAATAGGGATTCGGGCGGCTGTGAAAGGCCGCAAGACGCCGGAAGGTGTCCTCTCCCATGACCTTGAGCCGGTTGCCGCTCCGGAAAAAGCGCAGGTTTTCGTCGTAGTCGTCCTGGCAGTACTGGATCACAAGGATCTTCAGCCTCTCACGGTGGACCTTCCGAAGGATCATCATCTCCCGGACGGTTCCGTAAGAGGGAATGGCCGTGTTGAGGACCCGCAGGCCCGTCTCCCGCGCCAGGATCCGGGAGAACATGTCCTCCCGGTCGACTCCCCAGCCGACGGCGAAGGAGTCGCCCAGCACGACGATCTCCGGAGCCTCCAGGGACGCCTCGTCGTCCCGGACGCCCAGCGAGTTGATCTCGTAGCGGTTGCTGAACTCCCGGCCGGAATAGGTGAAGGCCCCGGGCTTCAGGGTGTAGCCCAGTTCGGGGTCGTGGCGGCCGCAGTCCGGCAGGAACTGCATGACCCGCCGCTCCCCCCCTTGTACGTACAGGTGACCGACGCTGTTGATGATTCCCTGGGGGCACTTCTCCAGGAGGTCGGGACGGCAGGCCAGGAAGCGGTAGGCCGCCTCGATGAAGACGAGGACGAAGAGCACCGCGACGGCGGCATAGAGAAAGGGGATCATGGAAGGCGTCACCCCTGCTCAGTCCAGGACGAGGTCCTGGCGCCAGTTCCGCTCTTCCTTCCAGGGAGGCTGGTTCTCCTTGCGGAAGACGAAGCGGTTCACCACCAGGACGTCCATGTCGGTCCGCATGAAACAGCGGTAGGCGTCCTCGGGGGTGCAGACGATGGGCTCCCCCCGGACGTTGAAGCTCGTGTTGACGATGACGCCATATCCTGTCTGCTCCTTGAAGGCCGCCAGGAGCTTCCAGTACAGGGGGTTGGTCTCCCGGTGGACCGTCTGGAGGCGGGCCGTGTAGTCCAGGTGCGTGATGGCGGGCACGTCGGAGCGGACGGTGTACAGCTTGTCCTTGATGGGCATCCGGTGGTAGCCCTCGGGGTGGGGGTTCCGCCGGGACTCGACCACGTCGGCGATGAGGAGCATGTACGGCGAGGGCCGGTCGGTGTCGAAGTATTCCTGCAGGTCCTCCATGAGGACCGAAGGGGCGAAGGGGCGGAAGCTCTCGCGGAACTTGATCTTCAGATTGAGCCGGAGCTGCATGTCCTTGTTCCGGGCGTCGCCCAGGATGCTCCGGTTCCCCAGTGCCCGGGGTCCCCATTCCATCCGGCCCTGGAACCAGCCCACGGCTTTCCCCGAGGCCAGGTCGCCCGCCACTTCCTTTGCGAGGGAGTCGTCGTCTTCGTGCAGGGTGAAGACGGCGCCGTATTTCTTCGCGACGGCCCGGACGGAGTCGTCGCCGAAGGAGGGACCCAGGTAGGCCCCCTGCATGGCGTCGCCGCTTCCTTCCAGGACCCGGTCCTTCCCGTAATAGAGGTGATAGGCCGCGAAGGCCGCCCCCAAGGCGCCTCCCGCGTCGCCGGCGGCGGACTGGATCCAGAGGTCGTCGAAGATGCCCTGCCGGAGAAGCTTGCCATTGGCCACGCAGTTGAGGGCCACGCCGCCGGAGAGGCAGAGAGTCCGGGCACCCGTCAGTTCCTTCGCCGTCTTCGCCATCTTGAGGACGATCTCCTCGGTGACCTGCTGGATCGCCAGGGCCAGGTCTCCGTGGACCTGTTCGATCTCCGACTCGGGAAGCCGCCGGGGCACGCCGAAGAGGTCGAGCCACCGGTCGTCCTTCACCATGCTGAGTCCCGTGGCGTAGTCGAAGTACTCCTGGTTCAGCCAGATGGAGCCGTCCTCCTTCAGGTGGACCAGTCGCTCCAGGATCAGGTCCCGGAAGCGCCGGACCTGCTCCGAGGTGGGGTCGCCGTAGGGGGCGAGGCCCATGAGCTTGTATTCCCCCGAGTTGACCCGGAAACCCAAGTAATAGGTGAAAGCCGAATAGAGAAGCCCCACGGAATGGGGAAACGCCATCTCCTTGAGGACGGTGATCTCCCGGTCCTTTCCGTGGCAGATGGAGGCGGTGGCCCACTCGCCGACGCCGTCGACGGTGAGGATCGCCGACTCCCGGAAGGGGGAGGGGTAAAAGGCGCTGGCGGCGTGGGACAGGTGGTGGTCCGTGAAGAGCAGTTTGGGGCTTTTGCCTTTTCCATCGCCAAGCTTTGCCATCTCCTCGCGGATGAGGCGCTTGAGGAAGACCTTTTCCTTGATCCAGACGGGGATGGCCGAGAGGAAGGACTTCAGGCCCCGGGGGGCGAATACGTAGTAGGTCTCCAGGAGGCGCTCGAACTTGAGAAGGGGCTTGTCGTAGAAGACGACGGCCTCCAGATCCTCCAGGCCGATGGCCGCCTCTTCCAGGCAGTAGCGGGCGGCGTGGGCGGGAAAGCCCGGATCGTGCTTCTTTCGCGTGAAGCGCTCCTCCTGGGCGGCGGCGATGATCCGGCCGTCTTTGACGATGGCCGCCGCAGAATCATGATAAAAGGCCGACAGACCCAAAAGGTACAAGCGATGCTTTCCTTCCGTCCCGGGGCGGCGCTTTCGTTGCGCCGGGGGACCTTCCGTGATAGAAAACGGGAGCCCTTGCCGGGGTCCCGGTAAATAACGAGGGGGGGAACGCGGTTGCTCTTCAATTCCTACGCATTCATCCTGTGTTTCCTGCCCCTTACCCTGCTCGTCCTGGCATCCCTTAACAGAAAAGGATGGGCCTCACAAGCCAAAACCGGGCTTGTCCTGGCGTCCCTCGTCTTCTACGGATTCTGGGATTTACGGGTGCTGCCGGTCCTCCTTTTCTCGATTTTTTTCAATCACTGGGCGGCCGTCCGGATCGGCGCCGCTGTCCCGGGCCGTCCCCCGCGCCGGCGGTTTTTTGTCCTCGGTGTGACGGTCAATCTTCTTCTCCTGGGGTTCTTCAAGTACGCCGACTTCTTCCTGGCCAACGCCGGCGCCCTGGCCGGGACCAGCTTCGCCCCGCTGGGCATTGCGGCTCCCCTGGGCATCAGCTTCTACATGTTCATGCAGATCGCCTATCTGGCGGACGTCTCCCGGGGCAGCGGCCGCCCCGGCTCCCTGGCGGACGACGCCCTCTTCGGGAGCTTCTTCCCCTATATCGCCTCGGGTCCCATTGTCCGGCATGACGCGCTGACATCACAGTTCGGAGTGGCTCCGGGCCTGCGTGTGACGGCGGAGAACCTGGCCCGGGGCCTCTTCCTCTTCTCCCTGGGGCTCTTCAAAAAGACCGCCCTGGCGGACAACCTGGCGATCACCGCCACGGGGGGATTCGACTCGGCACCGACGCTGAACTTCATGGAGGCCTGGCTCACCAGCCTTTCCTATACCTTCCAGCTCTATTTCGACTTCAGCGGCTACACGGACATGGCCCTCGGGGTGGCCCTGATGCTGGGGATCACCCTGCCGGCGAACTTCCTGTCTCCCTACAAGGCTGTGAGTCTTCGGGATTTCTGGCGCCGATGGCACATCACCCTCTCCACGTTCCTCCGGGACTACCTGTACATCCCCCTCGGAGGCAGCCGGAAGGGGGAGGCCCGGACCTACGGGAACCTCCTGGTGACCTTCCTGCTTTGCGGACTCTGGCACGGGGCTGCCTGGACCTTCGTCTTCTGGGGTTTTCTCCACGGGCTGGGCATGGTGGTCCAGCGGTTGTGGGACAGGACGGGAGTGCGCATGCACCGCGCCCTGGCCTGGTTCATCACCTTCAATTTCGTCAACATCGCCTGGGTGTTCTTCCGGGCCCGGGAGTGGGGGGACGCCTTGAAGGTCCTCAAAGGGATGTGCGGCCTGAACGGATTCGTCCTCTCGAAGAACCTGGCGGGAATCCCGGGAATTCAGGACCTGACGGCCCTGGGCGTCCGGTTCGGCCAGTGGCACGAGCACCTGCCCAAGGCGCCGACGCATCTGTACCTCCTGTGCCTGGCGGTGATCCCGCTGGTCCTGCTGGCGCGGAACTCGAACGAGCTGGCGGATCGCTTCCGGCCGAACTGGAGGACGGCCACGGCCTTCGCCGTCTTTGCGGCCTGGGGGCTTCTTTCCCTGAACCGGGCCAGCGTGTTCCTCTATTTCAACTTCTGAGTCCTCCTTCTGCACACATTGGAGCTCATGCCGGTTCCGAAATGAAGGAGGCCGGAATCCCGACGAAAGCCTGCCCGGTGATCCGTGACGCTGCCCAAAAGCATCGTGAGCATGGCTTTGAGGACCCTTCCCACCCCTCCGGCACCTAATCCTGCTTAAGCAATAAAACCGTAATTTCGAGGCATTGCATTCGATCGGGGCATCGTTTATCCCGCCTTCTATCATGCGAGGGCCGGTTTCGTTCCGTCCGGTCCGCGCCTGAACAAATTCCCCCACAGCCATTCCATTTTCCTGGATCCCGTCGAGGCCTTTGAGGCCTGTCCCACAACATTTCCGAGAGGAGACGATCGCCAAGATGAAGAAAGCCGTTACGAAGCGCTGCCTGTCGCCTGTTGTGTGCCTGTTCGCATGGCTGTTCTTTCTTTCCGCCGCCTGGGGAGCCTGCAGCGGCGGCGAGCGGATCGGCTACGAGACGCAGCAGATGCAGGTGGGCGGGACGCAGACGCTCACGGTGACCGGCGCCAGGGCGGAGGCCCCGTACCGCTGGCGGGTCGCCTCGGGCGGCGGGACCCTCTCGGCGACGACGGGTACATCCGTCGTGTACACGGCCCCCTCCTCGAATCCGGACTGCGTGAACAATCCCGTCATCACCCTCTCGTCGGACGGCGCCTCCTGCGACACCCTGCAGATCGCCGTCTCCGCGCCCCGGATCGACGGCGGGGCCTTTTTCGAAGCGCGAACCTTTTCCAAGACATCGTGCACACACTCAATCTACAAACGCCCATATGACTGTTCTGGCTCTTCTTCATCGGAATGGTCGGCCTGCGACGGCTGCGACTGCAATCCGGGATGGCCGACGGCCTGCAATTGCAATGGGGCGTTTCTCTGTACGGAGGATCGTATCTATGCCCGCTGCGGTGCGAACTCCGCCTGCGGTTCCTGGAACGGGGTAACGATTGCCTGCGGGGGGTTTACGGACATCCGGACGGCCGCCCAGAAAGCGAAAGGCTGCTGTCCCGCGGCGCTGCTTCCGGCGGAGCCTCCGCCCCCGGCCTGCGACGTGTCGGTGACGTCCTTCGGCGGGAGTTCGACGGCCATCGACGTCCACAACGGGGGGCGGACGGTCTTCACCGGGACGATCGCCTCCTCGGACCCGGTCTCCTGGAGGGTGACCGTGGCGGGGAAGACGATCGGCGAGGGGACGGGTCTGGCCGTCTCCGTTCCCTGGGACGGAAGACTGGACGGCCAGGTCGCAGAGATGGGCCGGACCTGGCCGGTGAAGCTGGTCGTGGAGACCGCCGACGGCCGGTGCGGCACCGAGGGGGAGACCTCCGTCACCGTGACGGCCTCGGAGAAGGACTGCAAGATGCAGGTTCCGGTGGGCTCCCGGGCCCACCTGGCGGCGGGGAGCCTCTCCGAGTCCCTCATTCTGTTCCGTCTCCCGGGCTCCCGGATGATGCCGGAGTTCGGCCTTTCCTATGACAGCGGCGACGGGAAGAGGGGCGTCCTCGGGACGGGCTGGACCCACGATTATATGGAGACCCTGACGGCCGTCCCGGAGGAGGACCGGTACGTCTGGCGGGACGGCCGGGGCGGCCGTCTGGTCCTGTACCGGAACGGCGAGGTCCACACCCCGGAGCATTCCTCCTGGCCGGCCCTGGCGAAGAACGCCGACGGGATGTACGACCTCTTCTCCCGGGACCTGACCCACCGCCTCTTCGACGCCTCCGGCAGGCTCACCACCATCCTGGACCAAAACGGCAACGCCGTCACCCTGACGTACGATGCAGGCCATAACCTCGTCTCCGTCACCGACCCGGCGGGCCGGAAGATCGCCTTTGCCTACGATCCCGCGGGCCTCCTGGGGACGGTCACCGATCCCAACGGCAACACCCACGCCTTTACTTATACGGGGAAGACCGTGGCGGGGGCCGTCCTGGGACGGGTCGTCTCGCAGACCCCCGCGGGAGTAGAGACGTGGACCTTCACTTATGACGACGCCTTCCGGATGCGTTCGAAGACGGACCCCCGGGGATATGAGACCCGATACACGTATGACGGGAACCGCCTCGCCGGGACGACGGATCCCGAGGGGAAGACCCGGGAGATCCGGTACGATCCGGAATCCTCCCGGTCCACCCTGACGGAGAAGGACGGGGGGACCTGGACCTACCGGTATGACCCTGTTCTCGGCGTCCTCCTGGAGAGGACGGACCCCCTGGGGCACACGACCCGCTACGGCTATGACGGCAACCGGAACCGGGTCCGACAGACGGAGCCCGACGGGAGCGAGAGCGCCTACACCTACGACGGCTACGGCAACCTCGCCTCGGTCACGGACCCCCTGGGGAAGACGACAAGCTTCACCTATAACGGCCAGGGCCAGGTCACGTCGATCACGGACCCCCTGGGGAACGTCACGTCCTACAGTTATGATGCCCGGGGGAACCTCCTCACCGTCACCGATGCATCCGGTGCCGCCACCCGGTACGCCTGTGACGACCGGGGCAACGTCACCGGCATCACCGACGCCCTGGGGCGGACGATGGTTCTGGCCTACGACGCCTCGGGCAACCTCGTCTCCGTCACGGACCCGGAGAGGAACACTGCAACCCTGGGCTACGACAGCCTGGGGAACCGGGTCCGGATGAAGGACGCCCTGGGGAGCACGACCTCTTTTGCGTATGACGCCCGCAACCGGCTCGTCCGGGTCACCGATCCCCTGGGGCATGTTACCCGCCTGACCCGGGATCTTGCCGGGAACCCCCTGACGGTCACCGACCCCAACGGCCATGCCACAGGCTACACCTACAACGACCGGGACCGGGTGACCGGGATCACCGACGCCCTGGGGCAGCATACGGCCCTGACCTACGGCGGGTCGTCCTGCCCCTCCTGCGGGGCCGGGGCGGACAAACTGACGGCGGTAACAGACGCGAAGGGACAGACCACGACCTTCGAGTACGACCTGGCGGGAAGACGGACGAAGGAGACGGACCCCCTGGGGAACGTCACCTCCTATGCCTACGACGCCCGGGGAAACCTGGCCGCCCTGACCCGTCCCGACGGGCGGACCATTGCCTACCGGTATGACTGGAACGGGAGGCTGATCGAAAAGGTCTTCTCCGACGGCTCGACCGCCGCCTTCCGGTATGACGACGCGGGGAACCTGGTCTATGCGGGGAACCGGCACATCGCCTACCAGTTCGCCTATGACGCAAACCGCCGGGTGACAGAGGTGGTCGATTCGGAGGGCCGGCGGATCCGGTACGCCTACAACGCTCTGGGGAACCGGACCCGGATGGTCACGCCGGAGGGGAAGGCCGTCTCCTACATGTATGACCTCAACGGCCGCCTCACCGGGATCGGGACGGCAAGCGAAGAGGAGACTGGCCCGGAAAGCGGCGGCGTGAACGATGCAGACCGTGGAGCCTGGCGCTTCACCTACGATGCGGCGGGGAGGAGGACCCTGCTGGCCCGGCCGGGCGGGACGACCACAGCCTACAGTTACGATGCCGGGAGCCGCCTGCTGAAGGTCCTCCACCAGGATAAAGACGGCAAGACCCTCGACACTGTCGGCTACACCCATGACAGGGCCGGCAACCGGGTCACCCGGGAGGAGAAGGACAGGACCGTCACCTACGGCTATGACGCCGTGGACCGCCTGACGGAGGCATCCCCCAGGCCGAAATCCGCGAAGGGGATCCTGGGGAGGCTCCTCGAGGAGATTGCGAAGAAGCTGAAGGAAGGCTATGAATACGACGCCGTGGGGAACCGGGTCCGGGGCCCCGGAAAGAAAGACAGCCAGGCCCATGACGCGGGGAACCGGCTTCTGGAGGACCGGGAGCATCGCTACGAGTACGATGCCAACGGCAACCTCGTCCGGAAGACCGGGACAGGTCCCCTTGGCGCCGTCACCACGTATCGCTACGACGACGAGAACCGCCTGACCGGGGTGGAAACCATCCTGGGTCCCCTCACCACGGAGATCGAGTACGCCTACGATCCCTTCGGGAGGCGGATCGCAAAAACAATCAAGCGGGAGATCGATCTGGGGGACCGGGAGTACAGCATCCCGGCGCCCCGGACGGTCCGCTATGTCTACGACAGCGAGGACGTGATCCTGGAGTACGTGAAGCACGGGGACAGGGAGGCGCGCACGGCGTTTTACCTCCACGGCCCCGGGATCGACGAGCCCCTGGCGGTGGAGAGGCGTCGGTCCCCGCTCTTCGGGAACGGCGGATTCGAGACATTCGACTATCTGGCCGACGGCCTGGGCTCCGTCACCGGCCTGACGGATCAGAAAGGGCGCCTGGTCCAGCGGTACGAGTACGACTCTTTCGGAAACCCGGGGGCGATCAATCCCCTGATCGGCCAGCCCTACGCCTTCACTGGCCGGGAGTACGACCCCGAGACGGGGCTCTACTACTACCGGGCCAGATACTACGATCCCAGGGCCGGTCGGTTTATCACCAAGGACCCCATCGGCTTCGCGGGGGGAGATGTAAACCTGTACAACTATATTGGCGCAAGTCCAGTAAATTATATTGATCCGGATGGATTAAGATCTTTCCAATGTACCAAGCCATTGGATGTACTTGGAGGATCAGGAATAAAAAGTGGACCAGACATTTGGGGAAATCCATTATATCATCAATACTCTTGTGTTATTGACAGGCACGGGGTGATTACGTGCGGCGGGCATGATAGAGATAGCGGGGGATTGAGCATTCCGTTTACAAAATGGCAGGGCAGTCCAGGAAAGCCAAGCAAAGACGAATATAAAAGTGATAGATGCAGACAAACCCAACCGGACAATGACTGTTTCGAAAAATGCTTAATTAATGAATGGGCCAAACCACGGCCTCGTTACGGACTTCCTTATGGGATCGATTGCCAAGAGTATGATGATTTCGTCAACAAAAAATGTGGTCAACAATGCAAAGTAAAATAATTGATTATTTCTCTCAAATATCTGTTTCGTGCGGCGAGAAAGTACTGGTTGTTCTGTGGGGACTCATACTTGCCATCCTCATTTTGACCCCCGTTGTCACTTTTCTTTATGATTGTGATGAACTATTGGGGAATATTGCTTTCAGCATACTTCCATCTGCAATTCTGCTCAATATTTCAATCGTGATTGCTTATATAGTTAAGATCCGTAGTGTACAAGTTGTAAAAATTGGCTGGATGTGCTTGAGTCTTTATGTAGTTATGCTGGTTATGTATATTGCCGGTTCAGGCCATATAGATGCGCAGATGGGGGCCGAAATAGTATTCGCATATTCAATGCTGATCATGTCGTTTCCGGTTGGTTTTCTCGCACCTTTCGGGGTGACAGCTTTGGATCAATTGCTGAATATCGGAACGCTGGGTGTTTATACATCAATTGTTGTTGTATGGCTCCTTTATACAATATTAGGATATCTGCAATGGTTCAAGATTGTTCCTTGGGTAATAGAATGGATCATGACCCAAAAAAGTAAAAAAACCGCCGGATTTTAGAGAGAGTATAATACGATTCCTTGATGTACTTTGGCCTCCGTATCCATGGCTGGAAATAAATGGTCAGTTTGTTTCTTTGGTAATTGCATACATATTCTGGGTCATCTTAATGCCAAGAATCAGGTTGAAAGCAAGAAAGGCGAAATGGCCGGAATCGCCGTCCCTTTAAATCGACTCAATTGGTATGGACAGATAGGAAGCATACCGATCTTCGATATAAGAAATCTCCATCTGGTCATGGTTGCCGGTCCAATATTTCAGTTCAACGAATTAAAAGAGTACTGCCAGACAGCCCGACAACAAAAGACGTGCCCCTGATTATGCCTGTCATATCTGCATACAGCCGTCATCCATCCTTTACGGTCCTGAATCACGCCCTGTTGCCTCAACCGGACGAATATCCGCTCCCACAAAGGGCAGGCTTCCGGCGGATCTGTTTCACATGCATCGGATCCGCAAGGGGATTCTGTTGCCTGAAGCAAGCGGCGGGCAGGCTCATCCAGCAGGTTGAGGGGCGGATCGCGGGCCGATCCTTTCGTTTCCGTCACGGAAAGGATTGGGTGAATGATTCCGGCTCGTTATCAAATGTTTCTCGCGGCCCTTCTGCTGTCTGTCCTGGTGCTCGCCGTTTATTTCAACGTGCAGCACTTTGATTTCATCCAAATGGACGATCCCCAGTACGTCGTGCAGAGCGACATCGTCACGGGGGGCCTGAGCTGGGACGGGATCCGGAAGGCTTTCTCGACGGTTCAGGTTGCGAACTGGCACCCTTTGACGACTCTCTCCTTCATGCTGGACTATCAACTCTTTCGATTGAATGCCGCGGCATACCACTGGAACAACGTTCTTCTGCACCTGCTCGCCAGCCTCCTGCTCCTGGGTGCCCTGAACCGCCTCACGAAGGCGTTCTGGCAGAGTTTCTTCGTTGCGCTGCTATTCGCCCTTCATCCCCTGCACGTGGAGTCGGTTGCCTGGATCTCCGAGCGCAAGGACGTCCTGAGCGCCCTATTCTGCTTCCTGACGATCTACGTGTACAGCCGGTACACGGAGAAGCCCTCCATCGCGAATTATTCAGCGGTGATCCTGGTTTATGTGGCCGGGCTGATGACGAAGCCCATGCTGGTCACACTGCCCTTCGTCCTGCTGCTACTGGATTCCTGGCCCCTGAAACGTTTTGACATGAGCCTGATGAAGAAGAATCTTCATCTCGTCTATGAAAAGATCCCGCTCTTCGTCCTGTCTGCTGCGTCCTGTGTCGTGACCTTCTGCGTCCAGAGGAGCAGCGAAGCCGTCGTGTCTGTGGATTTGATATCCCTGCCGGCGCGAATTTCCAACGCCCTGGTTTCCTATGCCAAGTACCTGGCGATGACGTTCCGGCCGGTCGATCTTGCCGTTTTCTATCCGCATCCGGGAATGCCGCCCTTCGAACAGCTGCTGCCGGGCGTTGCGGTTCTGGTCGTGATCACGGCCACCGTTCTGCTTCTTGCCTCCCGCTACCCGTATCTGTTTGTCGGCTGGTCCTGGTATCTGGGCACCCTGGTCCCTGTGATCGGCCTCGTGCAGGTCGGCGTCCAGGCCATGGCGGACCGTTATACGTATATTCCGCTGGTCGGGATCTTCATCATGATCGCCTGGGGGGTCCCGGATCTCCTCAGAATGTGGCGACACAAGAGCATTGCCATGGCGGCGGCGGGCACTGCCGTGATCTGTGTCCTGGCGGTCCTTTCCTGGCGGCAGGTCCAGGTGTGGGAAAACAGCCATACGCTGTTCCGGCACGCCGTCGAGGTGACCCGCGAAAATTCCGTCGCCCACAGCAATCTGGCCTTTGCCTATGCCCGGCAGGGCGATATCGACACGGCCATCCGGCACTTTGACATGGCATCGAAAATGACACCGCATTTTCCCGATACCCACAATAATCTCGGCGTTCTCCTGGCGCAGATCGGGCGGTACGAAGAGGCCGTCCGGGCGTTCCGGACGGCCCTGGACGAATATCCGGGATACGGGCTGGCCAGGAAAAACCTGGATGCCGCCCTCGACCTCCTGGCCAGGGAAACGCGCAATTGACCGATGCGGCACCGGGCGTCCCGAACCGCCGGATCTTTTTTATTTCTTGAAGATCCCCGGAAAGATCGCTATTCTCCCGCCGACCGTGCGGACAGGAAGACACGGACGGCGGGCACGCGGTCTCGACGTGAAAAGCGATTCCATGCCAAACAGGGATCCGCCGGAACGCCCGCTTTCCCCTGCACACAACCCCTGACCGGGCCGGAACGGCCGCCATCATTCCATGGAAACCCCCGAACGAAACAACATGACCTGGCGACGCTGGATTTTCCTTTCGGTGGGACTCGCGGTTCTGGTCGTCGGGCTCTTCGCGGCCTTCAACCTCTACGCCGACACCTACGGAATCCGTTGGACGTACTGTGGCCTGATCCTGCGGGGAGAGGACCCGGCGATGGTCCGGACGGGGATGGAGCTGAACCAGCACCTCTACAAGCCCGCGTACATCCTGGCCCACCCGGGGCGCTTCGACTCCTTCCTCTTCGGCTCCTCGCGGGCGGGAGCAATCGACGTGGCCTCGATCCCCGGCGGGCGCTACTACAACATGAACTACGCGGCGGGCCTCCCGGCCGAGCATCTGGAGATCCTGAAGGTCCTGCTCGCCAGAGGAGTCCATGTCCGGAACGTCGCGGTGGCGCTGGACGAATTCTCTTTCCGGATCCGTCCGGAAGATCACCGGACGGAGCTTCTTCGGATTCCCCACCCATACGTGACGGGGGAGTCCTGGCTCCGCATCTTCGGCCGCTATTTTCTCCGGGTGCCCGAGGGGTTCGAGGTGACCGGCGCGGGACGGAAACTCACGGGGAAGCAGAGGATCCATCCCTTCGAGATGGACAACCGGGGCATGATGCGCATCTGGGGTTCCTTTGAGGCCCAGGTCGAAAAGGACCCCGAGGCCTACCGGCGGTCCCCCGTGTTCCGGGAGGAGTCGCCTTCCTACGCCGGTCTTTACATCCCCGAGACGATCGCCGTCCTCCGGGAGATGTCCGATTTGTCGCGGAAATACAATTTCCGCCTGATCCTGTTCATCAATCCCGTCCACTGGCGGGTCTTCCTGAAGAACGCCGACGCTCTCCAGACCTTCAAGCGGGAGCTGGTAAAGGTCTCCCCTTTCTACGACTTCAGCGGAATCAACGCAGTCACAGCGGACAACCTGAACTACTACGAGACGTCCCACTACCGGTACGGCATCGGGAAGCGCATTGTGGACCGGATTTTCCGGGAGGATCCCGCCGGCCGCCCGGGGGATTTCGGCCTGTACGTCACCGCGGATAACGTGGAGGAGGTCCTTGCCCGGGAGCAGGAAGAAACGGCCCGGTTCCCGGCGTCGCACCCGGAGGCGCGAGTCTCAGCGGTCCAGTCCCAGAAAGACAACCCGCAGGGGCTTGAAGCGTCGAAACAGGAGGAGAGTCAGGGCCAGGGAAAGGAGAAACCCCGCCCCCGCTGAAGTCAGGTAAAGCGTCCATCCCTGCCCGAATCCCGTCAGAAACAGGGCGTGGCTCACGTAAATATCCAGCGTCAGCGTTCCCAGCCGGCAAAGCGCCGCCTGGATCCTGGTCCGTGCCGCCCACTGCAGGACAAAGGCCGCCATGCCGATGCCGCAGAAGGCCACCAGGTCCTTGTAGACCGAGGCGACGAGTCGGGCCGGACCTGAGGCGCCGAGGAAATCCACCAGCCAGGGATAGAACCGGGGCAGCTCGTTCTGTCGCCAGAAAGGCACCAGGAGTGGAAACAGGATGGCCGCCGCGATCGGCAGCCGGTTCCATGAGGGGGACAGGGCGGACCGGTATTTCGAGACGAGAAATCCGGCGGCGTAGAAGATCAGGTGGTGCTGGACCTCCGGGACGGCCAGCCAGTCCGTCCGGATCAGCCGAACGGCGAAGACCGCCAGGATCACCGCCGCATCCTCCCATTTTTCCCAACCCGCCCTTCGCATTCCCCGGATCGCCAGGAAAAGAATGCCGCTGGCCAGGAAGAGGACCCAGAGAAACCACAGGCCGACGGCCGGGGCGTGGAGAAGATCGAGGTACGATCCGGCGAGGCTCTCTGAGGCATAGCTTCCCCGGACGGCGTAGTAGACGGCATGCCAGGCGAAAAAGGGAACGACCAGGCGGCGGAACTGCCGTCCCAGGTAGGCTGCCGCCGGCCGGTCGAGGGAGCGGGTCAGGACCCATCCGCTGAGAAAGAAAAACAGCGGCATCGTGAAGGAGAAGACGAAGATGAACAGGGGATTGTCGCGGAACTGCGGGTCGTGGGCCAGGACGGCGTGCCCGAAGACGACCAGCAGAATTCCGGCGCCCTTCATGGCATCGATGAGGCGGTCCCGGTTTCCCTCCGGGTAGGGCGGCATGGTGAACAGGGACCGGAGGTCGGAGGCGATGGAACGGTCCCCGCCATCCCGCTTCCCGGGTCTTCCGGAACGTTCAGCCATGGCTCCGGATCTCCTCGAGAATGGTCCGGTAGCGATCCCGTTTCCTCTTTGTATCTTCCTTTTCGGGTGACAGAAGGGTTTCCAGTTCCAGCGTCCAGAGGCGCCAGCGGGCCTGGATCTCCTGGAGGCGGCGGATCCGCGCGACCGATTCGGGACGATAGTGTTTCCTGTAGAATAGGTACTCGGCCCGGACCTTCCGCCGGACGACGTCCGCCGAGGGCGAATCCTGCTCGCTTCCGCCGCCGGCATGAAAAATCACGGCATCGCCGATGAAGCCGATCTCCCGACCCGCCCGCCGGATCCGCAGGCAGAGGTCCTGATCCTCCCCGTAGAGGAAAAAGTCTTCGTCGAATCCTCCCAGGCTCCGGATCAGGTCCGCCGGGGCGAACATGGCTGCGCCCAGGACAGCGGCGATTTCTCCCGGAAGGCCTGCCAGTTCCCCCCGGGTGTGCCGCTCCCCGGGATAACGAAGGGAGACGGACTCCTGGTGCGATCCGTCGGGATTGATCATCCGGGCTCCCGCGAGACCTACGGCCGGGTGGGTGTCCAGGTACGCGATCCCGGCAGTCAGGGCGCCGGGCCGGACCTCGGTGTCGGGATTGAGATAGAGCAGGCAGCGCCCCCGGCACAACGGCAGGGCCTGGTTGTTCGCCGCGGCGAATCCCCGGTTCTCCGCATTCCGGATGAGACGGACTTGCGGGAAGTCCCGCTCCACCAGATCCGCGCTTCCGTCCCGCGAGGCGTTGTCGACGACGAAGACCTCCTTGTCCGCCGGATCCGCCGCCAGGACGGAGGAAAGGCAGGGGCCGAGGAATCGCTTTGTATTGTAAGTGACGATGATGACGGAGAGTTCCATTGCATGCATCCTTAACGGACCGGGCCGATACCGTCAAGGGGGATTGAGCCGGAGCATGCTCCGGCCGATCCCGCTGTTGACTCTCCGCCTGAAAAGAGATAGCAGAGAAACCCTTGTAAAATGGAGCTGCACGGGAAAGGAAGGGGTATGTTCAGAAAAACGATCTCACCGAGAATATCCGAGACGAACGCGGCGCGGCACATCGGCCACAACGCAATCCCGGTCTGGCTGGAGGAGGGGTTCATCGAGATCCTGCGGCTCTTCAGCGACGACCCCACGGGGGACCCGGCCGTGGCCATGGTGAACATGAATATCGATTTCCTGGGGGAGATCTTCTTCGGCACGGACGTGGAGCTCACGACGGCCGTGAAGAAGCTCGGCAACACCAGCGTCGTTCTGCACCAGGAGATTTTTCAGAAGGGCAAGCTCTGCGTGCGGGCGGCCGTGACCTTTGTCCACTTCGACTTCCAGACGAAGAAATCGAAACCGGTCTCGGAGGAGGCCCTCCGGAGGCTCAGGGAGCACCTGATCGCGGAAACCTGAGTGCGATTCGGCCTGCCCGTTTCCGGCGGTCTTCAGATGTTCCGGGTATTCAGCAGCCGGCGGTAGTGCTCCTCCACCCGCGCGGCCGCCTTTTCCCAGGTGTGCTCCAGGGCGGTGCGGCGGGCCGCTTCGCCCATGCGCTCCCGCTCCCGGGGATTGAGGAGGGTGCTCAGGATCGCCGCCACCTCGGCGGGCCGCTGGGGGTCCTCGATGACGTAGCCGTTCTCCCCGGGGATCACGATGTCCCGGGCGCCGACGGTGCCGCTGACGGCCACGGGGAGTCCCGCCGCCATAGCCTCCAGGACCACCATGCCGAAGGTGTCGAACGTGGAGAGCATGGCGTAGACATCCGATGCCAGGTACACCTTCGCCAGCTCCTCCCGGGGAATCGGCCCGGTGAAGAGGATCCGGTCATCGATGTCCAGCCTCTGGGCGATTTCACGGTACTTCTTTTCGTTCCCCCTTCCCACCACCAGCAGCCGGAAGGGCTCCGTGGGCCTCCGGAGCTTGATCTCCGAGAGGCCGGCCATGATCCGGTCCAGTCCCTTGACCTCGAAGTTCATGGAGACGAAGAGGATCACCGGCTCCCGGAGTCCGATCTGCAGGTGCTGCCGGACCTCCCGGCGGCACTCCTCGCGGTTCAGCCCCTCGTACATCCCGGTGTCCACCCCGGGATGGTGCACCTCCACCCTTGAGGGTTCCAGCCCGTATTCGTCGATGTAGAGCTTCCGGGTCAGTTCCGAGACCGCGAAGAACCCGGAACAGCGGTTTCCCGTAACGAGCTTCCGCTCCACCCAGGCGGTGGCCCGATCGAAAAGGCTCATGAAGGGCTTCTCCCGTACTCCGTAGACCCAGTAGCGGTGGGGGGTCCCGTGCATCGTGAAAAGGTCCGCCGCGAAAATCCGGTCGTGGGTGTGGATGAGGTCGATGCCCAGGGACTCCATCTCCTTCGCGGCGTAGAGGGCGAAACTGGGGGTGACGAAGAACCGTGGGAAAGGGATGACGGAGACCCGGTGGAACGTCACGTTGTCGGAGCGCCGGACCCACCGGTTGGCGAAGACGTGCATTTCCCAGTCGGGGTTCAGGGCCAGCCGCTCCGTGAGCTCCGCCACAAAGCCCTCGGCGCCGCCCACCGTGCCGTACTTGGGAATGACCACCCCGATCTTCTTCCGCCGTTCCTTCATCTGCATTCCTTTCGCGAGTATCTCCACGTGAAGCGGCCCTTGCCTCTCCGCGCTTCATCGGTCGTCGAGCCGCACCTCCCGGAAGATCCGCTCCGAGGCCCTCCAGGTCCAGTGGGAGTCGTCGGGGTGGTACAGGTCCACGGTCCCCTTTCTCAGCTCCTCCCCGAGGATCCGCTTCGTGTCGATGAAGCCGTAGTCCTTCGGCTGCTCCCGGAGCAGTTCGAAGAAGCGGCTCTCGGGGTATTTCCGGTCCGCCAGGTATTCCCGGTAGAGGTTGTATTTATCCGGCGCAGGCATGAACATCAAGCGGATGTTTCGCTCTTTCAGCATGGCCGCCAGGCGGTTCAGGTTCTCGTTCAGCTTCCCGACGGTGGCCTCGTTGGACTTGGGAAGGTCCAGGAGATCGAAGACGCCGAAGAGAAGGGTCCGGCCGTCGCCGGCGGAGAAGAGGGTCCGGTCGGTCTTCACCCTGCACACCTTGGAGAAAAAGGCGCGATCCGAGACATGGTAGAGCAGGCTGTAGAGGACATACTTGAAGTTGCCTTCGTTGACGAATCCCACCGCGGGGAGGGTCGTCTCATAGTCGTAGACCCGCCGGCGGTAATCCCGGTCGATTTTGTCCATGGGCTCCACGGCCCTGAAATCCATCTCCCGGGCGAAGCTCCCGATGCAGGCCCGCTCCACCGTTTCGATCAGGACGATGCGGGGCCTGACCCCGTCGAGCCAGCCGTTGTTGAGGAGGTAGATCACCGTCTGGACCGGGTCCTCCCGGTAGATGGGGATGTTCAGGACGGAGAGGCCCTGGAGGGAGGCGATGTAGTCCTGGTAGAAGGCGTTCCGGCCGCGGCCGCCTCCAAAGGAGAAGGAGTCGCCCACGGTCAGGACGTCCACCCGCTCGCCCTTCCAGAGGCGGTAGTCGAAGTGCCGGCGCGGCAGATCGACATGGAAGCGCTTCGGGACGAGGACCTCCGTGATGTATCCGATCCGGGCGAGATCCCCCGGGCAATAGCCGTTCCGGCAGGTCAGGAGGTCCCGGGTGGCAAGGTTCCAGACGATCACGTTGAAGGCCGCGACGGCCAGGAAGAAGGCAAGAAAATAGAGGAAGAAACGCTTGCTTGTCATGTCAGAAATTAAAGTAAAGGAATTCCGATACTTTTGCCAGTTGGAACAGGCCCGCCAAAGAAAGGGCAATGAGGAACCAGAGGGTCGCCCGGCCGGGCCGGAACCGCTCGGCCATCTCGTTTGAATTTTTCAGAAGCAGGCAGAACAGGCCGAATCCGAGGATCATCCAGACGGCCCGGGTGCCGCCGGGCAGGGTGATCCACGTGCCGAAGCGGACGCCGTGGTCCGCGAGAAATCCCAGGGGACCCCGGAGGTGCTCCGAGACGACGACGCCGTTCAGGCCGAGCATCCCCTTGAGGACCAGCCACGCCCGGTCCCACGATTTGGCCCGGAAGAAGATCCAGGCGACGTTCACGAAATGGAAGGTGACCAGCCACGCCGCCCAGTTCGGCAGCGTCCTGCCCGTCCGCTTCCAGAGGCGGTGGACGCCCATGGCGGCGCCGTGGAGGAAGCCCCAGAACACGAAGGTCCACCCCGCCCCGTGCCAGAGCCCGCCGATGAGGAACGTGAGGAGGAGGTTTGCCGTCACCCGGGCCTCCGTTCCGCGGTTCCCGCCGAAGGGGATGTAGAGGTAGTCCCGCATGAAGCGGCTGAGTGTCATGTGCCAGCGGCGCCAGAAATCCTGAATGTCCAGGGAGCGGTAGGGGCTGTTGAAGTTCACCGGGAGCCGGATGTTGAACATCCGGGCGGTTCCCAGGGCCATGTCGGTGTAGCCTGAGAAATCGAAGTAGAGCTGGAGCGTGTAGGAGAGGCTCGTGATCCAGGCCTCCACGAAGGCCAGGTTCTCCGCCGTGTCGAAGCCGCTGTTCGCCCAGGGGGCGAAGGAGTCGGCGATGACGACCTTCTTCACCAGGCCGATGAAGAAAAGGTAGACCCCGATGGAGAGGTTTCCGTAGTCGATCCGTTTGTTTCCCTCGTCGTCGAACTGGGGCATCATCTCCCGGTGGTGGAGGATCGGGCCTGCGAGCAGGTGGGGGAAGAAGGAGACGAACAGGGCGTAGTTGGTGAAGCTGTACTCCCTTGCCCGGCCCCGGAAGGCGTCCACCAGGTAGGCAATCTGGGTGAAGGTGAAAAAGCTGATCCCCAGGGGCAGGACGATCTGCATCAGGGGCAGGTGAAGGCCTGCGGCGGTGTTGACGTTGGCGATGAAGAAATCGGCGTACTTGAACCATCCCAGGAGAAGAACGTCTCCGGCGATCCCCGCCGCCAGGAGGCGCTTCCGCCAGGGTTCGGGCTTCTCCGCGAAGTGGGACAGAGTGCGGCCGACGGTGTAGTTGAACAGGATGCTGCCCAGGATGAGCGGCAGGTACCGCGGGTCCCACCAGCCGTAGAAGAAGAGGGACGAGAAGACGAGGGAGACCTTGGCCGCCTTCGTCCAGCCCCGGCGGCTCAGCAGAAAGAAGAGAACCAGCGAGGCCGGAAGAAAGATGAAGATGTATTCGTAGGAGTTGAAGAGCATGCGCTCGTCCGGGGCGCGGGGGCTGTCACGGGGTTCCCGCCGTCGCGGAACCGTTTCCCTGCGTTGTTGTTGGCGGACCGGATCGCCCGTTTCGGGAAACGCTTCCCAATCGCTCCTCTGGGAATCCCCGGCCGCGCCCCCGCGAACGTTGGCATGTCCGGGGCGCGGGGGCTGTCACGGGGTTCCCGCCGTCGCGGAACCGTTTCCCCACGTTGTTGTTGGCGGACCGGATCGCCCGTTTCGGGAAACGCTTCCCAATTGCTCCTCTGGGAATCCCCGGCCGCGCCCCCGCGAATGTTGGCTCGTCCGGGGCGCGGGGGCTGTCACGGGGTTCCCGCCGTCGCGGAACCGTTTCCCCGCGTTGTTGTTGGCGGACCGGATCGCCCGTTTCGGGAAACGCTTCCCAATCGCTCCTCTGGGAATCCCCGGCCGCGCCCCCGCGAATGTTTGCCTGTCCGGGGCGCGGGGGCTGTCACGGGGTTCCCGCCATCGCGGAAGCGTTTCCCCGCGTTGTTGTTGGCGGACCGGATCGCCCGTTTCGGGAAACGCTTCCCAATCGCTCCTCTGGGAATCCCCGGCCGCGCCCCCGCGAATGTTGGCCTGTCCGGGGCGCGGGGGCTGTCATGCGCTCTTCTCGAACAGGAAATTGCTGAACCCGTCGGTGGACTGCCGCCTGAGCCAGGAGGCGACCTCCTTCTCCGTTACCGGGACGGTCTCCCGGCCCACGGTCCGGGAATCATAGCCGAGAGACCAGAAAAGCTCGAAGATCTCCCGGAAGCGGCTGTCGTGGCTCTCGGGGCACCAGCCTCCGATCCCCGTCTCAACGATCCAGACCGGCGGCAGATCCCGGTGGAGGGTTTCCCCGGCCCCCCGGAGGAGGTCGAACTCCACGCCCTCGACGTCGACTTTGATGAAGAGCTTGCGGGCACGGAAGCGCCCCGCCAGCAAAGCGTCCAGGGTGGTGAGCGGGATCGTCCGGTGCTTCGTTGACGGACCGGCCCACCCCTCGACGAGGGAGGCCGCCGTGCCGGTTCCGTGAAGAACGGCCAGGCCCGGTTCGGCCGACAGGCCCAGGGGGTGCACCTCCACGTCCCGCCAGCCGTTTGCCTCCAGGTTGGAATAGAGGAATTGGAGGTTCTGGGACAGCGGTTCCACGGCGATCACAATCCGGCCCAGGGAGCGGGCGAGGCAGGTATAGTATCCTACGTTGGCCCCGACGTCGACGAAGATATCCGCCCGGGAGATGCAATCCCGTATGACCTGGGCCTCTTCCTTCTCGAAGCGGCCCTCCTGCATCTCCACCGGGCCGATGAAACGGAAGCCCCAGGGCGTCTCACGGACGCCGGCCTTCCGGATGGACCGGGCGGCGGAGTAGGCCTCGCTGGCGACCGCCAGTTCCGGCCAGCGCCGGTAAAGAAGGGATTTGAGTCGTTTGGTCATGGGGTCCTTTGCGGAAGGTCGGTTTCCCGGCCGTCTACCATACCGCCGGAGAAAATTCATTATTTAATTCAGGCCTTATTTGTGGTATGCATGCAGCCCCCGCGTGGAAGGAGGGGGAGTTTCCGGCATGATTCCCGATGTGACGTACCTGATCCTGAACTACAATCCCCGGGGGGAGGAAACGGCCCAGGGGATCCTGGGTGAGACGATCCGCTCTTTTTATGAACGGAAGAGCCCCCGGTTGCAGGCGGAGGTGCACCTGCTGGACCAGGGGACGACGGAGGGGCACCGGGAATGGCTCCGGGGGCAGGCCGCCCGCTTCGGGTTTTCCCTGCTCCTTCTGGATGAGAACGTCGGGATCAGCGGCGCCATCAACCATCTCGCGCGGACCGCGAAGTCGCCGGTGGCGGCTCTGGTTACGTCCGATGTGATCGTCACGACGGGCATGGACGAGGACCTGTTCGAGAAAGTCCAGATCCCCGAGGTTTTCCAGGCGCTGCCCTTCACCGACAAGAGCGACGTCGAGCGCCACACCTGGACTCCGGCGGAGCCCTTCGGGTCCGACAGGCTCGACCTGGCGCCCCTGCGGGACAGGGAATTGTCCCTCCTGGGCCGCCTCGCCGGGCGGAAGCGGAGAGGCTACCTGCGGTGCATCGGGGCGGAGTTGAACGTCATGTTCTGGCGCCGCTCCGTATTCGACGAGGTCGGGTTTTTCGACGAGCGCTGGAAGGCCTGCTACGAGAACAACGACTTCTCCCTCCGCTGTTTCCTGGCAGGAGGCTGTACGGCCGTCAGTTATGATTCCTTTGTCTGGCACCACCACAAGGTGACGGAGAAAAACGACTCCCGGCAGATCGTCTTCGCGTGCTACGGCGAGGACGGAACGGCGGTGATGAAGCGCCTCTGGGACGAGAAGTGGCCGGATCTGAACCGGCACCTGGACATCTATCGGCCCCTGGGCGACCGGACGATCCGGGATTTCCCGGAGATCGAGGGGCGCTACGGCCGCAACCGGTACCTGCCGGACCCTCTGGAGAAGGGAAGGAGCAACCCGGGTGGGAACATTTGAAAAGGCATGGGCGTTGAAAAAGACGTCGGCGGGGGCGCTCCGGAAGGCCCTGGAGGAGGTCCGGCGACGCTCCGCCCGGCCGACGGACATCTGCGACCACCTGGAGGAGCTTTTTCTCCTCTGCCTGGACAGGGAGCTCAGGCTGATCGTGGAGCTGGGCGTAGGGGACGGCGAGTCGAGCTTTGTCTTCGAGCGGGCCGCGAAGCTCTGGGACGCCGTCCTCGTGAGCGTGGACATCGAGGACCGCGCGAACGTCTCGACCTACGGGAAGCGGCACTTCCTCCACGGCGACGACGTGGCCTTCGGCGAGACCTTTCCCTCCTGGTGCGCGGGCCGGGGCCTTTCTCCGGAGATCGATCTCCTCTTCATCGACACGAGCCATCTCTATGAGCACACCGTCCGGGAGATCCGCGCCTGGTTTCCGCACCTCGGGCCGGCCGCGCGGGTCGTCTTTCACGATACGAACATGACGGAGTCCTTCGTCCGCCGGGACGGGAGCGTCGGCACCGGTTGGGACAACGAGCGGGGCGTCATCCGGGCCGTCGAGGAGCACCTGGGGCAGTCGTTCCCGGAAGGGGAGAACTTCACCCGGATCATTCCCAGCGGGCTCGGTGAGCCCGGCCGGCCGGGCTGGCTCATCCGCCACCGGGCATCCTGCAACGGATTCACGGTTCTGGACCGCTTATGACCTCAAAGGTTCCCCTTTCCGTTGCCGTCATCACCATGAACGAGGGGGACAACCTCCCGGGATGCCTGGAGAGCGTGCGTTTCGCCACGCAGATCGTCGTCGTCGATTCGGGGAGCACCGACGACACGGTCCGCGTCGCCACGGAGGTGGGTTGCCAGGTGTGCACGCGCAGCTGGGAGGGGTTCGGCGTCCAGAAACAGTTTGCCATCGATCAGTGCACCCAGCCCTGGATCCTGGTCCTGGATGCGGACGAGCGCATTCCGACCGAGACGGCGGCGGCCATCCGGGAGATCGTCACGAAGCCGGAAAAGGAAGGGGATCCGGCGGGATACAGTTTCCCGCGGCGGAACTACTTCCAGGGCCGCTGGATCCGGCACAACGGCTGGTGGCCGGACCGGATCGTGCGGCTTTTCCGGAGGGGAAGGGGGCGCATGAGCCCCGCCCGGGTCCATGAGGGCCTGGAGGTGAAGGGACTCGTGGCACCCCTGGAGGATCCCATCGACCACTTCACCGAGAGCCGCCTGAGCGCCGTCCTCCAGAAAATCGACCGCTATTCCACCCTGGGCGCCCTGGAGGCCTACGAAGAGGGCAAGCGGGCCACCGTCTGGGCCGCCTTTGGCCGGGCGGGCTTCACCTTTCTGCAGGGGTACATCCTGCGCCTGGGCATGCTCGACGGGGTCCAGGGGCTGACCCTGGCCATGACGGATTCGATCAACAAGTTCTTCAAGTATGCGAAGCTGAGCGAACTATCCCGCCAGAAGGACCGGGTGAAGCGCTAGTGGACATCTCCTTCGTCATCGTCAACTGGAACACCCGGGAGCTCCTGCGCGACTGCCTGCGATCGGTTTACGACACGGTGCGGGACATCGCCTTCGAGATCATCGTGGTGGACAACGGATCCTCCGACGGCAGCGCGGCTATGCTCCGGGAATCCTTTCCCGGTGTCCGGGTCGTCGCAAACGCTGAAAACAGGGGATTTGCCGCCGCCAACAACCAGGCCTTCCGGGTCATGGAAGGCCGGTACGCCCTTCTTCTGAACACGGACGCGGTCCTGACGGAGGGCGCCGTGGAGGCGCTGTTCCGGTTCATGGAAGGACGACCCGACGCCGCCATGGCCTGCGGCCAGCTTCTCAATCGGGACGGGAGCCTCCAGAACTCCATCGCCGCCTTTCCCACCCTGCTCGCGCTGACGGCCAACATGCCCCTCCTGGAAATCCTTTTCCCCCGGCGGTTCCCCAGCAAGCGTTACCGCCACACGGAGCCGCTGGAGGTGGACTCGGGGGTCGGGGCCTGCCTGATGGTCCGCCGGGAGGCCATGGACGACGCGGGACTCCTGGACGAGCGCTATTTTTTCTATTTCGAGGAGACCGACTGGGCCTACGCCATGTCCCGGAAGGGCTGGAAGGTCTTTCACGTGCCGGCGGCCCGGATCTATCACCTCCAGGGACAGAGCGTCGGCACCGGCATCGCTTCCCGGATGTCCTTCTACCGCTCCCGGTATGCCTTCTTCCGGAAATGGTTCGGCAAGCCTTACTATGTCGCAGTCTGCTGCATTCTCTTCCTCCGCCTTACCGTCAACGCCATCCTGAGCACCGCGGGGATGATCCTCACACTGGGCCTGCACACGGGTCTCCGCCGGAAGGCGGACGTGTACCAGGAACTGCTGGCCTGGCACCTGAGGGGGCTGCCCTGACGATTTCGATACGGATACTAAAATCGAACCTGCCGATCTTTTCTTGACCAAGTTAAACAGCGACACATTGCTTCCCAGGCACCCCGCCATCCGATAAAAAACTTGACTTCCTCATAAAAAATCAAGTAGGTTCGCACCTGTTCATCGATTGAACAAACGAAGCCGATGCCAGAATCATCCTATTTCAACCTGGAAAACGAGGAAGTCCTGAAGATCCTCCGGGAGATCAAGGAGAGCCCGGAGCTGACCCAGCGGGAAATTGCGATCCGTCTGGGGATCAGCGTCGGGAAGGCCAATTTCCTCATCAAGTCCCTGATCGGCCGGGGCTTTGTCAAAGCAAGCAACTTCAAGAATTCCAACAACAAAGTTTCATATCTGTATGTTCTGACGCCCCAGGGGATGGAGGCCAAGGCCCGCGCCACCTACCGCTTCCTGAGGCAGAAGATGGAGGAATACGAGCGCCTGCAGGCGGAGATCCAGCGACTGACGCAGGAAGTGCGGGAGAGCGGCATCCCGCCGGACACGTCCCTGTAAAGGGGCTTGGCCGCTCCGTGTTGGGGCGGTATTTTGCCGTGGCGGCAGGGGGAGCCATCCATCCTGTTTTTCAAGAGCGGGACGGGCGGACATTCAAGTATCGAATATGATTATTGTCAGCTTCATCGATCAGGGCTGGATGGAATCCAGGGAGCGGAGCTTTGCCCGTCAGCCGGCGGTGCGAATCAAGGCTTAAGGTACGAGACGTGGGTACGGATAACAATGTGAGTGTATCCCCCAGCGGTGAGGCCTTTTCCCTGCCCTGCCCGGAAGATTACCAGTTGGAGAGCCGGCGCCTCCGGCAGTTGGAAGCGGAGCAGCGAGCCCTGGGCCGGGAGATTGTGGTGGTCATGGGAGTCGGTTTCGTGGGTGCTGTCATGGCCGGCGTCGTGGCGGATTCTGTGGACAGGACCACGGGAAAGCCGGGCAAGTTCGTCATCGGCATGCAGAGGCCTTCATCACGCTCCTATTGGAAAATACCCTATCTAAACCGTGGGGTTGCGCCGGTGGATTCGGAAGATCCGGACGTGGCGCCCATGATTGCCCGCTGCGTCAACGACAAGAAAACACTGGTTGCTACCTACAGCTATGATGCCCTGGAACTGGCCGATGTCGTGGTGGTCGATGTCCAGTGCGACTATTTCAAGGAGACCCTGGGAAACTGCCGGCAGGGACACGCGGAGATCGCCGCGCTCGAAGACAGCCTGCGGGTCATCGGTGAGCGAATCCGGCCGGAATGCCTTGTGCTCATCGAGACGACGGTCCCTCCGGGGACAACGGAATACGTGGCCTACCCGATCGTAAAGAAGGCCTTTGAAAAGAGGGGGGTCGACGCGGAACCCCTCCTGTCTCACTCGTATGAGCGGGTCATGCCGGGCAGGGAATACGTGGCGTCCATCCGGGACTTCTGGCGGGTCTGCAGCGGAACGAGCGAGGATGCCCGCTGCCGTGTGAAGAAGTTCCTCTCGGATGTCCTGAATGTTGAGCGATTTCCGCTGACGGTGCTGGACCGGCCCATCGAGAGCGAAACCTGCAAGATCGTGGAGAATTCCTTCCGGGCGACACTGCTGGCATTCCTGGATGAGTGGAGCCTTTTCGCCGAGCGGAACGGCGTGGACCTGATGAAGGTCATCAAGGCGATCAAGGTCAGGCCGACCCACTCGAACATGATCTTTCCGGGGCCCGGGATCGGCGGTTATTGCCTGCCCAAGGACGGCGGCCTGGGGGTCTGGGCCTATCATACGCTGATGGGCTTCGATGATGATATCTTCAAGATCACACCCCTGGCCATTGACATCAACGACACGCGCTCCCTTCACGCGGCAGAGCTGGTGCGCGACGCCCTCAGAAACATGGGGAAGATCGTGGCGGCTTCACAGGTCACCGTCCTGGGGGCATCCTACCGGGAGGACGTGGGGGACACTCGGTACAGCGGGTCCGAGATGCTGATCCGAAAGATCACGGAGATGGGCGGAGAGGTGGCTGTCCACGATCCGTACGTGAAGCACTGGTGGGAGTTCGAAAAGCAGGATACCTACCCCGCGGTTGGCCATTCCTGGGCCCGGTTCTTCAGGAACCAGGAAAAGCTCAAGGATCTGCGGGTCCGGGAAGACCTGGGAACGGCCCTGAAGGGCGCCGACGCGGTGGTCTTCGCCGTACGCCACGAGGCGTACCTGGGGCTGACGCCGGATGCGGTGGTCGGCATGACGGGCAGGCCCGTGGCGGTGGTGGACTGCTTCGGGATCCTGGACGACGCCGCCATCCGCAGGTACTTCGAACTGGGCTGCGAGGTGAAGGGCCTGGGACGCGGTCACGTGAAGCGGATCAAGGACGAAGTCCGGGAAAAGCCGAGGGCCTGACATGACGTCCGAGGGTCCTTTGAAGTGGATTCTGGTGGCGGCGGCGAGGCCGAACTTCATGAAGATCGCGCCGCTCATGAGGGCGATTGCCGTTCATGAGAGGATCCGGCCTGTCCTTGTCCATACGGGCCAGCACTACGACGAGAACATGTCCGAGGCCTTCTTCCGCGATCTCGGCATCCCGGCGCCGGACGTCCACCTGGGCATCGGCTCCGGCTCCCACGCCGAGCAGACGGGCCGCGTCATGATCGCCTTCGAAGCGGTCCTGCTTCGTGAAAAGCCCGACCTGGTCCTCGTCGTCGGCGACGTCAACTCCACCATGGCCTGTGCACTCGCCGCCGTGAAGCTCCACATCCCCGTCGCCCATGTCGAGGCGGGCCTCCGCAGCTTCGACCGTACGATGCCGGAAGAGATCAACCGCCTTGTGACCGACGCCGTCTCGGATTACCTCTTCACGCCATCGCCCGACGGCGACGAAAACCTTCTGCGTGAAGGCGTAGCAAAGGGAAAGATACACCTGGTGGGCGACATCATGGTGGACAGCCTCCTCTATCACCTGGAGCAGGCGAAAGGGACCCCGATTCTCGACAACCTGGGATTGAGAAGGCGGGAAGGCGACCCGGGTCTTCAGGGTGGAGGCGGCGCCTGCAGCGGGGTCATCCCCTATGCCCTCGTCACCCTCCACCGTCCGGCCAACGTCGACGATCGCGAATCCTTCACCCGTATCATGGACGGCCTCCGGCGCGTCGCTGCCCGTGTCCCCGTCCTGTTCCCGATGCACCCAAGGACTCGCAAGCAGATCGCCGTCCATGGTCTGGAATCGGTCTTCACCTTTCATGAGAGAGACAGCCGCGATCCCTTTTTTCAGGTCCACGGGGAAAAGGCGACCGGCAATCCTTCGACGATCCATGTCTTTCCGCCCCTGGGTTACCTGGAGTTTCTAAACCTGATGGCCCATGCCGCCGTGGTTCTTACCGACTCGGGTGGGATCCAGCAGGAAACGACGGTCATCGACGTCCCGTGCATCACCCTCCGCGACACGACGGAGCGCCCCATCACGCTGACGGAGGGTACGAATGTGCTGGTTCACAACGATCCGGACCGGATCGAAGAGGAAACCGTCCGCGCCCTGGAAGGCCGTTCCCGCCGTGGCGTCTGCCCCTCCATCTGGGACGGCCGCACGGCTGAGCGAATCGTCGCCACGCTCCTCGACCACTGTTGACAGGCACGGATGGAATTCCGACTCTCAAGTAACAAGATGCCGCATTTGACGTTCGGAAGGGTTCCGAAAGGAAATCCCCCTCCGATCTCCACAAGAACTTACTGAACAATGGAAGGGAGACCATGGACTTCATCGATCTGAAGGCTCAGCAGGCGGGGATCCGGGAGCGCCTGGACGAAAATATGAAGAAGGTCCTGGCCCACGGACAGTACATCATGGGGCCGGAGGTGAAGGAGCTTGAAGGGAAACTGGCAGCCTACTCAGGGAGGAAATACGCCGTGGGGTGCGCTTCCGGCACGGACGCCCTCCTGATGGCCTTGATGGCCCTCGGAGTCGGCCCCGGCGACGCTGTCTTCACCACTCCCTTTACGTTCATCTCGACGGCGGAGGTGATCAGCCTGCTGGGGGCGACACCGATCTATGTGGACATCGACCGGAGGACCTACAACATCGATCCGGACCAACTGGAGAAGGCCGTCGTTGCCTTGAAAACGGGGGATCGGAGCCTCGCTCCCCTGCCGCGGATCGAGGGCGTCGAAAGGCTGAAGCCCCGGGCCGTGATCCCCGTGGACATGCTGGGCCTGACAGCCGACTATGACGCCATCGGGGACATTGCCCGGAAATACGGCCTGGCGGTGATCGAGGATGCCGCCCAGTCCTTCGGGGCCGTCTACAAGGGCCGGATGTCCTGCTCCATGGGCGAGATCGCCTGCACGTCCTTCTTCCCCGCCAAACCCCTGGGCTGCTACGGCGACGGTGGAATGATCTTCACCGACGATCCGGGCCTGTCGTCGCTGCTCGAATCCATCCGCGTCCACGGCAAGGGGAGCCACAAGTACGACAACGTGCGGATCGGCATCAACGGGCGGCTCGACACCCTCCAGGCCGCCATTGTCCTGGCGAAGTTTGAAGTGTTTCCCGAGGAGATGGACCGTCGCCAGGAAGTGGCCCGACGCTACACCGAGGCCATCCGGGACATTCCGGGCCTGGAGACGCCGTTCATTCCGGAGGGATACCGCTCCGCCTGGGCACAGTATTCGCTCCTGGCAAAAGACGAGGCCCACCGGGCCTTCCTGCAGAAGGGACTGCAGGAGCAGGGCATCCCGACGATGATCTACTACCCTCGCCCCCTCCACCTGCAGACGGCCTTTTCGTTCCTTGGCTATCAGGAGGGCGATTGCCCGGCCAGCGAGGACTGCGCTGTCCGCACGTTCAGCCTGCCCATGCATCCCTATCTGACGGAAGAGCAGCAGGCCTTCGTGGTGAAGGCACTGCGGGAAAGGAGTGCGTCATGACGGCCGCCCCGGTGCGAAAGGGAGCGAAAAAAACCGCGGAGGCGATCCGTGTGGCCGTGGTGGGTGCCGGCTACTGGGGCAAAAATCTGGTCCGGAATTTCCACCAGCTGGGTGCCCTGGCGGCGGTCTGCGATGGAAATGCCGCCATCCGGGAACAGGTGAAGAAAAACTACCCGGAATCGGCCGTCACGGACGATCTGAAGAGCGTTCTAAAGGATGCGAAAATCCAGGCCGTGGTTCTCGCCACGCCGGCGGTGACCCATTTCCGACTGGCCGAACAGGCCCTCCGGGCGGGAAAGCATGTCTTTGTGGAGAAGCCACTGTCCCTGACCTATGGGGACGGAGAGAAACTGGTCCGCCTGACCGGGAAAATGCAGCGGACCCTCTTCGTCGGCCACATCCTCCAGTACCATCCCGCGGTCGTGCGGATGAAAGAGATGGTCTGCCGGGGGCAGGTGGGGCGCCTTCGCTACATTTATTCGCGGCGCCTCTCCCTGGGTAAGATCCGGCGGGAGGAGAACATCCTCTGGTCCTTCGCACCCCACGACATCTCCGTCATCCTCAGTCTTGTGGGAGAAGATCCCTCCTATGTCGATTCCGTGGGCAGCAACTTCCTCCACGCCCGGATCGCCGATGTGACCATGACGAACCTGAAGTTCCCCTCCGGCATCGGCGCCCATATCTTCGTGAGCTGGCTGAATCCTTTCAAGGAGCAGCGCCTCGTCGTGGTGGGCGACCAGGGAATGCTGGTCTTCGACGACACCCAGCCCGTGGAGACGAAACTGGTCCATTATGCCCACAGCATCCGCTGGCAGGACAATGTTCCCATTCCCGAGAAGGGCGAAGGGAATCCCGTGGATCTGAAGGACGTATGGGAAGAGCCGCTTCGGGCCGAGTGCCGGGCCTTCCTGGAGGCGGTCCGGACGGGAGTGAAACCTGTCACGGACGGTGAGGAAGGATTGAAGGTGCTCAGGATCCTGGAAATGAGCCAGCGCTCCCTGGAGGTGAAGGAAACGGGGACCGTCGAACGGGTAACCGAAGAAGCGGAGGAAAAACCCTATTTCGTTCACGAGACGGCCATCGCGGAGCCCGGCGCCGTCATCGGAAAGGGAACGAAGATCTGGCACTTTTCGAAGGTTCAGGCGGGGGCTTCCATCGGTGAAGACTGCAACATCGGCCAGAACGTCGTTGTCGGTCCGGGCGCCGTCATCGGGAACCGGTGCAAGATTCAGAACAACGTCAGCGTCTACCCCGGCGTGACCCTGGAGGACGGCGTCTTCTGCGGCCCCTCCATGGTCTTCACGAATGTATTCAATCCCCGGGCCGAGATCCCAAGGATGAACGAGGCCAGGCCGACCCTGGTGAAGCGGGGCGCCACCATCGGGGCCAATGCCACCATCGTCTGCGGCCACGCCATCGGCCGGTACGCCTTTGTCGGTGCCGGAGCGGTGGTGACGAAGGACGTGCCGGACCACGCCCTGGTCGTCGGGAACCCGGCCAGGCGGATCGGCTGGATGTGCCGGTGCGGCGAGCGGCTGAATGCCCGCCGCGTCTGCACGGTTTGCGGAGAGAAGTGGACCGGTGAAAATGCAGAATGATCGGTATGATTCCTCCGAATTGAGTGATCCGGGAGAAGAATGATCGATCCCGCCACGAATACGTCTCCCGCGGTCCCGGCGGTCATGAAGCAACGGCAGACCGTGATCCACCCGAAGACGGGCTGGTTCGACATCCATCTGGCCGAACTCTGGAATTACCGGGACCTGGTATTTCTTTTCGTGCGGCGCGATTTTGTGTCCGCTTACAAGCAGACAATCCTGGGACCGCTCTGGTACCTGATCCAGCCGGTCCTGACGACGATCGTCTTCACCGTTGTCTTCGGCAAGATCGCGAAGATCCCCACGGACGGAATCCCGCCGTTTCTCTTTTACATGGCAGGATACATCGCCTGGGCCTATTTCGCCGAGTGCCTCACCATGACGTCCAACACCTTCGTCACGAACGCCCACATTTTCGGAAAGGTGTATTTCCCGCGCCTGGTGGTCCCGCTGGCCACGGTGATCACGAACATGATGAAGTTTGCCGTTCAGTTCTGCCTGTTCCTGTTTTTTTACGCATATTTCCTGCTATCGGGCGCGTCTGTCCATCCCACCATCTGGGTCGCGGTCCTTCCGGTGTTGATCCTTGAGATGGCCCTCCTGGGCATGGGATTCGGAATCGTCATTTCCTCTCTGACGACCCGTTACCGGGACCTGGCGTTCCTGGTGGCCTTCGGCGTGCAGCTCTGGATGTACGCCACGCCGGTCGTCTATCCCCTGTCGCAGATCCCCGCCAAGTATCATCTGTTCTTTATGCTCAATCCCATGACGGCGGTGGTCGAGACCTTCCGCGCGGCCTTTCTCGGGTCAGGCGGCGTGAATGCGACGTTCATGGCGGTGAGCTGGATGATTACCCTGCTGGTTCTGTTTGTGGGGATCGTCCTGTTCAGCAGGATCGAGAAAACCTTTATGGACACGGTCTGAAGACACATGGGGAACTGGGCTGTTCAGATCGATGACCTCTGGAAGCAGTACCGCCTCGGCGTGATCGGTCACGGTGCCCTCTACCGTGACCTCCAGAGCTGGTGGGCCCGGAAGCGTGGCAAGGAGGATCCCAACACCCCCATCGGTTTCCGGCAGGCGGATCCGGTGGAAGGGGGCGACCGTTTCTGGGCCCTCCGGGAGATCGGTCTGGAGATCGGGCATGGGGAGACCGTCGGGATCATCGGGAAGAATGGGGCCGGGAAGTCGACGCTGCTGAAAGTCCTCTCCCGGGTGACGGCCCCGACACGGGGAGAGGTCCGGCTCAACGGGAGGGTTGCCAGCCTGCTGGAAGTGGGGACGGGTTTTCACCCGGAGCTGACGGGGCGGGAAAATATCTACCTCAACGGCGCCATCCTTGGCATGCGAAAGGATGAGATCAGCCGGAAGTTCGACGAGATCGTGGATTTCTCCGGCGTCGCCACTTTCATCGATACGCCGGTGAAGCGCTATTCAAGCGGCATGTACGTCCGCCTGGCTTTCGCGGTGGCGGCTCACCTGGAGCCGGAGATCCTGCTGGTGGACGAGGTCCTGGCGGTGGGGGATGCGGAGTTTCAGAAAAAGTGCCTCGGCAAGATGGGAGACGTGGCCAGAGAAGGCCGGACGGTCCTCTTCGTCAGCCACAACATGGCGGCGGTGCGCAACCTCTGCGCGCGGTCGATCCTGCTGGAAGACGGGCGCGTAACGATCGACGGGCCTTCCGAGGACACGGTCGACCGGTACCTTCGAACAAAGACCGTCGAGAAAGCCGTAGCAGATGCAACCGAAATCGAAGCCCGGATGGAGGGAGTCATCCTGAGGGACAACCCCCATGTCCGGTTTGTCAAGATCGGCCTGTATGGTGAGAAGGGGGAGGCCAGGAAATCCTTTTACTCGGACGAACCCATCCGGATCCTGACCGCGTTCCGGTGTCTGCGGCCTGTCTTGAATCTGCGGATCATGGTAGAATTGACCGACGATCAGGACAACCGTCTGATGCTGACTCAGCAGACCGATACGGCCGGGCTGACGGAAGCCTGTGGCATGCTGGAGCCGGGGTTTTACGAGGCTGTCTGCACGATGCCTCCTCATCTGTTCGGAAGCAAGTCTTTCTTCATAACGGTGCACCTGGAATGCCCGAAGACTGAGCATCTGACGGCGCCTAAAATTCTCGGGTTCGATGTGAAGTTTCAAGGGTACAACGGGTCTCACAGTATCAATCCATATTATTTCCGGCCTCAATTGGCCTGGAAGTTTCACAATCTGTCAGGGAAGGGCGGTGCCGATCATGCTGAACGATAAAACGATCCTGATCACGGGAGGAACCGGGTCTTTCGGGCGGAAGTGCGTCGAGGTTATCGTCAAAAATTTTAAGCCCAGGCGCCTTATCGTCTTCAGCCGGGACGAACTGAAGCAGTACGAAATGGCCCAGGTTTTCTCAGACCGCGAGTATCCGTTCATCCGGTATTTCATAGGGGACGTCCGGGACAAGGAGCGTTTGAACCGGGCCTTCCACGGCGTCGACTATGTCATTCATGCCGCTGCCCTGAAGCACGTTCCCGTAGCGGAATACAACCCCTTCGAGGCCATCAAGACCAACGTGATCGGAGCCCAGAATGTAATGAACGTGGCCATCGACCAGGGAGTCCGCAAGATCATTGCCCTGAGCACCGACAAGGCGGCCAATCCGATCAACCTCTATGGGGCGACAAAGCTGTGTTCGGACAAGCTGTTCATTGCCGGGAATGCCTATGTCGGCCACGACAAGACCGCCTTCAGCGTTGTCCGATACGGGAACGTGGTGGGGAGCCGCGGCAGCGTCATTCCTCTTTTTCTTGCCTTCCGTGACAAAGGCCTGCTCCCGATCACGGACCCGCGGATGACCCGGTTCTGGATTACACTCGAAAAAGGGGTTGAATTCGTCCTTTCCTGCCTGGACCGGATGGTGGGCGGCGAGACGTTCGTTCCCAAGCTCCCGAGCATGAACATCATGGACCTGGTGAAGGCGATCGCCCCCGACTGCCCGGTGAAGATGATCGGAATCCGTCCTGGCGAAAAACTGCACGAGGTCATGATCCCCCGTGATGACGCAAGGAGGACGCTGGAGTTCGACGACCACTATATCATCCAGCCTGACTTTCGATTCTGGTCGCGAAGATTTAAAGAAGCCGGAGGGAAACCGGTCGACGAGGATTTCGAATACAACTCGGCGGATAACCCCTGGAAACTGAGCATCGGGGAAATGCAGGAGATGGTCAAGACGCTATGATTCCTTACGGCCGGCAGTCCATCGACGAAGCGGACATTCGGGCGGTTGATGAAGTCCTGCGTTCCGACTGGCTTACGACGGGTCCCAGGGTCGAGGATTTTGAAAAGGCCTTTGCCCGGTTCGTCGGGGCGGAGCATGCTGTGGCGGTCAGCAGCGGGACAGCGGCTCTGCACGCAGCCGTATATGCCCTTGGCATCGGCCCGGGCGATGAGGTCATTGTTTCCCCCATGACATTCGCCGCCACGGCCAATTGCGTTGTATTCCAGGGTGGAACCCCGGTCTTTGCCGACGTGGATCCGGAAACGCTCCTGATCGATCCGGAGCGGGTTAAGGATCTCGTTACAACCAGGACGCGAGCCATTATTGCGGTTGATTACGCAGGCCAGCCCTGCGACTACGAAGCCCTGGAAGGAATCGTGCGACAATATGGCCTGCACCTTGTGGACGATGCCTGCCATGCCCTCGGGGCCGCCTGCAGGGACCGCCTTGCCGGATCTCTGGCTGAGTTGAACTGCTTCAGCTTCCACCCGGTCAAGCACATCACTACCGGCGAAGGCGGCATGATCACGACCGATGACCCCGAACTAGCCCTGCGGATGAAGATCTTCCGCAACCACGGCATCACCACGGATCATCGCGAGCGTCAGGCCCGCGGGGCTTGGTTCTATGAAATGACGGACCTGGGCTACAATTATCGGCTGACGGATTTTCAGTGCGCATTGGGACTTCGCCAGCTCGAAAAAATATCCGACTGGAATACCCGGCGGCGGGAAGTGGCAAAAAAGTATGATGCTGCATTCCGCGACCTGCCAGCCGTTGCACCCCTGGCGGTCCGGCCAGAAGTGCTCCATGCCTATCACCTTTACGTGATCCGAATCCGTGGCGTGGACCGCGACAGTGCCTTCCAGGCCCTGCGGGCAGCTGGCATCGGCGTGAACGTGCACTACATCCCCGTACACCTGCACCCTTTCTACCGCGGGAGATTCGGCACGGGGCCCGGGCTGTGTCCCGTCGCCGAGGAGGCATTCGGGCGAATCCTCTCGCTGCCGATGTATCCCGGGATGACGGATGAAGACGTTGAAACCGTCATCGCCGCGGTGGACAGGGTCGTCCATGGATGAGCACCGTGGCGATCCCTCGCGCCTGGTCCTGGGGACGGCCCAGCTCGGTATGCCCTACGGCATCGCCAACCGGAAGGGAAAGCCGGACGCTGCCATGGCGGAATCGATTGTCCGGACGGCCTGGGAATGCGGGATCAGCCGTTTTGACACGGCCCAGGCTTATGGTGACAGCGAGGCGGTTCTGGGGCGGGCCTTCGCGATCCTCGGCATTGAAGCGGAGGTCCAGGTCCACACCAAGCTGGATCCACGGATCCCCGGGGAAGACGAGCGGGTGCTGCGCCGGTCCGTAGAGGGCAGTTTGGAGCGTCTGGGAGTTCCCGCCCTGCACAGCTTGCTCCTCCACCGCGAGGAGGCGCTGGATATGCTGGATGGAGAATTCGGCGAAACGCTGGCGGAACTCCGCCGCTCCGGGCTGGTTCAGCATCTGGGTGTATCTGTCTATACGCCAGCCGGGGCCTTCCAGGCAATGGAGACCGGCCTCTTGGAGGTTATCCAGATTCCCGCCAGCATTCTGGACCGGCGTTTTAAGGAGGCCGGCGTTTTCGGCGCCGCGGCGGAGGCGGGAGTCGAGGTCCACATTCGAAGCGCCTTCCTTCAGGGACTCGTGCTGATGGACATTGTCGACGTTCCACCAGCCCTCGCGGCTGTGAAGCCTGTCCTCGGCCGGCTGGATGAGTTGTGCCAGCGGTATGGACTGAGTCGCCAAGCCGCGGCGCTCCAGTACCTGCGGGACCGGCATCCTGAGGCTAGTGTCCTCTTCGGTGCCGAGGAGCCAGGACAGGTTGCCGGGAATGTCCGCCGCTGGCAGGAGGAGACGCCGGCAGGCTTTCTCGTGGAGGCGGAGGAGGCGTTTCTGGGGCTGGATGAGGAGATCCTGAATCCCTCCAGGTGGAAGCGCTGAAGCGACTGATAAGGCGGGCGGAATAAACGGGAGATAATCAGACTGGGGAGCAGGAGCAAGGATTATGACGGAGTTGAGACGATGTGCCCGGTGCGTGCTGCCGGAAACCCATGAAACGATCCTTTTCGACGAAAAGGGTGTCTGCAACGTCTGCCGCGGGCAGGAATACAAACAGTCCATCATCGACTGGGACGCAAAGAAAAAGGAACTGGATGACCTGATCGCTGCATACAGGGGAAAATACAGCTACGACTGCATCATCCCCTTCAGTGGAGGGAAGGACAGCACATGGGCCGCTTACTACCTGGTCAAGGAGTACGGGATCAAGCCTCTGGTTGTCTGCTTTGACCATGGCTTTCTGCGCCGGAACCTCCTCGAAAACACGAAAAGGACAATCCGCAAGCTGGGCGTCGATTTTCATGTATTCACGCCCAACTGGAAGGTCGTTCAAAAAGCGATGCTGCAGAGCTTCCTGGATAAGGGCGACTTCTGCTGGCACTGCCACACGGGTATCTTTGCCTATCCCATGTGGGCGGCTATTCGCCACGAGGTTCCGCTGATCTTCTGGGGAGAACCCTCCGCTGAATACACAGCATTTTACAGCTATGACCAGCCCGAAGAAGTGGACGAGAAGCGGTTCAACCGGCACACAAACCTGGGAATCAGCGCGGACGACATGTACATCCGCCTGGGAGGCGGCTTCGACGAGCGGGACATGCAGCACTTTCACTATCCACCCCTGAAGGAACTGCGGCGGATCAACTACCGGTCCGTCTGCCTTGGATCCTACATCTTCTGGGACGTGAAGCGTCAGTACGAGATCATCCGGAAGGAACTGGATTGGCAGGGGGATGAAGTGGAAAACGTCCCTCCAGGATACGAGTACGAGAAGATCGAATGCTATCTCCAGGGTGTTCGGGACTATATCAAGTATATCAAGAGAGGTTATACACGGCCCTGCCACCTGGCCACCATCGATATCCGTAACGGGCGGATGAGCAGGGACCAAGCCATGGAACTGGTTCAAACCTATGAAGGAAAGCGTCCGCCCAGCCTGGAGATTTTTCTCGATTACATCGGCCTGACGGAGGAGGAGTTTATGGAAGTGTCCCTGAGCCACGGGATTTCTCCATATGTCCATGATCCAGCGAGGGAACGACCCGGGAAAAAAATCCATGACTTTGAAGAGTGGCCCCGCTATGAAGCCATACCCCGCCCGGAGGCGGAGAGGCTTCTGAATCGGTGGCGTCACGGCAGGAAATAGGATTGCCGGGGTCCGTGCTGATGGATCTGATCGGTGTAATTGATTACGGAATGGGGAATCTGCTCTCGGTTTTCCATGCCCTGGAGATGGTTGGGAGCGATGTCCGAATGTGCCGGAAACCCGCGGAGCTTTCGGATGTAGACAGGATTGTCCTGCCGGGAGTCGGAGCCTTCGGGGACTGTATGGCCAATCTCACCCGACGGGGCTTCATGGATGCACTGCATGAAGCGGTCATCCTGCAGAAAAAGCCAACCCTGGGTATCTGTCTGGGGATGCAGGCCATGGCCCGCCGCAGTTATGAGGGGGGGGAGCGCCTTGGCCTGGGCTGGTTCAATGCCGATGTCGTGCGTCTGAAACCGAAAGATCCTTCTTTGCGGGTTCCGCAGATCGGCTGGAACGACGTCTCTTTTCGGCCGGACAGCCCCTTGTTTGCAGGTATTCCAGAAAAGCCGGACTTCTATTTCGTTCATTCGTTCCACATGCAGTGCGAGGATCCGGGCCAGGTGGAGGCATCCTGCGATTACGGCGGACTCGTGACCGCCGCCGTGAGGAAGGACAACATCTTTGCCACGCAGTTTCACCCCGAGAAAAGCCAGGATTACGGACTGCGTCTCCTCGAAAACTTTCTGAAATGGTGTCCATGAATCCATGCTGAAGCGCCGCCTGATTCCAAAGCTCCAGATCCGGAACATGCCGTTCGGCGAGAGGACGAGGCCGGTGCTGGTGACCACCAGGCAGTTCGGGGATTTTGTCGAGATCGGGGACCCCGTCTCCCAGGCCAGGATCTATGAGGCCCAGGCGGCGGACGAGTTGATCATTGTCGATCTGGACGCCTCGGCCGACAATCGAATGACCCTTGTGGACGTGGTGAAGAAGGCGGCCGCAGTCGTCTTCATGCCCTTTACCGTCGGCGGCGGCGTTCGTTCTGTGGCGGATTTCGTAACCCTGCTATCCAATGGTGCCGACAAGGTCAGCATCAACACGGCCGCCGTTGACAAACCGGAGTTGATCGACGAGGCAGCGGCTGTTCTGGGGGCACAATGCGTGGTCCTGAGCATCGACTATCGCCGGAGTGCGGATGGCCGTTACCGCGTCTGGACCAGGGGCGGGAAGTTCGAAACCGGCCTCGATCCGGTTGCCTGGGCCGTCGAGGGGGAGAGCAGGGGGGCAGGGGAGATTCTGCTGACCTCCATCGACCGTGATGGGAGCCGGTCCGGGATCGACGTGGAACTGACGCAGCGAGTGGCGGAGAGAGTGTCGATTCCTGTGATTACGTCGGGCGGCTGCGGCTTGGCGTCCCATTTCGTGGAGGGTTTTCTCCAGGGTGGGGCGGACGCGGTCTCCGCCGGGACCTATTTCTGCTTCAAGGATGAAAACACGATGCAGGTCCGGTCGCATATCAAGAATGCGGGGATTCCCATCCGCCTGCACAGGTAATTCGTCTCGTGGGGCGTCTGTTTATCTTCGCGCTGCAAAAGGAATGAAAGTTCCGATTGCATGACTGACAATGAGAGGTCCGGGAACCATGAACGGTCAGAATGAGCCTTCCCATTTCATTCAGGGCGAGCGCCTCTATCTGAGGGAGGTGCGTCTCTCCGACGTGAATGAATCCTACTACCGCTGGATGAACGATCCCGATGTGACCCGTTACCTGGAGAGCCGTTTTTTCCCAAACGACATGGAGTCACTTCGTGACTACGTCCGGGATCGAAGTAAGGACCGCGACAGCATTTTCCTGGCCATCGTGCTGAAAGAAGGAGAGCGGCACATCGGCAATGTCAAACTGGGCCCGATCGACTGGATCCATCGGCTGGCGGATGTGGGGGTTCTCGTCGGGGAAAAGGACTGCTGGGGGAAGGGCTATGCTTCCGAAGCCATCGGGCTCGTCGTCAAACTGGCCTTTTCAAGGCTGAACCTTCACAAGCTTACGGCCGGCTACTACGCTGTAAACCAGGGATCGGCGAAGGCCTTCGGGAAAAACGGTTTCGTCGTAGAGGGCATCCGGAAAAAGCACCGTTTCTGCGAGGGGATCTACACGGACACCGTGATCCTGGGGCTTGTCGATGGTGAGAAACCGGGAGGGAACTGCTGACGTGAAGACCGTGGCGATCATCCAGAGCCGCATGGGGTCGTCGAGGCTGCCTGGCAAGGTGATGGCGGACATCCTGGGGAAGCCGATGCTTTCCCACGTGGTGAAGCGCGTTTCCCGGGCCCGGAGGATCGATCTCGTTACGGTGGCCACATCGACCCATGTGTCCGACGATCCTGTCGCGGAGTACTGTGCCGGCGCCGGTGTCCCCTGTTTCCGGGGGAGCGAAGAGGATGTCCTGGACCGGATTTATCGAGCTGCCGACCATTTCAAGGCGAATGTAGTGGTCCGGCTCACGTCGGACTGTCCCCTTCACGATCCGGATGTCATCGATGAGCGGGTCCGGATCCTGCTGGAAGAGGAGGTGGACTTCGTGACGGGGGGGTTGGAAACGACCTTTCCCGACGGCCTGGATGCGGCCGCATTCTGGATGGCGGTCCTGGAAAGAACCTGGCGGGAGGCGACGCTCCGCTCGGACAGGGAGCACGTCACACCTTACATATTCCGCAATCCGGAACTGTTCCGCCTGCGGATCGTCCGTCTGGACAAGGACCTTTCCCAGTTGCGCTGGACCGTCGATGAGCCGCGGGACCTGGAGTTTGTCAGGGCCGTGTACGCACATCTGGGGGACACGGACTTCCGGATGGCGGAAATCCTTGATCTGCTGCAGAGGCATCCCGAGCTGAATCGGATCAATGCCGGCATCTCCAGGAATGAGGGATATTTCAAGTCCCTGGAGAAGGATGGTTCCGGAAGGGACACGGAGGCTTGATATGGGCAAAGGACAGACGCTGTATACGAAAGCCAAGACGCTCATTCCGGGAGGCACCCAGCTCCTATCCAAGCGGCCGGAAATGATTCTCCCCGACCAGTGGCCAAGCTATTACAGCCGGTCCAGGGGCGTCGAGGTGTGGGATCTGGACGGACACCGGTTCATCGACATGTGCTACAACGGAATCGGTTCCTGCATCCTCGGCGTGGGGGACCCCGAGGTCGATGCGGCGGTTCGGGTTGCCATCGATACCGGTTCCATGTCGACCATGAATTGTCCCGAAGAGGTGGATTTGGCGGAACTGCTCTGCGAGATCCATCCCTGGGCCGGCATGGTTCGCTATGCCCGGGGAGGTGGGGAGGCCATGGCTGTTGCCGTCCGCATCGCCCGGTCCTTCACAGGCAGGGACCGCATCGCCTTCAGCGGCTACCACGGCTGGCACGACTGGTACCTGGCTGCAAACCTGGCGGAGGAGCGTGCCCTGGACGGACATCTCCTGCCCGGCCTTGCTCCGAGCGGGGTTCCCCGGGGGTTGCTGGGATCGGCCCTCCCTTTCCGGTACAATCATCTGGAGGAGCTTGAATCAATCGTTGCACAACATGGCAACGAACTGGCCGCCATTGTCATTGAACCGGTCCGACGCAATGAACCGGTGCCGGGATACCTGGAAGGGGTGCGTCGCTTTGCGGACAAGACCGGCGCCGTCCTGGTCGTCGATGAGGTGTCTGCAGGATTTCGAATGAACACGGGCGGTGCGCATCTGCTCTATGGGCTGGAACCCGACATGGCCGTTTTTGCCAAGGCCATGAGCAACGGCTATCCCATGGCGGCAATCATCGGCAAGACGCCCGTGATGCAGGCCGCGCAGAACACGTTCATCAGCAGCACGTACTGGACGGAGCGTATCGGGCCGGCGGCAGCCTTGGCCACGATACGAAAGCATCGGCGGGATCATGTGGCAGATCACTTGATCCGCATGGGGAACCTGATCCAGGCGGGATGGCGGGAGGCCGCCGACCGCGCCGGGCTCGCCGTCGACGTCGGGGGAATCCCGCCAGTCAGCCACCTTTCCATTCCGTGCCCGGACAGCCAGGCCGTGCATACCTTGTTCACGCAGCTCATGCTGGAGAAGGGGTTCCTGGCGACCAAGGCCTTTTATGCCACGAATGCCCACCGCGATGAGCATGTGGATGCGTACCTCGCAGCAGTGGGGGAGGTCTTTCACCGGATCGCCGAAGCCGTTTCAGCCGGCAACGTAAGAGATTTGATGAAAGGACCCGTGGCCCACACGGGGTTTCACCGGCTAACCTGACCGTGCCACGTTACCTCTTCCGATTGGATGTGTCGCCGCAGGTGGGGATGGGACACCTGAGGCGCTGCCTGACCCTGGCAGAAGAGTTGAAGCGGCAGGGGGCCGACCTTTTCTTCCTCTGCCGGGCCCAGGATATGGATCTTGCGCCGCATCTTGGGCCTGTGGCGTCGGAATGGGCGGCCTGCGACTGGTCCCTGTCCCCGGAGGAGGATGCTGGGGAGGTGGTCTGTTATGCCCGTCAGTGCCGGGCGGATGCGGTGATCATCGATCACTACCGTGCTGATCCCTCCTATCAGAAGGTGCTCCTGGACGGCGGCATCCGGTGGCTCCAGTTCGACGGTGCGGCGAGATGGCCGATATGGGCCGACTGGGTCCTGAACATGAGCCCGGCGGCCGGGGAAACTCTCTACGAACCCTTGCGGCGGCGACGGGAGACCCGTTTCCTCCTGGGGCCAAGATATGCATTGCTCCGGGAAGAATTTCGGCACCGGCCTCCCCGGGACGGGGAAAGCGGGCTGGTCCGGACGATTCTGCTGACGTTCGGAGGGGGCGACGACCGGGGAGCCACTGTCTTTTGCCTGGAGGCCCTGAAACTGCTCGGGATGGTTGTCGAGACAGTGGTCCTGCTGGCGGGCGCCAACCCGAGGCAGGAAAAAATCAGGCGGTGGGTTCAGGAGGAAGGCTCCCACATCAGGCTGATCATGAATGCGACGGAAACGGCATCGATTGTAGAGTCCGCCGACCTGGCCGTCATGGCCGGCGGTATGACCGTTTTCGAAACGGCCTCACTGGGAATCCCGGCATTGATTCTGCAGATTGCCGAAAACCAGAAAATGATCGCCGAGGCCTGGCAGCATAGCGGTTACGCCGTCAACCTGGGACCCCTCGAGAACCTCCGCGCTGAGGTGCTGAGGCAGAAGGTGTCGGACTTGGTGAATGACGTGGGGCTTCGCCGGGCCATGTCCAAGGCAGGCCGGAGCATGGTGGACGGTCTGGGGACCGGTCGCGTCGCCCGGACCCTTCTAATTCCCTGAATCGAACAAAGGATCAGTAAAAAAATGAAGATCAGGATTGTCGGCTGGCGGGAAGCGGACCCGGACCAACTAAGGGACCTCTACCTCCACTTCCCCTATCCACCTTATTTTGGTTCCTCCATTGTCGACGATCGACTGCAGGCTTACCGGTTTCACCAGGTACTGGAGGCAGCTGAGGCGGATCCAGGCACACTCCTGGCCGGTGTCGCTGGTGATCGGGTTCTCTGTGCCGCCCAGTTGCGGCGAACGGCCCATCTCTCCGATCACTTTGGCATCGAAGTTGCCTCAATTGCCAACGAGGCCTTTGCCTGTAACGGTCATGAAGATAATGTTTCCGCCTTTAATTTAATGGTGGAAACCCTGCGCAGACAGGCGCAGGACAAGGGGGTGGCCTTTTTGAGTACGACTGCGGCATCGCAGGCCTATCAGTGGATCCGTGCCCTCGAAGAGAATGGCTTCCGCTATGCCGACGGCTTCCGGCACGTCACGGCTCCGACCGACGACGACTACAGCGGCTTTCTGCGGGACGACTTGGTCATGCGTGCTCCCGTGGAGTCTGATTTCGACGAGATCGCTTATAGTTACGCCAATATGCCCTTTCCGAACCACCTGCTCCACGAGCCGGAGTTCGACAAGGAGAAAGTGATCCGTCTTTACGTCAGGCGCTTCCGGGAAGTACACGAGAAGCTGGGACGGGTGTTCGTAGCCGAGTGGCAGGGGCGATTTGCCGGGGCGCTGAACGGGATCGTCGATGAAGCGATCCGGAGCAAACTGGGAATTGCCGTCAACCATTTATCCCAGGGGCTCATCGTCCATCCCCGGGCAGCCGGCAAGGGGGTGGCCCTGGCTCTTATCGCCGACCGCAACCCCTGGTATCGGGAGCAAGGCGTGCAGTGGGGCTATTTCGGTTCGAACATCAATAATATCGCGATGATCCGCGGTCTGGAGAGAATGCGGATGAGACATGCAGGAATCGAAATCAGCATGATCCTGCGCCTTGAGGGCCGGTAGCGGTCCATGGGCCCCGTTCAAGTGTGGGATACGGGATTGGCGGAAAGATTCCCTTGCCTTGAAATCGAGGATGGGTTGCAGTGAGAATCAGGACGAGGCCCTGGAAGCCGCCGGGTAAAGACTGCGGTTTGTGCGGCGAAAAGACGTGCCGTGAGTTTATGAGTCTTGTGAAGAAGGGAATCAAGAAGCCCGAGGCGTGCATCTTCTTCACCGGCCGAGGGGAGGAAGATTCAGGAATTCCGAAGGAGTTACCGGGATCTTCAGTGCAAAACGTAGACTTTTTGGGGGGAACATACGACTTTGTCCTGAATCCCCTGCCGAACGAGGTTTCCGCCCGGAAAATCGTCATGCCCTTCCGGCCCGATCTTGTCGAGAAATGGAAGATCAAGGAGGGCGATTACGTGGTCGGGAGGCCCATGAGCGCCGGGTGTCCTGTTCAGCACGTCCTTCAGGTCATTAAGGCCAGCAAAGTGACGGGGGTTCTCGACACGTGGTGCGTGGGGCCCAGGTTTTCGAGGGGGAAGAAGGTGCATGACGTGGAAGCTTACGTCATGCTGGGCTTCGAGGGCATCGCGGAGGTTGTGGACCGGCAGCCCGAATTCGGCAGGCGGCAGCGGTTTCTCCCCGGCTTCTGCATGATGAACATTGCGCATACCGGCGTTGTGAACATGATTCTTGGCAAATCGTATGGTCTCCATGTGAGGCTGGAAGACATCCGGTTTCTTTGAGGGGCGGAATCTTGAATGTACTGGTGACGGGCGCGGCGGGTTATATCGGGAGTAATCTCATCGTGTCGCTCTGCAGGACGCCTCAGTGTTCCCATGTCCTGGCTGTGGACAACTTCTTCTCGACGGAGAGACCGCTTTTCGATTCCACGATGCAGAGTCTGGATTCGAAGAAATGCACATTCTACGAAGCGGATTTTTATGACCTCGAAAAGATGGTCCCCCTGCTTGAGCAGACCGATGTGGTGGTTCACCTCGCAGAAGAGAAGGAAAAGAAAGTATATTCGGAAGGGACCGCCATTACAAAGAAGCAGGTCTCCCGCTGGCAGAAGAATGTCGAGGGCTACCGGAGACTGCTGGAGGCCTCCGTCATGTGCGGCGTGAAGCGGGTCGTCCTCGGCTCATGGGCGGGGGTCTATGTGGTGGCCGCCCAAAATCACTTTTCCGAGAGTGATCCCCTCGTTCCCATCAATCAATACTATCATCAGAAAATCTCGCAGGAATATTACAGCAAGGTGTTTGCGAACGAGTATCTCCTGGATACGGTTACTCTGAGAATTTCCAATGTTTATGGAGTGGGGCCGGAGACACGGCGATGGCGGGTCGAGGGTGATCCCGGCGTTATATCTGTCATGGTGGAGAACGCTCTCAAAGGAGGGGAAATTGTTGTTCACAACAAGGGTGTGCAGAAGAGGAACTTCATATATGTGGGCGATGTCGTCGACGCCCTGGTGAAGGCGATCCTGTTCAGGGGAAACCTATCCGGCGGAACATTCAACATCTGTGCGGATGACGAGACGCGGATCATCGAGATCGCCCGGTGGATCGCCTCCGTCTGCGGAGCTAAAATCTGTTACCAGGATATGAAGTGGCAGAAGAACATCGTCCAGCATCCGATTTCCAATGCCAGGGCAGGAAAGGTCTTCGCGTTTCAGCCGACCAATGACATGCGGGAGAGACTGAGAGAGATGATTGAGACGGTGAAAGTATTGGATTCCGAGCCATGATCATCAAAAAAATTACAGTTTATCCGGGTCTCAACAAGATCAGGGAAAAGGAAGGCTTCGAAGAGCTGAAGATCGTTCCCGGCAACACGGTGTCCATTGTCGGCCCCACGGGAAGCGGAAAATCCTCCCTGGTCAACGACATCGAGATGCTCACGCAGGGCGACACTGTCACGGGGAGGAAAATCTTCATCAATGGGAAGATTCCCCCTGCTTCCTTCCGACAGGATCCGTCCCGGAACCCGATTGTCCTGATTACGCAACACACGAATTTCCTGGCGGATCTTCCGATCGACGAGTTCCTCCGGATCCACGCCAAGGCCAGAAACATAGCCACCGAGGGGACGGTCGAGCGGACCATTTACCTGACGAACAAGCTGACCGGCGAAAAAGTGCATGAAAAAATGCGCATGACCTCCCTGTCGGGAGGCCAAACCCGGGCAATGATGATTGCCGATGCAATCGTCATTGGCCAGGCCCCGATCGTCCTTCTGGACGAGATCGAAAACGCGGGAATTTTCAAGAAGGAAGCAATGGAGATGGTGAGAACGGAGGGGAAGATCATTCTGTTCGTCACCCATGATCCCGTCGTGGCCCTTCTGTGCGATATCCGGCTGGTCATGAAAAACGGGGGAATCGTCAAGATTCACAAGACCACCGAGCTGGAAAGGAAGGCCCGAAAGCGGATCATCGAGCAGGACATCCTGCTGAGCGTGGTGCGTGAAAGGGTCCGAAGAGGGGAAGTCCTCTCTTTCTAAGGGGAAAATCATGAAACTAATGAATTTCGCAGGGCCGCCCTCGGCAGGCAAAACGGCGGTGATCAAGAATATCATCCGCAAGCTGTATCCGCAGGTCAAGGTGGCCTACCTGAAGATCGACGTGGTCATGGCCTTCGAAAAGGAAGAACTGCAAAGGGAATTCGCCGACCTGCCGATTCAGATCGTATATGCGGGCGATCTGTGTCCGGATCATGCCAGTGTCATGGTGATGAAGGACGCAATCCAGTGGGCCATGCGGGAGGGGAGTGAACTGCTGATCGTCGAGAGCGCCGGGTTGTGCCTCCGCTGTTCTCCTTACCTCAATCAGGGGCTGGGAGTCATCGTCTTGAGCATGCTGGGAGGAATGAACTCTCCCCTGAAGATGGGGCCGATGGTCAGCCTTGCCGATGTTGCCGTCGTTACAAAAATAGACCTGATCAGCCAGGCGGAGAGGGAAGTATTCCGGGAGAAGATAAGGGAGGTCAGCAGATCCGTCCGGATTTATGAAGTGAATGCATTACAGGGAACGGGAACATCGAGATTGATGACGGAGTTGGACGGGATGACGGATATCGACGTTGACACGCTGAAACTGAAGGGAGTGCCCCCCCTGGGGGTCTGTACAATCTGCATCGGCAAAAAAGACATCGGATGGGACAACCATTTCGGTGTGATCCGCAAACTGGAAGGGGCCGATTATTTGTATCGGGGGGAGTAAACAAGCACAGGGGATGGTCCAAATTTCAGGAGGTGCCGAGATGAAGACAGGTAAATTCTGTGACATTGCAGACGATTTTGTCCATGGTGAAAACTTCCGTTGCGGATCCTATGTAAAAATTGAGAAGGGCGTGGCGGTCGGTAACAATGTCCGTATCGAGGACTATGCCGTGCTGAAATCGGGCGTCCGGCTGGGTGACAATGCGGCGGTCGAGGAATATTCAATGCTGCTGTCAGGCAGTCGCATCGGGAATGGGACAAAGATCGGCACATACACGAAAGTCGGAAACAACGCGATCATCGGTAACAACTGCAAGTTCACGTCTTTCTGCGAGATCCGTGACAACTGCGTCCTCGGCAACAACGTATCGATGGGAAGCCGGGGAACGCTTTCGGCCGACACACGTGTCGAAGACGACGTCATCATGAAGTACAGTTTCGTCGTGACGGACACGCCGGTCCTGGGGCGGGAGAAGGAAAAGCAGGTCGGCGTTCTCAAGCGCGGATCCCGTTTCGGCGCCAACGTGACCATCATGCCAGGGGTCAATATTGGTGAAAATGCTGAGATCGGGGCCTGCTCCCAGGTGCGGAGCGATGTTCCGGACGGCGAGGTGTGGTACGGAAGCCCGGCCCGCTTCTTCAAAAAGCAGAAGTAGAAGGCATTCACGAATTCTTGGATTGAATCGGTAAATCTATCTTGAAAAGGTGCGGAGGACGCCGATGAGTCGGACGGAGTTGATCGCGGAAGTTGGATCCAACTACGACGGTCGTCTCGATAAGGCTGTCGAGTATATAAAGGCTGCCAGGGCGTGCGGTGCAAACGCAGTGAAATTCCAGACGCTCAGAAAGGAAAAGCTGGTTGCCCCGAAGCTCTGGTCCGGTGGAACGTCCGAGGAAAATCCCGTCTATTGTCAGTTCAGCAACCTTGCCCTTCCCGACGACTGGCATCGGGCGCTTAAAGAGGAAGCGGATACTCAGGGCATCGAGTTTCTATCCACGCCGTTCTACCTGGAAGCCGTGGACCTGCTGGAGTCGGTCGGCGTCAGGACGTACAAAATCGCCTCCGGGGATATCACCTTCAGGCCTCTCCTGGAGGCGGTGGGACGAACGGGAAAGAGGGTTATCCTCTCCACCGGCGGCAGTTCCCTGCAAGATGTAGAGATGGCCCTGGGCGTTCTGAAACGGGCGGGTGCGGGTTCGATCGTCCTTCTGCACTGCGTCAGCAATTATCCTCCCCAGTGGGGGGAGATGAATCTCAGGGCCCTGGTGACGCTGAAAGAGGCTTTCGGTTTACCCGTCGGCATCTCCGACCACACGCCGGGAAGCCTGGTTCCCATCGCCGCGGTGACCCTTGGGGCAACCGTTGTGGAGAAGCATGTTACCTTCGACCGGTCATTACCGGGACCGGATCATCCCTTCGCCATGACCATGGAGGAATTCGGCGAGATGGCTCACCAGGTTCGATGCCTGGAAGAAGCCCTCGGAACGGGCGGCAAGGAGCCGGCGCCGTCGGAGCTGGCAAAGCAGAACCGCATGCGCCGGGGGGTTTATGACCCTGTCACATTTGAGCCAACGGACGATCCGACGGGAATCTGGCTTCGCCCGGTGCCCGAGGGGCAACCGGTGAATCGGTCCTGAATAGGAGTGCTTGCGAATGAGAGGAAAAGACGCGAAACGAGTTGCTATCATCGAGGCCCGGATGAAGTCCACCCGCCTCCCAGGGAAGGTGCTCCGTCCGATCATGGGCAGACCCATGCTGGAGCTTCTCGTCGAGCGGCTGCAGCAGGCACGAAACCTTGACCAGATCATCGTGGCTACGACGAACAACGATTCGGATGAACCCATTGTCTCCCTGGCACAAGCTCTCGGCGTCAGTTGCCACCGCGGCAGCGAAGAGGATGTGCTGGACCGGGTGCTCTCCGCCGCCCGCCGCTTTGAGGCGGATGTCGTTGTGGAGGTGACGGGAGACTGCCCCCTCATCGAAGCCACGAAGATCGACGAGATGCTAAAAGCGTATCAATACATGGGTGTGGATTTCATGGCCAACCGGCTGGACAGCACCTACCCCCCGGGGCTGGGGATGCGCATCTTTTCACGGGCCGTGCTGGAAAAAATAAACAGCCTGACCCAGGACCCCGTGGACCGGGAGCATGTCACTCTCTATGTCTGGGAGCACCCGGACATCTTTTCCATCTATCATTTCCAGAACAACCTGGATCGCAAGTACTGGGACCTCCGCCTTACAGTGGACACAGCGGATGACTTCGCGTTCATCCAGGCCATTTTCGAGGATCTGTACCCCATCAATCCCAGATTCGGCCTTTATGAAATCATCGATCTGCTCGAAAGCCGGCCCGAACTTATGGAGATCAATCGACACATTAAGGACAAGCCGGTCCGATGAGCGGGGGTGGTGGATCACGTTCTGGGGGGGGTGACCGGGAGCCCGTGCTGACAGCAGTGGTTGTCGGCCTCGGACGGATCGGCCAGGGATTCGACTACGATCTGCAGGACGACCGTATGATCGCCACCCATGCCGCTGCTTATGAAAAACACATGGGATATCGGCTTCTTGCCGCCGTTGATCCGGATCCGTTGCAACGGGCCCGTTTTGAGGCCAGATACCAATGTCCCGCCTATGCTGACTTACCGTCCCTCATGGACCGACATCGCCCGGATGTGGTCTCCCTGGCCGTACCGTCAGGGAGCCACTATGATGTTTTCTGTGAGACAATCCATTTCGGACCCCGAGCCGTCCTGTGCGAGAAACCTATTGCCCTTTCCTCTGCTGAAGGTTTGAGGATGCAGGCTTTGGCTGAAAAGGCGGAGTGCGTCCTGGCGGTCAACTACATGAGGCGCTTCGAGCCCGGGGCCGCGTCATTGAAAATGCGCATCGAGAGCGGGGAGTTTGGATCCATTTTCAAGGGCGTGGCCTGGTACTCGAAAGGGATCATGAACAACGGTTCACATTTTGTCGATCTTCTCCGTTTCTGGCTGGGGGTTGTGACCGGAGTGGAAGTGATCCGGCCGGGCAGGCTGTGGAATGGAACCGATCCCGAGCCGGACGTCTGCCTGCATTTCAATCAGACTCCCGTGTATCTCCTTGCCGGCCAGGAAGAGCATTTTTCCATGGGGGGAATCGATCTTTTCGGCGACGGGGGAATGATCCGCTACGCCGAGAGCGGTAACCGGATCGAGGTGCGCCGGACGAAAACCGATGCTGCGTTTGCCGGCTATACGGTCCTTGACCCCATTGCGGAGATCATCCCGTCCGACCTCAGGCGTTACCAGTGGTATGTCTTGGAGGCCCTTTACGGTCACCTTGTCCGGAACGAAGAGCTTCCTTCCACTGGGAGAAGCGCCACGGAAACGCTTTCCGTCATCGAGGAAATAATGAAAGACCGAGACAGGAGGCCTCATGCGTGACCTGGCGCTTTATGGAGGTCCCAAGACCATCACCAGACCCTTTTCCCCCTATCGCTCGATCGGTCCGGAGGAAGTCGAGGCGGCCAGGGCGGTCGTGGAGTCGGGAGTTCTTTCCCGGTTTCTCGGCTCCTGGGATCCTGACTTCTATGGAGGTGAGAGAGTACGGGCTTTCGAAAGAGCCTGGGAGAGTCACTTTTCCATCCGCCACGCGGTGTCCGTCAATTCCGCCACATCCGGCTTGATCGCCGCGGTTGGAGCTGTCGGTGTGGAGCCGGGGGATGAGGTCATCGTGAGCCCCTGGACGATGTCCGCCTCCGCCACGGCGATCCTCATCTGGAACGCTATTCCCGTCTTTGCGGACATTGAGGAGGAGACGTACAACCTGGATCCGGTTTCCATCGAGAAAAACATCACACCACGGACCCGGGCTATCATGGTGCCCGACATATTCGGCCATCCTGCGGACCTGGATACGATCATGGAAATCGCCGGCCGGTACCGCCTGAAGGTCATCGAGGACGCCGCACAGGCGCCGGGTGCCCTCTACAAGGGACGATATGCCGGGACGGTAGCCCAAATCGGTGTTTTCAGCCTGAACTATCACAAACATATCCACACGGGCGAGGGCGGGGTCTGCGTCACAGACGACCCGGTGCTGGCCGAGCGCCTCCAGCTTATTCGCAATCACGCGGAAGCCGTTGCCGGGGATAAGGGTGTCGATGATTATTCCAACATGATCGGCTTTAACTTCCGAATGACGGAGATCGAGGCGGCTATCGGCATCGAGCAGCTGAAAAAGCTGCCCGTGTTGAGCGCGCGCAGGATCGCGGTTGCGGAGCGCTTTACGGAAGGCCTGCATGGCCTGAATGGGCTGCGGACACCGGTTGTGAAGGCTGACTGCACCCATGTCTATTATGTCTATCCGCTTGTGTACCGAAAGGACGTAACGGGAGTCGACCGAGCGCGAGTCTTCGATGCGCTGCGGGCGGAAGGAGTCCCCGTCGGGGACCGGTATGTCAATCTGCACCTGTTGCCGTTGTACCAGAAGAAAACCGCCTACGGAACGAAGGGTTTTCCCTGGACTGCCGGTTTTTACGATGGCCATGTGTCCTACGACAAGGGTATCTGCCCGGTGGCGGAAATTCTGCAGGACCAGCGGCACCTGGGAATCGGGCTGTGCATCAACGATTACAGTGATGATGATGTCGATCTGATCATCGAGGCGTTTCGCAAAGTGTGGCGTCATATGGACTTTCTGAAAGGTGCCTGATCCAGTGCCGGCATCCACTTCAGGAAATCAGGCTGGCATCGATGTACTGATCTATGTAGAGGATCCGGGGGCCGCCAACTACTGTGCCGATCTCCCCGAGGCACTTGAGCGCAGGGGCTGGCGGACCCTCCTTGTTGCTACGGGGTTTGCCCTCGAGTGGCTGCGCGCGCGGGGGGGCCCGGTCAAGGAACTTCTCCAGCCGACGACGGCCCGGGACCTCCTGGAGCGGCTCCGGCCCCGCCTTGTAGTTACCGGGACGTCGGAGAATCTCGACACCTTTGGATTCGATCTGATCGCCGGGGCGCGTGCACGCGGAGTGAAGACCGTGGGGGTGGTGGACGCCGCGGGCAATGCGGCATATCGATTCCGTGGCCGGACGGAGGAACCCCTGTACTATGCCCCGGACTGGCTGGCGGTACCCGATTCGTGGACCATGGAAGCCTATGTTGCCCTGGGATATCCGAAGGAACGGATCGCCGTCTGCGGCCATCCTCATTATGACCATGTTCTCAATCAGGCGTGCATGATGGAGGCAGGGAACCGCCGGCAACAAAGAAGGGACCTGTTCCATCACAAAATTGACGACACACCGGTGTGGATTTTCGGCACAGAGATATCGAATGGGCTCAATAACAGATGTCACCGTTTGCCGGAATATACTCTGGCAGGACGAGGCGAAAGAAATGGCCGCACCGACATTGTTCTTGAAGAGTTCATCGATGCGTTGGAGGTTCTGGAGAGAAGGCCTTACCTGGTTCTCCGCTTACACCCGAAGAACACGGTGGAAGAGTTTTCCCCCTATCTTCCAGCTTTCGACCAGGTCAGCAAGAGCGAACCGATTCTCGAACTGATCTATGCGGCCGATCTTGTTGTCGGCATGACGTCCATGGTCCTGATGGAGGCCGCCATCATGGGGCGGCCCACACTTTCCATCGTGCCTCGGGAAGCCGAGACGAAGTCCCTGCCCACGATCAGGGCCGGTGTCACGCCGTGCGTAACGACGAGAGGGGAGCTTCGATCCATCTTGCCGGATCTTCTTCAGAAATGCCTTCAACCTGTTGCGGCGGGAGTATCCTCCCTTGTTTCACCGGGGTCACTCGAGCGGACGGTCGCTTTCCTGGAAAGTCTTCTGCGTTAGCCCTCGAATAGATGAAAGAAGCCGAAAAACATGGCCCAAGCCCCCATCCTTGACACGCCCAGGCTCACACTAACCCCGTTTTCCCGTGAGCACCTCACGTCCCGTTACATCGGCTGGCTGAACGACCCGGAAGTCGTCCGCTACAGCGAGCAGCGTCACCGGGTCCACACGCTGGAGACATGCAAGTGCTATTTCGAGTCTTTCTCAGGCACACCCCATTATTTCTGGGCGGTTCTGGCGAAGGATTCTCACCGGGGTCACATAGGCAACCTGAATGCCCTCGTTGATACGGAGAACCGGCTGGCCGACGTCGGGATCCTGATCGGGGAAAGGGCCGCATGGCGGCTGGGGTATGGCCTCGAGGCCTGGAGGGCGGTCTGTGCTTTCCTGCTCGAGGAAGCAGGGATGCGCAAGGTCACCGCGGGTTCGATGGCGGCGAACACAGGCATGCTGAGCATCATGAAGCGCTCCGGCATGGTGGAAGACGGCCGGCGTGTACGTCATTATCTTCTGGAGGGGCGGGAAATGGACATCGTCTATTACGCCCTCTTCGGGAAACAATATCGGGCCGGTAATAAATAAGTATAGGTTGGAGTCGGATCGTTGAAACGTCCCAATTATTTTAGCAGGGCACTTGATTTTTCGAGCTTTGCCGTCCGTCAGATTCGTGAGAACCGGTTGGATGAGCGGGAGTTGGCATTCATGCAACACAATCGTAAGATCTGGGGATCGCACCTCCGGAATCCCGCTTCCGGAGAGGTCCTGATCGAGACAACCAGCATGGCCAGCAGCATCATCGCGTTCAGCTACCTGGCGAACGTGCTGGCAGAGAAACATGATGCCAGGATCGTTGCCTACCTGTTCGGATACGGGGGACTGCGGTCAAAGGTCGCAAACCGACAACTGACGAGGCTATACAGGTCCTTCAATGTGCGGGATTTTATTTCCTGCCGGCTGTCTCCCCGGCAGCAAGGAGATGTCGATCGGCTTATCCAGGACATCCACCCCTTGCTAAGGACGAAAAGGGACGTGGAAAAACTTTGTGTGGAGGGTCTTTGGATCGGTGATCTCCTCTACGATTCGCATTGCATGGACTACCAGGTGCCCACCATCGACCTGGACGACATGCGCTTCACTGAATCCCTGAAGAACGCCCTCTCCTGCTATGTTTTTTGGCGTGACTATTTTCATGTCAATCCAGTCCGGTCCGTCATTGTGAGCCACACGGTCTATATTCAGTCGGGAGTCATCACACGGCTGGCAATCCGTAACGGTATCCCAGTGTATCAGATCAATGCCACCCATCTGCATTACCTGACACAGAAGAACCTCTGGGCCTACGACGAGTTCTACTACTACCCAGAACAGTTCCGGGAGTTGCCGCCGGAGGAGCGGGAGAAGGGATTGGCGGAGGCCAGAGAACGGCTTCAAAAGCGCTTCACCGGTGAGGTGGGCGTTGACATGCACTATTCCAGCAAATCCGCGTACGGCCGCATCGGAAAGAAGAAGGTACTTCGGGACAGCTCAAGAATCAAGATCCTCGTCGCCACCCACTGCTTCTTCGACAACCCGCATCCATACGGCGTCAACCTGTTTCCCGATTTTTACGAGTGGCTCCATTTCCTCGGGGAGATCTCGGAACAGACCGATTACGACTGGTACATAAAAACGCACCCGGACTTTCTGCCGGGCAACATCCCGATCATCGAGGAATTCATCCGCAACTACCCGAAGTTCAGCATGATTCCCTCAGACACGTCTCACTTGCAGCTCAAGGAGGAAGGAATCGATTTCGGACTCACGGTTTATGGCACGATCGGCTTCGAATATGCAGCCCTGGGGATTCCCGTCATCAATGCCTCATTATGCAACCCCCGCATCCGGTACAACTTCAATATCCACCCGCGGTCGATTGATGAATACAGGACTATCCTCTTGAATCTGCCTGCCCAGAAACTGAGTATCGACATCAATGAGGTGTACGAATATTACTTCATGGCTTTTGTCCACAATGTAAACGACTGGCTGTTTGAGAATTATGATGATTTCATTAGGGAAATCGGCGGATACTATCGGCAATTCGATACGGTCAGTTACAGCAAATTTGTAGAACGCTTTTCGGAATCAAGGCATTCGCGGATTCTGAATTCATTGCAAGGCTTTATTGTATCAGGGGAATATAATTTGCGGCGGAAATTCCTGCGGGAGGTAGCTTGAGGAAGCCATCTCATAGGATATGGTAAACCATCAGGAGGTGTCATGGAAGTAGTACCTTTGATAACGAAGGTCTCAAAAAAGCTTCTTTCCCCGGCTGCATACTCTGTTTTCAGATCACTTTATCGGAGTTTCAGGGGAATGCCCAGTGAACCGTCAAAGGTTGAACTGGTCGACTGGAGCATTTATCTACGGGATCCTCGCTTGGATCCGCGCCTGGGGGACATGTTGCGGGCCTACATCGATCAGCAGGAAGCGGCCACTACCTCCAAATACTGGTCTGTCCTATGCAGGAAAAACGTAGCCCAGCTTTTGGAAACGGGCTATGAGAACTTCAAGCAGACTGTAGCCCTTAACTACTTCACCTGGATCGTCGGGAAGGATGATCCGCAGTTCCTGTTCCTCAAGAGCCATCTGCCGGAGGAGACCTTGGCTCAGGCGGTGAATAGGGCCGCGACGTCGAACCTCCACGCCTTCATGACGAGGGAACAGTCCGAGTTTTATAACCTGATGACCTATCTGCTGTGGGAATACGCTGCAAAAGAGGTAGGTGCGGACCTCCTCAACCGTCTCGAGGAGCCGGTCGAAGGGAACCCCCCATCAGTCAAGCTTGAAGGACGGAACATATCGCAAGACCTGGCCAATGCGGTCTTGGAATATGATTCCGTGATCCGTGGGCTGAGCGATGTCAAACAGATCCGGTCGATCATTGAGCTGGGAGGGGGGTACGGACGGACCGCATATGCGTTTCTCCGGTTGCAGCCAAGTGTCCGATACTGCATGGTCGATATTCCACCGGCACTTTATATTGCGGAACGGTATCTGATGAGTCAGTTTCCGGAACGAAAGATCTTTCCATACCGGCCTTTTCAGAGCTTCCAGGATGTAGCGGATGAATTTCGGGAGGCGCAGATCGCATTCCTGATGCCCGAGCAGCTCGACCTTCTGCCGGACCGAAGCGCCGATCTCTTCCTCGCCGTGGACTGCCTTCACGAGATGCGGCCCGACCAGATCATGCGGTACTACAGGACCATCGACCGTCTTTCGGATTATCTGTATCAGAAGTGCTGGAAAAAGACGAAGATTCCCTATGACGATATCGCCCTGACCGAGGAGGATTATCCCTTTTTCGCCAACTGGCGAAATCTTTTCTTCCGTGACTGCCGGGTACAGACTACCTATTTTGAAGCCTTGTTCCGAATTGAGTTACCCTGAATTTCCCCCAAATGAAATCTCAAAGCCCCAGGAGGCGCTGATTCATCATGAATGTATGCCTGATATGCCGTTCCCCCATTCAACCTTTCATTTCCTTCGGCAAAATGCCTATCGCCAACGGTTTCCTGCGAGCCGATGAGTTTGCCGCGGAGTACTTCTTCGATCTCCAGGTGGCCTTCTGCGGGCAATGCGGCATGGTCCAACTCCTGGAGCAGCCGGCCAGGGAGCAGATGTTCAACGAGCATTACGCCTTCTTTTCCGGCACATCCCAGGGGATGAAGATCCATTTCCAGAATTTCGCCGAGGAGGTCATCCAAAACCACCTGAAGAGTGCGGACCCGTTCGTCGTTGAGATCGGCAGCAACGACGGCATCATGCTGCAGAACTTCGCCGGGCGGAAGATCCGGCACCTGGGGATCGAGCCCTCGGCCAACGTGGCGGATGTGGCCCGGCAGAAGGGCATCGAGACCGTCAGCGAGTTCTTCGACAAAACCCTAGCCCGACGGATCATGAACGAGCACGGACAGGCCGACGCATTTCTGGCGGCAAACGTCATGTGCCACATCCCCTACCTGCACTCGGTCATCGAGGGAATCAAGGTCCTCCTGAAGCCGGAGGGTGTCGTCATGTTCGAGGATCCCTACCTGGGCGATGTCATAGAGAACACTTCCTATGACCAGATTTACGATGAGCACGTGTTCCTCTTTTCGGTGGCGTCGATCCGGCACCTGTTCCGGATGCACGGCATGGATGTGGTCGATGCGGTGCCCCAGGAGACGCACGGGGGATCCATGCGCTACGTCATCGCCCGTCAGGGAAGCCGTCCCGTCTCTTCGAGGGTGGAGTTCTGCCTCCAGAAGGAGAAGGAGCTGGGACTCGACAAGCCTGCGGTTTACGAGCAGTTTAGGAAAAACTGCGAAGCCTCCAGGGACGCCCTGATAGCTCTCCTGAAGGATATCCGGAGCCAAGGAAGGCGAATCGTTGGGTATGCCGCTACCTCCAAGAGCACGACCATCATCAACTATTGCGGGATCGGGACAGACCTGATCGAATTCATCTCCGACACAACGCCGGTCAAGCAGGGGAAATACAGCCCCGGAGCCCACATCCCGGTCCGTCCCTACGAGGAATTCACGGCCCGTTACCCGGACTATGCCCTTCTTTTCGCCTACAACCACGCTCGCGAGATCATGGCGAAAGAGCAGCGGTTCATCGATTCCGGGGGCCGCTGGATTGTCTACGTTCCCTCCGTGAAGGTTCTCTCGTGATCCCCTGCAGCAATCCCCACGCCCAGTACCTGTCTCAGAAAGCGGAAATCGACGAGGCCGTCTTCCGCGTGATGGGCAGCGGGCGTTACATCCTGGGCCCGGAGGTGCAGGCCTTCGAGGAGGAGTTTTCCGCCTTTGTCGGCGCATCCTTCGGGATCGGGGTCGGCAACGGTACAGAAGCCCTCCACCTGGCCCTGGCCGCCTGCGGTCTCAAGATTGGCGACGAGGTCATCACGGTCTCCCACACGGCGGTGGCCACCGTCGCCGCCATTGAAATGGCGGGGGGGGTGCCGGTCTTCGTGGATATCGACCCGGTTCGCTACACTCTGGATCCGGATCGGTTGGAAAAGGCAATAACGGAAAAGACCCGCGCCGTCATCCCCGTTCACCTTTACGGGCAGCCGGCGGACCTCGACGCCGTCCTGAACGTGGCAAAACGCTACCACCTCCGAGTGATTGAAGATTGTGCCCAGGCGCACGGTGCCCGCTATGGGGGGCGGAGGGCGGGATCCTTCGGAGACATGGCCTGCTTCAGCTTTTACCCGACAAAGAACCTGGGAGCCATCGGTGATGGCGGCATGGTGGTTACGCGCGATCCGGAACTGGCCGGCCGCGCGCGCCTCCTTCGGGAGTATGGATGGGCTGAACGAAACGTGAGCGGAATGCCAGGCTGGAACAGCCGACTGGACGAGGTACAGGCCGCCCTGCTGCGCGTCAAGCTGCGAAACCTGGATGAACAGAATGGAAAGCGGTGTCGGCTGGCGCAGTATTACGGTAAAGCACTTGGGGGAACAGACCTGATCCTTCCGGCATCCGTCCGGGACACCGAACATGTGTTTCATCTCTACGTGGTCCGTTCCGGCTACAGGGATCGGTTGATCAGCTTTCTCCGGGAACGGGGAATAGGAACGCTGGTTCACTACCCGGTTCCCGTTCACCTGCAGCCGGCGTATCGGGGAAGGGTCAAGTGTCCGAGCGGATTGGAAGAGACAGAGCGGGCGGCTCGGGAAGTGCTTTCCCTCCCCATGTATCCTGAGCTGACGGAGGCGGAAGCGGGGCAGGTCGTGGAAGCAGTACTGGCATTTGAGGGAGGTCGAAAAAATGATTGACGGGGTTATCGTCCGCGATCTCGTGACCCATTCCGACGAACGGGGTTTTTTCCGGGAGATCATCCGGGTTACGGACGATTTCTTTGCGGAGGGATTTGGACAGTGGAGCCACTCCCATATGTACACCGGTGTCATCAAGGCCTGGCACCTGCACCGGATTCAGGTCGACTGGTGGTATGTGACGGCAGGTGTTCTCCGCGTCGGTCTGTATGATCTTCGCGAGCAATCCCCGACGCACAGCCGGACAATGGATTTCCTGATGGGGGATCAACAGACGGCCCGCCTGCTGAAGATCCCTCCCGGTGTGGCCCATGGCTGCAAAGTGGTTCAGGGCCCCGTCGGACTTCTGTATGTCACCTCTCACATTTACAATCCCAAAGACGAACTCCGCATCCCTCATGATGACCCGGGGATCGGCTTTGACTGGCTTTCGGGGCCTCCCATCAAGTGATGTCTGAACGGCGAGACACAGAAGCTCGTGACCGGTTTGACGGGACCGCAATCCGCGCCTGGTACGAGGGAAAGACCATCCTGGTTACGGGCGGAGCCGGTTATATTGCGACCAACCTGCTGTATGCGCTGAGGGCTGTAAAATGCCGCATTTTCCGACTGGACAGGCCCGGGACCGTTTTCGAGCCGGTCGGAGGTGAGGCGGAGGTGACGGACCTGGAGGCGGATGTCCGGGACCCTGTTTCCTGGGAAACGGCCCTGGACGGAGCCGACATCGTGTTCCATTTTGCCGCCCAGACCAGCACGTACGTCGCCAATGCGGACCCGCCGGCGGATCTCGAAATCAACGTGCTGCCCATGGTTCGATTGCTGGAAGTCTGCCGGACCCGGAACTGGCACAAGGTCATCCTCTTCTCAAGCACCGTCACCGTTGTCGGCCTGCCTGATCGTCTTCCGGTCGATGAGAGCTTTCCCGACCGGCCGGTCACGGTCTATGACCTTCACAAGATGATGGCGGAACAGTACCTGAAGTATTATGCAGCGCAGGGGTTCGTGACAGCGGCCGTCCTCCGTCTGGCAAATGTATACGGGCCGGGTCCTGCCAGCAGCCGTCCGGATCGTGGGATCCTGAACCAGATGACCCGCCGGGCGCTGTCCGGCGAGGCCCTGACGGTGTACGGACGGGGCGATCAGCTGCGGGACTACGTCCACGTGGAGGACGTAGCCGGGGCCTTTCTCCGGGCGGCGATGCATGCAGCCGATCTTAATGGGGGACATTATTTGATAGGGAGCGGGCGGGGGTATTCCCTCGCGGAGGCGATGAACCTGATCGCCGACCGGGTGGCCCTGAAGACGGGCAGGAGGGTGTCCGTCGAGCATGTCGATCCCCCGTCGCCGCAGTCCCCGATTGAATTCCGGAATTTTGTTGCGGACACGGGCCGTTTTGCGGGGCTGACAGGCTGGAAAGCCCATTACAACCTGGAGAGGGGCATCGATCAAACCATCGAGAGGTTATCGTGAAAGCACTCATCATTGGCGGAGCGGGCTTCCTGGGGGCAAACCTCGTGCGTCGGTGTCTTTCCGAGCCGGGAGTCGAAGTGACCGTCATGGATTCCCTGGATCCGCATCTGTATGCGACGACAAGGAATCTCAGCGACGTGTGGAACAGGATCAGCTTCATCCGGGGCGATCTGAGGGACGAGACCCTGCTTGCCAACATCGTACAGGGCCAGGATGTCATCTTCAATTGCGCCGCCCAGACGTCGCATCCCCTTTCCATCCAGTACCCCCTATTGGATGCCGAGATCAACTGCCTGGGAAACCTGAAACTGCTGGAGGCGGTCCGCCTGCTCAACCGGGAGGCGATGGTCGTTTATACATCCAGCAGCACCGTCATCGGCCGGGCCCTGCATGAGGTCGTGGACGAGGATCATTGGGAGCGGCCGCTGGAGATCTATTCCGCGAACAAGGGTGTCGCGGAGAAGTATTACCGGATCTATCACACGATCCACGACCTGAACACGGTTGTTCTCCGGTTCGCAAACCTATACGGACCCTACGGCAAGGGATACCCGGAGTTCGGCTTCATCAATTACTTCATTCATCAGGCCTGGACGAAACAGCAAATCCGGATCTTCGGATCGGGAGAGCAGACACGGAATGTCATGTACGTCGACGACGCCGCCGATATTCTGTGGCAGGTCGCCGGAGAGAAGAGGCTGGCGGGCGAGATGTATTTCGCCACGGGTTCGGAACATCTTTCGGTAACGGAAATAGCACAAAAGATCGTGTCGGTCCTCGAGCGGGGAAAGGTCACCCACATCGAGTGGCCCGACGAACGGCGCCGCATTGAGATCGAAGACGTCAAGTTTTCCTCCGCCCGCCTGCAGGCTGTCATGAACTGGAAACCCCGTTGTGACTTTGCCTCCGGACTTCTGAAAACCAGGTCGGTGCTGGAAGAACGGGAAGCAGGAGGCGCAAAATGAAGATCGTCATCACGGGGGCCCTGGGACACATCGGTTCCCGGCTGATCCGCCAACTTCCGGACCTCGTGCCCTCCGCCGACATGGTCCTCGTGGACAATCTGTCGGCACAGCGATACTGCTCGCTGTTCCACCTCCCGGATCAGGGCCGCTATCGCTTTCTCGAAGAGGACATCCTGAAGGCCGACCTGGCGGGAATCTTTGCCGGCGCGGGTGCGGTGCTGCACCTTGCGGCCATCACGAACGCTGCAGGAAGCTTCGAAGCGCCCGAGCAGGTCGAAGAGGTGAATTTCACAGGCACGGAGCGGGTGGCAAGGGCTTGTGTCGAGGCGGACTGCCCGCTGATATTCCTCTCGACGACCAGTGTGTACGGAACCCAGAGCGAGAGGGTGGACGAGAACTGTCCGGAGACCGATCTGAACCCCCAGAGCCCGTATGCCGAATCGAAGCTGAAGGCGGAGAGCCTTCTGTATGGACTCGGGGAGAGCGACGGATTGCGGTTTGTGACCTGCCGGCTCGGCACGATCTTCGGCGTCTCGCCAGGCATGCGATTTCATACGGCGGTTAACAAGTTCTGCTGGCAGGCGCTTACAGGTCAGCCGCTGACCGTCTGGCGGACTGCGCTCCACCAGTACCGTCCCTATCTCGACCTCGGCGACGCTGTCGCGGCGCTGGCATTCATCCTGAACAGGCAGCTCTATGACGGGCAGGTCTACAATGTCCTGACGGTAAACGCGACCGTGGACGACATCCTGCAGATCATCTCCCGGCATGTGCCGGATCTGGCCGTCCGGTTCGTCGATACGGAAATCATGAATCAGTTATCCTACCATGTTTCCTGCGATCGTTTCCGAAGCCTGGGGTTTACCTTCAGCGGGGACCTTGAGCGCGGCATCGCGGAAACCATTGGGATGTTGAAAGGAGTCCGGAGTTGGAAGTCTTGACGTCACCGGGCGGAGAAACGGAAATCAAACTGAATATCGGCTGCGGGGGCCGGCCCCTGCCTGGCTACATCAATGTCGACATGGACAGCCTGGAGGAATTGAAGGTTCGCTACCCCTTCCAGACTTTTCCGGAAGGAATCGCCATTTACAACTACGATATCATGAACCTTCCCTTTCCGGACGGATCGGTGGCGGAGATACGGGCCGACTCGCTGATCGAGCACCTCTCCTTTATCGAAGAACCGAAATTCTTTTATGAAGTCAGGAGATTGCTCCGACCGGGAGGGATTTTCCATTTTTCCACTCCCGATTTTGAAGAGGCGATCCGACTCTGGCTGGCGGCGAAGGACGACTGGAAGGAATTCTACCGAAACGACCCGGAAGCCATCGCACAGCAGCACTGGTTCGGCCAGTATTCCTATTCGACGGACAACCGCTGGGGGTATCTCATGGCCATGATCTTTGGAAGCCAGAACGGGGAGGGGCAGTTCCACCGCAACGGCTATTCCGTGGCGAAGATCCGGGCCATCCTGAATCATCTTGATTTCGAAGAAATCGAGATATCCAGGTACCGGTGGAAGGGTGACCGGGATCTCATGATCCTGGTGCGGGCGGCGAAACGATAGCGGCTTCCATGACAGGCTATGCGCAATCTCCAGTGTCTGCTTCCGCCATGAACACCGCGGGATCCAGACCTTTCTTCTCCATCGGTGTGACCACATACGACCGTCCGGCCCTTCTGAAGGAGACTCTCGAATCCATTATCCGGCAAACCTTTACCGATTTCGAGATTCTCGTGGGGAACGACAACCCCGGCAACAAGCTTTCCGGCGAACTCCTGGGAATTGAGGACAACCGACTTTCCTTCATCAACCACCCCTCCAACCTCGGCGAACTGGGCAACATGAACGCTCTTCTCGATGCCAGCCGGGGCAGGTACTTCACCTGGCTGGCGGACGACGATCTGTACGCCGAAACGTTTCTGGAGGATGTTCACAGGGCTCTGGTCACGTTTGATCCCCCGGTGGTTTTTACATCTTATGTTGCGGGGGAAGGCGACAAGCTCGAGGAGATGCCCTCCGCCGGTGGAAGAAGCGGCCGTTCATTGGAAGGCTGCACGTTTCTTGGAGAATATCTCTCCCGTAGCCTGAAGGCGATTGGATGCTACGGAGTCTTTCGGAAAGAGTGCCTGCTGCAGCTGGGCGGGATGGAAAAGCTCGGTCATGGCTTCTCGCCATACTCGGATAACCTGCTCACGATCAAATCGGGCGCATTTGATCGCGTGGCTTATCTTGACTCGCCGCTGATCTTTTTCCGCACCCATGACCTTTCGATCTCCTATACAAACCCGAGCATCGACGTATACCGGAGCGCCCAGGAAGCCCTTCTTGCCGAGGGAGAGCCCATCCTAAGGCAGGTAAGCCCGAATGGGGAATATCCCGCCAACCTTTTCCGGCTGCTGTTGTGGTGCGTCCAGGACTTCGACAGCGTTGTCCGCCGCTCCGGTGCGATTCGAACGGGGCAAATCTTATCCTACCTGGCTTTTATCAGACGGTACCTGCCGATGCTGAAGGGGACGGAGCATCATCGACAGGCTATGTCGGCAGTTCTGCGGATATTCGTGAGATTTTTGCGGAGCGGCATGGTGAAGGTGGGGAGGCGATGAGACGGCTGCAGCGATTTATCGGCGGTTTGAAGGCAAAACGTGCCACCCGACGGAGGACGTTACAGATCCGGGCGTATCTTGACGGAGACAGAAAACCGTGGACGTCGGGGTATCTGGAGTACAAGGAAGACCGGCTTCAGGAAATCCTTACAGACAGAGAGATCCTGAAATGTTTTCGTCGAGGGATGACATTGCCTCCGTGTTTTGGATACCGGATGGACGAACGCTTCGTGGAATATCCCTGGTTGTTGACGAGGCTGACGCCAGGCACGGGACTCCTTCTGGACGCCGGATCCGCCCTGAATCACGATTACCTGCTCTCGCACGAAGCCCTGAAACCCAAGACGCTTGTCATCGTAACCCTTGCACCGGAGCGGACCTTCCCCTCGCCCCGCATATCCTATCTTTACGGCGATCTGAGGAAGACCATTCTTAAGAACGACTGCTTCGATGAAATCGCCTGCATCTCCACCCTCGAACACGTCGGCATGAACAACACGCTTCTTTATACGAAAGACCGGGCGTTTGACGAGATCAGCCCCCTGGATTACGAGCAGGTGATCGTGGAGCTCAAGCGTTTGCTGAAACCGGGAGGCCGTCTTTTCATCACCGTGCCTTTTGGATGTTACGAGAATCATGGCTGGCTGCAGCAGTTCGACCGGGCGATGGTGGAGAGGGTGCAACAGGTTTTTGAAGGCAGCAGTTCGGACATCTCCTATTACCGCTACAACGAGGACGGCTGGAACACCTCCACAGCGGATGGCTGCGCGAACTGCCGGTATTTCGATATCCATCGCCAGTCCGGTTACGATCCCGATTACGCCGCGGCGGCCCGGGCCGTCGCCTGCCTGGAACTGGTGAAATAGCCCGTCATGCGCGAACCGCTTCGTCTCGTCATCGACGGCATCATCTATCAGTCCCAGTCCACAGGAGGGATCTCCCGGCTGTTCACGGAAATCCTGCCCCGCATGTGCGCCCAGGACGAGGCGGTGGACATGACCCTGTTCGTCGTTGGGAACAGCAACCAGACACTACCGGTGCATCCGCGGATCCACCCCCTGCGGATTTTCGATCCGCAGCCGTTCATGCGTCCGTCCTTCCTCTGGCGTTCCCTGGAGGAGCCTGCCCGGAAGGCCATGCTGCGGCTCCGGCTGGGCACCGGACGCGGCAGGATCTGGCACTCCACGTACTTCTCGGAGCCGGGCCGCTGGGAGGGGCGGAAGGTGTATACCGTTGCGGACATGATCCACGAGCGCTATCCCGACCTGTTCGGAGGTCCGGGCGGCGACGCCTTCCGGGCTCTGCGGAAGCGCTGCGTTCTCTCGGCCGACGCCGTCCTCTGCATCTCCGCGGCGACCCGGGACGACGTGCGGGAGATCTACGACTGGGACTCCGACCGGCTACACGTGGTTCACCTGGCCTGCAGCGATTTCTTCCGGTCTCTTCGGAATGAAGAGTCGGAGAGCGGCCGTCCCGGCGAAAGACCCTTTCTCCTCTATGTGGGTTCCCGGGCCCACTACAAGAATTTCGGCGGGCTCCTCCGGGCTTACAGCCGTTGGGAGAAGAGGCGGGATGTGGCGCTCCTTGTCGTGGGGCCTCCCTGGTCTTCCGGTGAAGCCAAATCCCTGCGGGACCTGGGCGTCGCGGAGCAGGTGCGCCTGCTAACGAATGTCGACGACGAGGCCCTGTGCAGGCTCTACAACCGGGCCGCGGCCTTTCTCTACCCCTCCCTCTACGAAGGCTTCGGCATTCCCCTGCTGGAGGCCATGGCCTGCGGGTGTCCTGTGGTGGCCTCCCGGATCGCCACGACGGTGGAAATAGCAGGGGATTGTCCCATCTACTTCGACGCCCTCGACGGGGACTCCCTGCTGCATGCGCTCGATCAGGCGATGCAGGAAGGGCGCAATTCGCAACGCACCCGGGCCGCTCTCACTCATGCCGGCGGGTATTCATGGGACCGGACGGCCGCGGAGACGCTGCGTGTCTATCGAAGCCTGCAGTAATGTTGCCATGTCGATCCCTCCAAGGTTCTCCATCATGAAAAAGGCATTGATCACAGGCATCACCGGGCAGGACGGCGCGTACCTGTCCCGGTTCCTTCTGGACAAGGGCTACCGGGTCTATGGCCTCGTGACCGATTACGACCGCGCACAGCTGGCCAATCTGAAGAAGGTAGGCGTTCTGGAAAGCATATCGCTTGTGTCCGGAGACTTGATGGACCTGGCGCGGCTGAAGAGGCTGCTGGAGGAGATGCGGCCGGACGAGGTTTATCACCTGGCGGCCCAGAGCTCCGTCGCCCAGTCCTTTCAGACCCCTGTCGAGGCGGTTACGTTCAACGTCCTGAGCACGCAGCACCTGCTGGAGGCGATCCGGACCCTGGCGCTTCCCGCCCGCTTCTACCAGGCTTCCTCCAGCGAGATGTACGGCCGGGTCAAGACCCTGCCCGTCGTCGAGGAGTCGGTCTTCCACCCCGTCAGCCCCTACGCCATCTCCAAGGCGGCGGGGCACTGGTTGGCCGTAAATTACCGGGAGGCCTACGGGCTCTTCTGCTGCTGCGGAATCCTCTTCAACCACGAGTCGGTGCTCCGCCCTTCCAACTACGTCACCAAGAAGATCGTCTCCACGGCGGTCCGGATCTCGAAAGGCTCCCGGGAGAAGCTGACCCTCGGGAACGTGGAAATCCGGCGGGACTGGGGGTACGCGCCGGAGTACGTCAAATCCATGTGGCTCATGCTCCAACAGGATGAGCCGGACGAATACGTCATCGCGACCAGCGAGGCCCACAGCCTGCGGAGCTTTGCCGCCGCCGCTTTTTCCTGCCTTGGTCTGGACTGGGAGGAGCACACCGTGATCGACCGGACCCTCTTCAGGCCGTCCGACATTGACCTGATCTACGGCGACCCCGCCAAGGCCAGGAACAGGCTGGGCTGGGAATACGATATTACCTTCGAAGAACTGGTCCGGAGGCTCGTGGAGGAGGAACTGGCTCACCAGGAAGGGGGCCGGAAGGCCTGATGACGCCCGCCGACAGAGGCATTGCCCCGGCACCCCTGGTCCGGGATCTTCCCCCGCCACCGCCGGCCCGGTCCGGCTGGCCCTGGACGGAGGGATGCCCTTTACTGCCGCCATCCCAGCGGGACGGTTCCCCCTGGCCCCGGATCAGCGTTGTGACGCCCTCCTTCAACCAGGCCGCCTTCCTGGAAGAGACGATCCGCTCGGTCCTCCTGCAGGGGTATCCGAACCTGGAATACATCGTAGTCGATGGGGGCAGCACCGACGGGAGCGTCGACATCATCCGCCGGTACGGGTCCTGGCTGGCGTATTGGGTCAGCGAACCCGATGCGGGTCAGACGGATGCAATCCGGAAAGGAATCCGGAAAGCCTCCGGCGAAATCCTGGCATGGCTGAATTCGGACGACCTGTATTGCCCGGATGCCCTCAAGACCGCCGGCGCCTTTCTGGCTGCGAATCCGGGCATCGGTCTCCTGTACGGCGACTGCGAGATGATCGATGAAGAAGGGCATGTGACGGACAGATTCTCCGTCCGGAAGGGGGACCTGGCGGCGCTCCTGGGCGAGAACTTTATCCCCCAGCCCAGCGCGTTCTGCCGCCGTCAGGCCTGGGAAGCCGTCGGGGGACCCGATCCCGCCCTGCAGTATGTCATGGACTACGATCTCTGGATCCGGCTGCTTTTGAACGGGGTCCTGGCCGCCTACCTGCCGGCGGTTCTTTCCCGCTTCCGCTATCATTCTGTCTCGAAGTCCGGCGTCCTGTCCGTGCAGTTCGGCTATGAAATGCTCGACGTCCTGGACCGGGTTGCCCTGTCCTGCCAGGAGCCGCCTGTCCGCGCGGCGCTGCCGGACGCCTACTCCAGGACATTCCGGACAATTCTCTCCCTTCACGAGCAGACGGCTCTCGATCCGGACCGTCTCCGTGCGGATGTCCTGCGTGTTGTGAGATGTTGGGCCGATCACCTGGACGATCGCCGGGACGCATACCGGTCTCACCGGTCGCTGCTCGCCGACGACTATTACGCCGTCGGAAAGCATTACTGCCTGCTGGGATACATGGAGGACGGAAGGGCCTGTTTCCGGAAGGCCCGGGCGGCGGGAGGAAAGGCCTTCCATCGGGTCCTCCCGGCACGATTCGCCGCGTCGATGGGATCCCGCCCTTTTCGCTGGTATCATGAGGGCTGCATGGCTCTCTCCCGGATCCTGACCGCGGGAAAACCGTGACAGGCAGGCGCATTCTCCTCTGTGTCCAGTGGTACGCCCCCAGCGTGGGCGGCGTGCAGAAAGTGGTGCGGGAATTCGGCGAGGAGTTGTCGCGGCGCGGCCACGACGTCACGGTGGCGACGACGCGCGTAGACGGACGCGAGGGCGGGAAGCTCAATGGCGTGGCGATCCGGGACTTCGACGTCTCCGGCAACCTGGTGGAGGGGATCCGGGGGGACGCGGAGGCATACCGGCGGTTTGTTCTTGACGGCGGATTCGACGCGATGCTTGTTTATGCCGCCCAGCAGTGGACGTTCGATGCCCTCTGGCCGATCCTCGACCGGATCCCGGCCCGCAAGGTTCACGTCCCCTGCGGGTATTCCTGCCTGTACGAACCGGGTTACCGCGAATACTACCGCCGGATGCCGGACGTCCTGCGGTGGTTCGACCACCTGGTGTTCAACGCCACGGATTATCGGGACATCCGGTTTGCCAGGGAAAACGGGCTGGAACGTTTTTCGGTCCTGCCGAACGGGGCCAGCGAAAAGGAATTCGCCGCCTCTCCCGTCCCGGATCTGCGGCAGCAGCTCGGCATCGCCCCGGATGCCTTCGTCTTCCTGTCCGTCGGAACGCCCCCCTTTGCCAAGGGGCATGCGGAAGTGGCCCAGGCCTACGCCGGGGCCTCTTTCCCTTTTCCAACGTGCCTGATCCTGGACGGCCACTACGAGCGGCGGGACCAGCCTCCGACGCAGGGTCCCGGAGACAGGATCCGTCTTCATCTGCGGGCGCTCCTGAAAAAGGTGCTGCTGGGGCGGGAGAATCCCGTGCGGAACCTTCTCCTCGCCTATCGGCGCATCCTGCGGCAGCGGGATAAGCAGATCGTCTTCACCGACCTGCCCCGGGAAAAGATGATCGCCGCCTTCTTCACGGCAGACCTCTTCGTCTTCGCATCGCGGGTCGAGTACTCTCCCCTCGTCCTCTTCGAGGCCGCCGCTGCGGGGCTGCCGTTTCTGACGGTGCCCGTCGGCAATGCCGAAGAGATCGCAGAGTGGACCGGGGCCGGGGAGATCGTCCCTGCCGGGCGGGACCGGGTCGGGAACACGCGCGTCTCTGCTGATGTCCTCTCGCGGGCCATGGCCGGTCTGGCGGCGGACAGGGAGCGGCTCTTGACGCTCGGGCGGCAGGGGCGGGAAAGCTGGCGGCGAAATTATACGTGGGAGAAAATCGTCGGACGGTATGAAGAAATCCTTTGCAGCGACGGTCCGGGAAGGTCGTAGGGAGAAACCATGAAGATTCTTGTCATGTGCGGGGGACGCGGCCGGCGCCTGGGAACGCTCACGGATCGGGTTCCCAAGCCTCTGGTCTGCCTCAATGGAAAGACCATTCTGGAACTCAAGATCGAGGAATACCTGAGGCAGGGATGCAGGGACTTCATTTTCTGCGTCGGGTACCGGGGAGATCTCATCCGGGAGGCGGTGCGACCGTATGAGGATCGCATGGAGGCCGTCTTCTCCGACGCCGGGGAAGACGCCGGCATTCTGGAGCGCCTCTGTCATGCCCGCGATCTGTTCGACGACCGGGTCTTTATGACGTACGGAGACACCTTCACCAACCTGTCCCTGTCAAGGCTGTTCGCCTTCCACGAGGAGGGCGGCCACGAGACGACCCTGGTCACGGCCTCCATCCAGAACCCCTTCGGGCTGGTGGAGTTCGACGGCCGCAACCGGGTGACCAGTTTCCGGGAAAAGCCGGTCCTGCAGTACTACATCGGTCATGCCGTGATCCGGAAATCGGCCCTCCGGTTCGTGCCCGAGGAGATCCGCCGCATGAAGGACGGGGAAGGCCTGGTGGCCTTCTTCAAGATTCTGATGGCCATGGAAAAGCTCGGGGCCTACGAGCACAAGGGGCTGGAGATCAGCTTCAACACCCCCGACGAGTTGAAAGTAGCGGAAGAAAAGCTCTGTCAATTCTATACGATGTCCGAGGTGGAAGATGGACTGGAAGGGTAAGCGCGTTCTGGTGACGGGAGGGGCCGGCTTCATCGGTTCCCATTTGACGAAGCGGATGGTCCGGCTGGGAGCGCGGGTGTCCGTCCTGGTGAAATACCGTAGCATCATCGACAATGTCCGCCTGAGTCCGGTCTGGGACGACATCGAGGTGATCGAGGGGGATCTCCGGAACATCGATTCGCTGAGACAGTTCCGCGACGCGTCCTACGATGCGGTCTTTCACCTCGCGGCTTACAACCACGTCGGAGACAGCTTCCTGCATGTCAACGAGGCCCTCCTGTCCAATGCGGTGGCGACGGCCAATCTTCTGGAATACGCTCCGGAATTCGGACGGTTCGTCTATATTTCCTCTTCGGAGGTCTACGGGTATCAGACGGCGGTTCCCTTCGCGGAGGAATTCATGCCGTTTCCCATCTCGCCGTACGCCATCGGCAAATACGCGGGAGAGCTCTACGCCAGGATGAAGCGGCACGTCACGAACCAGCCCATCGTCTGCGTGCGGCCGTTCAACACGTTCGGTCCCTACCAGAGCGAGCGGGCCGTGATTCCCGAGCTGATCGTCCGCTGCCTCCGGGGGCTCCCCGTGGAGACCACGGAGGGCATCCAGACGAGGGAATTCAACTTTGTCGACAACATCATCGACGCCTTTGTGCAGGTGGCCGGAATGACGGATCCCCCACTGGACCAGGTCGTCAACATCGGCTCCAACCGGGAGATCGCCATCCGGGATCTGGTCCGCCGGATCCATGAGGCGACGGGCTCGCAATCGGAGCTCCGGATCGGCCACCTCCCGAACCGGCCGACAGAGATCTGGCGCATGTGCGCCGCCAATGAACGGGCCGCGGAGCTCCTGGGGTGGACGCCCCGGGTAACCTTCGAGGAGGGGCTGGAGCGGACGGTCGCCTGGTACCGCCGGTACCTGGAGGTGTTCCATCAGCCCCGGTCCGCCCTCAACGAGCTGTGATGCGGGGATGCCCTTCATGAGGATCGGGGTCACCGGAACGCAGGGATTCATCGGCGGTTTCCTCTGCCGTCTCCTGTCCGGGGAGGGGCACGAGGCGGTCTCGCTGGATGCCTTTACCCGCCGCGGGGCGGCGGAGCCGGACCGGGGATCGATCCCCGGGGGGCTGGCGTGGGTCCTCCATTTCGGGGCCTCCACGTCGATCCCCCGGAGCTTCGAGGACCCCTTCGGCGTGTACGCCAACAACACGGAAGCAACGCTCCGGGCTCTGGAGATCGCACGGCTCTCCCGGGCTTCATTTCTTTTCATGAGCTCGTATGTCTACGGCCGGCCGCAGTATCTCCCCATCGACGAATCGCATCCCGTGGAGGCGCTGAACCCCTACATGGGGAGCAAGATCGCCGGCGAGGTGATCTGCCGCCAGTGGGGCGGCCTGACGGGCATTCCCGTTGTCATCCTGCGCGGCTTTCTGATCTATGGGGACAGTCCGTCGCCGGGCCGCCTGATCCCGGACCTGCTGGCGTCGGCGAGGAGCGGGGCCCCGTTCACGCTCCGTGATCCGGCGCCCCGGAGGGATTACCTGTACATCCGGGATTTTGCCGATCTGATCCGGAAGATCCTTTCCATGGAGCCGGTTCCGGCAGGAACGTACAACGTCGGCGGCGGCGAGATCCACAGCAACCTGGACGTGGCCGAGCGGGTCCGCCGGCTTGCGCCGAGGCCTTTTGATCTGGCCATCGCGGATATGCCCAGGAGAAACGACGTCGACGACATCGCCGCGGACATCCGTCTCGTGAAACGGACTTTTGGCTGGGAGCCGCGTTACTCCCTCGATGACGGGCTCGGGGAGCTTCTGTCCGAGGACCCGCTGGAGGTGTGTTGATGGCGGGGAGCATCGTGAACCGGTTCCGGAACATGCTGGGCCGTTCCCCGAAAGACGTCCTGGTGAACGCCTCGTGCCGGGAGTTCGAGGTGAACAAGTGGGTCCTGTCGGAGTTCATCCTCCGGGGGCTTGTTCCCATCGTGGGGATTCACCCGTTTCCCCTCGATGAGCTGCTGCTGATGACGGGCGCCGTGTGCCGCTGCCGTCCCCGGCATATTTTTGAATGGGGGACGAACATCGGAACGTCCGCGAGGATTTTCTACGAGACGGCCCGGCGTTTTCACCTGGAGACGGAGATCCATTCCATCGACCTGCCGGACGACGCGGATCACGTGGAGCATCCCCACAAGCGACGGGGCATCTTGGTGCGGGGCCGGAAGAACGTCCGTCTGTACCAGGGAGACGGTCTGGAAGTGTCCTTCCGCCTCTCCCGGGACCTGCCCCCGGGCACACCCCTGCTCTTTTTTCTCGACGGGGATCACGCCTACGAGTCGGTTTTCAGGGAACTGAACGAGATCATGGAGAAGCGGCCGGGGGCATCCATTCTCATCCACGACACATTCAATCAGTCATCCGATTCCGGCTACAACACCGGCCCGTGGCGGGCCGTCGAAGACGCCCTGAGGGCTTTCCCCGGGCGTTATGCCCGCCTTTCGACCCAGGCCGGCCTGCCCGGCATGACCCTGCTCAACCCGGATGCGGCCGGATCGGTCGGGCAGGTGTAAGCGGCCGTGGTGATCGTTCGCCTGAACGGCGGGTTGGGCAACCAGCTGTTCCAGTACGCGACGGGCCGGATGCTCGCTGATCACCACCGGACGGAGCTGAAGCTGGACGTCTCGGCCTTTCACGCCGGCCAGCGGCGCACCTACCGTCTGAATCACCTCCAGATCCCGGAAAGCATCGCCGGAGACGACGAAATCGACGCCCTCTGCGGACCGCTCCGGAGCTCATTCCGGGGGATCGCCTTCCGTCTCCTGCAGAGAATGAAACCGTACCACCGGCGCTCCGTTTTCCAGGAAAGGCGTATCGGCCGTTACGATCCGGACATTCTCAGAACCCCGAAGAGCGTCTACCTTCGCGGCTACTGGCAGAGCGAGAAATATTTTCTGACGGTCGCCGGTGCCATCCGGAGGGAGATCGCCGAAATCGAACCCCGGGACGCCCACAGCCGGGCGATGGAGAAGGAGATGCTCCGGACCGCCTCCGCGAGTGTCCATGTCCGGAGGGGTGATTACGTGACGGACCCCGCAGCCTGCGAGGTCCACGGCCTCTGCGATGGGGATTATTACCGGCGGTGTGTGCGGTTCCTCGGGGACCGGGTGAAAGACCTCCGCTTGTTCGTTTTTTCCGACGAGCCCGATTGGGTGCGGCGGAACATGGATCTGGGAAGCCCGGCCGTCGTGGTGGATCACAATGGCGGGGAAAGGGACTACGAAGACCTGCTGCTCATGAGCCGATGCCGTTACCACATCGTCGCGAACAGCAGCTTCAGCTGGTGGGGGGCCTGGCTATGCAATTTCGGGGGCAAGATCGTCCTGGCGCCGCGGAACTGGTTCCGGGCCGGCGTCCTGGAGGAGACGGACATCGTTCCGGATTCCTGGATCAGAATGTAATGAAGGGCATGATTTCAACGGATCGCAGACGGAAGAAGGAACAGGGGCAGGAGAAATGAAGGCCCTCGTGCTGGGCGGCAACGGATTCATCGGATCCCATCTGGTGGACCGTCTGCTGGCGGAGGGCCACGACGTCCGGGTGTTCGACAAGTACGGGGAGCGCTTCCGCCCCCCTCTGCGCGGGGTGGACTATCACCTCGGCGATTTCGGCAACCGCGGCCTCCTGGCGGAGGCTCTTCGTGGTCGGGAGGTGGTGTACCACCTGGTCTGGAACACCCTTCCGAAAACATCCAACGACGACGCCCCCTTTGACGTTTCTTCCAACCTGGCGGACACCCTTTTCCTCCTTGAGGAGTGTGTCCGCCGCGAGATCGGCCGGATCGTCTTCATCTCGTCGGGCGGCACGGTGTATGGGAATCCCCGGAGCCTGCCCGTTTCCGAGGACAGCCCGACGGAGCCTCTCTGCTCGTACGGCATCACGAAGCTGGCGGTGGAAAAATACCTGGCCCTGTACCGCCATCTTCACGGACTGGAGTACACCATTCTCCGCCCCTCCAATCCCTACGGCTTCCGGCAGGATCCGCAGGGGGCCCAGGGGGCCGTCTCCGTTTTCCTGTGGCGGCTGGCCCGCGGAGAGGCGGTGGAGATCTGGGGGGACGGCCGTGTCGTCCGGGACTATCTGTTCATCAGGGATCTGGTGGACGGTATCTATCGGGCCTCCGTGGCTCAGACGCCTTCCCGGATCTTCAACCTGGGAAGCGGTCGGGGGATTTCCCTGAATCAAGTGCTGTCAGCGATCCGGGCAGCCACGGGGAGAGAACCGGCTGTGCGTTACAGGGAGGGAAGGCGTTTCGACGTGCCGGAGATCTATCTCGATATCGAAAGGGCGAGGCGCGAACTGGGATGGGAGCCCGTAACCTCCCTTGAGGAAGGCATTGGGAGGACTTGGAAACAGATCCTGGAGGTCTGCCAGTCGTGAGCCTGCCGAAAGTGACGGTCCTGATGCCGGTCCACAACGGCGCTCCCTTCCTGGAACGGGCGGTGGACAGCATCCTGCGCCAGACTCACGGAGCGTTCGAGCTGCTGGTCATTGACGACGCCTCCACCGACAACAGCTGGGACATTTTGTCCGCCCTGCACGATCCGAGAATCCGGCTCGTCCGGCATGAAAAGAACAGGGATCTGGTCGCGACACTCAACGAAGGGCTGGAGCTGGCCCGCGGGGAGTATGTCGCCCGCATGGACCAGGACGACATCAGCTTGCCGGAGCGCCTGGAGAAGCAGACGGCGTTTCTGGAGAGGCACGGGGACGTGGGCATCGTGGTGGTGGGAGCGAGGCTGATCGACGAGCAGGATCGTCCTGGTGCCGTCCTGCCTCTCCTGTCGAGTCACGGCCTGCTCCGCTGGTCTTTCTGTTTCGGCTGCCCGATCGCCCATGCGGGCGTGATGATGCGCCGCTCCAAGATCCTCGAACTGGGAGCCTACCGGGAAGAGGCCTTCCGGTGCGAAGACTATGACCTCTGGACCCGGGCGGCGGAAAAAACCAGGCTGGTGATGATTCCGGAAGTGCTCCTGCACCTGCGACGGCATGCCACGAGCATGACCCGCGTCTGGGCGGAGGACAACATCCGCAATGCCCTCCGCGTCGCAGGGGCCCACATCCGGACAATCCTTGGCGAGGAGCCGCCGCCGGGTGCTCTCCGCACCCTCTGGCTTCAGGAGGTCGGGGAGCCCGCCGATGCGGTGACCGCGGCAGACTGGATCTGCCGTCTTCGGGATGCGGTCCTGTCCGATGAGTCGCTGAATCCATCGGAGAATGAAGGCATCCGCCACGACGCCGCGGCGAGGTTGTTCAAGCTTTTCGTGCGCGGGATTTCTCATCCCGTCGTGTGGACTGTCCTCGGCCGGTCCCTGAAGGCGGACCCGCTCGTTGTCGTCCGGCAGGTGATGCTGCTTCCGAGACGGCTTTTCGCCGGCATGGGAACAACATGAAACGAAAGATCCTGATCTGGCCGTCCACCTATCCGACGGAAGGTTCCTTCGTCAGCGGGATATTCACCAAGGAGCAGGCCGAAGTCCTCTCGAGGCGATACGATGTGGCGGTGGGCCTGGCGCGGATTCCCAGCTGGAGGAGGATGCTCGAGGGAAAGGATCGGCCCCGGACGGCGGAGCAGGTTCAGAACGGCATCCCCGTGTTTCGGCAGGAGGCCATCGCCCCGCCCCGTTCCTTTGCCCTGCGCATCCTTTTCTACCGCCTGCTGGCGGAAAAGCTTTTTTCCAGGGTTGTGTCCCGCTGGGGGCGGCCCGACCTGATCCACGCCTACATGGTCTACCCGGCCGGCTGGACGGCGGTCCGGGTCGCGAAACGGCACGGCATTCCCGTGGTCCTGACCGAATACACGGGCCCCTTCTCGGTGCATCTGGAAACGCGCCTGCAGCGGCGCCTGGTCCGGGAGACCCTCGATGCCTGCGGTCATCTCGTGACCGCCAGCCCAGGGCTGGCAAGGGAGATCGAATTGTTTCGGCCGGTGAGGAACGTTTCCCCTCTCGGGATCATGGTGAAAACCGGGTTCTTCACCCCTTCCCCCGACGACGAGCCGCCGGGTCCGCGAACCCGCTTCCTGACCGTGGCCCTCCTGGATCCGGCCAAGGGGATCCACAACCTCGTGGAGGCCTTGCATCTCCTCGAGAAAAAAGGATTCACGAACTGCGAGCTCTGGATCGGCGGCGACGGTCCGGCGCGGGCGCCACTGGAAGCGCTGGCAAAGCGCCTCGGGGTCGACAGCCGCTGCAGCTTCCTGGGGCTCCTCAAGCCGGCAGAGGTCCGCACCTGGATGCGTCGGTGCGACGTCTTTGTCCTGCCCAGCCTCGTGGAGACCTTCGGGGTGGTCATCGGGGAGGCAATGGCCTGCGGGAAGCCGGTGATCGCGACCCGGTGCACCGGTCCTGAGTTCATCATTTCAAAGGAGAACGGCCTGCTGGTCGAAATAGACAACAGCCGGGATCTTGCCGCGGCCATGGAGCAGGTCCTGGCGGGAACCGTCCGCTATGAGGCGGCTGCGATTCGGAGGACGGTGACGGACCGCTTTGGAGAAGAAGCGTATCCGGACCATCTGTCCCGGATTTACGAGTCGCTGACGGCGGCTCCGGGCCGTCGCTGAGCCGGTATGTGCGGCATCGCCGGAATCATCAGCAAAGACGCCGAGCCCGCCGGGCTTGAGATCCTGCAGGCCATGATGGCGGTCATGGGGCATCGGGGCCCGGACGATGAAGGGGTCTATGCGTCCGGTCAGGCGGCCCTGGGCCACCGGCGCCTTTCCATCATCGACCTGTCCCCGGCCGGGCGCCAGCCGATGCGATACCGCGACCTGGTGATCGTTTACAACGGGGAGATATACAACTATTTGGAATTGCGTCAGGAACTGGAAACCCAGGGGCACCGGTTTGAGACTGGAACCGACACGGAGGTGATTCTTCACGCCTATGACGCCTGGGGAGAGGCGTGCCTCCATCGCTTCACGGGCATGTGGGCCTTCGCGATTCTCGACGAAACGAAGCGGGAGGTCTTCTTCGCCCGGGACCGCTTCGGGATCAAGCCCCTGTACTACTCCGACGGGGAGAAGAGATTCCTGTTCGCCTCGGAGGTCAAGGCCGTCCTGGCGGGTGGCGCGCCGGCCCGCGTCAACGACCAGCGCCTCGTCGAATATATCGTCGTGGGGACAACGGATCACACGGAGGATACCTTTTTCTCCGGCATCCGGCAGATCCTCCCGGGGTGCTGGATGCGTATCGACCTTCCCTCCTTCCGGATCCGGATGGAGCGGTACTTTGATCTGACCGGCCGGGCAGATTCGCTCCCCCCGACGGTGGACGACTTTGCGGACAGCCTGGAGCGCTCCGTCCGTCTCCATCTGCGAAGCGATGTTCCCGTCGGGACCTGTCTTTCAGGGGGACTCGACTCGTCCGTGGTTGCGGCCCTGGCGGTGGCTATGAACCGGGAGAACGGGAACAGCCGGTTTGACGCCGTCACGGCCCGCTCGGAAAATCCGGAAACGGACGAGACCCCTTACGCCCGGCTGGTCGCCGAGCACTGCGGCCTCCAGTGGCACATCGCCGCTCCCGGCTACGATGATTTCGCGGAGCACATCGAGCGATGCCTCTGGTTTCAGGAAGAGCCCGTCGGCAGTCCTTCCGTCTTCATGCAGTACTGGGTCATGAAGACGGCGAAAGAGGCGGGCCTGAAGGTCATGCTGGACGGCCAGGGAGGCGACGAGATCCTCCTGGGGTACGAACGCTACTACATAGCCTTTTTCTGGGAGCTTTTCCGGATGGGCCGCCTGCGAAGCCTCCTGGAGGAATACGGCCTGGCCATCCGGAATTCGCGCATGGGTTTCTGGTGGTTCTTCGCTTCCGTCGGCTATTTCTCCAGTTTTCACCTGCGCCGGGTCGTTCTGCACAGGCGGGCGCGCTTCCTGAAGCCGGAGATCCTGGAGCGGTCGAATTCCCTGATCCGCAGCCTCTCCCGGGACGTCTTCCGGCTCCGGAATCTGCAGGCCAAGGAGGTCATGGGACAGCAGCTTCCCCACCTCCTTCGGTACGAGGACCGCAACTCCATGGCCTTTTCCATCGAGGCCAGGGTCCCCTACATCGAGAGGGACTGCGTCCGGACGGCCCTGGAACTGCCTGCGGAATGGAAGATCCGGGGAGGGTATACCAAGTATCCGCTCCGAAAAATGGCGGAAAAACTCCTGCCGGGGGAAATCGCCTGGCGGCGCAACAAGTTCGGCTTCGAGGCGCCGTCGGCGTTATGGCTGGAGCGGCTCCGGGGGAAAGTGAAGGAAGAGATCGCGGGATCGGACATCCTGTCGCGGATCTGCCGCCATCGGCCGGAGCCGGAGCAACTGACGACGGACATGCAATGGCGGCTCTTCAACGTCGCTGTCTGGGAGCGGCTTTACAAGGTCCGGTCGTAATGGAGGGAAACGATGATCGTCATCGTCGATTACGGGGTCGGGAACCTGGGATCGCTCCGGAACATGCTGAAGAAGATCGGCCGGGAGGCCGTGATTTCCCAGGACCCTCAGGTCGTCGGGCAGGCGGAAAAAATCATCCTGCCGGGAGTGGGTTCCTTCGATCATGCAATCGAAAACCTCCGCTCGACGGGGCTTGTCTCCGTCCTGAATGAGAGCGCGCTTGGCCGGAAAATTCCGGTCCTCGGGGTCTGCCTGGGGATGCAGCTCATGACCGGGCGGAGCGAGGAAGGGGTCCTGCCGGGCCTCGGCTGGATCGACGCTGAGACCGTGCGCTTCCGGTTTGACGAGTCCCGCCGGCACCTGAAAGTTCCCCATATGGGGTGGAATACGATCCGGGTACGAGGCGCGAACCCGCTTTTCGAGGAAATGGCGGAGGGGAGCCGGTTCTATTTCGTCCATTCCTATCATGTGCAATGCCGCGCCGGGGCGGATGTGCTGGCGACGACGGATTACGGAGGAGATTTCGTGTCCGCGTTTGCGAGGGACAACATCGCTGGGGTTCAGTTCCATCCGGAGAAAAGCCACCGGTTCGGGATGCGCCTCCTGAAGAACTTCGCGGAAAAATGTTGATTACGAGAGTGATTCCCTGCCTGCTGCTCAAGGGGCGGGGCCTGGTCAAGACCGTCCGGTTCAAGGATCCGACGTACGTCGGAGACCCCATCAACGCCATCAAGATCTTCAACGACAAAGAGGTGGACGAACTCGCCTTTCTGGACATCACGGCGACGATCGAGAAGAGGCCCCCGCCCTATCAGGTGATTTCGGAGATCGCCAGCGAGTGCTTCATGCCGCTGTCGTACGGCGGCGGAATCCGGAACCTCCGTGAGATCGAGAGGATCTTCAGCCTGGGGGTCGAAAAGGTCTGCCTCAACTCCGCGGCGGTCGAGGATCCCGACCTGGTTCGGAATGCGGCGAAGGCCTTCGGGAGCCAGAGCATCGTCGTTTCCGTCGACGTGAAAAAAAGCCTGTTCGGGAAGTACGAGATTTTTACCCACGGGGGGCGCCGGAACGCGCGGAAGGACATCCTGGCCCATGTCCGCCACATGGAGGAGATGGGGGCCGGAGAGCTTCTGCTCACCTCGATCGATCGGGACGGCACGCAGCAGGGCTACGACCTGGAACTGGTCGGACGGGTGGCGGAGGCGGTCGGGATTCCGGTGATCGCCTGCGGAGGCGCCGGCGGCCTCTCGGACATTACGGCGGCGGTGAAGCGCGGGGCCGCCGCGGCCGCCGCGGGCAGCCTGTTCGTGTTTCACGGGCGTCACCGGGCGGTTCTCATCAGCTATCCGTCCAGGGAAGAACTGGACGCGGCCTTTCCGGCCGCTCCGGACAGGGAGTCATAAATGGGAAGACCATACCAGATCTGCACATACTGCATCATGGACACGTCGGACCCGGACATTTCGTTTGATGGGCGGGGACGCTGCAACCACTGCCGGAATTACGAGGTCCGAGTGGCCTCGGAGGTGTTCCGGGGAGAAGAGGGAAGGCGCCGGATCGAGGCCATGGTCGAGCGGATCCGGGAACGGGGCCGGGGGAAGGACTATGACTGTATCATCGGGGTGAGCGGCGGTGTCGACAGCACGATGGTTGCCTACACGGTCCGGAAACTGGGACTGAGACCCCTGGCCATTCATTTCGACAACGGATGGGACACCGAACTGGCGGTGGACAATATCAAGAAGACGCTCGACCGGCTGGGCATCGATCTACAAACCCATGTAGTGGATTGGGAGGAATTCAAGGATCTACAGCTGTCCTTCCTGAAAGCCTCCGTGGCCAACTGCGAGATCCCTACCGATCACGCAATTACGGCCCTCCTGTTCAATGCCGCGGCGAAACACAATATCCACTACATCTTCGGGGGAGGAAACGTCGCCACGGAGGGCATTCTCCCGTTCAGCTGGGGATACTACAACCAGGACCGGAAGCACCTGGAAGCGGTGCACCGGATCTTCGGCACGATTCCCCTGAGGACGACGCCCAGGATCAGCCTGACGCGGTTCCTGTACCTCGTCTTCGTCCGGGGGATCCGGCTCATCCCCATTCTCAACTACGTAGACTACAGCAAGGCCCGGGCCATGAAAATCATCCAGGAGGAGCTTTGCTGGCGCTACTACGGAGGAAAGCACTACGAATCCATCTATACCCGCTTTTTCCAGGGCTACATCCTTCCCCGCAAGTTCGGGTTCGACAAGCGCCGGGCCCACCTGTCCACCCTTGTCTGTTCCGGTGAAATGCGCCGGGAGGACGCGTTGAAGGAGCTGGAGCGGGATCCTTACGCGAACAACGATCTCCGGGAGGACCGGGAATTCGTCATCAAGAAGTTCGGCCTGACCGAGGAGGGGTTCGAGGAGCTGATGAACCGGCCCATCCGGTCCTATCGGGATTATCCCAACCATTCCTTCTTTTTCCATACCCTGGGAAACCTGCGGGCTCGCTTCAAGAAGATTGCCACATCCGCCTGAGACCGCCCGTGTCCCTGAACGTTCACATCTATCCCACCCCGTTCCGGAACGAGAGTCGGATTCTCAAGATCACGAGAAGCCTGAAGGAGGCGGCGCTGTTCGACCGGATCCGGATTATGGCCACGTGGGAGGAAGGGTTGGCAGAAAGAGAGCGCCTTGACGAAGTGCGGGAAGTCGTGCGCATCCGCAGGAAGCTGGGCGAGGGCAGGGAAGGCACTTTCTGGAAAGCCGCCCGGACCGGTGAGTGGTCGTGGTGGGTGATGCGCTCACTCCGGGAAGAGAGGATCGACTGCGTGAATGCCCACAGCCTGTCGGTGCTTCCTCTCTGCGTACTGCTCAAGAGATCGAAGAGCGCGAGGCTGATCTATGACACACACGAACTGGAGACGGAGACGCTTCACACAAGGGGGCTCCGCAGGATCGCCGCCCGGGCTGTGGAGCGCTTGCTCATCCCCTTCACCGACGAGGTTGTCGTTGTCAATGATGCCATCGCGGACTGGTACCGGAAGGCGTATCGTATCGGGAATGTATCTGTCGTCCGAAATGTGCCGGTTCGAAGGGATGTTCCGGAAACGCCTTCTCTCCTCCTGCGGGATGCTTTCGGGATTCGCGAGGACGAAGTGCTCTTCCTTTACCAGGGGATCCTGACACAGGGCCGTGGCATCAGTCTGTTGCTGGATACCTTTGCAGAGGTCGACCGGAAGAGGCATATTGTGTTCCTGGGGTACGGTGATCTTGCGGATGCAATCGTCCAGGCAGGCAGGCATGCCCCGAACATTCACTATCACCCGGCGGTTCCACCGGATAAGATCCCGGACTACACAGCCGGGGCCGATGTGGGCGTCTCTCTGATCGAGAATGCATGCTTGAGCTATTACCTGAGCCTGCCGAACAAGGTTTTTGAATACCTGCAGTGCGGCATCCCCGTCATCGTCAGCCGGTTTCCCGGCATGGCCGAAGTTGTCGACCGTTTCGACTGCGGCTGGTCCATCCCGGTCGAACGGAACCTGCTGACTCGTCTGGTCTCCTCCATGTCCCGCGAAGAGATTTCCCGGCGGAGAGAGGGAGCCCGGGAGGCGGGGAAGCATTATCACTGGGCTCTGGAAGAACCAACGCTTTTGGGTGTTTACAAACGCTTCGGATTTTCTCCGGAAACGGTGGGCCGCTGATGGTCCATGCGGTGGATCAAGATAATACTACGGTACATGCTGAGCGGAAAAACGACCCTGTATCCGTCTGGATGTGCATCATGAAAGCCATGCGCAGGACAGTGCCGCCGGAAAGAGGCCGAATTGCCCCGGGACGTTCCCGATACAGAGAGAGGAACAGCGGATGATCGCCATCGTCGATTACGGAATGGGCAGCCTGGGATCGATCCGGGACATGCTTCTATACCTGGGCGCGGACAGCGAGATCGCCGCCGCTTCGGTCCTGATCTGGTGCACCTGAAGACTCCCCACATGGGATGGAACCGGGTGACGGTATGCCGGACCGGTTCCCTCATGGACCGCTTTCCGGAGAATCCGTGATTCTATTTTGTTCATTCCTATCACGTACCGGACAACTTTCGTTAGCACGCGGAAGGAAAGAAAGTAATCGATGCCTATCGAACACTCGGGTTTGTGGTCCGTTGATCATCCGGACAGGCTACTCCGGAAAATGGGCTGAACCATGCTGAGACTCTGGGACCGTTTCTTCCACCGCATGAGGAGAAAATCCTTTTTTGCACATACTGTGACGATGATGGGAGGGACGGCCGTGGCACAGGGGATCGCCCTTCTCGGCACCCTTGTCCTCGCCCGGTTTTATCTCCCTTCCCACTTCGGCGTATTTTCCATGTTTGCCGGCGTGATTTCCCTGATAGGCATCCTGTCGGCTTTCCGGTACGAAGTCGCCATACCTCTACCGGAGGAGGAAGAAGACGCGGCGACTCTGGCAAGGTTCTCTCTGTTGATTTTAGGGATCGTCAGCCTGGTGATCCTGCTGATTGTGGTTTTCGCCTGTATCTGGATGTCTCCATGGATCCGTGTCCGCTTCATCGATCTGCGTCCCGGGCTCCCCTTGCTCCCCCTGTGCATTCTGCTGGTCGGAGCCTCCAATACGCTTTACAACTGGTGCTTGAGAGGCCGGCGCTTTCGCGGCATCGTTCTTTTCCGGCTGGCGAAGTCCACCGCCACGTTCCTGGGGCAGTTGATTGCGTATCCGTTTGTCGCATTGCCGGGAGGAGGCCTGATTTTTGGTTACATAATCGGCCTCTCGGCCGGACTTGTTCCCCTGTTGAGACGGAGCAGGACCATCTTCACGGAAGCCGTCGATCGGTCACGCATGGTCGCCGTCGCTTCCCGGTACTCGGAATTTCCCAAGAAGGCGGGCATCGGCGCCTTTCTGGATGCAGCAGCCGTGCAGATTCCGCTGATCGCGCTACCGGTCCTCTTTTCCCCGCATATAGGCGGTTCCTTTGCTGTGGCCGACAGGCTTCTCAGGGGTGCGGTGGACTTTTTCAGCATGACGCTCGGCCCGGTGTTCTACCAGCGGGTGGCCCGTTTCCGGCGTGATCGTGAAGAGGCGACGTCCCTGCTGATCAGGACATGGAAACTGCTGTTTGCATGCTCCGTCGGTCCCATCGTGCTCCTGTTCCTCTTCGGCCAGGAGATCTTTACGTTTCTGCTGGGGACCAAATGGGGCGAGGCGGGGGAATACGCCGCCATCCTGGCCGTCGGGTTCCTCACGCAACTCGTGGTCTCGCCGACGAGCCTCGGACTCATGGCCTTCGAGAAGCTCAACATCCTGCTCGGCTGGCAGATCCTTTCCTTCCTGGCAATGACGACCGCTCTGGTCCTGGCCTTTCTGTTCTGGAGAAACGACATCAAGTCTTTTCTGTGGCTCTGGTCCTGCAAAGAGGTGATTCTGTATCTGCTGTACGGGGGGATCCTTTACCGGATCCACGCGGGCCATGAGAAGTCTCTTTCCGCATAAACGACCATCGACAAGGAGCGCACCATGATTCAAGTCGCCCAGATCGGCGTGGGATACTGGGGTCCCAACCTGCTTCGCAACCTGGTGGCCAACCGCCGCTGCCGGGTGAAGGCCGTGGCGGAGCTGTCGGCGGAACGCCGGAATTACGTCCAGTCCCTGTACCCTTCCGTTGCCGTGACGGACCGGGTGGAGGACGTTTTCGAAGACCCGGAGGTGGATGCGGTGATCGTCGCCACCCCCGTGGCGAGCCATCACGATCTCTCCATGACGGCCCTGGGTGCGGGAAAGCACATCCTGGTGGAAAAGCCGCTGGCCCGGAGCGTGGCGGAGGTGGAGTCCATCGGCCGGCTGGCGGAGGAGCGGAAGAAGGTGGCCATGGTGGGCCACACGTTCCTCTACAACGCCGCGGTCCGCTTCGTGAAAAAACTGATCGATTCCGGAGATATCGGCGATATCCGCTACATATACAGCCAGCGGCTCAATCTGGGGCGCATCCGCTCCGACGTCGACGCCCTCTGGAACTTCGCTCCCCACGACGTCAGCATCATCCAGTACTGGCTGGGCGACCCCGAGCCGGTTTCGGTGATGAAGCGGGGGGTGGACTTCATCCAGCCGGGGATCGCCGACGTGGTCTTCATGAATATCCAGTACCCCGGGAAGATCATGGCCAACATCCACGTGAGCTGGCTGGATCCCGGGAAGATCCGCTGCATGACCGTCGTGGGCTCCCGGAAGATGGTCGTCTACGACGACGTGGCGGACAACAAGATCGCCGTCTACGACAAGGGGATCGACCGCAGGGCCGTTCTGGGGGAGAACATGGACTACGACGGGCCGTCCTTTCCGACCTTCAGCCTGCGGTCGGGTGACATCCTGATCCCGAAGATCGACTTCCAGGAGCCCCTGAAGGTGGAGATCGACCATTTCTTCGACTGCATCGAAAAAGGGACACCCTGCCTGACGGGCGTCGACCATGCGCGCAAGGTCGTGGAGATCCTCGCCTCGTGAGCGGTCAAAAGAAGGGATCAGACGGGGATCCTCCCGGTTCCGGCCCGGAACGCGGGGACGGTGAATCGTGAAGGTCTGGATCGTCTTCATCGGCGAGGAGCTGCCCACTGACGGGGCCGTCCGTCCCTGGCGCTACGGAATCCTCTCGGACATCCTGGCGGACCGGGGACACGAGGTGATCCGATGGCAGCCCAGCTTCTATCTCCACAAGTTTCAGCGCTGCGAAGCCGACACGACGATCCGCTGGCGGGACAACTACACGATCCGCCTGATCCACGTGCCGCCATACCGGAGGCACATCGGCTTCCAGCGGATCCGGCACTATGAGATCCTGGCCGGCCGCTTCGCCGCCCTTGCCCGGGTGGAAGAGCCCCCGGACATTCTCCTCTGCGGCCTGCCCTCGCCCAGCATGTGCGCCGCCTCCGCCGACTATGCCGCGCATCGGAGGATTCCCCTGCTCATCGACGTCCGTGACCTCTGGCCGGACATCTTCCTCGACGTCGTTCCGTCGCTCCTCAGGCCCCTCGGACGCCTTGCCCTGTGGTTCGAGTTCCGGCGGAACCGGCGCGTCTTCCGTCAGGCCACGGGAATCCTCGGGATCCGCGACGACTTTGTCCAATGGGGACGTGATTACGGGAGGCGGGCTCCGGGGGCCTTCGACGGGACCTTTTCCCATGCATACCGGGAGCGGACGTTGAGCGCCGAGGAGAGGGGCCGGGAGGAAGAGCTCCTCCGCCGGGCAGGGGTCCGCTTCGAGAAACCGATGGCCTGCTTCTTCGGGTCCTTCGAGGAGTCCTACGATCTCGAGACGGTCGTGGAAGCGGCCCGGAAGCTGGTCGCAGGGCCTCACCGGGACCTCCAGTTCGTCCTCTGCGGCGACGGCAAGAAGCTGCCGGCCCTCAGGGCGCGGGCGGAAGGGCTGCCCAATGTCGTCCTGCCGGGGCGGGTGAGCCCGGAGGCCATCTCCCTGCTCATGGAGTCGGCCGACTTCGGCCTTGCCAGCTTCATCCGGGGAGCGACGCACACCGTCTCCAACAAGGTGGTGGAATACTTCTGCGGCGGCCTGGCCGTGGTGGCCAGCGAGAGCGAGGGAATCCGTCGGGTGTTGGAGACGAACCGCTGCGGCGTGACGTATGAGCCGGAAAATGCGGAAGACCTGGCGGCAGCCCTGGCTGATCTCCTGGAGAACGGCGGGAAGCGGGAGGAGATGAAACGGAACGCCCGGACGCTCTACGAGCGTTCCTACACCGCCGGAGCCGTCTACGGCGCCATGGCGGACCACCTGGAGAGGACGGCCCGGTCCTTCCGGGCCGGCAAGGAACGGGCGGCTCTGTGACATTTCAGGTCTACCGCTTTCTCTGCGGCCGGAACGCGGCGCCGAAACGCGGTGAAGACGGAAGCCGGGACTGGATCCTCTGGCGGCCGTCCATCCTGCGGCCGGTACCGCCGGGCCTGCCGCTCCTGCCGTATGCCGTCTGGTGGCTCTTTCACTATGCCCGGATCTTCGAAAATCCCGATTACCGGATCCTGCTGCTTTATGATAAAGGGGTTCCCCTGCACCGTTCCGTGGTGACCCCGCCGTTCTTCCGGTTTCCCTTCCTGGGTCGGGGGGACCTTCAGGTCGGCGATACCTGGACGGTTCCGGAGCTCCGGGGGCGCGGCATCGCCCCGGAGGCGCTGGGGCGGATTACGGAGCGCCTCGGAAAACCGGGGCGGAGCTTCTGGTATGTGGTGGAGGAGGGCAACGAGCCCTCGATCTCCGCGGTTCGGAAGGCGGGATTCGAACGTCACGGAACGGCGGTCCGGACGAGTCGTTTCGGCCTGCGGCTCCTGGGGGCCTATGAACTGATGAAGGACGCGGCGAAGCAATGAAGCGCCTCTTCGATTTCCTGGTTTCGCTCTGCGGTCTGGTCCTCCTGAGCCCTGTTCTGGCCGGGGTCGCCCTGGCGATCAAGCGGGAGGACGGAGGGCCCGTCTTCTACCGGGGCGAGCGGACGGGAATGCACGGGCGGCCCTTCCGCATCTTCAAGTTCCGCACCATGGTCGTCGATGCCGAGAAGCTGGGCGCTTCCTCCACGGCCGATGATGACCCCCGGATCACCAGGGTGGGGCGCCGCCTGCGGAAGTTCAAACTGGACGAGCTTCCCCAGTTGATCAATGTACTGACCGGTGATATGAGCCTCGTGGGTCCCCGTCCGGAGGTCAAGCATTACACGGATCTGTACACGGAGGAGGAGAAGGCGGTCCTGACCGTCCGCCCCGGGATCACCGACTGGGCATCCATCTGGAACTCCGACGAAGGGGCTCTCCTGGCCGGGCAGGCCGACCCGGACCGGTACTACGAGGAGCACATCCGTCCGGAGAAGATCCGGTTGCAGTTGAAGTACGTCCGGGAGCGGTCGTTCCGGACGGATCTCGCAATCCTCCTGGAGACGCTGCGCATCATTCTGGGCCGGTAAGGCCGGCGGCGGAGAGAGGTGTCGATGACGGAATATTCGAAGGAAGAACTGCTGTCCATGTACCGGATGATGTTGAGGATCCGTCTCAGCGAGGAAAGCCTCGTCGAGCCGATCCTGAGCGGGGAAGTCCGGTGCCCCTGCCATCTCTATCCGGGGCAGGAGGCCGTTGCGGTCGGGCTGTGCTCCTGCCTGGAGAAGGAGGATGCCGTCTTCGGAAACCACCGCTCCCACGGCCATTACCTCGCCAAGGGCGGGTCGATGGACGCCATGGTGGCGGAGATTTACGGCTGTGAAACGGGATGCTGCGGCGGCCGCGGCGGATCCATGCACCTCATTGATCCAGAGAATGGAGTCCTGGGCGTGGTCCCCATCGTGGCGGGAACGATGTCGCTGGCCCTGGGGGCCTCCCTGGCATCGGCGATCCGGGGCGACGGCCGGGTGGCCGTCTCCTTCTTCGGTGACGGCGCCACCGGCGAAGGCGTGCTCTACGAATGCATGAACTTCGCCGCCCTGAAGAAACTTCCCCTGATCTTTGCATGCGAGAACAACTTCTATGCCACCCACATGCCCGTCCGGGACTGCCGGGCCGACCTCCCCCTCTTCCACATCGCCCGGCCCTTCGGCATCGATGCGCGGCAGGTGGACGGAAACGACGTCCTGGCGGTCCGCGAGGCGGGCCGGGAGGCCGTGGCGGCCTGCCGGCGCGGGGGTGGGCCCGTGTTCCTCGAGTTCCTGACCTACCGGTACCGCGGGCACGTGGGGCCGGACGATAACATCCAGGGAGACCACACGGACATTCGTCCTCCGGAGGAAGTGAAAGCCTGGCTGGAGAAGGATCCCATCGGGAGATTCGAGGCCGTCCTCATGAAACGGTTCGCCGTCGGGAAGGAAGCCCTGGAAGCAATCCACCGGGACGCCCTGGACGAGGTCCACCGCGCCCATGAATTCGCCCGGAGGAGCCCCATGCCGGCGGGAAAGGATCTGCAGAAGTATGTCTTCGCCTCGTAGCCTGTCCTACAGCCTGGCCATCAATGAAGCCCTGCACCAGGCCATGGCTGCCGATCCCTCGGTGTTCCTGATCGGACAGGGAGTGAAAAGCCCCTGGTACGTCGGCAACACCGCCCAGGGCCTTCTGGACCGTTTCGGTCCGTCCCGCGTGATCGACACGCCCGTTTCGGAGAACGCCATGACCGGCGCGGCGGTGGGGGCGGCCTTGGCGGGCATGCGCCCCGTGGTGGTCCATCCGCGGATGGATTTCATGTTCTACGCCTTCGACCCCATCATCAACGAGGCGGCCAACTGGTCCTACATGAACGGCGGGCGCGCATCCGTGCCGGTCGTTTTCTGGGGGATCATCAACCGGGGCGGGGAGCAGGCGGCCCAGCATTCCCAGGCCCTGCACGCCCTGTTTGCCCATGCGCCGGGGCTGAAGGTCGTCATGCCCGCCTCGCCCACCGACGCCAAGGGGCTGATGATGGCGGCCATTCGGGACCCGAACCCGGTTGTGTTCATCGACGACCGCTGGCTTTACGGATTGGAGGAAGCGGTCCCGGAGGAGCCCTACGAGACTCCCATCGGGAAAGCGGTCCGGCGCCGGGAGGGATCCGACGCCACCGTCGTTGCCCTGTCCTACCTGGTCCCGGAGGCGGAGAAGGCAGCGGACGAGCTGGCCCGCGAAGGCATCCGGGTGGAGGTGCTTGACCTGCGGACCGCCAAGCCGCTGGACCGGGAGGCAATCCTGGCCTCCGTCGGGAAGACGGGCCGCCTCGTTGTGGCCGACCCGGGATGGATCACCGGTGGTGTCGCTTCGGAAGTCGCGGCCCTGGCGGCGGGAGAGGGATTCGCCTGCCTGAAGGCGCCGGTCCGGCGCGTGGCGCTTCCCGACTGCCCCGCCCCGGCCAGCCGGGAGTTGGAGGCCGCATATTACCCCCGATGGGACGCCATCGCCTCGGCGGTCCGGGAAGTGATTGCGTGATGCCGGTGGCCTCGAACGGGAAGGAGCGCGAGTGAGATGACGCGAAAGATACGATTCGTCGAGCCGGCAAAGGTGTACCGGATGATCCGGGACGAGCTCGATGCCGCCTATTTCGAGGTGATGAGCAAGGGAGACCTGATCGACCGGGGCCAGCTCAGGAGCTTCGAGGAGAACCTGGCGGCTTTTGTGGGAACGAAATACGCCGTGGGTCTCAACAGCGGCTACGACGCCCTTCACATGTCGCTCAGGGCCGCGGGAATCGGTCCCGGAGACGAGGTGATCGTCCCGGCCCACACCTTTGTGGCGACCGCGTCCGCCGTGGTGAACGCGGGGGCCCGCCCGGTCCTGGTAGACGTGGGCAAGGACTTCAACATCGACTGCGACCGGATCGAGGAGGCCGTAACGGAGCGGACCCGGGGCATCATCCCGGTCCACCTGAGCGGCTGGATGGCGGACATGCCCCGGGTCATGGAGATTGCGGAGCGGCACCGCCTGGCCGTCGTGGAGGACGCCTGCCAGAGCCTGGGATCGAGCATGCTCGGAAAGCGGGCGGGATCCTGGGGGCTCACGGGCTGCTGGAGCTTCTATCCCTTCAAAATCCTTGGCGGCTACGGTGACGGAGGCGCCATCACCACTGACGATCCCGACGTCGCCCTGTTTGCACGCCGGATGCGCTACAACGGGGAGGACCGGGAAACCGGGGAATACCACGGCCACGGGTTCACCTGCCTGCTGGACAACCTCCAGGCGGCCTTTCTCGACGTCAAGCTGCGCCACCTGCCGGCATGGATCGTCCGCCGGAAGGAGATCGCCGCCCGCTACCGGGAGGCCCTTTCGGATCTGCCGGACCTCCTGCTTCCCCACTATGACGATCCTCGGCGGGACCACGTGTACCAGAACTACACGGTGCGGTCGAAACAGGGGAATGAGTTTTCCGAATTCCTAAAGGCCAACGGCATCGAGGTCTTGACCCAGTTCCGCAAGCCCTATTACCGGCACGAGGCTCTGAAGCTGGAGGACCGGGGCTTTCCGGAGACGGAGGCCTTGAGCCGGGAGGTCTGCTCCCTGCCCATGAACGTGGAAATCGAAGACGACGAGATCGCCTGCGTGATCTCCGTGGTCCGGCGATTCTATGGAAAGTAGGAAACCTGTCCCGGAGAGCCGGATCGACCACCCGCCGGACGGGAAGGTCTGGGCTGTGCTGTACTGGACCGTTCCGGTCCTTCTGGGGATCTACGTTTTTCTGAATCCTTTTCCCCGGAAGACGGCCATCGAGCTGATCTGCTTCTATGGGGCCACGATCCTTGCCCTGGCTCTGGCCGCGACCCGCCGTGTCCGCTTCTCCTTCCGGACGCCGCTGGCCGTTCCCTTCCTGCTCTTCCTGTCCTGGAGCGTCCTCGGCCTCTTCACAGCGCTGAAGCCGGACAACAGCATTCACGACGTGTACGCCCATCTGGTCCAGTACCTCGTCCTGTTCTATCTCCTCATCCATTTTTTCCGCACGCCCCGCCGGTTTATGATCCTGTGCTGGATTCTCGCCATGTCCGGATTTCTGCTGGCGTTCGGGGTCATGAGCTATTTCTACCTGTTCGCAGGGAATCCCGTCAGCGAGCGGATGGGGATCATGCTCCCCTTCATGGAATTCATTCCGGGATACCTGAGCTACACGTCGCTGTTGGCGGTCTTCGTGATGCTCCACCTGATCGGAACGGTTCGGGAAAGGGCATTCCGGATCCTGATCGGCTGCTGCATCGTCGGGACGGCCCTGGCGACCGCCCTGACCCAGTCCCGGGCCACCTTCCTGGCCGTCCTCGCGTCCGTCTTCGTTTTTACCCTGAAGAGCAGGAGGAACTGGCTCCTCTGGGGGATCATCGCCCTCGTCATTGCCGCCATGATCCCCAGCATGAAAGAGCGCATGAGCGGGTCGGAGCTTCTGAGGGACGGGCGGATCAAGATCGCCATGATCACCCTGGAGGTGATCAAGGACTACCCCCTTCTGGGGATCGGCTACGGCATGCTCACGTATGGCGACCCTGCCTCCCTGGACCTGGCGAAATACAACGTCCGGCTCCCGGAGCAGTACCGGCAGCACCATCCGGGCGGGGTGTTCTGGGGCTCCCCCCACAATACATACCTCGACATCGCCGTCCGGACCGGGATCCCGGGCCTTCTCCTCTGGCTGCTGATCCTTTTCACGGCGGGCCGCCTGGCCTGGCAGACCATGAAGAAGGACCCCGGGGGCGGGATCACGGGAGCCGGTACGTGCCTCCTGGCCGCCCTGGTCGGAATCGCCGTTCAGGACGTTTTCATGGACGGCATGCTGGGTCCGCAGATTGTATTGCACTACATCCTGTTTGCCCTGATCACCATCCTGTGGCAGATCCGGTTCCAGGGAGTCGAGAACGAATCGCCGGCCGCAGGCCGAAGCGGAAAAACGGTATGAATCTGAAACTTAGCAGACGTCACGAATGGGTTCTCCAGTCGGAGATCCGCAATATGTCCATCGAGTGCGACCGGATCGGCGGGATCAACCTGTCCCAGGGGGTCTGCGACATGGAGGTGCCTTCCTGCGTTCGCGAGGGGGCCCGGGAGGCCATGGAGGCGGGGCTGAATACATACACCCGGTACGACGGGATCCCGGAGCTGCGAGCGGCCATTGCCGCCAAGCAGCTACGTTTCACCGGCATGGAGGCGGACCCGGAGACGGAGATCGTCGTCAGCGCCGGTGCGACGGGTGCCCTCTACTGTGCATGCCTGGCCCTGCTGAATCCGGGGGACGAGGTCATCCTGTTCGAGCCCTACTACGGTTACCACGTCAGCACCCTGGTCGCCACCGAGGCCGTGCCGGTCTACGTGAGCCTGAATCCTCCCGACTGGACCTTCCGGCGGGATGACCTGGAGAAGGCGGTAACGGGCCGGACCAGGGGCATCCTGATCAATACGCCGGCCAATCCCTCCGGGAAGGTCTTTACCCGGGAAGAGCTCCTGATGCTGGCCGATTTCGCCGGCGCTCACGATCTGTTCGTCTTCACAGATGAGATCTACGAGCACTTCATTTATGACGGCTGGAGTCACACGGCACCAGCGACGCTCCCGGGGATGCGGGAGCGGACCGTCACGATTTCCGGGCTTTCGAAGACCTTCAGCATCACCGGGTGGCGCATCGGCTACTGCATCGCCGACGAGCGGTGGAGCCGGGCCATCGGCTACTTCAACGACCTGGTCTACGTCTGCGCCCCGTCGCCCCTCCAGATGGGGGTGGCCCGGGGACTGATGGAGCTGGATGCGGCGTACTATGAAAACCTGTCGGTTGAATTCACGGTCAAAAGAGACCTGATCTGCCATGCCCTCGCCCGGTCCGGGCTCAGGCCCCATGTCCCCCGGGGGGCCTATTATGTACTCGCGGACATCTCATCCGTGCCGGGGAAGAACAGCAAGGAGAAGGCGATGAACCTGCTCGGTAAAACCGGCGTCGCCTGCGTTCCCGGGGAGGCATTCTTTTCCGGAACGGACGGGGAGACTCTGGCGCGCTTCTGCTTCGCCAAGGAAACCCCCGTTCTGGAGGAGGCCTGCAACCGGCTTCTGTCTTTCCGGGAGGGCCGCTGACGGTCGGACCGATGCTCGCGAAGCCTCATCAACTCCGGAATCCGAGATTCTACGCCAAGATTCTCATCGATGCAGGCCTGTTCGTTGCGGCCCATGCCCTGGCCTATTGGTTCCGGTTCGAGTTTTTCCCCGACGCCTCCCGGATCGCCCAGTTCGCGGTCGTTCTTCCCTGGCTCGTATCGCTCAAGGTCGCCATTTTCTATACCCTGGGCCTCTACCACGGCATGTGGCGGTACACCAGCGTCCGCGACTTCTGGAGGCTGGCCTTCGCCTGTGTCCTGGGGGTCCTCCTGAGCATGGCCGTCATTTTCCTTTTCTTCCGGGAGGAGAATTTTTCCCGCGCGGTCTTCCTGATGGACGGGGGCCTGACCTTCCTGATGGCGGGTGCTCACCGGCTTGTCGTCCGGTCCTACTACATGTACCAGGCGCGAACCGCGAACGGCCGGGCGGAGGCCGTCCTGGCCGCGAGGCCTCCGCGGAGGGTCCTGATCGTCGGGGCCGGTGATGCGGGAGAGAAAATCCTGAGAGAAATCGGCGATAACGAGCAGATTCGTTACCAGGTGGTCGGGTTCGTTGACGACCATCCCCATAAACAGGGCCGTTCCATCCATGGGGTCACGATCCTGGGCAAGGTCGGCGAGATTCCCGTCCTGGTGAAGCGCCACGACATCGAGGAGATCCTCATCGCCGTTCCGTCCGCATCGGGAGAGCAGATGAGGCGGATTGTGGATGTCTGCAAGGAATGCAGCGTCACCTACAAAACCCTCCCGGGCATCGGGGAGATCATCGATGGAAGGGTCAGCGTCAAGATCCTGCGGGACGTGAGCTACGAGGACCTGCTGGGCCGGCCCCCGGTCCATCTCGATGTGACGGGAATCCGGAATTACCTGGCGGGCAGGACGATCCTCGTCACCGGGTGCGGCGGATCGATCGGCTCGGAGCTCTGCCGCCAGCTGGTCCGGTTCGAGCCGGGACGGATCGTCCTCCTGGACGCCTCGGAGGCGAACCTCTTCCAGATCCAGATGGAGATGGAGAACGAGCTGTCCTTCCGGCGATACGAGCCGGTTCTGGGGCAGGTTCAGGACGAGTCCCTCATGCGCTCCGTCCTGGATAAATACCGTCCCCAGGTCGTCTTCCACGCCGCCGCCTACAAGCACGTCCCCATGCTGGAGTGGAATCCCTGGGAGGCCGTCTTCAACAACATCCAGGGCAGCCGGACGATCATGGAGGCGGCGGCCGCCTTCGGGGTCGAGCGGTTCGTCCTGGTCTCCACGGACAAGGCCGTCCGACCCACGAACGTCATGGGGGCCAGCAAGCGGGTCACGGAACTGATTCTCCAGGCCCACCAGGGAACGGGCACCCGGTTCCTCTCCGTCCGCTTCGGCAACGTCGTGGGATCCTCCGGATCGGTGATTCCGCTTTTCCGGCGCCAGATCGAGCACGGAGGGCCCGTGACGGTGACGGACCCTGACGTAACCCGTTTCTTCATGACGATCCCCGAGGCGGCCCAGCTGATCATCCAGGCCGGCGCCATGGGGCAGGGCGGGGAGATCTACATTCTCAAAATGGGCACCCCCGTCCGGATCGTGGACATGGCCCGGGACCTGATCCGCCTCTCGGGGAAGGAGCCGGACAGGGACGTCAAGATCGTCTTCACGGGCCTCCGGGAGGGCGAAAAGCTGCACGAGGAGCTGATCACCGAGGGAGAAGGCATCGTGCCCACGGGCCACGACAAGATCCTGGTCCTCCGGCCCGACCCGGACCCGGAGCGGGAAGGGGATCCCGAGGCGTTCCGCCGGATGCTCTACGAAGAGATCGAGCGGCTCTGTGATGCCGCTTCCTGCCACGATGCCCCGGAGATCCGGCGCCTTCTCCGGGAAATCGTTCCCGAATACGCTCCCCAGGACTCAAGGAGCGTTCTTTGAGGGATTGCTTCTCTGTCGCCGTCATCGGTGCCGGGGTTGTCGGCCTCGCCGTGGCGGAGCGGCTGTCCCGGGAATACCGGGACGTCCTGCTCCTGGAGCGGCATGAATCCTGCGGCCGGGAAACCAGCAGCCGCAGCAGCGAGGTCATCCATGCCGGCATCTATTACCCGACGGGTTTCCTGAAAGCGGTTCTCTGCAGGGAAGGGAGCCGCATGCTTTATGAGGCCTGTACCCAGTGGCGGGTGCCGCACCGGCGGCTGGGAAAGATGATCGTCGCCGGCGGGGACGAGGACGGGCAGGAACTCCATCGTCTTCGCGCACAGGCAGAGCGCAACGGCGTCCGGGATCTGCGATTTCTCACGCCGCGGGAGATCCGGCGCCTGGAACCGGCCATCCAGGTCCGGGAGGCCCTGTTCTCACCCTCCACGGGAATCGTCGATTCCCACCGGTTCATGCAGGCGCTCCTGTCCCGTCTGGAGGCAGCGGGTGCCATCACGGCGTTCCGGTCGGATGTGACGGCGATTCGGCCGGACGGAGACGGTTTCGACGTGGAGATCAACGGCGGCGAATACCGGTTCCGGACGAAGGTTCTGGTCAACTCCGCCGGCCTGGCGTCCAACCGGCTGGCCGCCATGGCCGGCATCGACGTGGACGCCGCGGACTACCGTCTCAAGCTCTGCAAGGGGAACTATTTCTCCGCCTCTTCCGCTCCCCGGCTGAAGCACCTGGTCTACCCCGCTCCGGAACGCGGGAATGAGGGGCTGGGAATTCATGCCACCGTGGACCTGGCGGGCAGGGTCCGCTTCGGGCCCGACGTCGAATACGTCGAGCGGATCGACTATGCAGTCGACGAGGGGCGCCGCGGCCGGTTCCACGAGGCCGTCCGGCGCTATCTGCCAGGGATCCCGGCGGAGGCCCTGCAGCCGGACATGTGCGGCATCCGGCCCAAGCTGCAGGGGCCCGGTGAGGCATACCGGGATTTCATCATCCGCGAGGAGAGCGACCGCGGCCTTCCGGGCCTGATCAGCCTCGTGGGCATCGAGTCCCCGGGCCTGACGGCCTCCCTGGCCATCGGCCGCCGGGTGGCCGCCCTGGCGGAGCCGCTTCTGGACGGGTACCGATCGAAGTGAAAGACGGGATGGAGAGCCGCGCCCCCGCTGCTTTTGTTTCGTCCCTGGCGCGGGGGCTGTCACGGGGATTCCCGCCGTCGCGGAAGCGTTTCCCCGTTTTGGCGTTGGCGAACCGGCATGCCGGGTGTTGGAAACGCTTCCCAATTGCTCCTCTGGGAACCCCCGGCCGCGCCCCCGCGAACGTCGGCGAGAAGTCCGTCTCCTGAAGGAAGCGGGGTCCGATTTCCAACCGGTCCCCCTCATGGGTCATGCTGATTCGTCCACATCATGAAATTCCCGGCGATCCCCGCCGCATTCTCGTCATCCAGCTGGGTGACATCGGCGACATCGTGTGGACCTGGCCGGCACTGGCCGCCATCCACGACCGGTTTCCCGCAGCGGCGATCACCCTCCTGGCGAGAAAGGGGCGGGGCGGACTCCTGGAGGCGAACCCGTTCCTGCAGGAAATCGTCGAGGTGATTCAGCCTCAGGGGGGCGGTCTCGCATCCTTGTCCGCCCAGGCCGGCTTCCTGGCGGGACTCCGGCGCCGCCGCTTCGACTTGGCGGTGGACCTGCGGGGGGACGAGCGGGGTGCCTTCCTGGCCTGGAGTTCCGGCGCGCCGGTGCGGATCGCCCTCGCTTACGGCCGCAACGACGTGCCTTTCTGGCGGAACCGGCTGTTCACGCATCTGGCGGCGGCACCCCTGCCCGGAAAAAGATCGTTCCGGGGGCCTGCGGAACAGTCCCTCGCCGTGCTCCGGCCCTTCGGCATCGATATCGAGGGGGATTTGCCGCCCTTTCCCGTACCCCCGGTCATCGCGGAGCGGGTGGACCGCCTCCTCAAGGATGAGGGAATGGACATGTCGGTTCCCTGGGTGACCATCAGTCCCTATTCGCGCTGGACCTACAAGGAATGGGGCCAGGAGAAGTGGATATCCGTCATGCGGTGGCTCTGGGATGGCTGGGGTGTCGCGTCCGCCGTCGTCGGCTCCATGGATGATCGGAGCAAGGCGGACGATCTCATCCGGAGTGGGGGGGATCATGTCCGCAATCTGGCGGGAAAAACGACGCTGGCCGAGCTGGCGGGAGTCATTGCGCGAAGCGTCCTGCACGTCGGGGTCGACACGGGAGGCCCTCACCTGGCCGCGGCCCTGGGCCTGCCTACGGTGACCATATACGGTCCCTCTTACGGGGAGGCGTGGGCGCATCCGGGGCAGCGGCACCGGGTCGTCTTTCCCGACCGGGACTGCGTTCCCTGCCGGAAGATCGGCTGCGACAACTCGCACCGCAGCGAATGCCTGGAGGAGCTGGAACCGGGGAAAGTGAGACAGGCCCTGGAGGAATTGCTGACAGGACTCGGATACACACCCCGCACCTGAGCGGGTGTTCGGAAGGAAAGAGGGAAGAAGCCCCTGTCGGGAAACCGGCGGGGGCTTTTTTTCATGGTGCCGGCTTTTTCAGGTTGTCGGCGATCCGCTCGTGGATCATCCGGGTTCCCAGGGTGTCGCCGATCAGGCCGACGAGGACCCAGACGGAGGTCCGCTCCCTGGAGACGTAATCGATCATGATCATGACCTCGTCGCCGCCGATCTTGCCCTTGATCGAGCCGGAGGCAATGCCCCGGTCCGGTACGATGTCTGTGGCCTTGATCTGGGCCATGGTCTTTTCAGCAGCCTTCCATACCTGTTCGTACGGGTACGGGTAGTCGGAGCCCAGCTTCCCGTCGATCACGACAAACCGGCCGGAGCGGACGCCCACGATCCGGTCCTTCACCTCGACGGTGGAGGCCGTATAGCACCCGCTCACGGTCAGGACGGCCATGGCGCTGCACAGAAAGACGATCATGCGGCGATACGGGATCATCGTTTTTTCTCCTGTTTTACGGCGGAGGGGGAATTCCCTCCGTCCGCTCTGCATCTCCGATGGCAGGGCGGTTCGGTCCAGCTGCGGACATCCGGATGCAATTGCATCTTATCGAAAGGCGGCGGGGCTGTCAATTCAGGGTGCGGTGCCGGGCGGGCGCCCTTCATCCCAGGTGCAGGACAGCGGCGGCGGCTCCAAACACGGCATAGAGCAGCGTGAGGATGGTGGCTCCCGCAAGGATCGCTCCCAGCATGCGATGCGCAGCCGTCTCGGGTCCCCGGTCCCGGTAGCCCGACAGGAAGGCGGCGCCGATCCCGGCCAGGAGTCCGCCGCCGTGGGCCCAGTTGTTGATGCCCGGCAGGAGGAGGCCGAAGACGGCCAGCCCCACGATCCAGCCCATGGCCTGCCGGGAAATCATGTCACCCAGGAAGCCGCCCCGGCTCTTTCCGTAGTAGAAGATGGCACCGATGAGGCCGCAGAGGCCGGCGGAGGCGCCGATGGTAAACGGGACGCCCGCCAGGAGGGACAGGAGGAATCCGCCGACGCCGCTGGCCAGGTAGATGATCCAGAAGCGCCAAAAGCCGAACTGGCGCCATACAAAGGGACCCAGCTGGGTCAGGGCGGCCATGTTGAAGAAGATATGGAGGAGCCCGCCGTGCAGGAAGGACGCCGTGAGGAGGGTCCACCAGCGCCCGTACCCCAGGATCGGGACCGTGCCGGTGGCTCCCAGGTAGAACAGGCTGGCGTCGGAGGGGGACAGGAACGAGAGGGGATTCAGGGAAAATCCGAGGGAGGACGGGTTCAGCAGCAGGGACAGTAGAAACAGCGCCACGTTGGAAAACAGGACGATCTGTACGGGATTCAGGGCTCCCGACCCGATCCGGCCCAAGAGGGCGGCTACCCGGCGCGTGCCGGGCCGGGAGAAGCCGCAATGCGGACAGACCGGCTCATCCCGGCTGATGAGACGCCTGCACTGGGGGCAGAGAATCGCCTTTTTCTCCTCTTCCGTCATCGCGGGATCCTCATAAGGGCTGAAAGATGAACTTCATCACCACCGGAATGGCAACAAAGGTACCGATGGAGGTGGTCAGGTTCACGAACGCCACCAGGATCAAGAGCCGGGTGATCTTGTTGTGGAAAAATCCCCGGAAGGAAGTGATGTCGTCCTTGAGGTCCAGGAAATCCTTCACCTGCGGCTTCCGCAGGGTCGCCTCCACGAGGCCCGCCACCCAGCCCGTGGCGATGAGGGGATGGAGTGTCGCGATCGGGGCGGAAAGGGCGGAGGCCAGGATCGTCAGGGGGTGGGAGAGCATCAGCAGGGCGCCGGCGCTGGCGCACGCCGCGGTGATACCCGACCACCAGAGGATCATGGCCAGGCTGGTCCGCCCTCCGGACGTGAAAAAACCGCCGACGAACAGGGCCAGGATGGCCAGGGGAAACAGCCAGCCGGCCGAGCGGGCCAGCCATCCCTGCGGGGGAATCGTCTCCAGTTCGGCCCGATCCACCGGCCGGTCGATGTTCTCGATGATTCCCGGGACATGGCCGGCCCCGACGACGGCGACAATGCGCTCTCCCTCGGCTTCGCGGATCCGGGAGGCCAGGTAGCGGTCCCGCTCGTCGATCAGGATGGCCTTTACCTGAGGGAGCTTTTCGCTGATGGCCTGGAGTGCTACCTCCAGCATGTCCCGCTCCTTCAGTTTCTCGATCTCTTCCTCGGTGATCTCTTCCGTATAGAAGAGGGAGGCGAGGACTTCCGACATCAGGCGCGCCTTCTTCCAGAGTCCCATGCTGCGCCAGGTCCGCATCAGGGTGACGCGGACCTCGCGGTCCGCCAGAACAACCCGGGCGCCCGTTTCCTCCGCTTTCGCGATGGCCCGGATCATCTCCTCGCCGGGCTGGATGTTGAAGCGCTGGGCGATCTTTTTCTGGAAGGAGGCCAAAAGGAGCTGCGAGAGGAGGAGCGACGTCCGCTTCTCCCGGATGACCTTGACGATGTCCATTTCCTGCCACTTGTCCCTCTGCTTCAGGGCTTCGAATCGGGGCTGGCAGAGCTCGACGCATACGGTGTCGGGTTTCACTTCGCTGATGACCTGCTCCACCAGGTCGGCGCTTTCCCGCGACACGTGGGCCGTCCCGACGAGGAGGATTTCCCTCCCGTCATGCTGAAGGCGGTGGACATGGGGGTGTTCGAGAAGATTCATGATGTTCCGGTCACTGATCAAGGGAAACCGCGAGGGATCCCAAAGGCGACTGTCATTATCAGCAATCGTAAGGGATGTAAAGGGGCTTGCATCGGGCTGGAAAAGATGCCGAATCTGGTTTCTGGCGGCCTTGTGTTTCCATGCGAATCCTGACATGAGGAAACGAGAAGCGTGAGCGGAAAATGGAGAAAGGCGCAACGATCAAGGAACAAATCCGGATGACCATCGAAGCCGTAGCCTTCGGCGGGGACGGAATCGGACGCCCCGGCGGCCTGGTGACCTTCGTCCCGTTTACGGTCGACGGCGATGAGGTCATGGTGGAAATCACGGAGCGCAGGAGCCGTTATGCCCGGGCCGTGCTTCGGGAGATCCTTTCCCCGTCGCCCCACCGGATCGAGGCGGCGTGCCCGTATTACGGCCGTTGCGGAGGCTGCTCCCTTCAGCACGTTCGATACAGCCACCAGCTGGTCCTCAAGGAAAGCCAGGTCGCGGACTCCTTCACCCGGATCGGCCGATTCCCCGCCCCGCCCCTTCGCCCGGTGATCCCCTCTCCCCGTACCTTGTCCTATCGCGGCCGGGCAGAGGTGCACCTGGCCTGTGGCGGCGGTCGCCGGGCAAGGGCGGGATTCATGGAGCGAGGTAGCCACGACCTGCTCGACGTGGAGCGGTGCCTGCTGATGGCGGAGAGCGTCAATGACGCTCTGTCGGGACTTCGTCGTTCCCTGGAGGCACGAAAGGACGGGCCGGTCCGCAGGGAGGAGAGGCTCCTCTGGTCGTCCCTTCCCGATGAGCGGACAGCGGGCCGGGAGAAAGCCTCGCCGCCGCCGGAAGGCCGAATTCTCCGCGCAGTCAAGGGATGCATGCTGTCCGTTCCGGCCCGCGGGTTCTTCCAGGCCAACGAGGGCCTTGTGGACACCCTGGTGGACGTTGTCCTGGATCTGGCCTCCCCGTCCCCCGAGGAGGCGGTGCTGGATGCCTACTGCGGCTCGGGCCTGTTTTCCCGGTTCCTGGCGGAACGGGCCGGCTCCGTTTTCGGAATCGAGCAGGACCGGGAGGCCGTTGCCTGTGCCCGGGAAAACCTCTCGCGGGCGGGCTTTGGGAATGCTTCTTTCCATGGGGGAGACGTGGTTGATGGATTGCGGGATCTCCTGAACCGGCGGCTTCAGATCGACGTGGCGGTCCTGGACCCTCCTCGGACCGGCTGCGGACGCGGGGTCCTGGAGGTCCTTGTGGAGCTGGCTCCGCGGCGGATTGTCTATGTCTCCTGCGACCCGGCGACCCAGGCCCGGGACGCACGCTGCCTGGCGGACCGGGGCTATTCCCTGGCGGTTCTCCAGCCACTGGACATGTTTCCCCAGACGTCGCATCTTGAGGTTGTGGCGGTCCTCAAAAGGAGCTGACGGAATTTCGCGGCGTAAGGTATGGCTCAGAGAGAAATGCAGGTGTCGTCCCGGGCGGCGACGGTCTCCGGGAAAATAAGGCGGGCCGCGGCTTCCGATTCCTCCCGTTCCCGGAAGGTGGGATACGTCCGGGCCTCGAAGTGAACCAGAACCAGCCTGCGAACCCCTGCCTCCAGGGCGATCCGGGCTGCCGTCTCGGGGTTCAGGTGGGGCCAGTCCTCATTTCCCTGACCGCTCCGGTAGGCGCATTCGGCAATGAGGAGGTCGGCGCCGCGGGCCAGGGACAGGGCGTTTTCGCAGTAGCCGGTATCGGGGCAATAGGTCACGGTCAACCCCTCCGCCTCGATGCGGAACCCCAGGGTGATCCCGGCGTGTCGCAGGGGAAGGGCCAGAAGCGGAAAGGGAATCCGGGCCAGGTCGTCCGGCAGTTCCAGGACTTCCACCGGGTAGGGAAGCTCTGCCAGGGGAATGGTGAACGGAGCGTTCACGAGGACGTCCAGGGTTTTCCGGGACCCCTCCGGACCGGCAATGAGCAGGCCCTCGGGAAACCGGAATTTGACCAGGGTGTGGAGACCCGCCACGTGGTCAAGATGGAAATGGCTGAGGAGAAGAATTGCTGGACGGGCCGGGTCCGTCGCGAGGTGGCGGTCGGCCTTGGCGATGCCGTATCCCGCATCGAGGAGAATGTCCCACCGGTCCGTACGGATCAGGGTGCAGATCGTATTTCCCGTTTCCGTGTCATACCAGCCGTTCGTTCCCAGGAAATGAACGTCCATCGGACTTCCGGTCACGAATCTCCCAGGATCGCCTTTCGGGCCTCCTGGAGAACATCGAAGCGGAATGCCGGGTAGCCCGGAATCGTCTGGTTCAGATATTTATGCAGGTACTGGGTGTCGAAGAGAATCATCCGCTCGTATTCGGCCCCTTTCCCGATCGGTTCGAGCTGGCGATGGACCGCTTCATGATAGAACGCCTCGATGCGGGCGGCATAATCGCCCACCAGTTTCCGGACCGATGCATCGTCCAGGTTCTGCAACTTCCCGCGGGCCTTCAGGTCTTCAACCCACTGCTCCGCCGTGTCCCTGAACATGTTGTGCTTCCTTTTCGCTCCCTGGGTTCCGCCGGTCAGGCCGGGCCTGATGCGTGTCGTGCCCCTTTCTTACGGTCCACTTCACGAGTGTCTTCGAAGAAGGGGAGCGGCATCTGCCGCCACAGCAGAAGGCAGCGGCGGCAGCGCGGCCTTTTCATCGCCCGGCCCTGGCAGGCCTCGACGGCAATGAAGTACCCGTGGCTTGCGCACCAGCGGCTGGTTTCAGAGGTCTGCAGTCGTTCCATGCCTGTTCCGCTTCGTCATCCCGTCCCGATGGAAGTTCATTTCTTTTTCAACAGCCTGTTAGAAATTACCTTCCAAGGCTGTTCAAAAATGTCCGCATGCAAGGCCCCCGAAGTCCCGAGACATGAGGCGTACTCTTGGTACGTCGATTGTCGAGGGGCGAGAGAAACGCCGCAGGCGGGCGTTTTTCAACAGCATGTCAGAAAAAAAGCCCCGCTCGGTTCATATCCGTTCCAGGCGGGGTCTTTCTTTTGTGATCGCTTCCGAGGTAATGAATGATTACTTCTTGCCCTTGGCGGCTGCTTTCTTGGCCGGTGCCTTCGGCGCCGCTGCCGCTTTTTTTGCGGCAGGCTTTTTTGCGGCGGGCTTGGCAGCAGGTTTGGCAGCGGCCTTCTTGGCTACGGCCTTCTTGGGGGCGGCCTTCTTCGCGGCGGGTGCGGCTTTGGCGGCGGCCGCCTTGGCAGCGGGCTTCGGCGCCGCTTTTTTCGCGACGACAGCCTTTGCCTTGTTCATGGGTTTCCCCTGGCAGCATAGAATTTCCGCTGCTCCAGCCCTGCCAAACTCGTCCACGACAACAACCAAGCCGCAAACGTCGCAACGGAATTTATCTCCCTTTTTTACCTTTGCCATGCGTTTATCCCTCCTTCATGGATATGCAGTTGCTTGTCCTGACGGGGTATCCGCGATCACTGGTTTTCTCTATACGGAAAACGACGAGGATTTCAAGATGTTTTCAATCCTAAATGCTCATGAATCATGATTCCGATCTCATCGGGTCTCTCCATGGGGATCAAATGTCCGGCTCCCTCGATCAGCCGATAGGAGCCGCGGGGGAAATGCCCGGCAGCTTTCTTCAGATCGATGAAGGAGCGATTCTCGCTTCGTTCCCCCTCGATCACGAGAACGGGGCAGGAGACCTTTTCCAGGAACGGCCAGGGATTCAGGCGGTTTCCTCCCATGAACAGCGCCGCTTCCCGCCTGGGGGAACAGGCCAGTTCAAGGCCGCCCGCATCGCGTTCCAGGAAACCATACCGGACGTAGAGGTCCAGGATCTCCTCGTCCCATGTCTCGAACATTTTCCTGGAACGGAGATATGCCTTCACCTCCGCCGCGTCATGCCAGCCGTTCCGTCGCTTGATGGACTTGGAGGCGAGCGGGTGGTCTTCCACCCGCATGTTCATCCTGTAAATCTCGTCGGGAAGGAAGATCGGCTCGATCAGGACCAGCCCCCGAGGGGCGAGGTCGAACATGGCGGCGGTGATCGTAATGACCGTGGCGCCCATGGAGTGGCCGATCAGGTAAGGCCTTTCGAGGCCGAGCTGCCTTGAGAATGCGGCCAGATCCTCGGCAAGCGTTTCCCAGGAAAGTCCTCCTTCATCGGGATCCGCCGGGCGATGGTCGCAGAAATAAGGCGCCAGGACGCGGCAGGGCGGCGCCAGTTTCCGGGCAATCGGGTGCCAGAGCCAGGGAAGGAAGCCTGTGGCGTGAAGCAGGACCACGTCGGGCCCGCTCCCTTCATAATAGAGATAATCGAGCTCCGCGCCTACGACCGTTTCCCGGCGGACCTCCGGGAAGGGGGCGCATTTTTCCTGCGTTGTCATGAACCGCTCACCCAGGTGACGATTTCTCCCAGCCCGGCCCGCTCCCGGGGGAACCGGTTCAGCGGCGCATCCTCGTCAGGCCAGCCGACAGCCACGCCCATTACGATCCGCTGCTCCTCCCGCACGGGGAGGAGTTTGCGGATCAGATCCGGATAACTGACGGAGCAGGCCAGGATGCAGCTGCCCAGGCCGCGGTCCCTGGCGAGGAGGCAGATCGTCTGGAGTAGCAGGCCACAGTCCAGCATGGAGTATCCCTCGGGCAGGCTGCGGTTGGTGCAGAGGATCAGGAGGACCGGGGCATCGAAGAGGGAGAACATGCGCACGGCGTAGTCGAGCCGCGCCTGCTTGTCCTCCCGGGCGATGGACTGGGCCTCCAGCACGACGCGTCCGGTTCCCGTATAGCGTTTTTTCAGGGCCTCCGGCCATTCCTGGGGCATGGGGGCCTCCGGTGCGGTGGGGATGCCCTGGAGAAGGCTCTCCCGGTTTGCGGACCGGAAGGCCTCGAGAGCCTTTCCGGTGACCGCGAAGATCTCCCAGGGCTGGGTGTTTCCCCAGGACGGGGCATAACGGGCATCCTGAAGGATTTCCTCGATCAGCTCCCGAGGGACCGCTTCCCTGCGAAACTGCCGGATGCTCCGTCTTTCCCGGACGGCGGCGCGAAGTTCCATTGCTTTGTTTTCTCCTTCTATTTCGTTTTCTGAATTTTCAGGGTGACGAAGAAATTGCTGTCTCCGCGACGGAAAAGGAACAGGAGCGAGTCTCCCTCCTTCGCGCCCGCAGTCGCCTGATCATAATCCTTCATCGACCGGATCTCCGTCCGGTTCACCCGGAGAATCACGTCCTGCGCCTGAATTCCTGCCTCCTCGGCAGGACTCCCCTCCGCCACCCGGGTCACCACGACGCCGGCCTTCTCGGCCATTCCAAAGTGGCGTGCCATTTCCGGGGTGATCTCCTGGACGGTCATTCCGAACCGCTCGGCTCCCTTTCCGATGCGGGCGATTTCCCGGGCATCCTTGCGCTCGCCGATCGTCGCTTCGACGGTCCGCTCCCGGCCGTCCCGGACGATCTTGACGGCCACTTTCCGGCCAACCTGGAGGGTTGCCACAATGCGCAGAAGATCGTGGGTGTTCTGGACGGCCTTTCCGCCGATCTCGAAGATCAGGTCGCCCGTCTTGATGCCCGCCTTGTCCGCCGGCTCGCCCGGGAATACATCTCCCACCAGGGCTCCCTGTTTCCCTGCGATTTTCAGGCTGGCGGCCATTTCCTCCGTCAGATCCTGGACGGCGACGCCAAGCCAGCCGCGGGTGACCTTGCCCTTCGTCTTCAGGTCGTTGTAGATTTCCTTTGCCATGTTGACGGGGACGGCAAAGCCGATTCCCTGCCCCTGGGCGACGATGGCCGTGTTGATCCCCACGACCTCACCCTTCAGGTTGAACAGCGGGCCGCCGGAGTTGCCCGGATTGATGGAGGCGTCCGTCTGGATGAACTCGTCGTAGGGGCCTGCGCCGATGGAGCGCGCCTTGGCGCTGACAATTCCGGCCGTCACGGTCTGTTCGAGTCCGAAGGGGTTTCCGATGGCGAGGACCCAGTCACCGACTCTGAGCTTGTCGGAATCGCCCAGGACGGTCGTGGGCAGGTTGCCGTTCGGCTTGATCTTGATGAGGGCGATGTCCGTGTTGGCGTCCCGGCCGACGATCTCCGCCGGGTACTCCTTCCCGCCGACCAGTTTCACCAGGATTTTATCCGCCCCGGCGATCACGTGGTTGTTGGTGAAGATATAGCCGTCCCGGGAGATGATGAATCCGGAGCCCAAGCCGCGCTGACGGAATTCCCGATTCGGCTGGTCGCCGAAGAAGCGGCGGTAGAAGTCGTCTCCGAAAAAGGGGCTTCGGGGCATGTTGCCGAACGGGCCGGCGCCGCCGCTTTTCACGGTTTTCGTCGTGCTGATGTTGACCACGGCAGGGCTGAGCCGCTCCGCCAGATCGGCAAAGCCTCCGGACACCGCTCCGGCAGGCGCCGAAGCAGCCTCGACCGCCACGGTCGGAATGCCGGGTGCGAAGAGAATCGCTCCGGCCAGGAACAGGCAACACAGGAAACTCTTCTTGATGTGCATACCATGCCTCCCTGGATTGTTTTTTTCTTCCGCGGCAGGTCCGGCCGCGACGGCCCCATTTCATATCATATTCCGGTTCGGAACCCAAAAAAAACAGCCCCCGCGGGGGATCGAGCCGATCCATTCCCCGCGGAGGCGCCATTCCGGGTTCCCGACAGGTTCCTCTATCCTCCCGCCGTCTGCGGGAAGGCCGTGTTGGTGTAGAGGTACTCGACCTTTTCCTTGTGGCGCAGCTCCTCTTTGGCCATCCGAATGAGCATGTCCTTCACGGCTCCGCCGGGGTGAATGGCCGCCAGCTCCTGATAGAGGTTGTGGGCCGCCAGCTCTTTCGCCGCCGCCACGAGGTATACGTCGCGCGTGGTCATTCCCTTGCGAATCTCCGGCCGGTCCGCATGCTCAACCACCTTGTAGTCGGCGATCCGGCTCGCATCGGACATGAGCTCATAGAAACCACCCTCGCGGTAGCGCAAGAGGTAGGCCTTGTGCGCCTTTTCCTCTTCCGCCAGGAACTTCAGCGTATCTATCGCCTCCGGGTCTTCCACCAGCTCCTGGAGTTGCATATAGAATTGATAAGCCTCCTCCTCGTTTTGGATGGCTCTCTCCAGAACGGCATCCATTGCCCTGTTCGTCATCGCGTGCCGGTTCCTCCTTCTTTCCAATCCATGTCCGCTTTCGGTCCCGCACCCGGCGGGCTCAGACGCCTCATGACCCTCCGTAGCCGACGGTCACATTTCCCTTTTCAACAATGACGGGCACCTGTCGGGCTCCATTCGTCAGCTTCAGCATTTCGCGAAGCGCCTGGGGATCGGATTTCACATCCACATAGACCGCCCGGTTTCCAAAGGCCTCCCTGGCCCGGTCCGTGTACGGTCACCCCGCCTTGCCGAAAATGCGCACAGGCTGCTCGGACATGGTCCCGCTCCTTTCTTCATCAGTACTCGGAGAGATGGGAAAGCCCCCGCTCGCCCACGAGGATGATCCGCGTGTGGCTCAGCCGCGATGAAAGGACTTTGGTGATCGCTTTCATGATCTTGAAGCCCATCGGGCAATCCTCCTGCATCATCTCCCGAAGCTTCGGCGCGTCAATGGCGAAAAAGGCCGATTCGTCGATACACAGGGCTCCCAGGGTATAGATGTTCGGCTCCACAACGGCGGACCAGCCCATGCTCTCTCCTTTGGTAATGATGTCCAGCGTCACCTGGAGCGGCGGCTTGTGGGGGCCCATGTAGCTGTCCAGGACCAGGATGATCTTGCCTTTGGTCACGAGGTAGAGATATGCCGCCGGATCCCCTTTTTTGTACATCTGCGCACCTGCCTGGTAGGTCTGCTCTTCGGCGATCGCTGCAACCTTTTCCAGCTCCGCATCGGTGAACTCCGAGAAGAAGTCGAACGGTTTCAACTGGCCGGCTGAAATCATCGCATGGTCCTCCTTTCCGTGGATTTGCTTCGATCATAGCAATGTTTTTTTTCGATTGCCATTCCTTTCAGAGCCGCGCCCGTCGCCGGCTATTGTCGTGCGGTGGCCGATATGTTAAAAGGCGTTCACCGTCCTTGGGGTCGGACCCGGGGCCGGGTGAGCCTGCGCGGAGCAGACCATGACCCCGATGAATCTCTGGATGGCCTGGATTTTTCTTCTATCTTCCCTTTCCGTTCCCGTCGACTCGATTCCGGACATCCGGAATCTGAAACAGGATCACACGGCCTATCTCCAGGCTGTCCGCACCGACGCGGACCTCGTTCCTTTGGAGGAGCAGCTGCGGCTGGACCGGCATTACAACGAGCGCTACTTTTCACCATGGCACCGTTCGAGTCCACGATACTCGCGGGAGGATGTTGAGGAGGAATTCCGCGAGGGATTCGGCAAGGCCGGGTTTGGCGAAAACAGGAGGCTCCACGACGCGGTCTGGGTACGTCGGGTGTATTCCAATGCGCAGCTGGAGAGCTATCCGAATTCCGGCCGGCGGGCCATCACCATCGTCCACGTCCACATGCGGACCGTTCCCACCCTGAAGCCCAATTTCCGATCCTGCGGTCCCGTTGCCTGCGATTACCCCTTTGACCGGTTCCAGCAGACCCTGGTGGCCGCCAATACGCCCCTGTGGGTATCCCATGTCAGCGCCGACGGCGCCTGGCTGCTGGCTGAGACGGGATATACCTATGGCTGGATTCCCGCCCGGGATGCCGCCTGGGTGGACGAGGCGTTCGTGACGCGGTGGGAAGCGGGACGCTACGTGACCGTGCTGCATGACGAAACACCGCTTTATTCCGTTGACGGTCGCTTTCTTTTCAAGGCGCACCTGGGCATGATGTTTCCGGAGGAGGGGCCCATCGGCGGTCCACACCTCGTCCTGGCCGCCGTTGCGGACGAGAATGGACGGGCCGTGATCCGGCAGGTGGTGCTCCCCGAGGCGGAGGCCGCCGTCAAGCCCCTGCCCCTGACCCGCAGGAACATGGCCCGCATGGCCAACGTTCTGATCGGTCAGCCTTACGGTTGGGGCGGAATGTATGAGAATCGGGACTGTTCCGCCACGGTCCGGGACCTCTTTGCCCCTTTCGGGATCTGGCTTCCCCGGAACTCGAAGGACCAGGCCCGGGACGGGGGGCGTTGGGTCGACCTGTCCAGATTGAGCCCGCCGGAGAAAGAGCGTGTGATCCGGAAGGACGGCGTACCCTACCTGACCCTGCTTTACCTGAAGGGACATATCATGCTCTACATGGGCGTACATGACGATTCGGTGCTGGTGTTCCACAACTTCTGGAGCGTGCGTATGAAGGGAAAAGCGGGATTGAAGCGAAAGCGGATCGTCGGCCAGGCGGCGATCACCACGCTCCGGCCCGGTGGAGACCTGCGGGGAAAGGGGAGGGACGGGTACCTGCGGGGTCTCCTGGGCATGACCGTCCTGGCCGGGCCGGAACCGGTCCCGGGAGAGGAGGGGAAGCCGTGAGCCGGTCCGGAACTGCCAAAAAGACCGCTTCGGGGGCGGAATCGCCGGTTGCGGTCCGGTACCGTCTTACCATCGAGTATGACGGCACCGGCTACCGGGGCTGGCAGGTTCAGGAGAACGCCCGTACGGTTCAGGGAACCCTTCTTGCAGCGGCCCGGGAGCTCTTCGGCGGGCCGGTGGAAATCCAGGGATCCGGACGAACCGATGCGGGGGTGCATGCCCTCGGACAGGCGGCCCACCTCGTCGCTCCCCGAAAGATGCCCCCGGACAGGGTGCGCCAGGGACTCAACGACCTCCTGCCTTCGGGGATCTGCGTGCTCAGGGTGGAGGAGGCGGACGCCCGTTTTCATGCCCGGAGGGACGCCGTATCCCGAACCTATCTATACATTGTCTCGCGGGAGCGCACGGCCTTCGGAAAGCGCTATGTCTGGTGGATCCGGGATCGCCTCGATGTGAAGGCCATGCAGTCCGCCGCCCGCGTTTTCGAGGGATTCCATGACTTCTCATCCTTTGCGGACCACCGGATGGACGGGAAGACGTCGACCCGGGTCAAGCTCGAAAGCGTGGAGCTTCGCGACGATGGGGACCTGATCCTGATCCGGATCCGGGGTTCCCACTTCCTCTGGAAAATGGTGCGTCGGATGGTGGGGACCCTGGTGGAGGTGGGCCGGGGAACCCTGGTTGCGGCGGATCTGAAAGCGATGCTGGAGGAAAGGTCGGATCTCCCGGCACGGCTGACGGCCCCGCCGTCGGGCCTCTTCCTGGAGGAGGTTCTTTATGCCGGGGAGCATTCGACCGGAGACGAGGAGTCTTCCCCGCCGCTTCCCGTCACACTGGGAACTCGGCCCCGCAAGGAGCGGACAATATCCCGCCGCCGGCAGGGGAAGCGCCGTTAGCGCAGGGGAGAAGAGCAGCGTAGGAAAGGATACCGGCCGCCTCTTTCCCGGCGGCGATTCCGAACGGAGGCATCCCATGGGATCCATCCTGGCGGACGGAGTCGTTCTCCTTCACGGTGCCTTCATCCTGTTCGCCGTTTTTGGCGGCCTGCTTGCTCTCTATCGTTCCTGGTGGCGCTGGATCCATCTGCCCGCCGTCGCCTGGGCCGCCCTGGTGGAGTGGGCGGGCTGGCCGTGCCCATTGACCTTCCTGGAGGATAGCCTCCGCGGGACGAGAGGAGGACCGCTTGCGCAGGATTTCATCGACCGCGTCATCGGCGGCCTTATCTATCCGTCGGGACTGACCCGCCTTCACCAGATCCTGCTCGGGTTTGCGGTGGTGGGGTTCAATCTGGCCGTCTACGGGTGGGTGGCCTGGAGGAAAAGAAAACGCTGAGTAGCCGCGAAGGCCGGTTTTTCAGCAGATGTTCGACTGGACGGCGGTGCTGAAGCAGATATTGTGGCGATCCCCGAATACCCTCAGGTTTTCGGGGATCCGCCCGATCCGTCCGTCAGCCCCCTTCCCATCCCTTGAACCCGGTCAGCGTCGCCGATACCGGCCCCGGGTGGTAGTAGACTTCATAGGTCTCCTTTGCGCCCGAGAGGATCTCGATCCGCTGGCGGATCTCCGTCCGGATTGCCGAATTCACCCAGTTTTTCCAATCCTCCGCGCTCTGCCAGGTGCTGATGACGAGAAATTCGCCCGGCTCATCGATGCGCTGCAGGGTTTCCCCGGTGATGTATCCGGGCTGTCCCGTGGCCCTCGATCGGAGTTCCTTGATCAGGTTGATGATTTCGTCCCGCGTTTCCGGGGGAACTTTTCGCTTGATGAGAACTTTCAGGGACATGGCTGGCCTCCTTTTCCTTCCCCGGTCCCGGGGTGTCCTTCCGGATTCCGGTCCCAAAGCATAACGGGGGTGTCTTGTCCCTGACGCGCCGCCGCCCCGATGCGATCCGCCGGGGGCGGACCGGGACGGGAAACGTCAGCTCTTTCTGCTGGTCTTGGCGGTGAAGAGGGAAATCATCTGCTTGACCTTCCTGCCCTTGCATTTGGGGCAGGCGACCTTGACGTTTCCATGCTCCGAGATGCTCATGCTCAGGGTGAACTTTTTCCCGCAATCCTGACATTGATAATCGTATGCCGGCATGACTCCACCTCCTTTCCGCCGTCATGCTTTCTGCCCGAAGAGGAAATCCGACGCTTTCCGACCCGATTCCTTCCGGGGGAACTGCCTTTGGATTGGCATCGATGATACCCTATCGGGTGAGTGGAATCAAGAGGGATTCAGGGTTGTTACAGGATTTCGCCACAATACGGGGCGGGTTTCCCAAGCCCGGAACATAACGATGGCATGAATGCCCCATCCCCCGGATTGCCTGGAAGTCATGAATGCATGTCCTGACAGGGTACGGCACCGTTTCTGCTATTATGTCAAATGTGGCATATGTATCGAATCTTCCGTACAATTCATCTTTACCGACCATTTCGGCCGTGCTAAATAAACAAACCTTAACAAACGGATTCGCCGGTAAAAAACACTCTTTTTCTGTTGCGAATGATCCATTTCTTCATTTCATGTTCAATCCATGCAGCGGGGGTATGTGGCGGCACCCGAAAGGCGTTCCCTTGGCTTCTGCGGCAATGCAGTCGATAGAATTTCGATATGGCAAAGTGTCCCGACCTTTCCGGGATGGGGATCTCAACGAGAAGAATATGGAAAAGGAGGATGTATGCATATGAGAAACCACTGTGTTATCTGCAGGCTGGCCTTGCCTCTGGTGTTGCTGGCGGTCCTTGCACTGACGGGCGGCTGTGTCTACACGGGCGGATCGGCCATGGACACCCATAAAAAAGGGATGAGCTCGATTACCGAAGAAGAGTATTTTGTCACCAAAAAGCCCGTGGACAAGGCCTTCATTGGGGCGGCCTGGTCCCGGCAATTCGGTCCCATCGAAGACCCGGCAACGGAAAGCATCCGTACCAAGAAGGAGCGATCCCTGAGTGGCATCCAGCAGGACTTTGCCTACAACCTGGGAATCGGTCTCGGCGGGCAGCTCGTGGCCGGACCGCAGGCCGAGGTAGGGGCCGGGGGCGGCAGCGCCGAGCGGGCCAGACTTTCGGGTCTCGAGATCATTGCACCGATAACACTGGCGGACATCCCCTTCGAGCCGAAACTGGCCTACGTGACGGAGGCCCTCCGGCTTGCCAATTTCCGCATCAGCGATGAGAAGAGCAACAAGGCGGGGATCAACGTGGGTGCCGGAACGGTGGTCGGCAGCGGCACCGCGACGGCGGAAGTAGGAACGGCAGCCCGCCGGGGAACGGAAGGAGACGGACTTGTGGTGGCCTACAAGCTCCACATGATCGATCTGAAAAGCTATGCAAAACAGGACTCCGGCAGCGTGCCTCTCGTTTTGGACGGCGTGGTGGATTTTCCCAAGGCCGGCATGATCGTCAAGACACGCCTGCAGCGCATCGATCCGGGAGCGGGCCGCTCCCTCCCCCGGAATATCCTGTGGGCCTGTCCGAGGGCCGACGCCCGCAGCCGTGACATGGTCGCCGCATGGGTCGTGGAGATGCGTTCAACCGACCCGAAGCGCCGGACCATGAACATCGCCTTTCCGGCCTGGCCGGCCATTGATGAGTGCCAGAACTACACCGGTGTCGTTCACTCCTTCATCGATCCCCTGACGGACAAGATCAACCGGCAGAAGATCAGCATCATGCTGATTGACGCGGAAGTCACGGACAATCTGCAGCCGAAAAAATGGGAGGCCCGGGTGTCCCTTATCGACGAGGCATTCAATATCAAGATGGTAAGGCCCGCGGATCTGGAGGCGCCACAGCAGTCTTCCGGGCGGATCAACTAACCCCGATATCCAAGGAGCGAAACCATGAAGCGATATTCCATGTTGCGGTTGATCCCGCTGATCCTGGCGATCCTGGTGCTCACCGGTTTCGAGGCCTGGGCGAAGAAGCCGGAGGTGATCCGGCATGATGCCCAGTACCTGGACCGTCAGGTTTCTCTCAGCATCGAGTGGCAGTCCACGGAGCCGGTCGTCTCCATTCGCGTCGCCGCCGGCAAGGAAGTGAAAATGATCAAGGTCGACGCCTATGACAACAAGAGGGTTCCGCAGGGGTATTCCGGAGAGGTGAGCGTAGCCCTGCTGGCGGATCCACTCATCAACCAGGATTCGATTCCCTACACCATCCAGCTGACCGATGACGTGGGGCAGAGAAGTACCCTGGTGACGGGCAAAGTGGCCGTTCCCTCCGCTTTTGCGGCTCCCCGTGCGGACGACTGGGGACGGGACCGGGTGGTCGGCGCGGGAATGCCCGCGGCCCAGCAGCCGGACATGATCGACAAGCTGCGGCAGGTGGCGCAGGTTCTCGACGCGCCGCCGTTCCTGCACGACATCGTGGTGACCAATCCCAACACGGGGATCGTCACGTTCTCCACAAAGGCAACGGACAACCTGGGTCTCAGGGAAATCAACTTCCGCATTTTCGACTCCACGAACAAGCAGGTAGACACCCAGCAGATCGCTGCAACGGGGAAACTCTGGCAGGGCACGTCCAAGGACTTCACCCTGCCTCCCGGGAATTACAAGGTGATCGGCCAGGCCATCGACTCCGGCGGCAGCACCTCACCGGAGAAGAGTGCCTGGTTCACCATCGGTACACCCCAGGCCGCGGGACCCCAGCCGCCGCAGCCTCCCGTTGACGTGCCCACGGTGCTGACGGTGACGATCCTGCCCGCCGATGTCCTGGCGAAGGGCGCCCAGTGGCAGATCCCGGGCGGCGCCTGGCTGAACAGCGCCGACAGCGTCAAGACAGGCCTCAAGGCGGGCTGGTACGACGTGACGTTCAAGGACGTGGCCGGCTGGAAGAAGCCCGACACGCTCAAGGTGAGCGTCGAGGCGGGCAAGACCGCAACAGCCACGGGCACATATACGCTCGATACGAGCTTTTCAAAGACCTGGACCACCAGCCCCGACTTCGAGACGGGAACGCTGGTGGGGGTAGAGGACAAGACTGTCCCCGACCAGCTCCAGCTGAGCAAAAGCATCTCCACGCTTCCCTTTATCTGGGTGCCCAACTCCAACGAGGGGACCATTTCCAAAGTGGACTCCAAGACGGGCACCGAACTGGGCCGCTACCGCACCGGTCCCACCACGGGAGGCAGCCCCTCCCGCACCACCGTGGATCTGAAAGGAAACTGCTGGGTCGGTAACCGCAACACGGGAACGGTGGTCAAGGTCGGCCTCAATGAAAACGGCCAGTGCGTGGACCGCAACAAAAACGGAACGATCGACACCGCCACAGGGGCAACGCCTCTGGCCTGGGGCGCGGATGAATGCGTGCTCCACGAGGTTGTCCTGATCGCCGGAAGCGAGGGGACGTACAATCCAGGGGAATACAAGGGCAGTTACAGCGGAACCCCCGGTCCCCGCGGTATCGGGATCGACGCGAACAACAACCTCTGGGCCGGAACCTACGGTACGCACAAGTACTACCACGTGGACGGCACAACCGGCAGGGTTCTGAAGACATATGACGTCCCGGGCCACAATCCCTACGGTGCCGTCGTCGACCCCCGCGGCATCGTCTGGTCCGCCGACCTGTCAAACAGCTACGTCGGGCGGCTCGACCCCGCCACCGGCGCGTTCACCACGATCAAGACAGGTCAGACGTACGGGATGGGAATGGACAAGAACAATCACCTGTTCATCGCCGGCTGGTGCGCCAACACGCTGACGCGGGTCAACACCACCAACGGTGCCATCGAATGGCAGAAGCCGACGGGGGACAGCTGCTCACGCGGCGTCGCCTTGACGAACGACGGAGACGTCTGGGTGGCCAACTCGAGCTCCAACACTGTCTCACGCTGGTCCAACGACGGGGTCAAGAAAACCACCATCAGCGGTTTCAATCATCCCACGGGCGTGGCGACGGACTCCGACGGCAAGGTCTGGGTGGTCAATTACGGCGATGCGTTCATCAAGCGAATCGATCCGGCGACAAACCGGGTGGATCTTGAGAAGCAGGTCGCCGGGCCGCACTATGGCTACAGCGACATGACGGGCATCGTGGCCCGTTCCGTGACCACCATGATCGGTACCTGGACGGCCGGTTACGATGCAAAGTCCGACGCAGCAAAGTGGAAGGCCGTCGCCTGGACGGGCACCGAGCCGGCGGGGACCTCCGTCAAGGTGAAAGTTCGGAGTTCCAAGGATGGGAAGACCTGGTCGGCCTGGGAGGATGCGGTGAAAGGAGTGGATCTCAAGGCCACGCCGCAGGGACGCTACGTCCAGGTTGAAGTGACGCTCCAGATCCAGTCAGGGACGGCCTCTCCGGTCCTGAGTGACCTGACCGTCCAGGGCCTGTAAGGGAATCAACGGGTTGAGGGGCGAGTCCCGGCGGCCGAAGCCGCCGGGACGGGACCTCTCCGGAATGAGACAATAGGGAGGAGACGCAATGAAACGATTCTTCTATCCGGGACTGGTGATGCTGGTACTCCTGCTGGCCGCCGGGCCGGCCATGGCTCAGGGACTCTCCGCCGGCACGTATGTCATGAACAGCGGAGGGATGCAGGTAATCATGGAAATCAATGCCCTGCCCGACGGAAAGTACTTCATCAACGCCAATGGAAGCGGGGGAGGGAAGAACTGCCGCATCGGGGACCTGGGAGATCTGCGAGGCGGAAACCTCGTGCTGGGTGTCTGCGAGATGGGGATCCGTATCTCCGGGGACGGCTTTGATCTGCTGGACTCCAAGGGATGCGCACAGTGTGACGCCGGCGCTTCCGTGTCCGGGCATTACGTAAAGAAGTAACGGAACATACTGAAGAAACGGAGGTGGTCGGTTCATGAAGAAAATCCTGTCAGCCTTCTGTCTGTCTTTCCTGATTGCCCTGTTCCTTGTTCCGGCGGACCTTGTTGCCCAGGACTCCGGAAGAGGGGAAATCAACTGGGTGCAGGGATACATCAGCGCGATCGGACATGGTGCTTCCACTCGAGGGAGTTTGGCCCAGTCCCGGCCCCTGGCGAGGCGTGCCGCCGTCAGTGACGCCCAGCGAAACCTTCTGGAGATTATGAAGGGCGTGAAAATCGACTCGACGACGACCGTGGAGAATTTCATCGTCGCCTCCGATGTGATCCGCTCCCATGTGAATGGGGTTGTCAAAGGTGCCCACGTGGTCAAGGGATCGGAAAAGTACGAGCCCCAGCCCGACGGTTCTCTTCTGGCGACGCTGGAGATGAGGGTGTGCATTACCGGAAATTGCGGGGCTTCCCGCTCCTCCCTGGTTCAGGCCTTGGGGATCGATCGGATCAAGCCGCCGGCATACGTGCCGCCGCCGGCACCGCCTCTTCCTGTTCCGCCACCACCCACTGCCGCGGCGCCGGCACCGCCGGCATCGGCTCCCCCGCCGAAACCTGCCTATACCTGTGACCTGACGAAGTCCATAACGGGTCTGGTCATCAATCTCGAAGGACTCCCCTTCGAACGGGTGCTGCTTCCGGTGATCGTGGTGGAGGAGGGGCAGACCGGCCTGTTCACCGTTTATTCAGCCAAGAACGTGAAACCGGCGGTTGTCCGAACCTTCGGCGTCGTCCGTTATGCCGACTCGGTGGATCATGCCCTGAAGGGTAATCCGCAGATCGGCACCAATGTGCTGGTTGTTCCAGCATCGTCGATCACGAAGGAAAACATGATCGTCATCAAGAGCAATGATCGTCGCGTCATCTTCGAGACGACCTGCCACGGCAACGACTATCTGGCGGATGCCAAGGTCGTGATTGCCAACCAGTGATAGTTTCGGGTTATGGATGGAGGGGCTCCCGACCGGAGCCCCTCCATTTTGTCATGCAATCCCGGTCGTATCAGCGGCTTTTCCTCTCCGGTCTCCCCTTTTCGACACAATATATAGTGGTATCTCGCCCTGATAACCCTTCTAATAGTATTTTCACTTTACAAGCAGGGTTGCTTTTGTTAGATTCCGCCCACCGGGTATCCCCCCGAAGAGTGTAATGCTATGAGACTTCAACGACTTGAAATAACGGGTTTTAAGTCTTTCCGGGATCGGGTGGTCCTTGACTTCTCGGAGGGCATCAGCGGCGTGGTCGGGCCCAACGGGTGCGGCAAGAGCAATGTTGTCGACGCCGTCCGGTGGGTCATGGGCGAGCAGCGGGTGAAGTCCCTCCGGGGCCGGAAGATGGACGACGTGATCTTCAACGGGAGCGAGGACTCCGCCCCGGTCGGCCTCGCCGAGGTCACCATGGTTCTGGCCGACGACGGCCGCTGCTTTCCCGAGCCTTATGATGCCATGACGGAAGTCAGCATCACCCGGCGGCTCATCCGCGACGGCGACAGCGAGTATCTGATCAACAAGGTGCCCTGCCGTCTTCTGGACGTCCGGGAGTTCTTCCTGGGCACCGGGGTTGGTGTCCGTGGGTATTCCCTGGTGGAGCAGGGCAGCGTTTCCAGCCTTGTCGAGGCCAGGCCGGAGGAGCGGCGCCAGTTCATCGAGGAGGCGGCGGGCATCTCCAAGTTCAAGAGCCGCAAGGAGTCGGCCATCCGGAAGATGGAGACGACCCGGCAGAACCTGACCCGCATGAACGACATCATCCGGGAGGTGAAGACACAGCTGAACGCCATCTCCCGGCAGGCAAAGCGGGCCGAACAGTACAAGGCCATCCGGAGAGAGGTCCGGGAGGGCGAAATCGTCCAGATGCTGCAGGCCTATGCGGACCTGACCGCGCGGAGCGCAACCCTGGAGGCGGCCCGCGATACCGCCCGGGAGAAGGAAGAGGAAATACGCGCGAAACTCGGCGTTTCGGAGGCAGGCTGGGAGGCGGCCAAGACGGAGGCCGTCGCCCGGGAGGGAGACCTGAACCGCCTTCAGGAGGCCCTGTACGAGCTTCGAAACGTCATCTCGTCGAAGGAACAGTCGGTCGCCTTCCAGCGCCAGCAGGTGGAGGAGCTGACCCGGCAGCGGGAGCGGGAGACGGAGGAGATCGGACAGCTCTCCGGCCGGGCGGAGGAGTTCCGGCGCGAAGCCGCCGCCGCGGAAGCCCTCGAACAGGAGCTGTCGGACGAGATTCTCAAGGCCGAGGCGGACCTGCGGGATCTGCAGAGCGCGCTGGAGGAATACCGGCAGCAGGACCGGTCGGCCCACCGGGAGCTGGAAGAGAAGAAGGTCCAGTTCATCGAACTGATCAAGGAAAAGACGACCGCCCGGAACCGCTTGACGGCCCTGCAGAAGAACCGCGAAGACCTGGAGCGGCGGGAGGCCCGGGACAGCCGGGAGCTGGAAGAGCAGACCCGCCGCCGGGAGCAGCTCCGGGAAACCCTGGCGGGGCTAGCCACCGGACTCACCGAGGACGAAGGGAAACTGGACGATCTGATCATCCGGCGGGGGGATGCCTCCGACGAATTGAAGCGCACCCGCCGGGAACTGGAAGAAACGGACGAGCTCATCACGGAACACAAGCAGGAGCTGGGGCGGCGGTCGTCCCGGCTCCAGTCGCTCCGGGAATTCTACGAAGGATACGAGTGGTGCGGCGAGGGGACGCGGGCCCTGCTGGGAGGCCGGCAGGAGAAGGCGCCGGACGGTCTCCCCCGGGAATCCTTCCTCGGCCTCGTGGCGGATTACATCGATGTCCCCCGGGACTACGAGGCGGCCGTGGAGGCCGTGCTGGGTGAGAAGCTCCAGTATATTCTCGTGAAAAACCAGTTCGACGGCGTCAAGGCCATCGATTACCTCAAGAACGGCGCGTTCGGACGGTGCAGCTTTGTCCCCGTCGAGGTCCGCAACTATGCCGACGGTGGAAGCGCGACGCCGGTCCACCTCCAGGAGACCGTGCGGCTCCTCGACGTCGTCCGGGTCCGTGACGATTTCCAGGACGTGGCCTCCTGCCTGCTGGGGGACGTCCGGGTCATCTCCGACCTGTATCGCGGCGTGAACCTCTGGAGGCAGAACGGATTCCGCGGAACCTTCGTCACCCGGGACGGGGATCTCATCAGCCCGCACGGGGTTTTGACGGGGGGTGCCGCCTCGGGTGGAGAGCGGAGTCCCCTGCGGAACAAGCGGGAGATGACGGAGCTGGAGGCGGAGGTCCAGTCCCTGGAAGACGCGGTGTCCGAGGCGATGGACCGGAAGAGGGAAGGCACATCGCTGATCACCCAGTGGGAGGAGGAGCTTGTCCGGCTGCGGGGCGAGGTCCACCGGATGGAGATCCAGATCAACAGCCGGCGGAAAGACCTGGAGCGGTACGAGGACGAGTCCCGGCGTATCGATCAGCGGCTCCGTGTCCTGGGCTTCGAGCGGGAGCGCCTCCAGGCGGAGGAGCAGGAACTCGTCCGGCAGATGCAGGAAGTGCAGGCCGAGGTCGTTTCCTGGGAAGCCCGTGAAAAATCCATGAGCGACGAGATGGCGGGCATTCAGGGCCGGTGGGACGGAATCCGGGCCGATCTCGAGGAGCGCGAATCCCTCCTGACAAACCGGAAGGTCGGCATGGCGGCCCTGCAGCAGCGCCGGGAGGCCAACGAGCGGACGCTGGAGAGGCTGAACCGTTCCCTCGATCAGACCGTCCGGGACCTGGAGGCCCGGCAGGCCGGCATCGAGACGGCCGGTCGAAAGCTGGCGGAATTTGCAGCCCGGATCGAGGAGGACAAAGCCGCCCTGACGGCATCCTACGGGGAAATGGAGACCCTCGATGCGGATCTCGGCACCCGGAGGGAGATCCACCGGAAGCAGGAAGAGGAGCTCAGGACCCTGGAGGAGGGCATGCGGGTCCTCAAGGGGCAGCTTGAGGAGGCGGCGCGGGAGACGGGCAACGGCGATCTGGCGTGCCGTGAGATTGCCTTCCAGGTGGAATCCCTGAAGCAGAACCTGCAGGCCCGGGATCAGGACGAAGTGGCCCGCCTGCTCGAATCGTTCCGTCCGCTGGAAGAGGAGGCCCTCCGGGAGCTCCAGGAAAAGATGGAGCGGAACCGCCGGACCCTGGATGGGTTCGGGGAGGTGAACCTGCTGGCCGACGAAGAGTACGCCCAGCTGAAGGAGCGCTTCGACTTCCTGACCGCCCAGGCGGAGGACCTCCAGAAGTCGCTGGACATTCTCCAGCAGACCATCACGCGGATCAATCGCATCTCCCGGCAGCGGTTCGCCGAGACCTTCGAGGCCGTGAACGCCTGTTTCCGGAATGTCTTCTCCCGCCTTTTCCCGGGCGGTCGGGGGGAACTCCGACTCACCGACGAGACGGACATGCTGGAGACGGGGGTGGACATCGACATCCAGGTCCCGGGAAAGCGGACCCAGAACATCACGCTCCTCTCCGGCGGGGAGAAGTCTCTCGCAGCTATCGGGCTCATCTTCGCCATTATCCTGCACCGGCCGTCTCCCTTCGTGATTCTCGATGAAGTGGACGCCGCCCTCGACGATGCCAACATCTCCCTCTTCAACCGCCTGGTCCAGGAGATCGCCGCCTCTTCCCAGATCATCCTGGTGACCCACAACAAGCGGAGCATGGAAATCGCCGGGAGCCTCTACGGCGTGACCATGCAGAAGCAGGGGATATCCACCGTCGTCTCCGTCACCCTCCAATAGGCTGCTGAAACGGGGTCGTCTGCGGCGTTCCCCTTGTCATTCGCCATTCGACGTACCAAGTGGTACGCCTCACGGCTCATGACTTCGGGAGCCTTGCATCCAACCCCTTTTGAGCAGCCTGAGCAAATGGAACGAGTAGGCTGCTGAAACGGGGTCGTCTGCGGCGTTCCCCTTGTCATTCGCCATTCGACGTACCAAGTGGTACGCCTCACGGCTCATGACTTCGGGAGCCTTGCATCCAACCCCTTTTGAGCAGCCTGAGC
>Ga0228535_1000231_pt1 | contig 181853 bp, 172 predicted proteins | sample SJ1metagenome_FD_168457 | JGI IMG/M metagenome (GOLD analysis project Ga0228535, IMG submission 168457) | Enriched culture of PCE-dechlorinating microbial communities from Ithaca, New York, USA - SJ1 | ecosystem: Engineered > Modeled > Simulated communities (microbial... > Unclassified... | reverse complement strand
GGAGAACCTGACCCTCACGGGGAATAGAACCATAGATGGACACGGCAACGACCTTGATAACTATATAACCGGGAACGACGCAGCCAATGTCCTTTCGGGTGGCGCAGGCAAAGACACCCTCGACGGCGGCATCGGTGCGGATACGATGTACGGCGGCGCAGGCGATGACACCTACGTGATAAACAATACAGGCGATATAATCATTGAGAATGAAAACGAGGGCTTCGATACCATAAAGTCCTCGATCACCTGCAGTCTTGCCGATATTGACAACGTGGAGAACCTGACCCTCACGGGAGATCAGGCCATCAACGGATACGGCAACGACCTCAACAACTATATCATCGGCAACAGCGCAGACAATATTCTCGAAGGAGGCAAAGGCAACGACATATACGCGGTGAACAATGAAGGTGATAAAGTCATGGAGAATGCAAACGAAGGCGTTGACTTAATTTATTCATCGGTGACCTATACCCTCAGTGACAACGTGGAGGATCTGGTGCTGACAGGGGATAAGGCCATCAACGGAACAGGGAACGCGCTTGACAACACCCTTTACGGAAACGACGCAGATAATGTCCTCAAGGGAAATGAGGGCAACGACCGCCTCAATGGCGGAGCAGGCAATGACACCCTCTACGGCGGAGAAGGCAACGATATCCTCTACGGCGGCGACGGCACAGGCAACGACTTCCTTGACGGCGGAGAAGGCGCTGACACGATGTACGGCGGCAAGGGCGACGACATATACGTGGTAGACAATGCAGGTGACAAAGTTATTGAGTATGCGAACGAAGGCATTGATACCATAATATCCTCAACCAGCATGTACTTCATGGATTTAGTAAAGACGAAGTTAAACCCGATCCTCAATGTGGAGAACCTGATCCTCGAGGAAGGCAGCGATGCAATCGACGGATGGGGCAACTACCTTGATAACGTCATCACCGGCAACCAAAACGACAACTGCCTCAAAGGGGAAGCCGGCAACGACACCCTCTACGGCGGCGCGGGCAACGACACCCTCTACGGCAATGGAGACTACGGCTACTTCTACGGCATTGGAGACAACGACCTCCTCGACGGCGGTGAAGGCGCGGACACGATGTACGGCGGCAAAGGCGACGACATATACGTGGTAGACAACGCAGATGATAAAGTCATCGAGAAAGAAAACGAAGGCATCGATACCGTCCAATCCTCGGTTACCCATGCCCTCAGTGAGAACGTGGAGAACCTGACACTCACAGGGAGTAACGCCATCGACGGGACAGGGAACGCCCTTGACAACACCCTCTACGGAAACGACGCAGATAATGTCCTAAAAGGCGGCGCAGGCAACGACCGCCTCGGAGGCTTTAATGGCAATGACACCCTCTACGGCAATGAAGGCAACGATTCCCTCTGCGGCGGTGAAGGCAACGACTGGCTCTCCGGAGGCGCAGGCAGCGACACCTACGGTTTCTCCCTCGGTGACGGATCAGACATAATCAACGATACCGGTTCCGACGGCTCTCAGGATACCATCTCCTTCGATGCTTCTGTCTCCAGGAATACCATTGCCTTCTTTAAGGACGGAAGTAACCTACGCATCGCATACGAAGATACGGACTATATTACCGTACTCGACCAGAATACCGCCGGCATAGAGAAGGTGCAGCTTTCTGACGGTTTCTTTCTCACCGACTGGGACATCAACACAATCATCCAGGATCTTACCTCCTATGCGAATGACCACGGCATCAGCCTCACATCCGTGGATGATGTGAAGGAAAGCCAGGAGCTGATGAACATGATCGTGAACTCATGGCACCAGTAAAGACGGTAAAAGGTGAAAAGTGAAAACCTTGTCCCTCGTTGCTGGTTTGAACCAGCATCGAGTATCCAGTATCGAGTGACGAGCATCCAGCGACGAGCGACCAGCAACGAGTATCGAGCATATGTTGCCATCCTATAAGAATCCACAGACGGTCAAACTGAAGAAGCACTGGGAGCGGCTCGTCTCACAGAGACAGATAGCCCCGGACCTCGATCCCCTGGTGGCGGGCTCATGGCAGAGATGCGGCTTTCTCCTGAACCCCAGGGGCAGGCCCCAATGGACCTATCTCAGCGCTGACGCGTTGTCCTTTACCCTGAAAAGGCACGATGCCTTTCGCGCCGTTGCTCGCCCGCTTATGGAGGATATTCACCAGCATATTGAAGGCGCCGGCGCCCTCCTGCTGCTCATCGACAGCACTACCTGCGTCCTGGAGCTGATAGGCGGCCTGCAGGCAATACAACATGCCCGGGATCTTGGGTTCAGGGTCGGGGTATTTCTCAGCGAGAATGGCATCGGCACTACCGCCTTCTCTATCGCGCTGATCGATGGCCTGCCGTCGCTGGTGGCAGGGGCAGAACATCTCTTTATGTGTTTTCATGCGCTTGTTACTGTGGCGGCGCCGATCTTCGATCCCGAAGGCCGGTCTGTCGGGGCCATCGGGCTGATCGAACGGCTCCCTCAACACAGTTCCCAGGCCTTGGGCATGGTTGTGGCGGCGGCAAAGGCCATTGAAAACCAGTTGCAGGCAGAACTCATCATCAGGGAGGCAAACGCGAGGGCGAGCGAACTGAACGCAACGCTGGACACGATGTCCGAAGGTTTGCTCGTGTTGACCGCGCAGGGCACCATCAGGCACCTTAATGAATGCGGCGGCGAACTCCTCGGGTTGAAGCCGAACGCCGTAAAAGGCCGGCTGCTGACGGAATACCTTGTCCTCCCCGAAACCCTGGCACGGGCTATTTCGCGCGGCGAGGAACTAAGCGATGTCGGGGTAAGTTTTGTCGTGAACGGGACGGCACAGGAATTTCTTGTCAGTCTGCGTATAATTCGGCAACAGGACAGAGAGCCCGCTACCTCTATCGTAACCCTTCGCCGCATTGCACAGGTGCATCAACTGGTAACGCGGCTTGTCGGCGCACAGGCAAGGCTCACGCTGGATGACATGGTCGGCCGCGGACCCTCGGCACGCCACGTACGCCGGCAGGTCCTTGCTGCTGCAAACGCAAAAGGCTGTGTTCTCTTAAGCGGTGAATCCGGGACCAGCAAGAACGCCGCAGCACGGGCTATCCACAACAGCGGCCGACGCGCCGGCGGACCATTTCTTGCATTGAATTGCCGGGCCATACCGCGTGAGCTCATTCTCGGCGAATTTCTCGGCTTTGAAGCGGGGGCGCTCAATACCGCCCCTTCCACCGGCCAGCCAAGCAAGTTCGAGCTGGCGGACGAAGGCACGCTCTACCTCGACGAGGTGGAGATGCTGCCTCTGGAGGTCCAATCTGCCTTGGCCCGGGTCATAGAGTCCGGAGAGGTTATCCGTCTTGGCGGCAGCCGGCTTATTCCCGTGGATGTTCGCGTCATCGCGTCGACGGAGACCGACCTCGAGCTGCTCGTGGCCGAAAACACATTTAATGCGAACCTTTTTTATCGTTTGAGCACCTTTGTGATCAAGCTCCTGCCATTGCGCGAACGCACCGAGGACATGGGCTTTCTGGTCGGGCATTTGCTGGACCGCCTGAGCCTGCAAGTCGGCCGGCAGGTAGGCATCAGCAAGGCCGCACTGGATGCAATGCATCATTATCCATGGCCCGGAAATATCACGGAGCTTGAATCAGTGCTTGAACGGATCACCCTGCACTGCGAGGGGAAGACGATCGAATTGGAAGACCTACCTGAAGCCATCAGGCAACGGCGTGCCAAGATACCTGGACGGTCCGTGAGCGAACCGGTAAAAAGGCTGGCCGAAATGGAGAAGCAGGCAATCATAAACGCAGGACGGGCATCCCGGGGGAACCTCGGCAAGGCCGCGAAGCTTCTTGGCATCGGACGGACAACCCTATGGCGGAAGATGAAAGAGGCGAGGATGTCAACGGAGGACTTAAAAAAGATTTCTGTTTCATAATGAAACGTTCTGTTGCTTTCCTTGTTCTAATGTGAAACGAAATCATGAATCGTTTTGATATGAACGGGATAACATATTTATCGTAATGGCATGATCAATGATGCGCTACGGGAAAAAACGAAAGGCATACCGGCATCAAAGGCAAGTCTGCATTACAAAAAGGAGGTAAATTGTTATGTCCCCATTTTTAGGTGAATTAGTCGGCACAATGGTTCTTGTTCTTCTGGGTGACGGCGTCGTAGCCAATGTCCTTCTCGGTAAATCCAAGGGGCAGAACTCGGGGTGGATCGTCATTGCCACCGGGTGGGCCTTTGCCGTATTGGCCGGTGTTTTTGCGGCCATCGCCCTCGGCAGTCCTGATGCACATATCAACCCCGCAGTGACCCTCGGTTTCGCCGTAAGCTCGGGCGACTACAGCAAGATCCCCCTGTATCTTCCTGCACAGCTTATCGGGGCCTTTCTTGGCGCCATGCTTCTCTGGCTCCATTATTATCCCCACTGGAAGGAGACGCCCGATCCGGGACTCAAGCTTGCATGTTTCTCCACCGGGCCGGCGATCCGCAGCACCATACCCAACCTGATAAGCGAGATCGTGGGTACCGCAGTGCTGGTTCTCGGCGTGGCGTCGATCTTTTCCAAGGCTGCTGACAGCGGTGCGACTCACGGTCTCGGCCCCTTTCTCGTGGCAGCCCTCGTCTGGGGGATAGGTGTGAGCCTGGGCGGCACCACGGGCTATGCCATCAATCCCGCACGGGACCTCATGCCCCGTCTGGCGCATTCTTTATTACCCATACCCAACAAAGGCGGTTCCGATTGGAGTTACTCCTGGATACCGGTCGCAGGTCCCCTGCTGGGCGGTGCATTGGTTGGAGTGTTCCTCAAGGTAATCTGAAATTGGCCCGGGACAAGCTATTCAAGGAGGAGAGCAAATGAAAAAATTGATCAATGAACCGGAACACGTTGTTTATGAAGAGCTTCAGGGCATCGCGGCAGCCCACCATGACCTGGTGGAGGTCTGCTTTGATCCGAATTATATCGTCCGCAGAGGCGCACCGCTGAAAGGCAAGGCAGGTATTGTGTCCGGCGGCGGCTCCGGGCACGAGCCGATGCACGGCGGTTTCGTCGGTTATGGCATGCTCGACGCTGCATGTCCCGGCGCAGTCTTTACCTCACCGACACCGGATCAGATGCTTGAGGCTACAAAACGGGTGGACGGCGGCGCCGGCGTGCTGCATATCGTAAAGAACTATACCGGCGATATTATGAACTTCGAGATGGCGGCAGACCTTGCACGCGATCAGGGCATTGAGGTGGAGAGCGTTGTCATCAACGACGACGTCGCAGTAGAGGATAGCCTTTACACGGCCGGACGGCGAGGCGTCGGCGCCACAGTCCTTGCGGAAAAGATCTGCGGCGCAGCAGCGGAGGCCCGCCGATCGCTGAAAGATGTTGCCGATATCTGCCGCAAGGTAAATGACCGGAGCCGCAGCATGGGTATGGCGCTGACGTCCTGCATTGTGCCGCATGCCGGAAAACCCACTTTCAGCCTCGCTGAAGACGAAATGGAGATAGGCATCGGAATCCATGGCGAGCCGGGCCGCACCCGTATGAAGCTCAAATCCGCAGACGAGATCGGGGTATTGCTCATGACGCCCATCATCTCCGATCTGCCATACAAAGACGGCGACGAGGTGCTTTTGTTCGTGAACGGCATGGGCGGCACGCCTTTGATGGAGCTGTACGTGATCTATAAGAGGGCGTACGAGATAGCGACCAGGAACGGGTTGAAGGTAAGCCGCAATCTCATTGGGTCTTATATTACATCATTGGAGATGGCAGGGTGCTCGGTCACGCTTCTGAAAATGGACGATGAACTTACGAGATTCTGGGATGCTCCTGTCAGGACAGCGGCGCTGCGCTGGGGTATGTAGAGACAATGAAATATGCAGGGAGGACACCCATGACTATTTCGCGAGATGATGTTCTCGGTTGGATCAAAAACTGCGCAGCCGCCCTGTCAGACAACAGGGACTATCTCATAGAGCTGGATTCCACCATCGGCGACGGCGATCACGGCGCCAATATGAACCGCGGTTTTCAGGCGGTCCTCGGCAAGCTGCCGGATATTGCAGACAAAGATATCGGCACGATCTTCAAGGCGGTAGGCTTCACCCTTATATCGACGGTCGGTGGGGCAAGCGGACCGCTCTACGGTGTATTATTCATGCAGATGGGCGCTGTTTCGGACGGCAAGATCGAGCTTACCCTGGCGGACTGGGCGGAGGCCGTCGAGGCGGGCCTGAACGCTGTTGTCCTGCGCGGCAAGGCAAACCACGGCGACAAAACGATGGTAGACGCCCTGATACCGTCAGTTGAAGTGTTGAAGGCAGCATCTGCCAACAATATGTCCCTCCCTGATGCATTACGGGAATGTGCTCATGCGGCCGAAAGGGGCGTGCAGGACACTATACCCCTTATTGCGAGGAAGGGCAGGGCGAGCTACCTGGGGGAACGAAGCATAGGGCACCAGGACCCCGGCGCTACCTCATCAAGCCTGTTGCTCCAGGCAGCCGTTTACACGTGGATAAACGGTTCATAAAGATTGGGAGAAAAATTATTATGGTTGGTATAGTCATCGTATCTCACAGCGCTAAGCTGGCAGCCGGAGCGGTTGAACTGGCCCGCAGTACGGCAGGTCCCGACGTAAAGATAGCCGCCGCAGGAGGGCTCGACATGCCGGATTCGCCCCTTGGTACCGATGCCGTCTTCGTACTGCGGGCTATCGAAGAGGTTTATTCCGATGAAGGCGTTCTCGTATTGATGGATATGGGAAGCGCCATTCTCAGCGCCGAACTGGCCGTTGACCTGTTGTCGCCGGAACGCCGTGCAAAGGTAGCGCTCTGCGCGGCGCCGATCGTTGAAGGCGCCGTTACGGCAGCCCTCCAGGCCCGCCTCGGTCAAACGCTGGCAGAGATCGCGGATGAAGCGCGCCGTGCGCTCGATGCGAAACGTGCCCAGCTCACAGAGACAGGAGCCTTTCCCGATGCATCTGCAATCAGGCTGCTGCCAGACAGGACAGAGTGCGAGACCTGTCTGCCTGTTCATAACCCCCACGGGCTGCATGCGCGTCCTGCAGCCCGCCTCCTTCAAACGGCAGCGCAGTTTCAGGCACAGATCTGCCTGTCTAATCTTACCACCGGCCGGGGTCCGGTGGGCGCCAAAAGCATTAACGACCTGATGATGCTGAACGTTCTTCAGGGGCACAGATTACACGTTTGTGCCTCCGGGCCTCAGGCGCGCGAGGCGCTTGAGGCGCTGCAATCCCTTGCCGCGATGAATTTTGGCGACGGAGACGGGGCTGTCGGGACAACAGCTGCAGAACAAAAGGCAGCGGAGACCGCTGCAACGCAAGGCATAAGAAAGCCTGCAAGGATCTCTATCGCAGGGGCCGGAAAAGAGCATCTGCGAGGAATACCCGTTTCCCGCGGAATCGCTATTGGCCCTGCCCGGTTGCTGCGCGCTGCGAGGCCCGACATTCCCCGCGACCAGGCGCGCGATCCGCAGAGAGAATGGGAGCTTTTGGTTGAGGCGTTGGACAAAACACAACAAGAGATCGAATGTGAGCGTAAGCACCTTTTATCCCGTGCGGATCGGGACGCAGCAGGACTCTTTGATGCCCACTTGCTTCTGCTTCAGGATAACTCGCTGCGGACGTCGGCCCGCCGGGCGATCTTTGACTCAGGCCACAACGGAGCCCTGGCCTGGCATCTCACGGTGGAGCAAACAGCTGCTGAGTACGCATCTCTGGGAAGCGAGTACCTGCGGACCCGCTCAGCCGACGTCAGGGAGGTGGGCGGCAGGGTGCTCCTGAATTTGCTCGGTCATGCCGTAAGCGGCGACAACCTGAATAGACCGGGTATCCTCATTGCGACGGATATCGGTTTGGGAGAGATTGCGCATATCGACCCGAAGGTGGTGCTCGGAATCTGCACCGGGCGGGGCGGAGCAACTTCGCATACCGCGATCCTTCTCGGCAATCTCGGCATACCTGCCGTCATGGGGCTGGGTGACCGGCTGTCAACGATCGGAGAGGGCGTTATGGTCATTATTGATGGCGAAAAAGGGACCGTCATCGCGAAACCGTCATCGGAGGTGCTCGATGATTATCAGGGGCGCCTTGAGGCGCTGCATGCTGCGCGCGATCAGGCCAGGCGGGAAAGCCTTGACTTGGCTTTCACGCGTGACGGGAAATGGGTAGAAGTGGTAGCAAATATAGGTTCAACGGCCGAAGCGAAGGCAGCGACTGCTAACGGAGCAGAGGGCGTGGGACTGTACCGTACCGAGTTTCTCTTCCTTGCCCGGCAGATACCCCCCGGAGAGGACGAACAGTTTTCTGCATATCGGGATGCCGCCCTGGCCCTCGAAAAGCGGCCTTTGATCATCCGGACCTTCGACATCGGCGGAGATAAGTTCCTTCCCTACCTCAAGCTCGAGGCAGAGGCAAACCCGTTCCTGGGCGTTCGAGGCCTGCGCCTGAGCTTGCAGCACCGGGATCTTTTCAAGACGCAGCTTCGTGCCATTCTGCGTACGGCTGCCGGGCTTCCCGTCAGGATCATGTTCCCCATGGTCACGACGCCGGCTGAATGGAGGGAAGCAATAGCGCTCCTGTCAGAGGCACGTTCAGAGGTCGAGGACAGGGGGGTATCCCTGCCGCCAAGGATCGAGACCGGGATGATGGTAGAGGTCCCTGGCGCGGCATTACAGGCGGAACAGTTTTCCCAGTTGGTCGATTTCTTTTCCATAGGCTCCAACGACCTCACACAATATACGCTGGCTGCCGAACGGGGAAATGCCGCGTTGGCAACGCTTGCCGACGGTCTTCATCCGGCTGTTCTGCGGCTCATTCAGTATATTGTGGAAGCAGCGCATCGTCACGGTAAATGGGTCGGCATCTGCGGGGAGATGGCCGGCGATGCGGCTGCCGTACCGCTGCTTGTCGGGCTCGGGGTCGACGAGTTGAGCATGAACTCCTCCGCGATCCCGCTCATTAAACGGCTTATCCGCACGCTCGACTTCTCTGCCCTGCAGGCGCTCGCAAGAACATGCCTTACGCTCGAAACCGCCGGGGATGTACGCGCACTTGTCATGGAACAGGTGAGCGGCGAACAGTAAATAGCAGAACGCCGACGCTTGACTATTGACCGGATGGGGCATACATTTCAATATGGTCAATAAAAAGGCTTGCAGGCAGGGCAGGGGGCCGGTCTCTGTCGAGGTCGTTACCGTTATGCCGGTCATGCTGAGCAACTGCCCGAGCTGCACACTCGTTTTTCATGAGTCCGGCGTTGAGAAGGAGGTGAACAAGGAGATACTTGGCGAATATCCTGTTGAGATGAGAGAGTCTCTTGACAAGCTCTCCGACGCTATCCGGCAGCTTGCCGATATATACGGAGAGCAGATCAATATCTCCTTCATCAATGCCCAGTCTTTCGCGGGCATCTACAGGTCCCTGGTCCACAGAACCCGCACCTATCCCGCCTTTATCATCGGAAAGACTGACGTGTATACCGGACTGGAACTCCCGGAGATCAGGAAGATCATAGATTCTTACCTGGAGAAATAAAAAATAACCAATCACCAAGCATCAATCACCAAACAATACCCAATGACCGAATACCCAAACAGGAAAAGATATCGGCAATCCTTTGTTTGGTTATTGAATATTGGGTATTAGTGATTATTTGGAGCTTGGTCATTGGTGATTGGTTATTCCCGTTCACCTTTCACTTTTTCATTACCCTCTATAAAGCAATCATGATACAATGAAATATCTAACAGGAGGTGCGGCGATGAGATCAGCGATGCGCATCATGTTGCTTCTGGCTGTTGCATGTTGTCCCTTAACGGTCACCGCGGCGCCCCAGACGATCCACATCCCCGTTACGCTCGACCCTTCCTTTGTACGTTCGGAGTTTGTTCGTCAGGCCTTCAACCTGCCGGGCGAGAAGGCCCTCCCTTTGAACCTCAACGAAGGCTGTTCCCGCATCGAGCTGTGGGATCCCGAGGTGGGGACGGAAAAATCCTTTCTTAAGCTGGGGAGCGCCATCAAGGTCCAGGCCGGTCTGCCGCTGAAGAACGTGTGCATCCCGCTGGCCGGCTGGGAAGGCAATATCGATCTTTTGCAGCAGCTTGTTTTTGACCAGAAGACCAACCGGCTCGGCCTGCAGGTAATGGATTTCAAGACCCTTGGTCCGGGCGGCAAGCAGACCGGCCTCGACAAAAGCCTCGTGAGCCTCATCCAGTCATATTTGAACCCCTATCTGGGCAAGGTGAGCTTCGATATGTCGGGCGCGGTCAAGGGCCTTCAGAGCCTCCTGCCGCTCTTTGTGAAGGATCAGGACAGGCAAAGCTTCGGGTCGTGGCTCGGGACCTTAAGGGTCGGCGGGGTACAGATGAAAGAAGGCGCTGTGATCCTTGATGTCCTGATGGACGTGGATGCGCCGGCGCCTACCGGGGAGAGGGAAGGGGCTTCGCTGCCGGCAACAGGCATTCAGGCGCTGGTCAAGGCATGGGAGGACTGGGATGCCTTTTTTGTTAACCAGATCCAGGCGCTTATCGGCCAGTCGGTGACCGAGGACGAGAAAGGTACCTTGCTGGAGGCACTCCTTGACAGGCGCTACGAGTTCGTGAACTCGCTCGAAGAAGGCACTATAACGCAAGACCTGGTAGCGCGGCAGTTCACGGAAACGTGGCAGACGCTCGGCTCCATATTCAGAAAATACCTGTCAACAAAGCTATCCGGTTCGCCGGCGGACTACCTGTCATTTATAGCGACTGCCGACGCGATCGTTTCATTGAGCAAAAGCGGGGCAAACGTGATGCCGGATATCAACCGCAACGGGCTTTTGCAGCTTGCGAAACTGATCGGCGTGAAGGAGGCGGAGCCCGCATTGAGCTATTCTCTGGCTGTGAACAATCCGCTGAGGAATTTCTTTGGCTTTGAAGATCTCCCTGACGATAGGGGGCCGGCATATGAAGGGCTTGAGATGGATTTTCCTGAGGAGGACATACAGGGAGGAATGCCGGCTATTCTCCGGGCTCTTCTGCCCTTCCACGCGCCGATGGCGCATGCGCAGGCCCAGCAGTCCGGGATCGATGAAATGAAGCTATGGGTTCTCCCCAAAGGGAACATCAACCCCTATTTGAGCCGCGTCAGGATGGTACTGGATCAGGCCGCAGAGAACGTCTTGAAAAAGAAGAAGCTCGGCGCGGCGTATCACGACCTCTACCGTTCCGCGGTCCTTGCCACGGCGTGGCAGGAGAGCTGCTGGCGGCAGTTTGTCGTAAAAAGCGGGAAGATAGGCCCGATCACCTCGTACAATCAAAGCTCCGTTGGGATGATGCAGATCAACGAAAAGGTGTGGAGGGGCATCTACAAGGTCGAGAACCTGCGGTGGAACATCCGCTACAACGCCATGACGGGGTGCGAGATACTGGAGCTCTACCTCCGTCAGTACGCCCTCAAAAAACCCGAATCCAAGGGCCTGGACAGCAATACCCTGGCGCGCTCTCTATACGCAATGTACAACGGCGGACCAGGGCAATTCAAAAAGTTCCTTGCACGGAAGGCAAGCAACAAGTTTATCAAGATCGACCAGCTGTTCTGGGAAAAATACAGCCTGACGACATCAAACCGGATCGACAAGATATCGGTCTGCCTTATCGGGAGATAGGCAAGGCGCAGACGAAAAATCCGTTCGGCGTAGCGCGTTCGGCGTTCGGCGAGAATTACCACTTACAGTCCGTGACTGAAAATCATATTTCTCTGTAATCCCGATATACGATACACGAACTACGGTATACTGTCAGCGCCCGGGTTAAGTTTTTACATTATTATCCGATGATATTATTGGGTTGCCTGGAGCAACACTACGTGAGGTTAATTGTGTGATAGAAAATTTTGCTGAAAAGATTGGGCATGCAATCAATTACCTGCCTCCTGTACCTGTCGTTATGGACGAGCTGCTCAAGGCGCTTAAAGATGAGGATGTGGATATAAATACGCTGGTCAGGATCATCTCGAAAGACCCGTTAATGAGCATGAACGTGCTGAAGGTGGTGAACTCAGCGTTCTACAGGCTCCCATACCAGGTCTCGGCAATTGACCATGCGCTGCGGATGCTGGGGCTGAAAGAGATCACCATGATCTGTATAGCCTGCGGAGCCTACAAGGCGCTGGCGCCGCCTCGCAGCACCCAGACCTTTAACTTTGACGAATTCTGGAAACATTCAGTGGCAACCGGCGTGATCGCGAAAAGGCTATGCAAAGAACTGAAGATCGGGGATAAGGATATTATCTATTTTTTAGGCCTCCTCCACGATGTCGGCAAGGTTATACTGGACAGGGTTGCCCATGATATATACACGATGGTGCTCCAGACAACTTATGACGAGAGCATCCCTGTGCGGGAAGCGGAAAAACGCATTATCGGCGAGTCACATGACGCCGTGGGGGGATTGATCATGAAGAAGTGGAGGCTGCCGCCGGTGTTTTCTCACGCCGCACAATATCATCACGCGGTCCAGGATGCCCCGGAAGAAAGCAAAAGCGTTGTTGCTATAGTGTCGCTTGCAAACCAGATGGCAAGGGTGCGTTTTCTGGGTTTCGGCGGCGATATGAGCGGCATCGTTTTCTCCGATACGGACGCATTCAAGGTGCTTGAGGCGGCCTCTCCGGTCATCAGCGAGATGGACATAGTAAAGTTCATATGGGACCTGGAAGAGGTGGACGAGGAGGTCGTCGAGATGGAAAGGCTGCTGAGCAGCTAAGAACAGTAGATAGTATCTCGTATATAGTACATGGTAAATTTATGCGATATTCGGTATATCGTCAGTTAGTGGCTGATAAAAAGGAAAGCAGGCTCAGGAGGCCCTGAACCTGCTTTGTTGGCTTAGAGTTTTACTACATTTGCTGCAGCAGGACCCTTGGGGCCGTTAACGACGTCGAACTCTACCTGCTGGCCTTCAGACAGCGATTTGAAGCCGCTGTCCTGGATGGCTGTGTAGTGAACGAAAACATCGTCGCCGTCTTCTTTGGTTATAAAACCAAAGCCTTTTGACTCGTTGAACCATTTCACAGTTCCTTTTGCCATGGGGCTACCTCCTTTGTAGAATGTTGAAGAATACGGAACTGTGTTAAGAAGATGCGACAAAAATGAAGATTTTTGTGGATGCAACTAACAAAAATTTCCGATCTTCAACGTTATTATCATATAAAGTTTTGTAAAAGTCAAGAATACAAAAAAACAGATGATTCCGGCTAAAGCCATCGAATCAAGACCTGTTTTTCTAAATTGCCTCAATCGTTGACGGCGGCTTTCTCGTAATATTATAGGTTACGCTCACAACCCCGGGCACCTCGGCCGTTATTCTGTCGCCGAGCTTCAGGAGCTTATCATAGGGGAGCTTTGTGGGGACGCCCACTTTTGCGTCAGTGCTCTCCCAGCACCTTACCTCTATCTGAAGCCCGAAGTCCCTTTTGCTCTTCCGTATCCCCGTTACGCGGTCTTCGTGAAGGATCGCCAGGTACTGGAATGCCCCTGTCGTGTACAGTTCCTCTTCGACTATCTTCGTTGCCTTCCTCACTACCTCGACCCTTTGCGGCGTTACCTCGCCGATGACCCTTGCTGCGAGGGCAGGTCCGGGAAACGGCGGCCTTTTATAGATCTCTGCCGGGAGCCCGAGCCCCTGGCCGACCTTGCGTATCCCTCTTTTTCTCAGCCGGATAAGGGGCTCGAGCACATGATATCCGTAGACCTCTTTCGTGTCGATGCCGAGCTGGGCAAGGATATTGTGCTGCCTTTTTATCCCCGCCACGGTCTCCTCCACATCGGTATAATTGGTGCCCTGGAGAAGGTATCTGGCGCCGCTTTTTTTCACAAGTCCGCCGAAAATTTCTTTGTAAAAGACGTGGGTGATCGCCTCTCTTTTTTGCTCCGGGTCTACGAGCCCTTTCAGCGCCTTAAAAAACCGGTCCTTCGCATCAACGATCTCTACAGGAACCCCTAATTTCCTGAAGATCGAAAGGACATATTGGGGCTCTCTGTGCCGCATAAGGCCGCTGTCGATAAAGTATGTTTTAAGCCTCTTGCCCAGCGCGTTGAAACCGAGCAGGGTCACGACCGATGAATCGACCCCTCCTGAAAGGGCATTGATGGCAAGGCCATCGCCCACCATGTTTGAGATCTCGGCCACCTGTTCTTTGATGAAGTCTTTGACTTTAAGCTTCTGTAAAGGTATCTCTTTGATGTTACCCATGCAACCCTCCTCCTTATGGTGTCAGCGGTCAGCTGACAGAATAGTGTATAGTATATCGTATATCGAGATTCAAAGAGAACGTTCGACATCGATCTTTTCTCAAGAATCCAGTAGCCAGGAGCCAGAATCCAGTATCAGGTTTGCCAAAAGCCGTAAGCTGTTCATCCGGCCTGTCCTCTGGTATCCATGGCCATTCCCTGCTCCACTTCGTTCCTTTTCTCGCGGCCGTAGAGGAGCTCGATGAGCGTAAGGGCAAACTCCACGGCAGTGCCTGCGCCGCGGCTTGTGACAAGGTTGCCGTCAACGACGACCGCTTTGTCCTCCGGCTCCGCGTCCTTTATGAGATTCGCAAAACTTGGATGACAGGTGAAGCGCCGGCCCCTGAGAAGGCCGTGAGGATAGAGCACAACTGCCGGCGCGGAACAGATAGCTGCGTAGAGCCTCCCCTCATTTTTCTGTCTCTGCAGGGCCGCGGCCAGCCCTCTTGCATCGCGCAGGCGTTCGGCCCCCGGCATGCCTCCCGGCAGGACGATAAGATCGTATGATTCTTCGAGGCATTCAGACAGCAGGCAGTCGGCGAGGATCTTCACGCCTTTTGAAGCGGTGATCTGCAGCTTGTCCGCGGACGCCAGTACAACGCGGGCGCCCGTCCTTCTCAGGACGTCTACGATCGTAACGGCCTCCAGCTCTTCCGAGCCTTCGGCAACAGGCACAAGGATACTCCTGTTCTCTGTCATTGCCTTATCTATCTCGCCTTTGCGATAGCGGATCTTACCGAGCCGGCGACCTCCCGGCTTAATTCTGCAAGGGCATCGCTTATCGCGTTGACCACCACGTTATACCCTGTTCCGTCGACAGGCCTGCTGATGCTTGTCTCTCTGATAACGGTTACTGTTTTGCCGTCCTTGTCTATGATGCTGAACTGCGCTTTCAGGTAAAGGCTCTTGCCGGGCGTCACATCAAGGCGCGTGATCGTCAGCGGCACCCTGTACGCCCCCGGCGCGAATTGTTTCCACGGCACGACGGTAACGCCCCCGGCGATAAAGATCGATGAAAGGTTTTCGATGAGCACGCGGCTTACATCATTTCTGAGCGAGCCTCCCCACCTGTCGAATTCGGCGATAGCAAGCTCGCTTTGGCCTGTCCGTGTCACGATCTGCGGCCTGTCCAGGTAGTCGGGTATATCCACAGGGCCGATGCGAACGATCGTGTTGATCTTTTCTCCGGCAGGCTGCTGCACCGGCTCTGCAGGCTTGAGCGAGCTTAAGGTATAGAACCTGGAGGGAGCTGAGCTGCCGCACCCTGAAACAAGGAGCGCTATGATCCCGACAGACAATATGGTTATACGGAACAATACATGGTCTCTCATGTCATTCTCCTTTGCTGTTCTTCTTTCCCGAGATCAAGGATTCAGGATGCTGCTCGAGGTAGTCTGTGAGATATCGGGTGGAACGGGCAGTCTTCGATACCTCCTCGAGGGTCGTATTGATCTCGTGGGTCAGCACCGAATTCTCCGAGACAATTTCACGGAACGATACGAGCGTCTGCTCTGCCTCCTGCAGGGTCTTCCTGGCGGCCGCCATAGTCTGCTCAACCTGCTCAGGTATCTTATCGCCTTTTGCAACAACCTTGCGGATATCTATTGTAGCGTCTTTTATAGCTAAAAGGACAGGTTTGAGCTCCCTGCTTGCCTCGTCCAGCGATTTGATGCTTGCGGTGAACTCCTTGGAATTGACCGCTTTATCGATCCCATCCACGGCGTTGCTGATCTTATCAAACAGCTTCTTCCAGTTGATCTCTTCGGCCGTCTTCAGGATCTCATCTATGCTGGAAGGTATGGTCGGGATCTCCGGGCACCTGTCTTCAAGGCCTACAAGCCTGATCTTCTTATCGGGGAAAAAGTCGAGATAGATCATGAGCTGGCCGGTGACGAAACTTTGCATCTGAAGCTGTGCGCGGAGGCCTTTTTCAATAAGCTGGGAAAACTGGTCCTGCCGGCCTGACGACAGCGGCCTGTCGGTAATGACCGCCCTGGGGTCCAGCTCTACATAGACGGGGATGAGGAAGGACCTGTTGGCATAGCTGTATCGCAACGCAATGTTTGTAACAGAGCCTATCTTAACGCCCCTGAACACTACCGGAGAGCCTATGTTGAGCCCCTTTACAGAGCCGTCAAAGAACAGCACGTAAGGTAATTTATCGACAAAGAACTTGCCTGAGCCGAAGATCCAAACGGCCAGAATGGCAAGCGTGAGGGCGCTCACAACAAATGTGCCGATCAGGGTTTTACTCGCCTTTTTCGCCATCGCTCTTCTCCTTTCTCAGTTATTTCCTTGCCCCGTTTTACCTGTGATGTCCTGCTTTGCTGAATGCTCCGGCGCAGGTTCCCTATCCGGTCTTTGCCCATCGGGTCCGCTCCTGGTGAGAAAACTGTGGACCGTAGGGTTTTTGCACTCGACAAGGAGTTTTTGCGGGTTTCCTGATGCTATCATAGTCTTTGTGTCCGCGTCGAGAAATACCGAGTTGTTTCCTATGGCAAAGATGCTTGCCAGTTCATGCGTTACGATGACGATCGTAGTGCCAAGGCTGTCGCGGAGCTCGAGGATGAGATCGTCGAGGAGCTTTGCGCTGACAGGGTCCAGCCCGGCAGATGGCTCGTCGAAGAAGAGTATATCGGGATCGAAGGCCATTGCACGGGCGAGGCCGGCACGTTTTTTCATGCCGCCGCTGAGCTCGGAGGGGTAATAATCCTCGAAGCCCGCGAGGCCGACGAGGGAAAGCTTAAGCGATACGATCTCGTCGATCTGTGCGGAACCGAGGTCGGTGTATTGCTCAAGCGGGAGGGATATGTTTTCCGCGAGCGTCATTGAGCTCCACAGCGCGCCGCTCTGGTAGAGGATGCCAAAGTTTCTCATGAATTGTTCCCGCTCATCAGGGGTGAGGCTCCAGAGGTTTACATCTCCATATAATATTTCGCCCCTGGCAGGCTCCTTCAAGCCGATCATAAGCCTCAGGAGCGTGCTTTTGCCGCACCCGCTGCCGCCCATGATAATAAAGATGTCGCCCCGGTTGACCGTAAACGTTATGTCCTTTTGGACCACGTGGTCCCCGTATGCCATCGTCAGGTCGCGTACGATAATGTGAGGCTCGGGGGTTCCTGCGGCAAACTTATCCTGTTCCATTATATCCCCAGTACGTCGCATAATATGGTAATGATCGCGGTAGCGATGACAATGCTCACGATGCTCGTCACAACTGCCGATGTCGTTGCGTCGCCGACCGCGGAGGCGCTCCTCCCGCATTGCATCCCCCGGAGGCACCCGGTAAAAGAGACAAGAATGCCGAAGGTAAAGCTGCTGAAAAGCCCTATCCATATGTTGGCCATGGCAACCGCGTCTTTTGTCTCCTGGAAGTATTCATTCAAGCCTATGCCGAACCCCGACACGCCGACAATAAGCCCGCCGAGCATGCCCATCAGGTCAGCGTAAAGGGTAAGCAGCGGCATCATAAGCGTCATGGCTATTATCCTCGGGAGGACAAGGAATTCGACAGGTGATATGCCGGCGGTCTTCAGGGCGTCGATCTCTTCGTTGACCTGCATGGTGCCGATCCTTGCCGCAAATGACGCGCCGGTGCGCCCCGCCATGATGATCCCCACCATGATGGCCCCCATTGCCCTTGTCATGGCGATGCCGACAAGGTCGGCAATGAAGATCTGCGCCCCGAACATCTTGAGCTGTATGGACCCCACAAAGGCGAGGATAAGCCCCACGAGTATGCTGATAAGTGAAACGATGGGAAGGGCGTCTGCCCCGCATTCTTCAAGGACCAGCATAAAATCGGACCTGCGGAACCTGGCCCTGCCGGTAAAAAACCTGAAAAATGCCACGGAGACCTCCCCGAGAAAGCTCAGGGTCTCGAGGAAGGAGTGCCATATGTTTCCTTCTACCTGAACAATATGCGTCAGCAGTGATACGCGGATCGATTCCCTGCGTGCCTCTTTCCGCTCCGGGATCACGGATGAGAGGTCGAGAAGGCGCTGGACGCCCCTGGGCAAGCCTCCAAAATCTATCGCGGTATCCTTTCCGGAACAATGATGTTTCAGCCTGATGAGAAAGGTCAGGAGCCCGCTGTCCCATCCCCCAAGGGCCCGCGCATCAAAGACTATCCGCTGCGGAGGCGCTGCCCCATCGATCTCCTTCATAAGGTCAACGGAGGATGGGAGAGCATCTGTAATCTTCCAGTCCCCTGAGATATTGATGGTAATGATGTTCTCCGGCGACCTCTCGAAACTCAGCGCTCCTTGATTCAACGTTTTGTCTCCAAGGTTTTTATATTAGTCGCTCCGCAAGGACGATGAAGTAATTATATGGTAAGAAGGTTTTCAATTCAACAAGTTGTTGTAAAAGCCCTTGAGTGAGGTGATCCCCCGCAGCGTGCTGCAGGGTGATACTGTGCCCTCTCCCCTCGCGGGAGAGGGTGGGGTGAGGGGGCATAGTCATGCCGTTTCTATCCTCTGATATCTCGCCGCTTGTGCTCATCGCGATCACAACACGCTTTGAACATTCGATATTCAGATTTTGAAATTGTTCCGGGCCCCGATATTAGGATTCAGTGCTTTGTGATGCTATCAGCTATTTCTCCCTGCTGAGCATATAATTGGTGAGTCCCAGGAGGGATTCTTTATATTTTGAATCAGGAAAGATCTTTAAATGTCCTATGGCGCTTTTCGTATAGTTTTCGGCGGTCGCAAGGGTATAGTCGATCCCGCCATGCTTCTCGATGATCTTTCTTGCCCGCGCAAAATCCTTTGCTGTAATGCGGGGTTTGCCAATGATCTTCTCAAGGTATGATCTTTCTTCATTGTCGGCAGACCGCAGGACATGGATCAGGGGAAGCGTTATCTTTCCTTCCTGGAGGTCTGTCCCGACGCGTTTGCCGAGGACATTATCAAAGGAAGTGTAATCGAGGATATCGTCCATAAGCTGAAAGGCCATGCCGAGGTTGTAGCCGAACTTGCTCATTTCCTTTCTTTTTTGCCGTGCGCAGCTTCCGAGGATCGCCCCGATCTCGCAGGCCGCGGCAAAAAGCACAGCGGTCTTGTTGCCGATTATCTGCAGGTATTCCTCCTCGGTGGTGCCGATGTCCGCTGTCTTTACGATCTCAAGGATCTCCCCCTCGGAGAGGGCGGTTGTTGCCGACGATATGACCTGGAGGATCGTATCGTTCCCTTCGCGGGCCATGAGCTCAAAAGATTTTGAGTAGAGGAAGTCACCGACGAGCACGCTCGGCTCGTTCCCCCATACGGTATTGACCGTTGAGAAGCCTCTCCTGGTCTTTGCGTTGTCCACCACGTCATCGTGCAAAAGCGTCGCCGTATGTATGAATTCGATGATAGCGGCATAGGGTATATGCTTTTCTCCTTTGTAGCCGCAGAGCCTGGAGCTCAGTATGACGAGGATCGGCCTGACCCTCTTCCCGCCTGATTTTATAATGTAGTTAACGATCTCCTTGATGACGTGTATCTTTGTCGTGATCAGCTTGTCGATCGATTTTTCAAGCTTTTTGAGGTCTTTTTCGATCACATCTGCAATGGCTGCCATGTCAGTTCCTTAAAAGATAGTAGCCTTCCACTTCTTCTGTATAATACCCATTTTTATAAATATAGAGAGGCGGTTCTACGGTAGTTCCGATGCCACCTTCTTTGATAAATTCAGCGAGGAAAAGGTTCGAAGGTTCATTTTCCCTTGGGTGGATGAACCGCAGCCTTTTCGGCTCAAGCCGATTTGCCCGGGCGCTGTCTATGACCTCCCCGAGCCTTTTCGACGGGTATATGACGTAGAGCCTCCCTTTCTTGAAAAGCAAGGCCGATGATGAGGACAGGAGCATGTTAAGGTCGAGATAAGACTCATAGCGGGCGATCCTGCGGGAATCCCCGGGGCTTTTTCTTCCGGTTTTTGCTTTTGTGTATGGTGGATTGGACAGCACAACATGGAAAGGTCTCCTCTTGAGCCCTCCGGCGAGGGAGCCTATGTCTCCCATTAAAAAACGCACATTGTCACAATTATTTAATGCTTTATTTTTCAGCGCTGTTTCAAAAAGCTGGCCCTGGATCTCAACGCCCACCATTTCATTGCCGCAGCCTTTTTTTGTCATATAGACAGGTATGATACCACAACCGGTCCCAATATCCAATAATCTTTCATTTTTTTTGAGAATGACGAAGTTCGCAAGAAGAATGGCATCTATGGAAAACCTATACCCTTCTTTTTTCTGGACAAGCTTTAGTTTTTCTTCACAAAGGAGATCTAAGGTTTCGTCGTTGGACGGTATCATCCATATTTGCAGAATACGAGGCCCGTAAGTATCTTCGGATAGAAGAATGTCGATTTTGGGGGCATGTAAAGATTGTTTTCCGCGATGTTTTTTACTTCTTCGACCGTTGTAGAGGGAAGAAAGAGGGCGAGGTCGAGAGACCCTTGCTGTACGAGATCAACAGACTCATAATGGTCCTGAGTGAATGAGATCTCTTCATCCTCTGCCCCGATGAGCCTCTTCAGGATATCATTGTGGAGTATGTTGACCCTTAATTTTTTCAATACATCGTGGACATCCTTGTCCGTATCGATAGGCGCCGTTTCGGTGAGCTGGTATATATGCGACGGATCTTCGTGGGAATAGAGAAGAAATGAAGGCTTTTCCGATTCGTTGATCATTGGGAAGGCGGCCTTCAGCGAGGCCTTGTCAATGTAATCGTGTTTTGTGACCTCAATGAAGCCTTCCATGGAGCTTAATATCTTCCGGAGGCTTTTCTTTTTCGCAAATTGTATGATCCTGTGGTAAGGGAGGATGACGATTCCCGGCGAATACATGTTGGTGAGGTAGAGCGGCACGTAGGGTATGTTGAGCCGGTATGAAACGTCCAGCCTGTGGTGCCCGTCTGCTATATATATCTTTTTCCGGTCCATTATTGATGTGAGCTGCCTGATATCTTCCGAATCCGTCATCCTGTAAAACCTGTTTCTTATGGATTGTTCGTCGATGAAATCGTAGATCTTCTCTTTCTGTGAAGATGCGAGGATGTTCTCGATCTCCTGCTCCCCGTCTTCGTATAGCCCGAAGATGAGGCTTGTAAAGGTTTTGAGGGTGCTTATCAATTGCTCCCTGTCGGCCTTTGCCTTTTTCCTCGTCTCTTCGTGCGTGAGTATCCGGTCCCGGCTAAGCTTATGGGTGGCTATGAACCCCCTTCTTATGTAAAACGCGTCCTCGATAGAGAATTCTTGCTCATAAACGTAGATGGTCTCTTTGTCTTCCTGCTGCAGTATGCCGCTCGCGATCCATCCCTCCATGGTCTGCCTGGCGGTATTATATTTGTCCATGGCGGGGGTTGCCACCGGCAGTTCCAGCCGGATTGCATTCAGGCCGTCCTTCTCGTAGTAAGCCCTTATGTTGCTGATGACATCGTAGGGAGGGCAGACGCAGAAGGAGATATCCTTGATCTTATCTTTGTTATACAGGATACCCTTGAATGGTTTTGTCAGAGGCTGGGACATCGCAAATGTGTTAACATAGGGGGGCGCTGAATGTCAAAATATTTCAGGAAAGGCATGGCGCGCACTATGTATGCTATATATTTTGCTGCTATAGCCCCGGCAAATGAATATCTTGACATATCATGAGGAGTTATGCTTTAAATAAAAGATTGCCGAGGTAGCTCAGTCGGTAGAGCAGGGGACTGAAAATCCCCGTGTCAGCGGTTCAATTCCGTTCCTCGGCATTTCTTTTTTGCCCCATATCTTGTATTTGCATCCCCATACCGCATGTTACTTATATAGCGCTAAAAATTCTTTTACAATATCTTTTTGTCTGTCATCCAGTTTCCGGAACACCTGTTCTTGTATGTCTTCCGGGATGCCCCCGTAGTAAGCCTCGGCCATGCCGCCTGTCATGCAGGCAATGGTATCGGAGTCCCCTCCCAGAGAGACGGCAAGGCGTATGGCGCTTTCAAAGTCGGTACTCTCCAGGAAGGCGATGATCGCCTCAGGCACGGAGCCCTGGCAGCTCACATCGAACCGGTACCTCGGCCTTATGTACTCAACAGTCCTGTCAAGGTCATAGGAGAATGTGCCGGCGATATAGTCCTTGATGTATTCCTTGTTGCATCCTTTTCTCGCAAGAAACACTGAGGCCGCTATTGCCTGGGCGCCTTTGATCCCCTCCGGGTGGTCATGGGTCACCCCGGCGCTCTTTCTGGCTTCATCAAGGACCTCATCGAGGGTCTCAAAGGCAAACCCCACAGGGCCCGCCCTCATGGCGGACCCGTTCCCGAAGCTGTAGTAGGGCTTGCGGCTGTCCGACAGCGCCCAGCGGTAGAAGTGGCTGCCGTAGCCCCTCCGTGGGTAGCGCTGGACGTATTCCTTGAACGTGTCGATATAGTCCCCGTTGTGGAGGATCACGTCGGCCACAGCGACGGTGAGGACCGTATCGTCTGTGAAGTAATTATGCGGGCTGAAGAGGGGGAAGTCCGTCCTCTTGATGTTGTGCCCTTCATACACCGAACCGATGATATCGCCGGCTATTCCCCCTATCATCTTAATCAGTCTCCTTTTTGGTTTCTTGTTTTACCCTCTTCGCCTGCTCCACCAGGCTCCTCGGGGGGTTGAATATTACTACGGGGCTCTTGTTCTCGTTGATACGGACGTTGACCCCGTTCTCCTTCCCGTACTGCCTGACTCTTTCGTGATAATCGTCTAATATCTTCTGTACGTCGTCTTCCTCGTTCAAGATCTCTGGCATATTTCTGACCTCCTATCTCACGCCCGTAATAGGCGATATACGGTGTTTATTTTTGGTTAGCGTTCGCATCATTCAATGTAATTGTTCATTTCACATATACAATAAAACGGTACCTCGATAATGCACTCCCCGGTATTATAGTAAAACGTGAATGTAGCCGCCGGATACTTGTCCATGTCCCTTTTGATCTTCTCGATGGTCGCATAGCCATTTTGTATCATATGTCCGGTGCTGGAGGCTTTTATGATTACCTTGTACCGTTTTACTTCCCGCCATGCCCCTACAAAACGAAACCGGTCACAGTCCATGATCACTCCTCCTTTTTCTTCTTTAATGAAGACCTCCCGCTGTTCCGCCGCCGATAGTACTGCCGATTATTCCCCCTATCATTACACTGCGGACGGCCTCATCCTCGCCGTAAAGTCTTTTATAGGCTTATCGAGTACATTGCCTGCCTCATCATATTCTATGGGCCAGTAAATAGGATAGCCATCAACGTTAAAGACAACTGCTATCCTTGTCAGAAATGCCTCCACCGCTAACTTGGGCCCGGTCACATAAAGGCATATACCCAACGGCAACCACTGCCCATTCTTCGATTCGGCATTAAAGTCCCATGACCGCAGCGTGACTTCAGGAAACTCCCTTACAAGTTCCTCGGCATACCCTGCCATATCCCGTACCAGCGCCCTTTCTTCTTCTGTGCCTTGCCATTTTTTATTTTCCATGGAGTACTTCACCCCCTAACCCCAACTCTCCTTGCCAATCAATCCCTTCTTTTCTCAAAAAGTCCTGTGCTTTTTTATGACCCAGTATCGCAGCAACTTTGTAATCTTCAATCGCTTTTTTATTGTTGCCGATTTCTGCATAAGCGTGCCCGCGGTTGTTGTAATCTTTCGCAGATTCGGGGTTCAACGCTATGGACTTATCATAATACTTAATTGCCTGCCGGTAATTGCCAAGTTGGGCATGAGCAGCCCCAATATTGCAATAAACCGCTGCATATTCAGGGTCCAACTCTATAGTCTTATCATAATCACAAATTGCCCGCTGGTAGTCGCCAAGCAGAGCGTAAGTAACCCCACGGTCATAATAAGCCACGGCAAAGTGAGGGTTGAGCTCTATGGCTCTGTCAAAATCCTTAATTGCCTCTTGATGGTTGCCAAAGTTGCCATGGGCAATCCCACGGTTGAAATAAGCTGCAGTATATTGAGGGTTGAGCTCTAATGCTTTGTCGTAATTCTCAACAGCCCGCTGGTAGTCGCCAAGGTTCCTATAGGCAACTCCACGATTGTTATAAACTGCAACACTTTCAGGTTTCAGCTCTATGGCTTTATCGTAGTCACAAATTGCCCGCTGGGAGTCGCCTAAGCCGTTATATACCATCCCTCGATTATTGTAGGCCTCTGCATGTTCAGGGTCCAACTCTATGGCTCTGTCATAATCTCTGATTGCCTGCTGGTAGTCGCCAATCTCATCGTAAGCAACTCCACGGCTATTGTAGGCTTTCACATATTCGGGGTTTAGCTCTATGGCTCTGTTAAAAGCCTCTATTGCATCCTGATATTCTTCATCTTTCAACAATAGTTGCCCTTTTATATACCAGTCTTTTTCCGTTTCCAACTTCTCTTGGTTTGCATCTTCCTCCTTTTTTACCGGCAATGGGGACGGGGTGAACTGCACGGTTATGTGCTTGTTGGTATTGGGTCTCACCACTGCCCCGTTCCCCCACTCCCCCGCTTCTTTGAGCAGCTCGTCTAATGGAGTCTGCCCATGTTCATTGTTCCCCTCGTTCTGTTGTTTTTCCCCGGTTTTGTTTTGTTCCATTTGAAGCCTCCTAATGTGGTAGTCATCAGGAGCAAACAAAAAAGCCGTCCACATTAGGACGGCTCAATTCGGCGAAGCTATGTCCAGAGATCTTTTTGGGATTTCTCCCACGCATCGGATGGCCTTCACCATCCAAGGCACCGCAGCTCTCTGTCGCTCGGTTGCCGAACCCTTATCGGGTTACTCCTAATGCTGTTTACATTGTAGTCCTCATATGGCCTTGAGTCAAGAAGAATCTTTGTGGGAGAGCAGGGGGACGTTTTTCAATTGCTCAATAGCAAGAATGTGAAGTACCGAATTGAAATACTGAAGGATGTCCCCCACGGGTACCCCGTATTATCGATTGAAAGCCGCCATGGAAGTCAAGCGGCTGTCCGTGTGGATTGCAGGAAGGAACCGAGCGGTCGTGAATGTCACCTACAAGGCAAGCAACGATAATACAGCAAAAAGTTGTTAATTACTAAGAGCAGTAGAGTATAACGAAAAGCTCACCCGGAGTGTAGCGATTGGGTGCAGCGACAGGTTAGCGATTTTATAAAACCGTGCCGTTTTACTTTTATTACTTTATTATAAGACTATTCATAATGTTGGCTTGTAGGTCTTCCACCATTTAATGCTAGGTAACATGCAAGTTTATATCTTCTTCTTTCTACCGCAATATCAAAAGGTGTTTCTTTATTTCCATTTTTCAAATTGATTTTAGCTCCAGCCTTGACTAATAGCTTAACAATTTCAAAATGGTTCTTTTCGCATGCAATATGTATTGGCGCATATCTGTCTGGACTCTGATAACCAGGTTTAGTTAAAACATTTAACAACGCACCTTTTTTAATTAATATTTCAGCAACTTGTGTATGGCCGCGATGTGCAGCGATAAAAAGTGGCGTCCATCCGTATACACTTCTCATATTAATATGCGCGCCAGATTTTATTAATAGTTTGGCAATTTCCGGATGGTTACCGTTGGCAGCACCGCCAAGAGGGAAAAAACCAGCAGAGTTCTTTTCATTAATTTTTGCATTATTTTTTAAATGATATTTGACAGATTTTAAATCTCCTTTTCCGCATGCGGCTAGGAGTGTCTTAGTAATTTTGTCAGCTTTTATTTTCATAATTTTAAACTTTATCTTTTACTGTCCCAGTACTTTAGTAATGCACCTACGGTACTATCTGCACGTGCCTTTCTACCACTGGGATATACGAGCTTGACTGCGCCAACGGGCAGACCAAATGTTGTTTCAATAGTTTTCTGCGCTGTTTCGATTGAACCATCACTTCGCAATACCTTGAATCTAGTGGGGGTCATTTTTCGCTTCTGCTTAGGGTTACTTTTTACCATTCATATCCTTCTTCTCAATTTATTATAATGCGCCAACAATTAATATACTGCAAGTAGTAATTTCTCAGATATTATTCTTTTCAGCGTTTATTTGTCAAGAATGACAAAATGTTAAAATAATAAACGATTAACGGACAAGCTTGTAATGACGGTCAGATACGACGAGTGATCACATATTGCTGCTTGAAGTATAATGCTACGATATTCATAATATACCGCAAGCTGATAAACGTGAATGTTAGTTATTCTGGAGGTGGCTCACGATTACCGGCTTAAATGGTGTGTAGCCGGAAAGTGGGTAAAATACTCGCTTTCAGGAAGAAAGAAGACTCCACCTATTTCTAAGCGGGGCATCGTGTGCCGGTCTTAATGTCTATTTGCGTTACTTTTTTGATCTGATCTTTATGCCCATTTTATGCCCGTGATGATGCAGAATGATACTCAAGGATGGAGAGCAGGCCGAAAATGCCTATCACCGTAACTGATTGATATTGTTATTTTAATCAGTCATAACAACGCTTTGCGAATAGTATGGATTTGGGGATGCTTAGTACTGAAAATCCCCGTGTCAGCGGTTCAATTCCGTTCCTCGGCATTTCTTTTTATCGCAGGATGCCCCTTCCCCACCAAAAGACGCGCCATAGACGCAAACAAAAGAGAGCGGCACTAAAAATATATTGACAGGCAAAGGCGCTTTATATAAACTGAACATGTGTTCACATGAACATTTGTTCAGTTTCTGACAGAAGGTCCTTGGCGCTGATCGATGTACCTTTTGAATAATTCATGAAACTATGGTATAAAGGTCAAAAATGAAAATCATTTCCGCTGTTTTCATCATTATAGCTCTCATATCAGGCACAGCGTTCTCTATAACCCTCGACGAAGCGGTCAAAAGGGCCACCGACGGCTCATATCTCTTAAAAGAACAGAAGGAGACCATTGAAAGCTACCGGTTTTCATATATTTCCACGATCGACCCCTATCTGCCAAGGGTGGACATTCAAAGCTCATACATACGGTCCCTTAATTCAAAGAACTCCGTGAGCAGCTATTCGAGCTTCAGCTCTGCATCAGACGCGGGGTCTTCGCTGGACGCCTACACGTTTGCAGGCAGCGTCTCCTACAGGATATTTGACGGAGGCGAGCGGTACGCAAAGAGGAAAGGGTCTTATTCCCTTCTCGAGCGGGAGAAGGAGAGATACAAGGGCATACGCCAGGACGTCATCTTCAGCATAAAAAGCGCTTTTTATACAGCCCTTGGCAGCAGGTTGATCGTCGAGCGAAGACGGGAGGCCTTCGATACCGCGGACAGGATTTACAAGCTTACGCTCGCGAGGTACCAGGAGGGGATAACCAAGAAAAGCGATGTCCTGCAGGCCGAGGTAAGGATGACAACGTCGAAGATAGATGTGCAGAGGGCTGAGAGGGAGTATGAGAAGGCGATAGAGGATCTTAAGTCGCTCATATTCATGAAGACCGAAGAGAAGACAGACGCCGATGGGCCGCTTGAGGAGCCCCGTTACAAGGCCGATTACGAAAACCTCAACGGGCGGGCCATGCGCGTAAAGCCCGAGATAATCACCCAGGAAAAGGAAATAGAGCGGCTGAACATGGCCTACGTGGAAAAAAGGAGCGCCTGGTTTCCCAGGATCGACGCAGAGCTTCAGCAGACCAGGCAGGACAGAAGGTTCTTCCCTGAAGGGAGGAGCGACTCCTTCATGATCAACTTCACATTTCCGCTGTTTGACGGCGTCGGGAGGTACTACAATATGCAGGGCGCCCTGAGCAATGTGAACGCCGCCAAGCAGCGGCTTGAAGAGACAAAGCGCACTGTCAGCCTCGATATCATAAAGGCAATAAAGGACTATGAGCTTACCCTGGCAAACGTCATTTTATATAAAGAACTGGTAAGGGAAGCAACAACGACATTCAACCAGCTGCTCGGCGAATACAGGGTCGGCAAGGGCGATATACTGAGCCTTCTTCAGAGCGAGAAAGACCTTGCGTCTGCCAAAGAAAATGAAGTGGCTGCCCTTTACAGGGCCAATGTTGCCCTGTCATATCTTGAAAAGGTGGCATACGTCGAACATGAATAAAAGAACCGGATACATCGCTGGGGCCATCGCGGTCATCGTTATCATAGGGCTGGTCATATTCTTCGTCGCGCGGGGAAAGGGCAAGACCTCGCAAGAAGGGGAGGCGTTCGCGGCAAAGCGCGGCAATGTAACGCACTTCACCGAGCAGACGGGCATCATAAAGGCCCAGGTGGGCGCGATCGTCAAAGTGGGCACCAGGGCCACGGGCGTCCTTACCCGCTTGAAATACCAGGTCGGTGACTATGTAAAGAAAGGAGAGCTGATCGCCACCATCGACGACCGTGAGCTCCTTGCCAACAAAAGGAACCTCGAAGCGCAGATAGAGGGGCAGAAGAGGGACCTGGAAGCAAAGGTGGCGCAGCACGAGTACAACAAGATCAATTACGAGAGAGAATCCCGCCTGCTGGAAAAGGAATTTACGACGAGGGACAGCGTCGAAAAGGCAAAAAGGGAGCTGGACGTGGGCATGGCCCAGGTGGAGCTCGCAAAGGCAAAGGCCCAAGAGGTAACGGAGAAGCTGAAGGCCCTCGAGGTCAGTTTAAGCTACACAAAGATCTATGCCCCTATCTCAGGATTTGTTTCACAGGTAACGACCCAGGAAGGGGAGACGGTCGTGGCAGGGCTCTCAGCAGTGAACCTGATCACCGTTATCGATGCCACGAAGCTGGAAATGTGGATCTATGTCGACGAGACGGATGTAGGCCGGGTAAAGCCAGGCATGAAAGTGGAATACTGGGTCGATGCCTACAGGGACAAAAGGTTTTCAGGGACGGTCAGCCTTATCTACCCCCAGCCGGAGATAAAGGAGAATATCGTCTACTACCTCGCCATCCTGAAAATAGACCCGAAGGATACAACTTTCCTGAAGCCCGAGATGACCACGCACGTGAGGATCATTATCGATGAGAAGACAGACGTGATCGTCGTTCCCAACGGTGCCATACGGTTCGAGGAAGGCAAAAACGTCGTCTATGTGAGATCGAAGGACAAAGCCGAGCGGAGAGCGGTAACGACAGGCATCAGGGATGACAGGTTCACCGAGATCATATCGGGCGTCAGCGAAGGCGAGCGGGTCATAATTCCCGCGGTAAAAAAGGTTGGCACGCCGGGCTCCAAAAAGTGATCACCCTTAAAAATATAAAGAAAAGCTATTTCATCGGGGAGAGGGAGCTCCCGATCCTCAAGGGCATCAACCTCGAGATCCGAGAGGGGGAGTTCGTCATCCTCATGGGCGTTTCCGGTTCGGGCAAGACGACCCTGATGAACATCATCGGGCTCCTCGATAAGCAGACCGAGGGGGAGTTCTATTTCATGGACACCTATGTTGACGGCCTTGACGACGAGGCGCTCGCGAGCTTCAGGAACAGGCACATCGGGTTCGTCTTCCAGCAGTTCTTTCTCCTCCCCTACCTGAATGCCATTGAGAACGTCCTGATCCCCATGGTCTATTCGGAGAAGCAGATAAAGCACCCGAGAGACAAGGCGAAGCGTTTGCTCGAAAAGTTCGGGCTTCTTGAAAGGATCCATAACCGCCCGTCGCAGCTTTCCGGAGGAGAGCAGCAAAGGGTTGCCATTGCGCGGGCCCTCATCAATGACCCCGACCTGATCATTGCCGATGAGCCTACCGGGGCCCTTGACTCGAGGACCGGCAACGAGATCATGGAGCTCTTCGGTATGCTCAATGAGGACGGCAAGACCGTTATTGTGGTTACTCACGATCCAAAGCTTGCATCCTTCGGAAAGAGGCTGATCAGGATAGAGGATGGGACTATCTCAGAAGATATCACAGCTTAGAGAGTTCCTGGAAGAGACGATCAAGATCCTTTACTACTACAGGAGCAGGGTGGTCTTTTCCTTCTCCGGCGTTGCCCTCGGCATCCTTTCCATCTGTGTCATCATAACTACTATAGACGGGGCAAACAAGAAGGCCTACGATATTTTTGAGGCCCTGGGGCCTGACGCCATCATGATCTTCGGCGGGAGCGAGAGGCAGCGCATGGCGAGGATAAGGGTAAACACGTTGACGATCGACGATGCCGATTCGCTGCAGAAGATCGGGGGCGTTTACGATGTTCTCAAGGTCTTTGCGGTGCGGGGCGTCAACATGAAATACCGGGACAGGAAATGGCAGACGCAGGTCGTAGGGGCAACTGAAAATTATTTCACATCATATACGTGGGGATTGCAGAGCGGGTCATTCTTCGGCAGCGAAGAGTATAACAATGCGGAGGCCGCATGTGTTCTGGGGGCAAAGGTCTATGAAGAGCTTTTCAAAGGCGAGAGCGCTATCGGCAAAACGATCCAGATAGGACGGCTGCCGACGAAGGTCGCCGGCGTCCTCGAGGAGAGGGGCGGTACGGTCGGAGGCCCCAGAATAGACGACAGGGTCGTCATGCCCTTGACCACCGTTATGAGCAGGCTCTCGAATGAAAAGAAGTTTCTCAGCATGATCAGGCTAAAGACAAGCAGGGACCCGGAAGCAACGATAGAGGATGTGAAAAGCGTGCTCCGCAGAAATCACGGGTTGGAGGGAGCGGAAGACGACTTTATGACAAGGAGCTCCAAGGATATACTCCAGTTCGTATCGGTGATAAGCGGTTCGCTGTTCCTTTTTCTGGGGACCGCGGCGGTCGTCGCGCTGGTGGTAAGCGGGTTTGTGCTTGCCAACCTTTTCTACCTGACGATCCAGGAGAGAAAAAAGGACATCGGCATCAGGAGGGCTTACGGCGCGACGAGAAAAGGCATACTCCTCTCTTTCCTCTTTGAGTCCGTCTTCATAACGATCATCGGCGGTATCGCGGGGGTGATGCTGAGCATTGCCCTTCAGGGCACCTTTGAGAAGCTCTTTGATATCCCCATGGTCTTTTCCTTTAAGGTCGTTATCTTTGCGCTGGTCTTCAGCTTTCTCACCGGGGTATTGTCAGGCCTGAAGCCGGCCCTGAAGGCGAGCAGGATAGAGCCGATCGAGGCGATCCGCGGATGATATATTCCATCAATTTCTACCTCAGGATCGCGCTGCAGAACCTCGTTGTCCATAAGACGAGGATGATGCTCGCGCTCCTTGGCATCCTCTTTGCCGTTATGAGCCTTGTCGCTTTTGGCAACGTGAGCAGCAGCATGAAAAAAAAGATCGATGACGAGATAGGGAGGTTCGGAAAGAACCTTGTCATCCTGAGGGCGAGCCTGATCTTCCAGGCGGGCAGAACGACGAAGCAATTCTCAGAGGCCAGAACGCTCAAGCTCGCAGACGTAAAGCGCATTAAGGAGTCGCTTCAGGGGGTCGAAGAGATCGCGCCTTATTACGATACAACCTACCCCGCACGTTACGAAGATAAGACCCTGAAGGTCAGCATCATCGGGGTAACGGACAACATCTTTACGATAAAGAATGCAGGCCTTATTATGGGGAGGTATTTTACGCAGGAAGACGACCGGGCAACGGAGAAAAAGGCCGTTGTCGGCTACAAGGTGTACGAAAACCTTTTTGATCTGAAGGACCCCATCGGCAAGAACATCCTTATATACAGCGTGCCCACGGAGATAATCGGCGTCATAGAAGAAAAGGGCGCCGACCTGACCGGCCAGGACCAGGATATCATCGTCTATATGCCCCTGAACACGTTTATGAGACGGTACAGCAACATCGATTATATAAAAGGGGCTTATATACAGGCGCAGGACGGGGTGCCGCTCAACGATATGAAAAAGAGGCTGCAGGTGTTCATACGCAAGATACACAACATGAAGGAGAGCGAACAGGACGACTTTTCGATCTTTACGATGGAGGACATTGTAAGGACGCAGGAAGAGGGGATACGCCTTGTGTCCGTTCTGACCATTATTGCCTCAACGGTCTCTTTCCTGATAGGAGGCCTCGGCATCTTCGCCATCATGCTGCTTTCTATCTCCGAGAGGAAGATGGAGATAGGGATACGGAGGGTGGTGGGGTCCAAGAAAAAGGACATTATCCTCCAGTTCCTCACCGAATCGGTGATCGTGGCGCTGATAGGAGGGATGTTCGGCATCGCCGTTGGCTCTGTTCTTACGCTGATAGTAGATTTTGTTGGTGGGCTTCCTGTTATGTTCAAGCCGACCAATATCTTTGTCGCCCTTGTTATAAGCATGGTCGTGGGCGTCCTTGCAGGCATCTACCCTGCCGTCCAGGGGACGAAGTACGAGCCTGTGAGCGTACTGTACGGATAGTAAGGCCCGTAAGTCGTAAGGCGTAAGTCGTAAGGGGACAGAAAATCTGTACAACGTTCTATGTTCAACGTTCAAGGTTAAGACGAACAAGACGAAAAAGACTAAAAATTGACCGGATGCCGGACGCTCGATGCTTGTCGCTGGCGAAAACTTCGTGAGTAAGGGGTTTAACGCCTAACGCCTCACGCCTTACGGGTGTTTCGTTATTTTTTATTGATATGTTCCAGGGCCTTTTCTGCGAGTGACCTTGTTGCCTGGCCGGAAGAACTGCCCGATACTTCGCCGTAAAGCTTTTTTGCTTCATCGTTCTTGCCCATGACGTAATAGACCTTGCCGAGATAAAGCTTGGCTATGATCGAGAGCTGCCCACGGTTTTTGCTGATGACGTCCTTGAAGATCTTTTCAGCGTTATCGAGGGAATCCTTTTTGCCCTGCAGATTATATGCATCAAAGCTCTGTATGCCCTGGGAAAGGAGGTATTGAACCTTCTCATCCTGCTTCCTCTCATAAAGGGTGTATGCGTAAACAGAGAAGGCCGCTGCGAGAACGATGATCACACCGATAATGCATGACCTCAGGTTCTTTTTGGCGTACACGATGGCCGATTCGATCGCCGTGATCAGTATATCGGGCTTCTTTATTTCCTCTTTTTTCTTCGCCATGGCAGATATTTCACCACACACAATGCAACAAGTCAACAATTTAGCCTATAAAATCAGCTTACAGCCGTCAGCTCACAGCAAGAGTGTAAGGATAGAATGTTGCTTCTCTTAGAATTTTATGTTTGCTGAAAGCTGTCTGCTGATGGCTGAGGGCCGTATCATCACCACCTCGCCGTCCATCTGTCTATGAGCGGGAACGTCAGGAATGATATGAGGATCGCGGCGATAATGAACATGACGTAAACGGGCCTCTTGCTCGTTCGCAGGCCGTTAAGAAGGTTGAAGAAGGCTACCGTTTCAAGCCCGAAGACGAGAAAGCCGAGATAACCGGGAAGGGGCATCTCAAATATTTTTCCCTTTTCAAAAAAAGGAACGGAATACATCCATTTTGAGATAGACCAATAATTCCACATCTCCCAGAGGATGCCGCACACGAGGCCGGCAATGGCGGCGCCGACAAAGTGGCCTGCGAGGCCCTTTTCAAAAGCCGCCATGAATGACCTGTACCCACGGGCATAGTTAACGGCATCGATGACAAGGACAGCAAAGATCCAGGTACAGGCAAAAAGATACCGCGGGAAGATAAGGGTCAGAAACAGTATCGCAATGCCAAGGGGGATGGCAAAGGAAGGATACCGCTCGATCCTGAATGGCTTTACGTTGATCTCTCCGATGAAGATACAGGCCAATTCTTCGGTAAGGCAGATCGCGGGGATGACCGTGCCGTACGCGAGCAGGTATCCTCCGTAACGTTGGATCGCATGCACGGGGAGATTTATGTAATACCAGTTCTGGAGCCTTATATTGATCAGCTCGAAGAAGCACCAGAAGCCGCAGGAAATTATAATTAGGGGTACAAGATGCTTATTCAGCACAGTAAAATGTTTCTTTTTCACAGCCAGGGTTGTATCGAGGAGGATGATGTATGACCACCATGACGTCACATAGAAGAAGTATTGAAAGGGCTCAATTCTTTTGACAAGCGTATAATATCCGAAAAAATGGAGCAGAATGGAAAGAACAAGAAGGAAAAAGGGTTTTAACACATATTATGACTTATCTAAAATCTCGTCTGTGGTTGAGGTATGCGTAGCTTCAGGGCTTTCATCTGTAGACTTTTTTAACCTTGTCGCACCGGTGAATGTCCTTGTGTAGTAACCGGAATCCAGGGAATCTATCTTGACCCCCAGCCTGCTGTGGTATGAAGAGGAATGGATGAAATTCCCGTCGCCAATGTATATTCCGACATGGGTTGGATATTTAACGTATCGTTTTGTCTTGAAGAAGACGAGGTCTCCGACAGAAAGCTGGTCTTTTGTTACCTTTGCTCCAACCTTGAATTGTTCCCTTGCGCTTCTCGGAAGCTGAACATCAAATATCTCGTATATTTTTTTAACGTAAGCCGAGCAATCAAGGCCCCTTACGCTTTCCCCGCCATACTTGTAGGGAGCACCCATGAAGCTCTTGGCAACTTTTACGAGCATGTATTTTTCATCGCTGTCTTTCCAGGGCTTAAGAGGTTTCTGAACAAGCGTAATATAGTCCTCGTTGATAGTTGTTGCGGTTTTTGGAATGAGCAGAACCCTTCCGGATGGCAGTTTCTTGTTCTGGGAGCTCCGCAGGTCGTTCGCCTCTACGAGCTCTTCCTTATCGACCTCAAATCTCGTTGCGATCTTGTCGAGGGTGTCGCCTTTTTTGACCTTGTATTCGATGAATTCGCCGTCATTTTCGGTTACGACAACTTCTTCAGCCCTTTTCTTGTTTTTTACCGTTTTCTTTTTACCGCTGTTGGCGCTGCGCGATGTGCCCGATGCATCGGTCTTTACAACGAGGACCTGGCCGAGGCTCAACTTGGTGGACCTGAGGTTATTCATGGCCTTCAACTGGTTCACCGATACATGGTATTTTTTTGCGAGGCTATAGAGATTATCGCCCTGTTTGACCTTATGGCTGATGTTCGAGGAATATGAATATGCGGGAATGAGGATAGTAAAAAGGAGAAAAATGGCACAGGCAGAGATAAACTTTTTCATGGATTAAGTTCTACCTTATCAAAATTGTTAAAATTATGTCAAGAAAAAATTGTCATTATTTGCATTAACGCTGATATAAAATTATCTGCCGCCCTCGTTGTTATTCGAAAAACACCGGGGGCGGATTGTGAATTATGTCACATTTTTATTGATTTTATGGACTTTTGTATTGATAATATATGCAAAAAAAACGTTCAGGAGGCACAGTTTATGGTCGATATCGGAAGGGAGATATTCTGGAATGTTAAAGATACCGGCGCACAATGGATCAGCTATGCGCTGATGATCATTACGTTCATTATCTTGATCGTGGGATTAAAGAAGCGCTATGCCATGTGGAAGATAGGGAAGCCGTCCCCCATCAATTTCACAAAAAGGCTTGGCGAGCGGATAGGATATTTTATCGCCAACGGTATATTTCATAAATCCATACTCAGGGAGGCCTTTCCCGGCTGGATGCATTTCTTCATCTTCTGGGGATTCCTGATCCTCTCTATAGGAACGGGCCTGGTTGCGCTACAGGCAGACTTTACGGACCTCCTGTTTGGCGTTAAGTTTCTAAAGGGAGATTTCTACCTGATCTTTTCATTTCTGCTGGACCTTGCAGGCTTGATGGCAATAGTCGGCGTCCTCATGGCAATGTGGAGAAGATACGTTACAAAGCCAGCGCGCCTCGACAACAAGCCGGATGACGGCATAGTCCTTCTCTGGATACTTGTCGTCCTCGTGACCGGTTTTCTGGCTGAGGGCGCACGGATCGCCCACTCCATGCCCGGTTATGAGCGCTGGAGCTTTGTCGGCTGGTTCACCGCCCTGTTATTTTCAGGCATGGAGAAAGGATCTATAGAGATCACGCACAAGGTCTTCTGGTATGTCCATATGGTCATCTCCTTCGGCCTTATCGCCTACATCGTGTATTCGAGGCTGCTCCACATCATCACCTCTTCGCTGAACATGATGTTCAGGGGCGTTGAGGACAATCCGAGGGGCGCCATCGAGCCCATCGCAGACTTTGAGAACGCAGAAGAATTCGGCGTCAACAGCATTGAAAATTTTACATGGAGGCAGATCTTCGACCTCGATGCCTGTACGCGGTGCGGCAGGTGCCAGGATCTCTGCCCTGCCTACGCAAGCGAAAAGCCGCTTTCGCCGAAGCAGTTCATCCAGGACCTGAAAGGCGAGTGGGAAAAGGCGGCAAAAGGCGTCAAGAACGAGGAAGGCATCATCGATACCGTCATACAGGAAGAGACGCTATGGTCATGCACAGCCTGCCTTGCCTGCCAGGTTAACTGCCCCGTATCGATCCCGACCTTCGACAAGAATATTGAAATGAGGCGCTACCTTACCCTGACCCTCAGCAAGACGACCTCCGAGACGAGGCTCCTCTTCAAGAACCTGCAGCAGAAGACCGACCCGTACGGAATGGGCAAAAGGCAGCGGACAGAGTGGATAGAAGGCCTCGACGTGAAGAACGTTGCCGAACAGGAAGTGGAATACCTTTACTGGGTAGGATGCGTTGCATCTCTCGATGACAGGAACAGGAAGGTGGCAAAGGCCTTCACAACGCTGCTGAACAAGGCCGGAGTATCCTTCGGCATCCTCGGCCAGGACGAAGCTTGCTGCGGTGATCCTGCGCGCAGGTGCGGCAACGAGGACCTGTATCTCGGCATCGCCCAGGGCAACGTGGAGCTTCTCAACGAGATCGGCATAAAGAAGATCATTACGACCTGTCCGCACTGCTACCACACCCTTAAGAATGAGTATCCGCAGGTGGGCGGGAATTTCGAAGTTTATCATCAGGGAGAATTTATCTGGAAGCTGATGAAGGAAGGGAAGCTGGTCCTGAACCCTGCCATCGAAGGCACCATCACCTACCATGACCCCTGCTACCTCGGGAGGGTAAACCGTATTTTCGACGAGCCCAGAGGCCTCGTTGAGAAGGTTGCAAAAGGTCCATTTGTTGAGATGGGAAGGAACCACGACAGGAGCTTTTGCTGCGGCGGCGGCGGCGGCAGGATCTGGATGGAGGAGCATCACAAAAGGATCAATCACCTGAGGATCGACGAGGCGATAGCGATACCTGCAAACACGGTGGTCACCGCGTGCCCCTATTGCCTGATCATGATGGAAGACGCCATAAAGGACAAAGAGAAGGTCGAGACAATGAAGGCCATGGATCTCTCTGAGCTTCTTGTAAAAGGCTTATAAATTAAGATATTAAGCAAGCTGGGATATAAAAGGATGGGCAATGGGCCCATCCTTTTATATTTTGAGATCGGATTTACTTTACTCTTCTAAGGTTATTGCTTCTACGGGACATTCTTCCGTGCATGCACCACATTCTGTGCAGAGCTCAGGATCAACCTTCGCTACGTCATCAACAGTAATGGCATCGGCAGGACAGATCTCTGCGCATGCTCCACATCCTGTGCAGGCATCTTGATCGACTTTCGCAGGCATGTTTTTACCTCCTTTTCTTTTTAGAAATTCCTAAACAAATCTTAAAGGAATGTCAATAAAAAAATAAATAATCGACCGGCCCTTGGCGGCCGGCCCTTAGTCCATAGTGCGCCTGCACGCTCGAAACTGACGGCTAACTGCCGATTTCCATTGACATACCTGCCTACATTGAATAATATTTGCCAATGCTTGAATTCTTAAGAGACCTCTTCCTGGACCTCTACGATAATTTTTCAGAGGTCTTTCTCAATGTGCTCGTCATGGTTATTGTGATGATCGGGGGGCTGATCATCAGCTGGTTCATTAAAAAGCTGCTGGGCAGGCTTTTGATGCTTTTTCGGTTCGACAAGTGGGCGCAGGATGTCGGCGTTGCCAACTTTCTTCAAAAAGGCGGGGTAAAGACATCGCCCTCGATCGTCCTCAGCAAGATCGTCTACTGGATATTCATCATCCTTTTCCTGTCTTTTGGCCTCAACTTTATCGGTATTTCACAATTTTCCGAATATGCCTCCAGGATTTCCACGACGTTGCCGTATATCATCGTTTCCCTTGTCATCGTTATTATAGGAATTATCTTAAGCAATTTCATAAGCAGGGTCATATTTATGACCTGCGAAAATGCAAACATAAAATATGGCGATATTATCGCAAAGGGAGTGAGGATCTTCCTCATCATTATAACCTTTGGAATTGTCTTCGAGTATATCGGCATAGGGAATATGATTATCACCATCAGCTTTCTTATTGTTTTCGGGGGCATCATCATGACGCTCTCCCTCGCCCTTGGCATAGGGCTGAGCAATGTTATCGGAGACTCTATCCGGGACCGGCTGAAAGCGAGGGAAGAAAGAAAGAAAGAAGGCAACGGAAGCCCATAGCAACAAAAGCAGCCCACAGTTCATAGCTCATGGCAGAAACGTACATCGTAGTTCGTATATCGTATATCGAAATACCCGGGAAACCATGAGGCGTTAGGAATGCACTGGAAGTTGCTATATACGATATACTATATACGACATGCTGTTCGCTGTTGGCTGACTGCTGATAGCTGATTGCGCATCCAGAATCCAGTATCGGTTCTGCTATGAGCTATGAGCCAAGGGCCATGAGCTGCTTTTACAGCAGGTGTCTCCGGAACCAGTTCAGGGTAAGATTGATCGCCTTTTCCCGGTGCGCAGGGCTTGAAAATATATGGTCGGCGACCTTGATGATCTCTATGCTTTTGGGCTTCCTGATGTTTTTGTATATTGTTTTTCCTTCGTGGCAGGGCACAACCTCATCCATTTCCCCGTGGACCACGAGGGCAGAGGAAACCTTTTTTGCCTCCGACAATATGTCGTATCGCGCAAAATCGTCATAAATCGTTTCCTTAAAGGCAATCTCGGATATGCGGCCGTCGCCCTGCTTTTCGAGCATGTAGGGCGTCGCCCACAAAGATACGCATTGTACCCTCTTGTCCCGCGCTGCCTTTATCAATGCCGTGGTAGCGCCGAAGCTGCTCCCCACAATGCCTATCTTTTCGCGGTTGACCTGCGGGTGCTCCAATACATATTCAGTGACCGCATTCAAATTTCCTATCCTGATCGAAAGGGTCGTGTCTTCAATGGCGCCTCCGCTTGCGCCGCAACCGTGGTAATCAAAACGGCAGGTGGCGATACCGGCGCCGGCAAACCTTTCTGAGAGCGCAATATACTTGGAGCTTTCCATGGAGCTTATCAGGCCGTGAGAAAGGATGACGCAGGGGTATTTCCCGGGGCCGTTGGGGATGGTCATAAGGCCGGCTATTGTGTTCAACGCAGACTTGATCTGAAAATCCTGGATCATAATGCCGCCCCCCCTCCCAAATCATCAAGTATCTTTTCAAGCGCTATGAGGTTCAAGACATCTTCCTTGTTGTATTCAAGGAGGAGGTTAAGGGCGTTGACGTTGCCCTTGTGTTTGTATCGTTCCCACAGCCACACCGCCTTATACCCGTTCATGCCCTCAGTTTTTCTTGTTATGCCAAACATCTTTTCAAGGTCTTTTAACCCTCCCTTAATGCCAAGCTTCTTTTTTTCCTTGAAAAGGTCCCGGGAAACGCGGTTTTCCTTGAGGTCGACATTGAGATGTTTTTTGATGTGCGGGAGATCAAAGCCGTCCCCGTTGAATGTTACAATCGTCTTTACATGGGCAAGCTCCTGCTCAACGCTGTAAATATCTATGTGTTTTCCATACCACTGCATAAAACCGTTGTTCTCAATGGAGAGCCCGATCACGCAGATATTGCCTGCCCTGTCTGTTTCTATATCGAGATACGCTTTCAATGAAGCTCCTTTCTGTGCATGCGATAAACACGTAAGTCGTAAGGCGTAAGTCGTAAAGGGTTAAACCCAGTGAAATGTAAAAGGTAAAATGTAAAATGTTTAAACCCGAAATAAGCTGCGAGAGCATTTGTGCCGGGCTTTCCCGTAGCAAACCGTCGCGAGGGAAAGCCGGCAGAGAGCAGAGAGATAAACTTTTCAAAGTATTGGCTCTTTGGTTTCTTACTTTTCACCTTTCACCTTTCACTTTCTTTAAGTCCTCAACGTAACAATACCTATAACACCTGCCGCGGTAAATAACAAATTTGAAAACCAGGCAGCAAAAAGCGGCGGGAAGATCTCGGAATATCCCAGGGAAAGCGCTATGGAATGGAAGAACCAGTAAAGTATGCCGAGAGAGATGCCGGAAAAGATGCCTTTCGAGATATGCCTTGTCTTGACATACCTCAACCCTACGGAAAAGGCAGCGAACACCATGATGATATTGATAAAAGGGAACGCCACCTTATTGTAAAGATCGACGAGGTACCGCCGGATGTCGTGGCCGTCCCGTTTCAGCCTTTTAATGTACCGCGAAAGCTCTTTGTAGCCCATCTCCTCGGGATTTTTATCGGCAACCTTAAAGACAGACGGAGGTTCCTTTATAATATCGTTCAGATGGGCATAGTTTTTTTTGTATACCGTCCCTTTGGCGTCGAAAGTCCTTTCAATAACGTTTGAAAAATACCAGGAACCGTCTTTCCAGACCCCTTCTTTTGCATCGTATCGTTTCTGTATTGAATAATCCTCTGTGAGCTCAAGAACCGTCAATCCTTTGATAATGTCCTTTTTTGTATCGAAGAAATCGATATTGCTGATTATGTTCTCGCGCTTGAACCATATCCTGTCGTTCTTGAAAAAGACGTGGGATTCTTCCCCCCTGATCTTGACCCGGTAAATGTAATCAGCGGCATTGGATGTAAAGGGGATGATAATCTCCGAGAGGCCGAAAGAGATCACGATAAGGACCAGGGAAAACGAGAAGAGCGGCTTCATCAGGGAGAGGGTGCTGATGCCGGAGGTCCTGACGATAACGATCTCGTTGCTCCTGATCATCAAAATGAGCAAGGTAAGCATGGAGATAAGGAACGCGAGGGGGAGTATCAGGTTCAGGTACAGGGGGGCCCGGAGAAAAAGGTAGGCCACGCTTAAAAAAAAGTTGCCGAAGGAGGACGTGAAGGTGTCCATGCGCTCAAAAAATTCTATGGTAATGAAGATCACCAGCCCGGCAAGTTCGGTGATCAGGAGGTATTTTATAACGTTCGTGATAAGATATTTATTTAGTCTTTTCAAGGCAAAACATCCATAACTGTCTTAATTTTTGCTGAACCGTTGAGTGCTCCTCCTCGTTCAGGTTCCGGAGCAGGTACAGCCCCATGGCCGCGATGACGATGTTCGGCGTGAAGGAAGTGATAAACGGCGGCAGGTTGATGAACTGCCCGACGTTGTCCGTTATTGCTATGAGGACGTAATAAAAGATGAAGAGCAGGAGGCTGTAGAGTATGCCGGAGAATTTTCCTTCCACCCTCCTTTTCACCCCGAGGGGTATTGTGAGGAAAATAAATGCAAGGGACGAAAAGGGGATCGATATCTTTTTATAGATATCCAGAAAAATGTCGTACCTCTCGCTTGCATTAGCGGTGAGGAGTGATTTCTGCAATTCGCTCCGGTCCATTTCGTATGACCTTTTCCGCAGTTCCGAGCTGTGAGGGAGCATCGTGGAGAGGTTCATAGAAAACGTGTAGTTTTGAAAAGTTACGCTCCTGTAAACGTCTTTTGACTTTTCCCATCGGTGCAGGTTGCCGTTCTCCAGGACAAAGTAGAGGTCAAGAGTTACGGGATCAACGTTTATATAGCCCGTGCTGGCGGCAATGGTCTGCTTTACCTCTTTGTCGCGGTCATCAGAGACCATGACCCCCGAGAGGATCCTTTTCTGGACATCCACTTTATCAACATAGATGACAACCCCGGGTATGGTATCGTTGAACACGCCTTCCTTGTCCTCTATGGATATGCCTTTTTTGATAATATTAATAAGCGTGTTCCTGAAAAGTTCGCTGCTTTTCGGCAAAAGGACGTTTGAGTTGAGCAATCCGCAAAATGTTATGATGACGGCGATAGCGCTGATAGGGACGAAAAAACATTTCAGGTCGATGCCGCTGGCTTTTAATACAAGGACCTCGTTTTCCGTTGACAGCCTTCCAAGGACAACTATGACAGAGAGGAGAAAGGCCATCGGCAGCGTGAAGGTGAGGTATGTCGGGGATGAGTAAAGGATCAACAAAACGATGTCTTTGACATCCACGCCTTTGTTGATAACGAGGTCGGTCATCTTTCCGAGCCTGCTTAATACAAGGATGAAGGTGAGAATGCCGAGGGAGAGGAGCATGATGTAAGACAGCTCCTTGAGGATATATATATAAAATTTCTTGTGTAATTTCGTTAGTATGTGCACTGCGTAGTCTAACATTCAACGGCGCTCCATGTCAACGTTGTACATGAAGCAGACTGATAGCAAAATACCCGTAAGGCGTAGAGCGAAAAGCTGTTCAACGTACAAGGTTCTACGTTCAACGTTTTTTAAATTCATATTTTTCGCTGTCCTGTTTGGCCAATTCAATCCGGATGATCCCCCGCAGCGCGCTGCGGGGTGACGCTATTTCCTCTCCCCTCGCGGGAGAGGGCAGGGTGAGGGGGCATGATCATGCCGTTTCCATCCTCTGATACCCCGCTTCTTGCGGCGGGGCAGTTCATTCTCTCTGTTTTGTATTAACATTGAACGTTGAACGTAGAACGTTGAAGGGGTGTTATTTTTCCCCTTACGACTTACGATTCACGCCTTACGGATTTGCGCTCTTAGCTCCCGGCTTTCAACCGCTTTTTAGGCTCCGTCCATGCTGTGGTGCTCGGCCTTGATGAACCATGACGTCGGGTCTGTGAGATATTCTTCGGCATCTTTGAGGGACAGGTAGTGCTCGTGTTCGATCATGGCAAGAAGGTCGAAGAACTCCTTCTCGCGAGGATTTGAAGAGGCATCCCTCAGTTCGGAATAGAGCTTGACGCCCTTTTCTTCAAAGTCGACAGCGGCCTTGATCGCCGCAATATCATCGGCAGCGCCCTTTGCCGTTTTTTCAACTTTCTTGATCACGTTGACAAGGATATCCTTGACGACGGTGTTGTTCACCTTCAGAGGAACGGACTCCGGCCACTTGTCCTTTGCCGCCCATTTGCCGTGGAGCTCTTTAAGGCGGTTGTAATGTTCGAGCTCGTCCTCGGCGATTCTTTCGAACATTGCCTTTCCCACGGGGTTTTTTGTCCTCTCGGCATTCTTGAGATAGAATTCACGCTCCCGCGTTTCGTTGTTAAGCGCCACTTCCAATGCGTTAAGGCGTTCCTTATCGTCCATCGTTCCCTCCTTTTAATCTAAATGATCCCCCGCAGCGTGCTGCGGGATAACACTATTTCCTCTCCCCTTGCGGGAGAGGGCAGGGTGAGGGGGCATGATCATGCCGCTTCCATCCTCCTGATACCCTGTAGCCTGCTACGGTGAAGTTCATTTCATTCTATCAATACGATCCCGTAGATGTTCCGCTCTTCACTGTGCGACCGGACCACGCGAATAGGGAGATCTTGCGCCCTTGCCGTTCGGAAGACATCTATCCCGCAGGCCTCCATCGCAGGCCTTGCCCTTTCCGGGTTCTTGCAGGTCCCGCTTGTATCGCAGGTCTTGCAGAGGGTACAGGGGCCGCTTCCCAGCCCGAGCGCCTTGTAGTAGCCGTCAAGAAAGATAGCGGTCTCCAGGTCCACGATGATATCGTTGAATCCTCCGACGAACTTGTAATCCTTTTTCCAGCGCCTGTGGCAGAGCAGGGCGTGCTTGTAAGAATCGAGGACTGCCCGCGTCTCTTCATGGTCCGGCGTGTAAGGCGGGCAGCAGAGCCGCTTCCCGTATCCCGCGCAGCCGAAACGACACTTCACCCGGACCCAGGGGGCGGTAAAGATCTTTGCGGTATCGACGATCAGAGCGTCATCAACGCCCTTCTCCAGCGCCATGGCAATGTAAGGGTCATATTTTTTCATAATGATATAAATATAGGCTGTTACTCATGATTAATCAAGCGTATAAATCCAGGCAGGACAGGCCGTATATCGTATTTCATATATAGTATATCGAGGTCCTGAAGGAAACGTTCGGCGTCAGGCGTTCGGTGTTCGGCGAGAAATGCCGATCGTAGTTCTCTGACTCCTGGCTACCGGATCCTTGAACAAAGCCCGGCACCGATGCTCTCAGTTTCTCGAACCTTGTTTCTTGTCCAGAATCCAGCATCGGGATTACTATGAACCATCAGTCGAACCCTTTGCTTCTGATCATTTCCCTCTTGCAGTGTCTTCGTATTTTCCATACAATAGTGACATGACAAAAAAGACGAAACGGGACTCATCGGGGGCAAAACTGGGAGAGATCCTCCTGAAGGAAAGATTTATCAGGCAGGAACAGCTTGATAGGGCAATCGAGATTCAGGAAGCCGGCGGGGGGCACCTCGGAGAGATCCTCGTCAACCGCGGCATCGTTCGCGAGGAAGATGTTGCCTTTGCGCTGTCCCAGCAGCTCAATATGCCCTTTGCCTCCTCGAAGACCGGTACCCTGAGGCCGGAAGAGGGCCAGGGCCTTGAAATGCTCGTCTCCAAGCAGGTTGCCCTGAGGAACACGATCCTTCCTGTCTCGCGGGACAAAAATATCCTTACATGCGCCATGTTCGATCCCCAGGACTTTATGCTCATTGATGAGCTTCGCAAGATCACGCGCTGTGAGATCAGCCCTGTCGTCGCCACGCGTTCCGATATACTGAGGGCGATAGAAGAATTTTATGGAGCCATCGATCTTGCAAAGGGGGGTGGACCAAAGCTCTATGGCATAGACAGATTGAGGCAGGCAGCTTCCGAAACAGATGACGACTCCTTAAGCCTTGACAGCATCATAGCCCGCGCAAAGGCAGCGCCCGTTGTTAAGCTCGTTGACCTCATGCTCTGGCAGGCGATCGACCAGCGGGCGTCGGACATCCACATCGAGCCTTTCGAAGGCAGGATCTCGCTGCGGTACAGGATCGACGGCAAGCTCTATGATATCCCTCCTCCGCCGCGCCATCTCTACCTGCCGATCGTTTCCAGGATCAAGATCCTGTCGAAGCTCGACATCTCCGAGAAGCGTCTGCCGCAGGACGGCACTTACATGGTCAAGCTCGAAGACAGGACGATCGACCTCCGGATCTCCATCATCCCCACCATCTATGGGGAGAAGGTCGTCATGAGGATCCTCGACCGAAGCGGCGTCGTCTTCGACCTCGACAAGATGGGCTTTGAACCGAACGACCTTGCGGCCCTGCAGAGGGCGATCGGCAGCCCGTACGGCCTTGTCTTCATTACGGGCCCCACGGGGAGCGGAAAGTCCACAACCCTTTACGCCATTCTCCAGGCGATCAAGTCATCGACAAAGAACATCGTTACCGTTGAAGACCCCGTGGAGTACCGGCTGGACGGCATCAACCAGGTGCAGGTAAAGCCCGACATCGGCCTCACCTTTGCTGCGGCGCTGAGAAGCTTTTTGAGGCAGGATCCGGACATCATGCTTGTCGGCGAGGTAAGGGACCTTGAGACGGCGGAGATATGTGTCCGTTCAGCGCTGACGGGACACCTCGTCCTCTCAACGCTCCATACGAACGACGCCCCGTCTGCGGTGACGAGGCTCATCGATATCGGCGTTGAGCCCTATCTCCTGGCGCCTACAATTCTCATCGTCATAGGGCAGCGGCTGGTCCGCAAGCTCTGCCCGGAATGCAAGGAGGCATACACGCCCACCGTGAAGGAGCTCGGGGGCGCGAAGCTGGGGGCCGAAGTGATATACAGGACGAAAGGCTGCCAGGCCTGCGGCAATACGGGCTATAAAGGAAGGACGCTCATTGCCGAGGTGATGCCTATCTCCGAAGACATCAAGGCCATGATCTCCCAGGGCGTGTCCTACCAGGAGATACGGAACATTGCGAAGAGATTGGGGATGTCGACGCTCTATGAGTCAGGCCTGCGGAAGGTGGAACAAGGCATTACAAGCCTGGAAGAGGTCTTCAGCGCCACGCTGGGAATATAGAAGCGAAAAGAGATAGGTGAAAGGACCTCGTAAGTCGTAAGGCGTGAGGCGTTAGGCGGGAAAGTCACCTAAAAAATTATGGGCTGTCTTTCTCCCCTTACGACTTACGATTTACGCCTTACGGATGTTCCGCCATGAGCTTTTCAATGTCGTAGTCCCCTCACGCCTCCCGCCTTACGACTTACGGGTTTTCGATTCAGGCGATTTCTTTATGGTACGACTGCAGCGATTTTACCTCTGTGCTTGCCCGCTGCCTGATATATGCCTTGATGCCTTCCGCTGCCGCCTTTGCAGCAGGCGCCGTCGTTATATAGGGCACCTTGTGCTTGATCGCTGCTTTCCGGATATATGAGTCATCGTACATGCTGTTTTTGCCTATAGGCGTGTTGATGATAAGCTGTATCTCTTTGTTGTGTATGGCGTCGACGATATTCGGCCTTCCTTCGTGGACCTTTTTGATGAACGTCGATTCCACGCCGTTCTCCTGAAAGAATTTATGCGTTCCTTCAGTTGCCAGGATATTAAACCCTGCCTCTTTCAGGTATTGTGCAACACTGAGGATCTCCGCCCTTTCCCTTTGCGTTACGGTAATGAGCACCGTACCCTGATCGGGCAATTTCTGGCCCGCCGCCTCCTGCGATTTGAAGAAGGCAAGGCCAAAGGAATCAGCCATGCCGAGGACCTCTCCCGTGGACTTCATCTCCGGCCCGAGGGTCGGGTCTACCTCGGGAAACATATTGAAGGGGAATACCGATTCCTTGACGCCTACGTGAGGATAGCTCTTATGTTTGAGGTCCATGTCTTTAAGCTTTCTGCCCAGCATGACCTGCGTGGCGACCCGGGCCATCTGCACGCCGGTGACCTTTGATACAAGGGGCACGGTCCTGCTCGCGCGGGGGTTTGCTTCGAGTATGTAGACTATATCGTTTGCGATCGCATACTGGATGTTCATGAGGCCTACAACGTTGAGCTCAATGGCTATCTGCTTTGTGTATTCGTTGATCGTTGCAATATGTTTTGCCGATAGCGTTTTTGGAGGGATCGCGCATGCGCTGTCGCCGGAATGGACTCCCGCGAGCTCAATATGCTCCATAATGGACGGGACAAAGGCGTCTTCCCCGTCAGCGATGGCATCCGCTTCGACCTCGATGGCGTTCTCAAGGAATTTGTCTATCAGTATGGGGCGCCCCGGCCAAATCTCCACTGCGGCGTTGATATACGACGTGAGCATGTCGTCGTCATAGACGACCTCCATGCCGCGGCCGCCCAGGACATAGGATGGCCTTACCATGAGGGGATAACCTATCCCGTGGGCCACGTCGAGGGCCTCCTGAAGGGCCGTTGCCGTTCCGCTCTCTGGCTGGGGGATGCCGAGCTTGTGCATGACGTTCTTAAAGCGCTTCCTGTCCTCGGCAAGGTCGATGCTTTCAGGCGATGTCCCGAGGATCTTTACCCCTGCATCTTCAAGTTCTTTTGCGATATTCAGCGGCGTTTGCCCGCCGAACTGTACGATAGCGCCAATGGGCTTCTCCTTGTTGTAAATGCTGAGGACATCCTCGACGGTGAGGGGCTCGAAATAGAGCTTGTCGGAGGTGTCATAATCGGTCGATACCGTTTCAGGGTTGCAGTTGACCATGATCGATTCGTACCCTTCGTCCCTGAGGGTAAAGGCTGCGTGGACGCAGGTATAATCGAACTCGATGCCCTGGCCGATCCTGTTGGGGCCTCCGCCGAGGATCATCACCTTGGGCCTGTCGCTGACGTCTACCTCGTCAGGTGCGTTATAGGTGGAATAGTAGTACGCCGCATCGGCGCCGCTCACAGGCACCTTGCACCAGGACTCTTTCTTGCCCAGCGCGATCCTCCTGTCCCTTATCTTTTCTTCGTTGGTGCCAAGTATCTGCGCAAGGTACTTGTCAGCGAAGCCGTCCTCTTTCGCCTTTATAAGCAGCGCATCAGGCAGCTCCCTGCCTTTGTACTTCAGCATCTCTTCCTCGAGCTCAACGAGCTCCTTCATCTGCTGGATGAACCACCGTTTGATCTTTGTCCTTTCAAAGAGCTTGTCCACTGCAGCGCCTTTCCGCAGCGCCTCGTACATGATGAACTGCCTTTCCGACGATGGTTCATTGAGGAGCCTCATCAGCTCGTCAAGGGGCAGGTCGTTGAAGTTGCTTGCGAAGCCCAGCCCGTACCGCTTGATCTCCAGGGAACGTATGGACTTCTGAAAGGCCTCTTTATAGTTTTTCCCGATGCTCATGACCTCGCCTACGGCCTTCATCTGCGTTCCCAGCCTGTCCTCCGCCTCTCTGAACTTTTCAAAGGCCCACCGCGCGAACTTGATGACCACGTAGTCTCCCGAAGGGGTGTATTTGTCGAGGGTTCCGCCCCGGTAGTAGGGAATATCGCTCAGCTTATAGCCGCCCGCCAGCTTTGCCGATATGAAGGCTATAGGGAACCCGGTGGCCTTTGACGCGAGGGCTGACGACCGCGATGTCCTCGGGTTTATCTCGATAACGACTACCCTGCCGTCTTCAGGGTTGTGGGCGAATTGGATATTTGTCCCGCCGATCACCTGGATCGCCTCAACGATGCGGTAGGAATATTCCTGCAGCTTCTTCTGAAGCTCTTCGGAGATGGTAAGCATGGGCGCAGAGCAGAAGGAATCACCGGTATGGACGCCCATAGGGTCGATGTTCTCAATGAAACAGACGGTGATCATGTTATTGTCGGCGTCCCTTACGACCTCAAGCTCGAGCTCTTCCCATCCAAGGACGGCCTCTTCTATAAGGATCTGCCCAATAAGGCTTGCAGAGATCCCCCTGCTGGCTATCACCTTCAGTTCTTCTTTATTATACGTGATCCCGCCGCCTGTCCCGCCGAGGGTATAGGCAGGCCTCACGACAACAGGGTAGCCGAGCCTGTCGGCGATCTCCAGCGCCTCCTCCACCGAATAGGCAAGGGCGCTCTCAGGCATTGGAATGCCGAGCTTCGACATGGTCTTCTTGAATTCGCTCCTGTCCTCTCCGCGCTCTATCGCATCGGCCTGCACCCCGATGATCTGTACGCCGTATTTCTTCAGGATGCCTTTTTTCGAGAGGTCGGCGGCCAGGTTAAGGCCTGTCTGCCCGCCGAGGTTCGGGAGCAGTCCCTGCGGTTTCTCTTTTGCTATGATCTTCTCAAGGACGTCCACGGTGAGGGGCTCGACGTAGGTGACATCCGCCATGCCGGGATCCGTCATGATCGTAGCCGGATTGGAATTGACAAGGACGATCGTGTAGCCGGCGGTCCTGAGAGCCTTGCACGCCTGCGTACCGGAGTAATCAAATTCACATGCCTGGCCTATGATGATCGGCCCTGAGCCGATAATGAGGACTTTATCTATTCCCTCGATCTTTTTAAACATTTTCCACACCTTCCGAAGAGATTTGCTTAGGCATCCTATCAAAATGCAATGCCGGGGTCAAGTGCTTTATGAGCGGTCAGCTGTCAACTGACAGTATGTCGTATATAGTACATCGTAATATAGTAGCTTCCAGTTCATCATCACTTATCTCCTAACGCCTCATGGTTCTTCGGGTATTTCGATATACGATGATTAAAAAAATATTGGTACGGCAGAAATATGAATTGTTTATAATGCATTTAGTTCTTGACTAATGATAATGCATCATATATAATACATAAATGCTCTTCTCCATAGGTAAAGAGATCCGGAAATCCCGGAAAGCCCGCCGACTCTCCCAGGCAAAACTTGCTGAGACCCTTGGGATGAGCCGTACCACCATAGGACAGATCGAGAATGGCACCGTCCAGGATATTGGAACGAGGAAGCTTATCAGGATTCTTGAATTCCTGGGGCTGGAATTGCGCGTCCGGCCGTCGGGCACTTTTCCAACACTGGAAGAGCTTCGTGAAGAGGAGGGCGGCTAATGGCCGGTATCCCTTCGCTTGCCGTATGGGCCGGCGGAAAAAGGTCGGGCATTCTCGCGAAGGAATCGCGAAAAGGATACGTGTTCACCTATTCACCTGAAGCAGGCAGCACGGCCCGGGTATCCCTGACCATGCCCGTCCGTCTGGCAAGCTGGGTAAGTAGCGACCTGCACCCTGTATTCCAGATGAACCTTCCCGAAGGTGCGCTCCTCGATGCAATCCGTCGGGCCATCGCCAAGGTGGTGGGAGAGGATGACCTCTCCATACTACGGGTGACCGGGGGCAACCAGGTGGGGAGAAACCGGTTTGCGCTTCCCGATGATGCGGCGCCGGGGATTGCCGCAAAGCCGGAATCTCTGGATGAATTGCTCGCCTATCCGGACGCGAGGGGGCTTTTCCATGAACTCGTTGCGAAATACGCCCTTCAGTCGGGAATATCGGGGGTCCAGCCAAAGGTCCTCCTCGAGGCGTCGGAAAGAGGGTCGTTGTCCTCGTCAGGGTACATTGTCAAGTCCTGGGGCTCCGATTACCCATGCCTGGCTGCCAACGAGGACTTCTGTATGACGGCGGTGAAACGTGCGGGGCTAAAGACACCGGAGTATTTCCTCTCGGACAACGGAGGCCTCTTCATCATGCGGCGGTTCGACGTCACACCGGAGGGTGCTCCGATCGGTTTTGAAGACATGTGCAGCCTGCAGGCGTACGGTACGGCACAGAAGTATTCCGGGAGCTATGAAAGGGTAGCGAAGAGCATTGGCGACTACGTCTCCGGCGACCGCCTCATGGCGGCGAGAGAACAGTTTTTTGCCACGCTGGTACTGTCGGTCATGCTTCGAAACGGCGACGCCCATCTGAAGAATTTCGGCGTGCTCTATGCCGAGCCTGGAGGCGCTGTCGAACTTGCCCCCGTCTATGACGTGGTAACAACAACGGCTTACGTCAGCAAGGACGTGCCCGCCCTGACCCTGGCGGGCACGAAGAAGTGGTGGCCCCGGAAGGTGCTGGAGCGTTTCGCCGTCTCGCACCTCTTTCTGCCCGTGAAGAAGGTGTCGGGCATATTCAGCAGTGCCGCTGAAGCGGTGATGGCGACGAGAGAATCGATCCCGGCCTACATATCGGAACACCCTGATTTTCGTGAGATCGGTGAGCGAATGATGGTGCAATGGGAAGAAGGGGTTAGGGGGTTGGAATAGCTCCCAAAAAAGGTCGGGCAGGTCAACAGAAGAACAAAACCATTCAATACGAAAAAGCAATGGCGGAGAGGCAGGGATTTGAACCCTGGGTACGCGTTTTAGCACGTACACTCGCTTAGCAGGCGAGCACCTTCGGCCTACTCGGTCACCTCTCCGTGTGGGAAAGTATACTTTTTTGCGCACCAAAAAGCAATACGAGAGAACCGGCAAAAACCCGTTCAACGTTCAATGTTCTATGTTCAACGTTCAGGAAAAGCACAAGGTGCGAGAGCCTTTTACCTTTTACTTTTTACTTTTTACTTTTCACTGCCTTTTACTTTTATTTATAATAAGAGGTCTATAGCTGGAAGCTGATTGCTGATAACTGACGGCTTATTGAAGGAAAGAAGATGGCGGAAGATAGGGCGATACAGGACATTCTGAGGATAAGGCACGAGCTTTTAAAGGCCATGCGGGAATATTTTTACGGCCTCGGGTATATTGAAGTGGAGACGGCAAACCTTGTGAGGGCGGCGCCTCCTGACCCTCAGATCGACCCGCTTGCTGTATTTGTTGAGAAGAGCGGCCCCTGGCATCTCCACACATCGCCGGAGATGGGCATGAAGAAGCTCCTCGCGGCAGGCAGCGGGAAGATATTCCAGATCTGCAAGGTATACAGGGTGGAAGAGCTCGACGAGATACACAGCATAGAGTTCACCATGCTGGAATGGTATCGCAAGGGGAGCTATGGCGACATGATGCTTGAGGTGGAGGCGCTGGTATCGTTTGTTGCCGGCAGAATTTTGCGTGACCGGCAGGCACGCTTCGCAAGACCTTTTATGGCCTATGATCTCGAGGCGCTCTTCATTGAAAAGACCGGCATTGACCCTTTTGCCCTCGACAGGAATGGTTTCTTCAAGGCGCTGCAGAAGAAGGGCTTCGCGGGCGTCGATGGCCGCGATGACTGGAACAGCTTATTCTTTAAGCTCTTCATCCAGGAAGTAGAACCGGCGATTGACTGCGGCGTGCCCTATTTTATCGTCGACTGGCCCCAATCCATCTCAACAATGGCAAAAAGGAAGAAAGATGATCCCATGAAGGTAGAGCGCTTTGAGCTCTATATCAACGGCCTCGAGATCGCGAACGGGTACACAGAATTGCTTGACAGGGAGGAACAGAGGGCGAGATTTCTCGCGGACAATCAGGAAAGGGTGAGGCTCGGCAAGGACCCCTTTCCCATCGACGAGGAGTTTGTCGGTTCCCTTGACAGCCTGGATGGCATGTATACGGGCGTCTCCGTCGGCGTTGACAGGCTCCTGATGGCGCTTATCGGGAAGACAGGCATCGACGATGTTATGGTGAACAGGTTCAAGGCTTGATCCGGTAAAAGGCTATCCCCATATATTCCTTTATCGCAAGAGAAAGGTCCGCAAGGGCCGCGGCGCTCGGGAGGAAGCTCAGTGCATCATAACCGATCCTCGACGTTAGATATCCGGCAGGGTAGGGGATGATCTCGCGGAAGTGCCTGCCAAAGAGCAGGCGAGACCTCTTCATGTGGTATGCGCTTGTTACGAGGACGATCCTGCTGATGTTGCGCGCATCAGCGATCTCTTTAACAAACAGGGCATTCTCATAGGTGTCGATGCTCTTCGATTCGGTGATGATGTCCTTTTCGCTGACGCCGAGGGAGGCTAATGTCCGCTTTGCGATCTCCGCCTCGGCTGTCCTGCCGAATATCCTTCCCCCCGAGAGTATGACCGGTTTTTTAGAGATCCTGTAGAGCTTATTGGCTGCAAGGACGCGCGCGAGGGCGTCGCCGCTCAGGGTCCCTTTTCCGTCCACATCAGGCGCGTTGTCATAGATCCCTCCGCCGAGGACGACGTAGGCGTCCCCCCTCTTTATTTCTTCGATAGAAGGGACAGGAGAGCTGTCCTCGAGGGGGATAAGCAGAAGGTCTTTCGTCGGCCCTATGCTCAGCATGTAAATGAAGAGGGCAAAAACGAGGGCGAGGACCCTGAACCGCCTCTTCAGGAAAATGCATGCGAACAGAAGGAGCATGATGAATATTCCGGGAGGAAGGAGACAGTGGGTGATGACCTTCTTGAAGATGAATGCCATGTTATGTCGGGCCCTGCTGTGCGATCAGCGCTTTTATCCCGGGGATCGCCTTTCGCGCCGCCTTCATCCCCTCTTCGATCAGCATCTTTTTCTTGGTAAAGTCAAAGAGCGGGACGTCTTTTATGTCAGGCTCAATAACCACATCAGCGTACCGGAGCTTTGATTTGCTGTTCTCGTACATCATGATGTTCAGAGATTGCCCGATGATATCAAATACGCTGTCGATGTCGCTGTCCTTAATGTCTTTCTGGAGGTTGACGGCGATGACGACGTTGGCGCCTTTTTGCCGTGCGACGTCGCAGGCGATGTTGTTGGTTACCCCGCCGTCAACGAGGGTTCTGTTCCCGAAAACGACGGGCACGAATATGCCGGGAATCGCCGAGGACGCCCGTACGGCCTTCGCCAGGGAACCTTTTTCGAGCGTCACCGTCTCGCCTGTATTCAGGTCTGTTGCAATGGGATAAAAAGGTATTTTCGTGTCTTCTATCCTTTTGACCTTTGCCGTCCGTTCGACGAATGCCTCGAGCTTTGCGCCCTGGACAGGGCCGACCTTTGAATAGACGATGGAGATGTCGAGGATGTCGTTCCTGTCTATTTTGTAGGCTGACCATTCGAGCTGGAAGCTGTCGGGGTTCGAAGCGTAGATGCCCCCGATGAGGCTGCCTGCGCTGGTGCCGACGATCATGTGTATCGGTATCTTTTCCTGTTCGAGGATCCTGATGACGCCAACGTGGGCAAACCCTTTTGCGGAACCGCCGCCGAGAACAAGGGCAACCTTCGGCTCCGCCTTTTTTACAGGAGCGGCAGGCGGCGTCGTCTGGCATGCGCAAAGAAGAACAAGGCAAATGAAGATTGTGATGAAAGGTTTTTTAATAACCGCCCCGCTGTCCAACGTAGGGATTATATGCCTTTTCATGCCCGATGGTGCTGCGAGGCGCATCGCCGTAATTATGTCCGGGAGCAACGATCGTATCGTCGGGAAGGGCAAAGAGCTTGTTTCTCACGGAAGACAGAAGGACCTCCCAGGAACCGCCGTCGAGATCTGTCCTGCCCACGCCACCTACAAACAGGGTGTCGCCGGTAAATACCATGCCCTTGTGGTAGAGCGATATGCTCCCCGGCGAGTGCCCCGGCGTGTGGATCACCTGGAGGGACGTTTCCCCGATGTTGATATAGTCTCCGTCCTTTACCGTTATATCCGCCGCCGGCGACGGTTCTCCGCCGAACATGCTGACAGAATACGGCGACTGGTGGGAAAGGCTGTAGGCCTCTTTCTCGTGGATGACGATCTCCGCCCCTGTCAGGTCTTTCATTCTTTTGTTGCCCATGATATGGTCCACATGGCAATGGGTATTGACGATGTATTTGATGGTGTACCCTCTGTCCGCGGCCTCCTTGAGGATCTTTTCGCACTCAGCCGCCGGGTCGATAACGAGGGCATCCTTTGTGACCTTGCACGCCACGATATATGCGAAGACTGCAAAACTGCCAACCTGCATCTGTTTTACAAACATAGTAGCCTCCCAGCGTGATAATCATAATACTTTTTAGTGCTGTTTTTCAAATTTTTTGATAATATCTTACGCTGTGTGGAGCGAATCCTATCAGGAGGAAGAATGAAGCCCGTATACATTGAAGCGAGAGACCTTCCCGATGCATGGTTCCAGTGCATCTACCGGATCTTCGAGGAAGGCGGGGTCCATGAGTACGTCATCGACAGGGGCTCCTTCGAGGGTCAAAAGAGAAGGGAGTTCGACCTGGTCATGGTCAATATCAAGTATCCGGGTACGCAGCCGCTCATCCCGGACATACCCTCTGAGCTTGGCATCCCTGCCCCTACGTCAATGTCATATGTTGAAGAATACCTCCAGTATCTGATGACGGACAAGAAGGCCGAGAACGAGCTTTATACCTACGGAGAAAGGCTTACAAACCCCAAGGTCTGCATTGACGGAAAGGAATGCGCAATAGGGATCAACCCGGTGATGGAGGTGATCAGGATCTATAAAGAAGGCAAGTACGGGACAAACCAGGCCATTATGGAGGTGGGCATGCCGCAGGACATCGTTCTCGAGGACCCGCCGTGCCTGCGCCTTATCGATACGCGGCTTATGAACAACAGGCTGCACTTCGTGCTCTACTTCAGGAGCTGGGACCTCTGGGCCGGGTTCCCATCGAACCTCGCCGCCATACAGCTTCTCAAGGAATACATGTGCCATGAGATAGGCGTTGAGGACGGCACCATCACCGCCGTCAGCAAAGGCCTCCACCTCTACGAATACACCTTCGGGCTGGCATTGCAGAGGCTGAGGAGAACTCAGAAAGACAATAACCAATAACCAAACATCAATCACCAATTAATAACCAATAATCAATGACCAAATACCCAAACAGAAAAAACTCTGAAAAAGCTTTTGTTTGGTGATTGAATATTGGTTATTAATTGGAGCTTGGGTATTGGTGATCGGTTATTTGATCTTTACGGTTGTTTCCCGTAGAGAAGCATCTTTTCATATCTTTCCCGGATGGTCTTCTGGATCGTTGTAATATCGCCACCCTCATTGTACACACGGGTGTCATACCTGTTCGTTTCCGGATCGAGTATCGTGATGAAGAGGTTGTCTCCCCGCGAAGGTACCATCTCGATGAGGACCCTCCTCTGGTAGAGGAACGAGATGCCGTAGAATGTAGATTCTATGACCGCGTCCTTGCAGTTATATGCGGTGAAGCTCAAAAGCTCGTTTATGGCATCCCGGAAGGCCTCTGACGATATCCGTTCCAGGTGATTTTTTACATAGGGTTCTTTCAGGCACCTCTTGATATCGATCTCGACCGATGCAGGCCCTGGTTTCCCGGTAGGCCCGCTGAGATGATTGGCATAATCAACGATCTCATGGTACGTGTAGGTCTCTTTTTCCCATAACCCCTGAAAGACTTTGCCTGCTTCTTCCCATGAAAGTTCCTTCGCCGTATCTATGAACAGATTTCTCCGAAGCACGCGGTCGTAGAAGTTCTCGATGCCGAGCCGCTCCATCCTGCTATCCACATAGAGGCTCCATATCTGGTTGTAGCGCTCCCGCACGTCAGGTTCTTTTTCTTCGTCAGGGGTTATTTGTGGGTCGTATTGAAATGCCGGCTCCAGGACGTCCTGAATATAAAGGAAAAGACGGTAGACCCTTCCATATAGAAAGGCATCGTCGTCCCAGATAATGATCTTCACATCGAGATGCCCTTTTTTTCGTTTTATGAGGGCCTTTTCCTGCCAGGGAGAATCTGTTTTTTCAATAAAGAGGTTCTTTACGGAGGAATCCAGACCGAGCTGCGCAATGATGTTCTCAGCGACGGTCCTTATATCTTCCACCTTCTTAGAATTCCCCTTCCAGGCCGTAGAGCTCGAGAAGGAGGGTCTTTGCCTTCATCCATTGAGAATCTTTTTTTGCAGAAAAAGGGGCGGCCTTCATATATTCCGCCAAATATTTTCTTCCTCTTTCAGCGTCGCCTCTTTTTGCGTAGATGTAGCCGAGGTTGAAGGTGGATGCTTCATAGATGCTCTTGTATCTCTTTTCCACATCTTCGAGCCTTTGTAATTTCAACAAAATATACTCTTTCTCATTTTGCGTCGTCGCCGCGTCGTTGATCGCCTTTTCATAATAGGTACGAACAGTTTTTACAGAGGAGAGGACGTCCTTTGCAAAATCGTTTACTTTGAGCGAGGGGCCGAGGGTGCTTGTAAAGTCGTTCTTTTTGAGCTGCTCGTCAATACGTTTTAATGTGGCGCGCACGTTCGTGTCGTTGATCGAAGATTCTTTAACGGCAGCCGCAGGCCTTGGAGTTCTTTTCTCTGCGGCATAGATGCTGCCGGGGGGGAGGGCGGCCGCTATGAAGAGCAAAGATAATATCAGGACAGAGACAAGCTTCCCGCCGACAACGGCGGGTTGCACGGCAGCCTTTTGGCCGTTGCGCGTTTTCTTTGAGGCGATGCTTGTGCGTTCCAATTGTGCCATCAGATATACCTCCGGAATGGTATGTGCGTGAAGGTTATAAGTAAAATGGCGGTGCAGGGAATTGAACCCCGGACACTGCGGATATGAGCCGCATGCTCTAACCATCTGAGCTACACCGCCGCGCTGTTTTTATATGATATAATGCGGCAGTTGTCAATAGAAAATCACCAAAGATAATAGAGGGTTCTGTCATTTTTATTCTGCGGGGAGATAATTTGTGGTATAAGGATTGGACCGGCCACCGATATGAAGCTGACGATACTTGGCACAGGAACTTCGACGCCGTCTCTCAAACGTGGTTCTGCCTCCTACCTGCTGACGACAAGGAAGCAGAAGATACTGGTGGATATAGGCCCGGCTGTGGTGCGGCGGCTCCTGGAATGCGGTTATTCAGTAACGGATATCGACGTCATCGCCATTACCCATTTTCACGTGGACCACACGGCAGACCTGTCGACCTTTCTCTTCGCATGCAATTACGGCGAAGAGGCGAGGACAAAGCCGCTTAAGATAATAGGCGGGCCGGGGGTGCGCAGGTTTTACAGCGGGCTCAGGAAGATCTACCGCTGGATAGAGCCAAAATCCTACGAGCTTTCGATCATCACGATGAAAAGAGGAGCGCTGCGGCTCGACGGTATAGCGATCGAGGCGTTCCCCGTGAACCATAACAGGGAGAGTATCGGAATAAGGGTGCAGGAGAGGAAGGCCGTGGCGTTTACCGGTGATACCGCGTACTCGAAGAACCTCGTAAAGCTTGCCGCCGGGGCAGACCTCCTCGTTGCGGAATGCTCTTTCCCGTTCCGGACAATGAAGGGGCATATGAACCTCGATGCGATCGGGAAACTCACCATGGAGGCAAAACCAAAACGGGTTATCCTCACCCACCTCGACCCCGAATGGGATGATTTCAAGGGCGTCCTCCATGCGCCCTATCTGCTGGGCGAGGATGGGATGACAGTGGATCTGTAAATTAAGGCAATAGGATCAACGGCAAAGGCTTGACTCCCCGGAGAATCTCAACTTTAACTTGACAGCCAGCCGAAATAGCAAGAAAATTAACACAACAGGTGAAAGAATACCGGGATGGAGGGCATACGATGAAAAATACGCTTATAAAGAATAAAAGAGGCGGGGTTGCAATATGGATTATACTGGTGCTCGCCGTTGGCGCTTTATATGCAGGATACTACTATCTTCAAGGAACTCCGCGATTCGCGCTGATTCAGTTCAAAAGGGCCATCGTGTTCAAAGATGCGGACCTTGCGGAGAAATATTTAGATATGGACGGCTTTATAAATAAATTCCTTGGAGGGCTGTCCGACGACGCCGAGAAACAAACCGTCAAAAAACGCATCATCTATGAGATCAACTGGCCCAGTCCAAAAAGCACCTTTGCCAGCGTTAAGGACTGGAAAGTTTTTACCGTTCCGATAAACATCGACGTTGATAACGGATCTGCCACGGCAGAACCGGGCGAGGGCACGGATGTGAGATTGGAAAAACAAGGCGAGAGGGAATGGATAATAACGTCAATCAATTTTAATAAGGTTCAATAGGACCGAACAAGCACCAGGCACAGAATCACAACTGATGAAAACACTCATAATAGGAACGGGAAATATAGGCATAATGCACGGCTGGGCCTTTTCAGAGGCAGGCATCGACGTGACCCACAAGGTGCGGAGAGGAAAGAAAGACGTATATAGAGAGGGGATAACGCTGGACATCCTTGATATGCGCAAAGGTTACCCCAAAACGAGGCAGGTCCTGTATGCGCCGAAGATCACCGATGAAGTGAACCCTTCCGACGGGTACGACCTTGTCATGGTGCCGACCAAGCACTATCAGGCCGCGGAGGCCGTGAAGGAAATAGCGGGCTCTGTGCCGGAGGCGAGGTTCCTCATGTTCTGCGCGAACTGGGAGGGTCCGGGCGAGATCGATGCGCTCCTGCCCCGTTCCCGCTATGTCTGGGGATATGCGGCGGTGAACGGCGGGATTCTGGACAACGTATTGTATGCCAACGTCCGAGATGATTACCGGATCGGCGTGACGGAGGGCTGCGACCGCACTTTCCTCGATGCCGTTATGGACCTTTTCAGCAAAGCCGGGTTCAGGGCCGACTTCAAGGAGAACATGATCGAGTGGCTCTGGGTGCACCACGGGACGAACGGGGCGCTGATCGGCAGCGCCATTTACGCAGGCGGCCTGGCGGAGTTTGCGGAGAACCTGGAGAACGGCAGCATGGCCGGGCTGTTCGTAAATTCCAGCAAGGAAGCCCTGAAGATCCTCGAGGCACGGGGCGTCGATGTCCGGAGATACCCGGACACGAACATCTTCCTCAACCTGTCGCCGGATCAAGCAGCAAAGATCTACATCGATATGTTCCAATCTCCGGCAGGCCGGAGAACCATCGCGGCAGGCCATCACAGGGGGAATATCGCCGAGATGAAGAGGTACTATACCGATGTCCTGGAGAAGGGCATCGAGCTGGGCATCGAGATGCCCTATATGCTCTCCATGCGCGAAAGGATCGAGAGAATTACCTGATTGCCCCTTTTCATGATACTGGAAAAAAAGTCCCATATCGGATAGAATCAAAGAATATGACCTTCCCTGAAAGGACCAGTTACGGCAGGTTTACTATCTATTCCTACGGCCGGCCTGTAGAGCCGTCCCTGCTTCTTGGCGAGATGTTAAAAGGCAGGACAATCCCGGATAAGGGCAGGGGCGGGATAAGTGTTATTTCCCTCAACGGCATAACAATGGCGTGCAGGCAATATATCCACGGCGGGCTGTTCCGGGCGGTCACGCAGGACAGGTTCTTTTCTGAGAAGCGGGCGCTCAGCGAGGCGGATATCCTTCGTTACCTTTCAGAGAATAGCTTCCCTGTTGTCCGTCCCCGCTATGTCGTGGCAGAAAAAAGAGGCCTTACGAAGAGGCTCTTCCTTATCACCGAGTTTGTTCACGATGCATCGGACCTCCTCGATATCTGGAGAACGGCCTCAAGAATGAAAAGGTTCAGGATCATAAAGCGCCTCGCAGGCCTCGTCAGGAGGCTTGAGCTGCTGGGGGTCTTTCACCCGGACCTCCACATAAACAACATCCTCGTCACGGGCAAGGGGGAACTCGTCTTTCTCGATTTCGACAGGGCATTCAGGAAGGCGACCACCGCGGATGATATGCGGAGGATCTTCTGGAGGCTTGACCGGTACGTGGAAAAGTATGCGGGAAAAGGGATGATCGCGCCCGATATGAAGGAGAAGGTGTTTTTTCTGCGTGCTTATCAGAGGCTGGCCGGATATGATATACTTTCTTCTATGGAAGAGCAGCAAAAAACAAAAAGCGTCCGGAACAGGATAGGCTGGAGAATAGAATCATTTTTTTACGGAGGTAAACGATGAAGAAGCTGTGTGTTGTTGCTACAATTTTTATTTTCATGACCGTTGCTTCCTGCGCAACGGTGGAAGAACATAAAGGCGCAACGTCAGGCGGCGTTATAGGAGCGGGGCTTGGCGCATTGATCGGCTCTGCCGTTGCTCCGGGCGGACACGGGTTCGAAGGGGCGCTCATCGGCGGTATTGCCGGCGCTATCCTGGGCGGCGCGGCCGGGCACTATGGCTTTGATAAAAAGAAGACGCAGGTGGAGACGAACAATACCCACGCGTATAACGATGCCAATGTTACCGTGAGGATCGAGACGGTCAACGTGCACCCCAAGAAGGTCAAGGCAGGTGATAAGATCGACCTTAATATGACGTACGCTGTGCTGACCACATCAGAAGGAATAGCTCGCGTAAGGGAGATACGGGAGATCTGGATCGGCGATCACCAGCTCGGCAACCCCGAGACGACCGTCGAACACAAAGGCGGGACATACCAGTCCAACATCCCTGTATACCTGCCCAAAGATGCGAAGAAGGGCACCTACAAGGTCATCTGCAGCGTGCAGACAGCTTACTCGAAGGACACAAGGGAGGCGAGCTTTACCGTAGACTAAGAGAAGCTCATAGCTGATAGCTCATGGTAATTGAAAGGAGAATGCCCAAACACCAATAACCAAGCTCCAATTAATCACCAATACCCAATATTCAATAACCAAACAAAGACTTGCCGGTATTGTTTCCCGTTTGGGGATTCGGCCATTGATTATTGGGTATTAATTGGTGATTGATGTTTGGTTATTGGTGATTCAGATTCTGCTATGAGCTATCAGCCATGAGCTATGAGCCGCCTTTCTGCTTCCTCCCCCATCTCCTGTGGACCCAGAACCACTCATCGGGGTTTTTCAGGATGATGGATTCAAGGAAGGCGTTCATCTTGCGGGTGTTCTCATAGACAAGCTCGTTGATGTCGCCTTTTCTCTTGAAATCAAGTGGTGCCCCGCAGACGATGGTATACCTCATAAAGCCCTTTCGTTGAGTGTAGACCGGGAGGACCGGCGTGCCGGTCTTCATGCCTATGGTGGCTACCCCCCGGGTCGTCGGCACCTTTTCTCCGAAGAACTCCACAAAGACCCCGCGGGAACGCTTCTCCCGCTGGTCCCCGAGAATAGCGATGATCTTGTTCTCTTTGAGGTTTTTCATGACCTCCCGGCTGGTATTTGCATTGAGGATAATTGTGAGGCCTGTTGACTCCCTCAGGCTGTTGAGAAATTTATTCAGCATTGCGTGTTTCTTGAGGGGGCGGGCGAGCGCGACAACGTCCCGCTTCAGCGTGTGGGAAGCCACCCCCATGATCTCCCAGTTCCCGTAATGGAAGGTGAGGGCGAGAATGCCTTTGTTGACCTTCAGGGCTTCATCGAAATAATGCCTGTTTTCAATGGTAAACCGCGTGACATATTCTTCTTTGGGGAGATAGGGCATGAGTATGATCTCGACAAAGTTTGTGCCCAGCTTCTCAAAGCAGCTCTTTGCTGTGGCGGCGGCCTTTGCGTCGTCATAGCCGCGGAACGCCCTTTTGATATTGGCAATGGCGACCCTCCTCCTGCTTTTCAGGAAGAAAAACCCCAGTCTTCCAAAAAAGATGCCTGTATTCCGCTGGAGGTTTTCAGGGAGAATGCGGAGCGTCTGCTGAAGGATTTTGAGGATTGTGATGAGGATCAGGTCTATCAACACAACCGTTTACGTCGGCTTGAGCGGTATTGCTTCGTCTATGAGCATAATGGGTATGTCGTCTTTGATGGGATAGAGAAGCTTGCAGGCATTGCATATAAGCCCATCTTTTGATTCGTTCAGTTCTATGTCGCCCTTGCACTTAGGGCAGCAGAGGATTTGGAGCAGTTCCTCGCTTACGGGCATGTCCCCTCCCTGTTAAGAAATATTCTCCGGATTATTAAGTTTCATGGCCGGCTCAAGGATATCGCCAAGCGTCGAGAATGCACCTTCTCCTGAAGAAGAGGGCTCTGCGCTGTTTTTATCGTCCTGTTTTTTAAGGAGCTGCTTGGTGCTTAACCCGATCCTTTTTTCTCTTTCGTTAATATTCAGAATAACCGCTTTTATTTTATCGTCGATGGCAAAGACGTCCGTCAGCTGCTTCCCCTGTATGTCATCCATCTCGGAGAGGTGGATAAGCCCTTCGATGCCCTCTTCGATCTCGATGAAAGCGCCGAAATCGGTGATGCTTGTAACGTATCCCTCAACAATGTCCCCTACGTGGTACCTTTCCCCCAGTCCTTTCCACGGATCTTCCTTCAGCCTTTTCAAGCTGAGGGAGAACTTTTTTTGCTCCTTGTCTATGTTGAGCACGAGGGCATCTACAAACACCCCCTTTTTGAATGATTCAGGTATGGTCTTTTTACGCCGTGACCAGGAGATCTCCGAGACGTGGACGAGGCCGTCGATCCCGCTCCCGATGCCGAGGAACATGCCGAAATCGGTAAAGTTCTTTACCTTGCCTTTTACTATCGAACCGGGTACGTATTTCGCGGTAAGTTCCTCCCATGGATCGGGGGCAAGCTGTTTCATGCCGAGGGATATCCTTTTTTTCTCCGGATCAACGTGAAGGACGACGAGCTCGAGCCAGTCGCCTTTGCTCACCAGTTTGCCGGGGTTTTTTATCTTCTTGTCCCAGCTCATTTCGCTGATGTGAAGCAAGCCTTCAACGCCCTGTTCAAGCTCAACGAAGACGCCGTAATCGACAACGCCGACAACCTTTCCCTTTACCTTGTTTCCTTCCGAATACCTTTCCTCGATGTTCAACCAAGGGTCCGGCTTGAGCTGCTTCATGCCAAGGGCGATGCGCCCTTTTTCAGTGTCTATGCTCAATATCTTTACCTTTACCTCGTCGCCGATACGAAGATATTCTTTCGGGTGTGCGATCTTTCCCCAGGTAATATCGTTTACATGGAGAAAACCGTCCACCCCGCCAATATCCACGAAAGCGCCGTAGTCAGTTATGTTTCTGATGAAACCGTAAAGGACCTGGCCATCTTTTGCATTCTTCCAGAATTCCTGTCTTTTCTTGTCGCGCTCTTCTTCCAGGAGCAGCCTTCTCGAAATGATAACGTTCCCTTTTCTTTTGTTGACCTTGATTACTTTGAATTTCAGATGTCTGCCCACAAAAGAAGAGGGGTTTTTGACGGGCTTAATATCGACCTGCGATATGGGCAAAAATGCGTTTATCCCAATGTTGACAGAAAAACCGCCTTTAAGCTCAGAGGCGATGGTGCCTTCGACAGGAGTGCCTTCTTCAAGGGACTTATCGATCCTTTCCCACGTCCTGATCTCATCGACACGGTGTTTTGAGAGCTGCAGAAGGCCCAACTCCCTGTCTCTTCCTACGATCATTACCTCTACCGTATCTCCCACGTTCACGCCGGGCTCGCCAGGCTTTCCTGTAAATTCTCCCATAGGGAGTGCTCCTTCTGATTTGAGACCAACGTCGACGATCACCTTATCCCCATTTATATTGATCACCTTACCCTGTAAGATATTTCCGTCCTGCAGGCTCTTCATCGATGTTTCATAGAGCGCCCTCATCTCCTCTTGTGTTTTTTCTTTTTGAGCTGCTGTATCGCCGCTATCAACCATGCCTTCCCCCTAAAGATTTTTTACTCGCCTCTCCACTGAATCTATGATAAGGTCCGGGGTTGAAGCCCCTGCCGTTATTCCTGCCTTATGGACGCCATGGAACCATTCCGGCTTGACGTCGTCCGCGGTCTCGATCTGGTATACACGAGGCTGCACAGCCTGGACAACCTTATAGAGCTTTGACGTATTGGCGCTGTTTTTCCCCCCGACAACAAGCATCATATCGACCTTCTCTGCCAGGGCGACCGCCTCTTTCTGCCTGATCTCAGTGCTTTCGCAAATCGTGTTGTAAATGCGCAGTTCCTGTACATTTCCAGCCAGCCCCTTTACAATATTGACAAATGTACCCTTATCGAGCGTGGTCTGGCTAACCACCCCAACCTTTTTTGCTTCAATTACCGCTGGTTCCTGCAATACAATACCATCGTTGTCCAAATAACTCAAGACACTTTTCACTTCCGGATGGTTTTTATCCCCTATGATTACAACCTTATAGCCGTTTTTCTTAAGGTACAGGGCGTGTTTTCTGACCCTCTTGACAAAAGGGCACGTGGTGTCGATCGACCTGAGGCCTTTTTGTTTGATATACTCTTCCTCGTCCTTTTTGACCCCATGCGTTCTGAATACGACGACCCCGTCGTTTATCCCGAGAACATCTTCAACGGGCGTGACCCCTTTTTCCTTCAGGATATTGACCATTTGAGGATTGTGGATGATGGGCCCTAAGGTGTACACCTTTTGCCGGCTTCCTTCGGCCTCTTTCAGGACCATATTGATAGCCCTTTTTACGCCAAAGCAGAACCCGATATTTTTTGCCTTCAGGACTTCCATTGCCCCTCCTTTTCCCTTACATGTTTTAAAAGGATCGTAAGGACCCCCTGGATGTCAACTCCGGTCGTATCTACGAACGCCGCGCCTTCCGGTACGATGAGGGGCGCAATGTTCCTCTCGGTATCGTTCTTGTCCCTTTGCAGCATGTCATTTTTTACCTCTGTCAACCCCGTTTCCACGCCCTTGGACTTGAACTCGAGGTGCCTTCTTTGCGCACGCTCCCAGGGGTCGGCATCGAGATAGAATTTTATATCTGCGTCGGGGAAGACGACGCTTCCCGTGTCCCTCCCTTCGAGCACGACGCCTCCGTCCTTCCCTATCTCCCGCTGTATCTTCGTAAGGTACTGCCTCACAGGGCTTAGCTGGGAAAGGCGCGAGGCCTGCGACGAGATGTCCGGCGTCCTGATCTTGCCGGAGATATCGGTGCCAGCAAGGAAGACCTTCGTGTCCCCGGCAAAATCAAACCGGATGTCGAGATGCTCCAGGAACTCCTCTATCCCCGCCCCCGCGCCCCTGTTCCCGAAGGCGTAGGCGATCCCCCTGTACATTGCGCCGGTATCGATGTACGCATAGCCAAGGGCTTTTGACAGCATCCGGGCTAACGTGCTTTTGCCCGCGCCGCTCGGGCCGTCGATGGTAATGATAAGTCTTTTGCTTGGGTTTTTTTCCATATTATCAGCTATCAGCGATCAGCTATCAGCGATCAGCTTAGAACAAGACAACAGAAGAAAAAAGCAGGCAGTAAGCTGTAGGCAGTGAAAGATTTTCGTGCATACTGCATACTTTCCGTTGCTCCTGCTGATAGCTGACCGCTGATAGCTGAAAGCTGAAGTTATATGACCCTCCGCAGGGCCTCGACGAAACGCTTGTTCTCGTTCATTCTTCCGACAGAAACCCTGATAAAATCCGGCAGCCCGTAAGCGCCCATCCATCGGACGATAACCTTTTCGTCAAAAAGCCTTTTTGTTATTCCTTCAGCTTCTTTGCCAAGCTTGACGAGAAGGAAATTTGCTTCCGATGGAATGAATTCGACAGGCAGCTCTTTGAGCGCCTTGCTGAAAAAGAGCATGCCGTTTCTATTGTTCCTGAGGACCTTTTTGAGGTGTGCGCTGTCGGAGAGGGCCGCCTGCGCTGCAATGAGGGCCATCATATTGACGCTGAAAGGTTGTTTGGTCCTCTCCAGAAAGGCGACCAGGGATTCTTCGCCGATGCCGTATCCTACCCGCAGCCCTGCAAGGCCGTAAGCCTTGGAAAAGGTTCGCAGCACGAGGAGAGGCCTTTCGGCGATGCCCTTGATGGTATGAGGAAATTGCGCGCTTTCAACGAACTCGGCGTATGCTTCGTCGACGACTATGAGCACTTCAGGGGGCACTGCCTTCAGGAAATTTTCAAAGTCTTCCTGCACGAAGATCGTCCCCGTCGGGTTGAGGGGGTTGTTAAGAAAAACAACACGCGTGGCCTCATCGATCTGCCTGCTGATGAGGCCAAGGTCTACGCGCATATCGACGAGGGGGACCTTGCGGACCTCGTAGCCGTATATCTGTGCAGCAATGGCGTAGAATGCAAATGACGGGTCGGATATGATGATCCTGTTTCTTTTCTCATGCTTCATGGCCCTGAGGGCCATCTCGATGAGCTCGTTGGAGCCGTTCCCGATAAGGACCTGCTCCGGCGCCGTGCCGAACTTTTTTGCGATGGCGGCCTTCAGTTCGGCCTCGCCGCCGGGATATCTGTTGGTGTAAAAGAGGGCATCGAGGATCCGGGAGAATACTTTCGGCGAAGGCGGGAAGGGGTTTTCGTTGGAAGAGAGCCTTACCCAACCCTCGTCAAAGCCGTACATCATCGCTTTTGGATAATAGGGTATCTTTTTGACGTCATCGTGTATCGTTAATTTCATGATTTCCTTTTTGTGATCCTTTTTACGAATTCCATGGCGTCCTTCTGCATCGTATCGAAGTCCCGGAGCGAAAGGCCTGCCCCGAGCACAACCTTTTTCGCATCCTCCCCGGAGATAAGGTCCGATGGGCTGTGAGAATCTGTGTTCAGCAGCAGCCTTGCGCCGATCTTTTTCGCCAGGCGCGCCACGTGGCCATTCGTCAGCGAGTGCCCCTTCCTTGATGTTATCTCCAAAAACGTGCCGCCCTTTTTTGCCATTGCAACATCTTCCTCAGTGATGAGGCCGGGATGCGCGAGGATGTCCGCCCCGGCTTCGATGGCCGCCCTGTTCGTCCCTTGCTCTACGGGCTCGACGATCGTTTCCCCATGGACGACAACGTAGGAGGCGCCGAGGCTCCGCGCAAAGGCTGTCAATTCCCCGATGAGGCCCCTGGGGCAGTGGGTTATCTCAACGCCGGGGACAACGGTGATGCCCTTGTAATGTTTCAGCTCTTTCTTTAATCTCACGATGCCGGCAACGACCATCTCGATATTTGTGGAATCTGCGTGGTCGGAGATGCCGATCGCCTTGTACCCCTTTGTCTTTGCCCTCCTTACCAGCTCTGACGGCAGGAGCTCGCCGTCGCTGAAGAGGGTATGCGTGTGCAGGTCTATCATGGCTACATCTTGTATTTGCCGAAGTCGTCCTGGGAGAGGTTTTCCAGGATATCTTCCCATTCAGTCGTATCCGTAACGACCTTGTCGCCCTTTTGCGAAAGGTCTACCTTTGCCGATCTCTGTATAACGCTCTCTTCAACAAAGATGGATGCGCCTGTCCTGAGCGCAATTGCAAGGGCGTCGCTCGGCCGTGCATCAATGGTAAGCCTCTTGTCGTTCACATCCATGTGTATCAGGGCATAGTAGGTATTGTCCTTGAGGTCGTTCACCTCTATCTTGATCACCTTGATGCCGAGCTGGTCAAGGATATTTTTAAGGAGGTCGTGCGTCATAGGCCTTGGGGTCTGAATATTCTCCAGGGCTGTCGCGATGCTCGAGGCCTCGAGAAGGCCGATCCAGATAGGAAGGACATCCTTTTCCTCCAGGTCTTTCAAAAGTACGATCGGGGTATTGGTAAAAGGGTCAACGGTAATGCCCGCAATCTTCATCTCCTTCAACATGCCTGTACCTCCTTTAATTTTGCTCCTTCACCTTTCAGAGAATTGGCATAACCCTTTACTATTGCAACCTCGACGAGCCTGTTCATCATGGCAAGGGGGCCTCGAAAGTTGACGATCTTATTTGTCCTCGTTCTCCCTGTCAGTTCTTCATTTGAGTTTTTGCTTACGCCTTCCGCCAGCACCTCGGCGGTTCGGCCCTCCATTGCCTTGTTCCTGGAGAGCGTGATCTCCCTCTGGAGCTTTTGGAGGCGGTGGAGCCTCTCAAAGGCTTTTGCCGGCGGCACTTTGCCCGGCATGGTTGAGGCAGCGGTAAGCTTTCTCGGGGAAAAGGCAAAGGAGAATATGCCGTCGAATTGAATGCGCTCTATGAGGTCCATGGTTTTTCCGAAGTCTTCCTCGTCTTCGCCGGGAAAGCCGACGATGCAGTCCGCCGTGACGGCAATACCGCTGCGCCTGTCCCTCAGCGCCTCCACTTTTGCAATGTATTCGGCCGCGCTGTAGCCCCGGTTCATGAGCTTGAGGATCCTGTCAGAGCCGGACTGGAAGGGGAGGTGGATATGCTCGCAGAGCTTCTCCAATCTTCCGAAGCAGCCGATCAGCTCCGGCGAGAGGTCCCGCGGGTGCGACGTGACGAACCGGATCCTTTCTATGCCGTCGATAGCGTTGATCTTCTCCAGCAGTTCCGGAAAGGAGATGTCATCCCTTGCATTGTTGTAGGAATTGACGTTCTGTCCGAGCAGCGTAACCTCTTTTATCCCCCTGCCGCCGAGGGCGGCAACCTCCTGGAGAATATCGCGGCTGTCCCTGCTCGACTCTCTCCCCCTCACATAGGGGACGACGCAGTAAGTGCAGAAGTTGTTGCACCCTTTCATGATCGTCACGTAGGCTTTGACGCTGTCCTGGCCGTATCCAGGCCTTATGAGCAGGGATTCGTTGCACCCGTTCTCGGAGAAATCAAGGAGGGGCTCATCGCGCATCGCCTGATCGATGGCCTTTTTTATCTTATGGATGTTCGAAGGGCCGAGAGAGAAATCGATAAAGGGCAACCGCTGCAGTATGTCCTCTTTCTCCATCTGGGCTATACAGCCGGTGACCCCGATGATCGTGCCTTTTTTCTCTTTAGCGTCTCTCAGCCTTCCCATGAGGCTGTAAAACTTTTGTTCAGCCTTTTCCCGTATGCAGCAGGTGTTGACAATGACGATGTCGGCCTTCTTTGCATCCTCAACGCGCTGCATGCCCTCGCCGGCAAGGAGCGATGCCATCTTGTCCATGTCGTGCTCGTTCATCTGGCATCCGAAATTTTCAATACAGAATTTCATATCATCCATAAAGCAATCGGCTATCAGCACAACGATAACCATAAAAAAGCTGAAGGCTGTCTGCTGAAAGCTGAATGCTGTTTTTCATACGCTGTTCCCGAAATGCCCTTTATATTTTTTCATTGACCGCATACCGGTCATGTCCAGGTCCAGGGGGGTTATGGAGACGTAGCCTTTCTCGACGGCGTAAAAATCGGTTCCCCTGATGTGTTCGTAATTTTCACCGTTGCCGCCGATCCAGTAATATTTTCTTCCTCTCGGATCAAGCCTCTCAACAACTGCATCATTATATATCCTTTTGCCGAGCCTTGTCACCATAAAACCTTTTACCTGCCTTGTCGGCAGGTTGGGAATGTTGATATTAAGGAAGGTGTTGTCCGGCGTCCCGACGCCGCAGATGTTCTTAATTATTTTATCAACGATCTTTGCCGCATCGTTGAAACGGAAATCATCTCTTGCACAGAGGGATACCGCCAGAGAGGGTATCCGCATAAAGGCGCCTTCCTTTGCCGCCGCTACGGTCCCGGAGTAGTTTACGTCCTGGCCCATATTGGGGCCCTTGTTGATCCCGGATATGATGAGGTGCGGAGGTTGCTTCAGGATCACCTTGACCCCGAGGTATACGCAATCGGCAGGGGTGCCGTTCGTTGAATAGATCCCGCCCGCGACCTCTTTTATCCTCAGCGGCTTGTGGAGGGTTATCGCATGGGCGACGCAGGTCCTTTCCCTCTCGGGAGATATGATGCATATGTCGTGTTTTTTGAGGAGATGATCCCTGAGGGTCAGGATACCCTCTGAATTCACGCCGTCATCATTTGTGAGGAGGATTAGCAAACGGACACCAGCCAAAATAAGAATCGGGGCGACGGGATTTGAACCTGCGGCCTCTTGCACCCCAAGCAAGTGCGCTAAACCATGCTGCGCTACGCCCCGATAGTATAAAACTATATAAGATTGCAGGGCAAAAGTCCACCATTATCTCAACAGGGGCCAAGGGGCAACCTATGGTTAGGGCGAGCATAGATATCGGATTTTCCCCGCAAACGCGCATATGACATCAATAACCAATCACCAATAACCAAGCTCCAATTAATCACCAATGCCCAATATTCAATAACCAAACAAAGACTTGCCCTTTTCTCGTTTGGGTATTCGGTCATTGGTGATCCAGCTTCTGTCATAAACTATGTGCGGCATTTCTCGCCGAACGCCGAACGATAGACGCCGAACGGTTTATCCCCGGTGAAGGAGCTTTTTGACGATGTCTTCGATCTCCGCCGCAAATCTTCCGTGGGGATGTTTCGCGACGACGGGCACCAGGTCGATAACGCTCTCCTCTATCTCTTTGTGGACTGCAATGTTTCCTAAAAATGCCACCTCTTTTGAGAGCCATTTTTTCGTAACATCCTGAACCTTCATTACAACGCGATGGGCGTCGGCATCTTTCGGGACCTTGTTCACGATAAGGTAGGGGCGAAAATCAGCAATGGCCTTTGTGACCACAGAGAGGTCAAGCGGCCGGTGCTGCCTGATATTTTCTATGAGGTCCCCGACCGTTCTTGCCTTAGCGCCCTCGGGAGACGTTGTCGCCTCGCGGATAAACCTCTCGAGATCAGCATCCTTTTGGTCCCTGAAATTTGACTCAGGGCCGAAGAGCCTGTTCAATTTTCTGTAGAGGGCTGCCTTGATGAAATGGTAGGCGCTTATATATGACGCGGAATCGCGGGTCGTTACCACGATACCGTGATCGGCCTGAAGAAAAAAGTCTATGATGTTGTAAGATGTATCCCCGCCGAGATCGAGCACGACATAATCAGCGTCAATATTCCCTATGCTCTTTATCAAGCGCAGTTTTTTTGCAAATTCAATATTTGCGGCTCCCAGTTCAGAGCTGTTGCCGCCGATGAGCAGGGGGCCGTAATCGCTTTCAACCATGATCTCTTCCAGGGTATTCACGCGCTTCCCGAGGAAGTCATTTATTGTGCGTTTTAAAAGCTTTCTCTTTCCGAGATAGAGGTGGATATTCGCCCCGCCGAGATCGAGGTCAACGACAACCGTTTTAAATCCTCTCGATGCAAGAAACACCCCGAGGTTGGCTGCAAAGACGCTCTTCCCCACCCCGCCTTTCGCGCCGCCTACGGCGATGATCGCCCTCTTCCTGGCGATCCTTTCCGCCGCGGGCTCCATCTTTTCAAGCAGAAAGGAGGTGATAAGCTCATAGGCGCTCTGTATTTTCATAAAATGGTCCGATGCTGCCCCTTTTGACGCCTGGGGATGCATGTCGGGATGGTATGCCTTCGCCTTTTTCCTGTATGCCTTCTTTACCGTCTCGATATCTATATTCCTGAAGAAATCCTTATCCTTCAGCAGTTCGGCAGGGAACAGGTATGAACAGGCGGTTCTCATTTCCCTTGATCGTTCGTCCTCCCGTCCGGCTGCGGCCGCCTGTTTAGCCATCTAAATTTAAATGCAATAAATATACCAATTTATTATGATTGAAGAATGACTGTAAAATGATGTTAAATACATAGAGACAGATGAAGTACAATAATACCTGGGGGAATACGAATTCAGCGATGTGACCCATAACAAATAAGACTTCATAAAAAAGGAGGTTTATATGGCAGGCGTAAAGATCAAAGATATTCTGGAGATGGTTGATAACAGCCTGGAGGTTAAAGAGGGGGCGGTCCGGGTAAGCAACCCAACAAAATTTCGCGAAAAGGTGCAAAAGCTCGCCGAGGTGTCGGCGCTTGAGTCAGGGGAACGGCAGAAGCTTGCACGATATCTCACGCGCGCGGCGGCCCTGGACCTGGGGATTATTCCCGCATCGATCCACGACCTGTACATGGCCCGCGGCCGGGGCGAGGTGCCGCCGGTCTTCACGGTTCCGGCGATAAACCTGCGGGCCCTTTCTTTTGACGCTGCCCGCGTGATCTTCCGCTTGGCAAAAGACATTGATGCATCGGCATTCATCTTTGAGATTGCCCGCTCCGAGATCGGATACACGAACCAGCACCCCACGGAATACACCACGTCTATCCTCGCCGCCGCTATAGCAGAGGATTACAAGGGGCCGGTATTCATCCAGGGGGACCATTTTCAGATCTCTGCAAAGCGGTACGGGGCCAACCCCGACGCCGAGGTGCAGGCGGTGAAAGACCTGATAAAAGAATCGATCGCCGCAGGTTTTTTTAACATCGATGTAGATACCTCGACGATGGTAGACCTGAGCAAATCCACGGTGCCGGAGCAGCAGGAGCTCAATACCGGGCTTTCCGCTGAATTGACCGCCTATATCCGCAATGCAGAGCCTAAAGGGATCACGGTCTCGGTAGGCGGCGAGATCGGCGAGGTCGGCGGCAGAAATTCGACGGAGGAAGAGCTGCGCGCCTATATCGAAGGGTTCAGGAAGGCGCTGGACAAACGGGGCGCCGGAATGACGGGCCTAAGCAAGATCAGCATCCAGACGGGAACGTCGCACGGCGGCGTTGTGCTTCCGGACGGGTCTATTGCGAAGGTCAAGGTCGATTTTGACACATTGCATCGCTTAAGCCAGGTTGCCCGAAAGGATTATGGCATGGGAGGAGCTGTGCAGCACGGCGCTTCCACCTTGCCCGAAGACGCCTTCGGCAAGTTTGTGGAGATTGAGACGTGCGAGATCCACCTGGCAACGAATTTTATGAATATGTTCTTCGACCGCATCCCCGGTAGCCTGCGTGAGGAAATGTATTCCTACCTGAGAGAAAAACATTCCGCGGAGAAGAAAAGCGACATGACCGATGAGCAGTTCTACTACAAAGTGCGTAAAAATGCGGTGGGTCCTTTCAAAATGCAGTCATGGAACGCGCCGCCCTCCGTCAAGGAACAGATCAAGAAGGACTGGGAGTCCCAGTTCAGGAAGCTCTTCGACCTTTTGGGAATGAAGGGCACCCGACAGTACGTTGAGAAATTTATAAAGCCCGTTGTTATCCAGCCGAACCTTAAGGATTACCTCGGCGAGGCGGCCGGGGTCGAGAATGTGAGCGATCTCGCGGACTAACTAAATAAAGAAAAGGGGGCGAATCCGCCCCCTTTTCTTTCATAAACACGAAATTCTAATCTCTAAACCCGAAACAATTACCCATGCCGCGCATTAAGCGGCACCATCGAAGGATGAAAATGTTGCATCCTGGCCCTTCCTCTATCAAGGATGAGCATGGCGTCGGAACATCCCCCGCAAACACGCTCATTCCGCTCCTGCGGCTACATTCGCTCGCGTTCGGCTTCGGAACTTTTGCTTCGCAAAAGACCGAGCTTCCTCGCCTCACGACGGTTTGCTCCGGGATATCCCGACGCCATGCTCTCAATTAATAATAAGGGGGAGACTATTTTCTACGTAATATCAAAATTCAAATATCAAATGCTTGAAGCGGAGATCTTTCAACACATTTTGAATTTTGAACATTCAAATTTGTTTAGTGCTTCGATATTCGTCCTTAGGATTTGCCATGAGCCATCGGCCATGAAAGACCTTTCCTGACCGGTATCAAGTATCCAGCATCCAGTATCGAGTATCGGTTATGCGCTCCGCAGCACTGCTGCTATCTCATCTACCAACGGTTTGGACCCCACGTATAGGGCCGTCCTCTGGTGATGTTTTTCGGGCTCGATATCGAGTATGGGGACCCCTTTTTCGTTCACGGCATCCCCGCCGGCCTCTTTGCACATGAATGCCACGACCGCTGCTTCATACATGAGCCGGAGCTTTCCGTCCGGGCGGTTCTTTTTAGGGTTCGGATGGTTGACGATCGCGGGATACATGAACATGCCGCCGTTGGAGAGTATCCGATGGAAGTCACCCGCCAGCGCGCCGAGATACCTGAAGGCGTATTTTTGCTCGTTTGCCACTATCCATTTCTGGACCTTTTCGGAGTACGTGTTCCGGTTCGCTGAGTTGAATGACAGTTCCCAGCTTTTTTTATCCTCCGGAAGGGCCATCTGTATCGGCTTGACGTAGTTCATGGTTTCGTCGATGTGGAATCTCCATGTCCCGGCATCTTTCAGGGCAATGGTAAAGGTGCCGGTAGGGATTACGAACATGCCTGCGGCGATATAGTCCCTGCCTGCCCTCAAATGGTAGTCCTCGGGGCCTTCGAGGTTGCGCTTTGCGATGCCGAAGAGAAAGCCGACGGGCAGGCCGTGAGAGACGTTTGACGAGCCGTCGAGGGGATCAAAATATATAAAATACCTGCCGGTGTCCTCGTTGAGGCTTATTATTTCGTCCGCTTCTTCGCTGACCGCCCTTATCACCCTCTCCGTTGTCTTGAGGTAATGTATTGCGATCTCGTGGGCTATCTGGTCCATTTGCATAACATCCTCGCCCTGCACATTGATCAGGTTGGCATAACCGAGGTTTCCCTTCAGGGCGCCTGTCAGGTAATAGTGCTGGATGTGTTTTGCCGCGCTTATCAGCGCGTCCATAAGGATCAGGAAGTTGTAGGTCCTGTTGTATTTCTCCTGGTGGCGAAGAAGAAAATTAATAAAGGTCTGTTCAAATTCCATCATGCCCTCCATGTATTTATTGAGTTGTATGTATACCTTTTACTATAAAAAATCATCCCGTTGAAGTCAACTGGAATAATCCACCGGCATCATCCATGAAAACAGCGAACGCGGAAGGTGCTGGAACGCTTAATGCGGCTTATGTCCGGAGTGATCTGCGGTGTAGCGGCGGATTATTGATTCTGGGCGTCGAGGATATATTTCAGGCGGTTATTGGTCAGGGTGAGGAGCCCTTTTATGAACATCTCCTCGATGATCGCATCGATCTCGCCGGTGCTTGCCTTATCCCGCAATAACGATTCAACGTGTTTCTTGAGGGTCCCCCTCGTCCGGGGGCGCTTCTGGTTGTCTATCTTGTTCAGGTTGGCGACGATGTAGTCGGTGAACTTTGATGAAGGAGGCAGCTTTTTGCTGTCGGACAGCTCGGCAAGGTTGGCGATCCTTTTTGTTTGTACGCCGGCATCGTTGATGTACTTTATCAGAGAATCATAGCCGCTGTCCTTGGAAAGCACTATCAACGCAATATCCTTTTGCGACCTTTCGCTTAAGCGCCCCAGCTCAAAGGCAATGTGGAAATCGAGGTTGTTCTTGCCGTCGCCGGCTATCTTGAGCCACTTGATCCGGTTGCCCATGGTCTGGGCCTTCTCGACAAGGTGGAAGGGTATCTTGTTCTGGGATTTGCCGACAAAGACCACAATATCCGTATCCGGTGTATCGATAGGCTCAAGGTCCAGTTTTTGTATGTTCTCAAAGTCGATGAGTATTACCCGTTTCATTAAACACCCCTTATACGCTTTATGATAACTGTTTTGTAAAATTTACACAAGGAAAAGTGTTGACTGATGGCCTCAGTTCCCTGCCCTGATGGTAAGGATGTCGCCGTCCCGTACGATGTAAGTCTTCCCTTCAAGGCGCCATAGGCCGGCCTTTTTGCAGCCTGCAAAGCCGTTGTGTTCTATAAATGCATCGTAGGCAACGGTCTCTGCGCGGATGAACTTGTCATAGAAATTGGTATGGATCGTGCCGGCGGCGTCCTGGGCGCTCATCCCTTCCCGTATCGGCCATGCGCGGCACTCATCTTCTCCGACGGTAAGAAAGGAGATGAGCCCGAGGGTCCTGGAGGAAAGTTGAATGATCTTGTTGCGGATCGTCTCGGTAATGGCGTATTCCGCCATGAGGCCGGAACGTTCGTCCGGTGTGACCAGGGCGAGTTCAGCCTCAAGCTTTGCGCACGCAGCCACGGCAGGGACGTTGTCGGGCAGCGCCATCTTTATCGCTTCCATGACGCCCTCCATCTCACGGCCCCCTTCTTCTGCATAGTTTATCACAACCATCATCGGCTTCTCCGACAAAAACTGGAAGCTGCGGAGCATTTTGCCGGTTTCTCTGATCGTGGGGATGGTGCTGAGGGGTTTTCCTGTGTTGAGATGGGAAAGGCACTCCTCAAGAAGGGCCTTTTCCTGCTGTAAAAGGGGGCTGTCCTTTTTCCCGTTCTGATTGTTGATCCGCTCAAGGCGTTTTTCTATCTGCGCCATATCGGCCAGGATGAATTCCGTGTTGAGGGCGTGGTAATCCCCAACAGGGTCAACAGGATAGCCGTTGTCAAAGCAGCGCAGAACAAGGAGGAAGGCATCGCTGAATCGCAGCTGGTGGAGCATTTTGGGGTTCATCGTTTCGTTTTTGGCATCGCCCTCCCGTATGGCGGCGGTGTCGGCTGCCTCTATCCGTGCATATACGGTCTTTCTTGGCCTGAATATCTTTGTAAGGGCGTCGAGCCGTTCGTCAGGGACGTCGATCGTTGTGATTGAGCCCGGGTTGGCAGTTCTCTGGCTGCTTATGTCTAAACCGCTGAGCGCCTGGAAGAGCGTTGTCTTCCCGCAGCCGGCATTGCCAATTATTGATATCAACATAACAGCTCCTTCTGGTAAAGGGAATGAAACGATTTGATATAATACAACTTTTTCCTGAAGATATCAAGCGATGGCCAGAAAATCATTGCAAAGCCTTTGAGATTGCGGGACAATAGAAAAACACGCAAGATAGAGAAAACGAAAGACAGAGAAACGCGAAAGAGGGTGGACGAATGAAGCATGCCGATCCGAAAAGGCTGGCCCTGAAGGCAGCGTATATATTACTTTTTCTTGTCTGCGCCATATTGCCGTTGTCTGCTGTATGTGCCGAACCTGTGACAACCGGCGCGCGGGAAAAGATCGAGTTTGAATCAGATAACTACACGAACTTGCCGGACATGCTGAAAGGCAGGCCAACGTCTACGGTGACGATCACCGCGGCGCTTTCTTTTCCCAATGAGCAGAAGGAAAAATACCCGGCTATCGTCCTGATCCACGGCATTGCCGGCTCTTCAGAGGCCTGCGAGGGGTGGTATGCGGAAGCCTTCTCCAGAGAAGGCTTCGCAGTGCTGACGATGGAGAGCGCACGGTTGCGCGGGGTCCGCGATGCAGCCATGGCAGGCGGCTGGAAGCTTTTCGGTCCTATGGTGGCGGATGCGTACCATGCGTTGGCCCTCCTGGCGCAGCATCCCAGGATAGATGCACAGCGCATCGCTATCGCAGGGGTTTCCATGGGCGGCGACATCGCTCATATTACCGCATTTGAACCGCTGCGTGCTTCATATATGCGAGGCAGCCTTCGCTTCGCTGCACACATAGCTCTTTATCCGACCCTGACATGGGGCATTGAGGCAGGCAGAGATTCTTACACCGGATCGCCAATATTGATCATGGTGGGTGAAAAGGATGATTGCGGCCCCCCTTCGAAGCTCCAGTCCTATCTGGACTATGCAAAAAAGGCAGGATCTCCGGCGCCTGTTGAGACCATCATATACCCGGAAGCGTACCAGGGATGGGGAAATTCATGGTACGCGCCGGCATCATACAAGGCAAACCTTTCAAGCACGGCAAAATGCCCCTTTGCGTTGCTGGCGCCCAAATCGCCCAACGGGCTGACGCTGCTTGGGCCCAGGGGCATAATACCGTTCAATCTGGACAGGTGGAATGCCTGCATGGCGGCGGCAAAAGGCTACCATATAGGCTTTGATGAAAATACGCGCAGCCGGTCTTTAACGGACGCCGTCTCTTTTCTTCAGAAAGCGATGAAGTAAATTCAGTAAAAGGCAGGTTGAGGTTAAGGCTAAGGTTAAGCAAACTCCGGTTTTTCTCAACCTCAACCTTAGCCTTAACCTGATTCTTCTCGCTGACTGCTATTTAAAACTTACCGTTACCTCCACAGGTCCCTTCGGATCCAGGCCGGTATACTTGGCCTTGAGGGTCATGCCCGGCTTTGCAGGTATCATCTTTGTGATCGAACCGAGGGAGAGGATGTCGCCTTTCTTTAATTTTTTTCCTTCGGCAGCCACCGAATCCTTGATCCAGAGGACCACGGCCAGCGGGTCGCCGAGGAGGGCGGTCCCTTTCCCTTCGCTCACTACCGCGCCTTTTTCATCGACGACCTGAAGGGTAAAATTCTTCAGCCGCTCCGCCCATTCCGGCGTCGCCTCCAGCGGGATGGGGTCGCCGAGAACCCCATAGCGTGAGCCGACGTTGATGGCAACGAGGACCGGGCCGTTAAATTTGACACCCTTGCCGCAGACCATGTCAGGCAGCTCTATGAAAGGGATCACTGCATCGAGGTGCTTCAGGGCTTCCGCGCCGGTCTTCGCCTGGTTTATCCCCTCGTCCTTGACCCTCACAACGAGGTCGCCTTCAGTCATCGGGACGGTACCGAAATTTGCGGGAACAACGGCCCCGTTCTTGAGTATCATCTTCGCAAGCAGCGTGCCCCGCACAGGCTGGTTGACGCCGAAGACCTTTTGCACCTGGGGATTGGTAAGACCTGCCTTGTAGCCGGCCAGTTCCCCGAATTCCTTGCCGATAAGCGCAACAAACCGTTCCTGTATCTTTGCCGCCTGCTCCATCGTCATGCTCGTGTCGATCTCGGTGACGGGCGTCTTTTTGAGATATTGTTCTGCAAGCTGTGAGGCAAAGTCAGCGGCCTGGACATGCGAGAACCCCGTAAGAAGGGCCATTGCAAGTATTGCGGTGGCCAATACTACAGACCTCATTGCCGTAAGATGTTTCATTGTTTCCCCCTTGTTTTTTTAATTTTTTATTATAGTTTCAGACCATTTTTACATAGCACCGCCCAATTTGTCAACGCGGGTTTCTATAAAAGGTGAAGATCTCCCTCGCGCCTCTTTTCTCTTCGCTCTCTGCTGCTTTTAGGACATGTTGACAATGAATCTTTTTGCTATATACTTTACAGTAAAGAACAGAGAAGGGGGAATCAATGCAAATTTACATTATGTTGAGCAGGCTCACCGATGAAGGAAGAGAAACGGTCAAAAACAATTCTGCACGCATCAAGGAAGTGGACCAGGAGATCGAACGAATGGGAGCAAGGGTCCTCGCCCAGTACGCGCTGTTAGGGCCATATGATTTTCTTACTGTGCTGGAGGCGCCGGACAATGAAACAATTGCGAAAGTATCCATTGAACTCGGCTCAAGAGGAACAGTGCAGATTCAGACCTTGGCTGCTACACCTATCTTTGAATATATTGAGAAAATGGAAGGAGGTATTTCGGAAAAACATTCCGGAGAAGAAAGCCTTCCTGAAGAGTACGAAGAGAAGATGTATTAAAGAGAGGATGCAGCTAACAGCTAACGGTATGTCGTATATAGTATATTGAATATAGTGGCTTCCAGTTCATCCTCTAAGGCCTTACAGTTCTCTGAGCGCCTCGATATGGGAATGTCGATATACGATTTGCTGTGAGCCGTGCAATATGAGCCGTCCCGCCCCCTAACACCATATGTTCCGCTCTGCGCGCTATTCCTGGGAGAGGTCGTTCTTGCTTTCATCGATGCCTTCAGGGGCTTCAGCAATTTCCTGCCCTGCCTGATCAGCGTCATCTTCCTTGACCTTTGGCCTTAAACGGCGCTCCCGTTTCTCTTTCTGTTTTTCGAGGCGGGCTATCTCCTTTTGCCTCTTTTTATGTCCAAAAAATCCGCTATGTTTTGCCAAGCTTACCTCCTCGCAGTTTTTTGGGGCTCACGTCGCCCCCTCCAGCAGCAAAGCTGCCGGAGCCTCCCCCTCTCGCTCGTGAACTCGCTACAAAATATTATCAGGGCTCACGTCGCCCCCTCTGTAAACCAGCGGTCAGCTAAAACAAAAAGGCTTTAAGCTGATGGCTGAAAGCTGATAGCTGATAGCTAAAGAAGTCGTCAGCGGCATTGTGCTCCCAGCTCTTCGCTGGCTTCATGCCGGGGCTTGCGTCGCCAGCAGTCTTTTTTGTGCTTCCCGCAAAAGTCCTATAAGGGCTTCTATTGTATCCGGCGGCAGAAAAATACCCTCCTGGGTGGGTATTAACTCTCCATCGTTAATGATATTATATGCTCGCACATCAATGACCTTGGTCCCTTTATTGTCCTCTATCGTTACCAGCAGCCTTTGTTTCTTCCCGTTTCTTGTGATCTTTCCTATTAGCACTGTTCCTCCCTATTTTAGCTGTTGCATATTTTTTTCGATATTTATCCTCCTCCGTTGCTGCTGTTCCGGAGTGTCTTTCTGATACTTGGGCAGGTAAAATTATCTCAGCAGTGCAGGTGAAACCGCAAGCGTATGCCCTTTACCCCCTCTATTGCCCGCGGCGTTCGCTAAGGACTGTTCGCAATGAACTTGTTTGTTTATACCATATAACGCTCCTTAATACTACAGATAAAACAAGAATGCTCCAGTTCGTGATACGGTTTTTTCCGGTCTCCCCATGTTTAGGTTGACAATAAAATATATTATGGGTTGACAATATGGTTGACAATAGTTGTATAATGGTCAGATGGTCACGAAAAAAAGCCTGCTGAAATATCTCAAAGCAAGACAGCTTGCATCAGGGCGGGAGCTTACCGAGGCTTTCGGGGTATCAAGGCAGGCCATCAATAAGCATCTGAAAGGACTTATCGAAAACGGGAAGGTGCGCAAAGAAGGCACCACGAAGGGAACGATCTACTCGGTATACGGCTCAAAAGACAAGAAAGATACATCACAGAGATTCAAGAGGCGGTATGCGCTTGAAGGGCTCGAGGAATACGTCGTATTTAATGAGTGCGATTCGAACTTGCAATTGAAGAAAAGCCTTTCCCAGAACGTCTTCAACGTCGTACGGTATGCCTTTACCGAGATGATGAACAACGCTATCGAACACTCCGAGTCAAAGATCGGCGATATTGAATTTTTTGTGAATGCCTATAACTGCGGATTCAAGATCAAGGATTACGGTATAGGGATATTCTATTCCGTTTTTAAAAAGCTCGGCCTTCCGGATGAACCTGCTGCAGTGAGAGAGCTTCTGAAGGGAAAAACAACAACGATGCAGGAAAAGCACACGGGCGAAGGCGTTTTCTTTACGTCAAAATCAGGCGATCTCGTTGCCTTCCAGTCGCACAGGGCAGAACTTGTTTTTGATAACAGGGCGAAAGACGTGTTCGTGATGGCGAGAAGATTAACGAAAGGTACGGAGATGTCTTTCCGCATAAGCCGCAACTCAAAAAGAAAGCTTGAAGACATCTTTAACCTCTACGCGCCGGCAGAGTACGAACACCGTTTTGAAAAAACAAGGGTTTTTGTAAAGCTGTACCACAAGGAGCTTATCTCGCGCTCGGAGGCAAGACGTATGCTGAACGGCCTTGATAAGTTCAAAGAGATCATCATCGATTTTCTCGGCGTCAGATCAATAGGCCAGGGTTTTGCCGATGAGATATTCAGGGTCTTCAGGAAGGCGCACCCGGATATTGCAGTCAGGATAGAGAATCTCAATCCTTCGCTGCAGCCGATCATCGGCCATGTCATTGACAATACGGCTGCATAGCCTGCAGTTGAGGCGCAAGGGGTGAGGACAACAAGGTGACAATGCCTAAAAACTATTTTTTGCAGACTCGCGACCCGGATATCCTCGAAATGAAAAGAGGTGGCGCTTATTTGTCGGCATTTGGTTTGCCGTTTTTGCTCGCAGGGCTTTTTGTACTGCAGATCCCCTTTGAGATTGTCCCTGTGCATTTGGAAGAGAGGCCCATAGTTCTTGCCCTGTTGCTGCCTCTGGGTTTTGTTTTTACGATCGCGGGCGCTGCCCTCGTATTCGGGAGAAGCGGGGTCACGATCAACCGCAGGGACCGCACCGTAGCAAGGTGGTGGGGGGTTTTAGCCCCTGTGAAAAGGACTGAATACCGCCTTGATGCATTTGAATACATCCTTCTGGATATTCATGCCGGAGATAAAAATACAGGCGATACCTGCATAGTACACCTTGTCGGTTCCGGTAATACCGCTCCGTTCTACATCCCGTCTCCCGCTGACTATGAAGGCGCCCGCAAGGCATCGGAACAACTGTCAGACTTCTTGGGCATACCATTTGAAGACGCGGTGGTAGAAGGGCAGGGGGATACTAACTGAAAGTATATCGTATATCGTAGTTCGTATATCGAAATGCAAATAAAGCTGTTCGTTGTAAGATGATGAACAGGAAGTTGCGATATACTACATACGATATACTATTCACTATGAACTGTATTTAAGGATATACTCCGTCACCGCTTTTCCCACCTCTTCCGTGGTAGAACTCCCGCCGAGATCGGGCGTGCGTATCTTTTTCCCTTCCAGTATTGCCTCTATGGCGTCTTCAACCATCTTTGCCGCCTCAGGGTAGCCAAAGTGTTCGAGCATCATGGCGCCTGACCATATCTGCCCGATCGGGTTTGCAATGCCCTGTCCTGCAATGTCGGGCGCAGAACCGTGAACAGGCTCAAACATGGAAGGGAACTCTTTCTCAGGGTTGAGGTTTCCCGATGGCGCTATCCCCAGGCTGCCTGCAAGGGCAGGGGCCAGGTCCGAGAGGATATCCCCAAAGAGGTTGCTGCCGACGAGAACGTCGAATCGTTCAGGCCTGAGCACGAGCGCTGCAGCAAGCCCGTCGATGTGGTACTGGTCGGCTTTAACCTGGGGATACCCTTTTGCGATATCCCGGAATATCTCGTCCCAGTAGGGCATGGTAAAGACGATGCCGTTTGATTTTGTCGCTGACGTGAGATGCCGCTTCGGCCTTTTTGCCGCAAGCTCAAAGGCAAAGCGTATTACCTTTTCAACGCCCGTACGGGTAAAGATCGATGCCTGGACGGCCATCTCCTGCCCGGTCCCCGCATACATCCTTCCCCCGACGTTGGAATACTCCCCCTCGTTGTTCTCCCTTACCACGCACAGGTCTATGTCGTTCGGCCTCTTGTCTCTGAGCGGGCTCTCGATGCCCTTGAGCAGCCGGACCGGCCTCAGGTTGATATACTGGCGAAACGTCCTGCGTATAGGGATGAGCAGCCCCCAGAGCGATACATGGTCCGGCACTTCCGGATGTCCGACGGCGCCGAGGTAGATCGCCTCGAATCCCCGGAGCATGTCCAGCCCGCCTGGAGGCATCATCTCGCCGTGCGCGGCATAGTATTCGCAGCCCCATGAAAAATACTCCCATTGGAATTGGATGCCAAAGCGCTTTCCTGCGGCATCAAGCACGCGAATGCCTTCGGGTACGACCTCTTTGCCTATGCCATCACCGGGAATGACCGCTATTCTGTGCATGTCTATGACCCTCCTTATGATAAAATTTAATGCCAGTCCGTAAGCATGATGCCGATCCCTATCCGGTTTACGTTAGCGTTGTAATCAAGCAGGCTTTCCCCGTAACCGTTGAAATACTGGATATACCCGCTGAGCCGCTCGTTGTGTATGAAAGGGAGGGGGAAGCTCCAGTCAAGCTGCACGGCGCCCCTGTTGTCGCCGGGCCTGAGGTTGTTGCGCCACATGGCCGCGAGCCTGTGCTTGTTCACGTAATAATATCCCCATATTTCTCCATAGCCAAGGTATTTGTCGATATCGGGGTTGTCGTCATCCTGTTCGTTTTCGGGTATTCTGTACCATGTCTTCAGGAGAAGGTTGAAGTTGTTCCGCTCAAATCCAAAGTTCGCTACGATCCGGTTCCAGCTCCGCGAAAGCGGCTTTGCACGGCCGTTGGACTGATGGTTGATGCCCAGGTTGACGATGCGCCCCTTTAACCCGAGAATATCGTAATCGGTGCGAAAGTTCAGGAGCACCTCCGGCTCGTAGTTCGTTTCGCGGAAGGGTGAAGAAAAAGCAGAGTTGTAAAGCTGCCAGAAAGCAAGCTGCGTGTAGGCGAACCACAGGTCCATATCTTTGCCGGCGACGTCTTCCCAGAGCTTTACCTTGAAGCTGAGCTGAAACTTTGCCTCGTTATTCTGCGCCCTTGCGTCGGGATCAACGTCAAGGCTTGTATCCTTGTTCGGCGATGAAACATAGGCGGCGGGCAGCAGGTAATTGGGCCTGTGCGCCCTGATGACGGGGGCCTTTTCCCGGCTTGCAGGATCCAGTTCCCAGTGCCTTGACATGACAGACGGCGCCGGTTGTTTCTCGTCGGCAGGCGGTACCGTTGCCGCCGCCTCTGTTTGCCGCGGCTTATCGTTTTTTGCAGGCAGCGCGGCAGCAGGCTTTTTTACGGAGCCCCTCCCGGCAAGGCTGTCGAAACATTTCAATCGTTCGATATCGTTCCCGATCGCTGCGCACTGAGCGATATGGTCGGCAATATCGGCGAGCACATAACCGGGAAAAAGGATAAAAAGAGCGAGGATGGTCATCGACAGAAGTTCCTTTTGCAGACCTGAAAGAGGCTCGGCCCTGTATCGCAATATATTCATGATCTCCTCCGATTTTGAGAAAATAATCCTGTTGCAGGGGAAAATCAAGGATAAAGTCGGATAAAAAATTGTTGTAAAATAGCGGAAATTGCCTGAAAATTGTGAAGCGGAGATAGATATGGAAGAATTGTTCGGAATAATGACCGGTATCGGGCTTGCCGCCGCATGCGGCTTCAGGATATTCGTTCCGCTGCTTCTTATGAACCTCGCCGCGCTCTTTGGATATCTCCATGTGACGCCGGGCTTTGAATGGATAGGAGGCTATTCTGCGACGATCACATTCGGCACCGCAACGGTCCTTGAAATACTCGCGTACTATATTCCCTGGCTCGATAACCTTCTGGACGCAATCGCCTCGCCTGTCTCAATCATCGCTGGCGCCGTTGCCACGGCATCGGTAATAATTGACATGCCTTACCATCTCAAATGGATAGTGGCGATCATCGCCGGCGGCGGAATTGCCGGCTTTGTCCAGGGCGCGACCGGCGCCATCCGCGCGAAATCGACATTGCTGACAGGTGGGCTGGGCAATCCTCTTATCGCAACGCTCGAGCTTGTCGGGGCGGTCGTCACGGCGGCCTTAGCCATCGTGGTCCCCATCCTGTGCATTGCGCTGATCGTGATCTTTGGCTTCATCGCCGTATGTAAAGCAGGCCGCTTCTTCTTAAAAAAAACAACATAGATTTCCACAGGCAAGTCCCGTATAGCCCATGTCAAACCAGATGCTGGATGCTCGATGCCGGATACTGGTGAAGATCACATAAGGCGTGCGGAAATATCCCGACGCAGATGCCCGTCCTAATGGGAAGTTCTGTTCATCCCATCAGCCGGCTGTATTCCTCCATCTTCCAGCACGAACGAAAGAACGGGCAATCCCTGCATTTATTGGCCTCATTTCTTTCTATGAGGTATTGTTTCCCGGCGATGCCTTTTATATCATTCTCCATCATCCCGGCGATACAGGGGGGAGTCTGCGATTTGCAGCCGTGCCTGTTGTCGCAGTTGATGCAGTATCCATGTTTCGGTTTGATAATGACCCTTTCTTTAGCTATCAGCTATCAGCCAACAGCTTTCAGCTATAAACCCGTTAAGCGTAAAAAGAAAAAAGCAAAAAGTAGAAAATGAAAAGTGGAAAGTGGAAAGTGAAAAGTGGAAAGTGAAAAGAAACACATGTCTCTCGTCCCTCGCTCCTCAATGTATCTCGCCAGCATCCAGCATCGAGCAGCGAGCATCCAGCCTTCTGCTATTTTATCTTCCCTGCCGGGCTTTTCTTCGTTTCAACTTTGGGAAAGGCCCCTCCGGAAACCTTTTGTATGCCGCCGACCCTTTGTCCCTGAAACCCTTTTATTTTCAGCTTGCCTTCAATGTTCTCCTGCATCTGGCTTGTACATTTCTCCTTGCAGAATATGGAAATAGTGTTCTTTTCCTTATTGATCTCTACCTTCTCCACGCCGGGCACAGAGCGCGCAGATTTCTCAACGGACTTCCAGTCCATCACCTTTGCCTTCGTGCTGAGCTGAAGCACGTAGAATTCATATGCTGCAAAGACCGGAGTTATCAAAAACAGTGCGGCCGCCAAAGCCATCACGATCAGGACACCCTTTTTCAACATACCAACCTCCTTTTGTTTTATGCCCCTCCAAACCTGTATCACAGAACAGCTTTTTTTGTCAATGCAGTGAAAAAGTTGCGCAAAAGAAAAAAGTGGTGATACAATGTATATAAGGCCATGGAAGAAAAAAGAAGACGCAGCCGAGTGCTCAAAAAGATAGCCCTGTGGGCCGTTGGCCTTTTTGTTCTCTTTTCTCTTATAGGGTTTTTTGTTGTTCCGCCGATCGCCAAATCGGTCCTTCTGAAGCAGGCCTCAGCAGCCCTTCATCGGGATGTGTCCGTCAGGGCGATCCGGGTCAATCCCTATACGCTATCGGTCACCATTCAGGGCTTGACGGTGAAGGAACGGGCAGGCTCCGGGACGTTCTTGTCATTCGATGAGCTTTATATAAACGCGGAGATCATATCGCTCTTCAGGAGGGCGCTGGTGGTCCGCGAACTGAAGGTAACGAAACCATATGTGAGGGTAGTAAGAAACAAGGATGAATCGTATAACTTTACAGACATAGCCCAAAAGAAGCCGGCGGGAGAGGATAAAGGCGACAAGCCGGGGCTCGTTACTTTTTCATTAAACAATATTGCGATCCTTGACGGAAGCGTCGACTTTATTGACAGCCCGAAGGGCGTTCAGCACACCGTGCGCGACATGCGCATTACGGTTCCCTTTCTATCGAACAGGGCGACGCACACGAACATCTTTGTGAAGCCGGAATTTTCTGCAACCATCAACAGGGATCCATACTCAATAAAGGGGCAGACAAAGCCTTTTGCCGAATCACTCGAAACGTACCTCGACCTCGAGGCCAAGGACATTGATATACCGGAATATCTCCCCTATATACCGGTCACGCTGAACTTCAAGCTCCCATCGGGAAAGGTCGACCTCAGGGCGCGCGTTACATTTACGCAATCCAAAGACAAAATGACCGAGCTTATCGTTGCCGGCAATGTTTCCGTCAGGCAGCTTGCCGTGAACGATGCAGCGAACAAGCCTGTTGCCCGCTTCAAATTGCTGGATGTGGGAATAACGTCCCTGGAGCCTTATCGCAACAGCATAAAGCTGTCAGAGGTGCTGCTGCAATCTCCCGAGGTGAATGCCATACGCGGCGAGGACGGCTCGTTCAATATCCTCGGGCTTCTTCCAAAGGCCGTGGAAAAGCCCCAGGAACGTCCAAAAGCAGAAGAAGCAAAGCAGAAGGAAGGCCCTCAGAAGATTTTCTTTTCTATGGATCGGTTGAAGATCGAGGATGGGAGGATCACCTTCAAGGATCTTGAGCCATCGGAGCCCGTAGACGTGTCCATCCAGAAGATGAACATGACCATGGAAAAGATCTCAACAGAGAAAGACAATAAAGGTGCCATCGATCTTTCCCTTATCGTCGGGAAGGCAAGCCCCTTCACCGCGAAAGGGGCGATAGGCATAAATCCTCTTTCAGGGGAGCTATCCGTCGACGCAAAAGCGATCCCGATCGCTCCTTTTCAATCTTACTTCAACGACAAGATCAAGATCTATATCACGGGCGGAGGCGTCTCCTCGGCAGGCAAAGTCGCATTGGCGCTGGATGAATCAGGGGCTCCGATGGTAAAATTTTCGGGCAACCTCCTTGTATCGAACTTTTCATCCGTTGACCAGGAAACGGCCGGCGATTTTCTCAAGTGGAAGGCGCTCTCTCTCGGCTCCATCAACGCCGGGTACAACCCTATTGCCCTGTCTGTAAATGATGTATCGATCTCCGATTTTTATACCCGGATCATCATCTATAAAGACAGGACGGCCAACCTTCAGAAGATATTTTCTGGTGAGCCTGCGGCGAAAGAACAACCAGCCGCAGAAGTAAAGAAGGAGCAGATAAAGGCCAAGGAGCAAAAAGAGGCCGGGCCGGGAGATAAGCCAGCTGCAGCGAGCAGCCTCCCTGATGTGACGATCGGCAACATCACGCTGCAGGGAGGGGTGGTCGATTTTACCGACATGCATGTTCAGCCGACCTTCTCGGCTAAGCTTTCCGAACTCGGAGGAAAGGTATCGCGCTTCGTCCTCGGGAAAAACCAGGACGCAGAGGTCGAGGTGCGGGGAAAGATAAACGAGTTCATCCCGCTCCATATCGCCGGCCGCATAAACCCCGCGAAGGACAATCTCCTCATAGACCTTACCGGCACCGTCCGCGATTTTGAGATGACGGAGGCGACCCCTTATTCGGGAAAATACATCGGATATGCGATAGAAAAGGGGAAGCTCTCCCTCGACCTGAAATATTCCATCGCCGGCAAGAAGCTTGATTCCCAGAACGTCATCTTCTTCGACCAGCTTACCCTTGGCGACAAGGTGGAAAGCCCCGACGCGATCAAGGCGCCCATGAAGCTTGCCATTGCCCTCCTGAAGGACAGGTCGGGCCAGATAAAGCTTGACATCCCCGTATCCGGGAGCATTGACGATCCGGAGTTCAGGATCGGTCCGATCATCTGGAAGGTCATCATGAACCTTATCGTCAAGGCGGCGACCGCGCCGTTTGCACTTCTCGGCGCGCTCTTCGGAGGCGGCGGGGAACAGCTTAGCTATGTTGAGTTCGATTACGGGAGCGCGAAGCTTTCAGATGCCGCGACGAAAAAGATCGAGGCGGTAACGAAGGCGCTCTCTGAAAGGCCTGCCCTCAGCCTTGACATCGAGGGCCACGTGTCTCCCGAAGAGGACAAAGAAGGCCTGAAAAGATACCTCTTCACGAAAAAGGTGAAGACCCAGAAATTGAACGACATAGCGAAGAAGGGGCAGGAGGCGCCGCCCGTTGACGAGATAAAGGTGGAGCCGGCGGAATACGAGAGGTACCTCAAGAAGGCATACAAGGCGGAAAAGTTCGCAAAGCCCCGGAACATCATCGGCTTTGCCAAGGACCTGCCTGTTTCTGAGATGGAAAAACTGATGGTCACCAACATCGAGGTCACCAATGACGACCTGAGGCAGCTCGCATCGAGAAGGGCGCAGGAAGCGCGCAGCGCGATACTGAAAGCCGGCAAGGTCGAGCCCTCGCGGGTGTTCGTGCTCGACCCGAAGGCCCTCGGGCCGGAGAAAAAAGAGAAGGTCAAAGACAGCCGGGTCGATTTCAAACTGAGATAGAGAGAGGATACGGCGGTGGCAGGAAAGATCATACATTTCCTTAAGGCGGGTATCTGGGAAATGGACATTGAAGGGCTTCCCCCTATGAAAGCCCGCGCCGTTCGCTTCCTTCGAACCTTCCTCGTCGCCGTTTCGGGGTTTGTCGAACACCGGTCCATAGCGCAGGCATCGATCCTGACCTACTACACCGTTCTTAATATCGTCCCGCTGGTGGCGGTTTTCTTTGCCATAGCCAAGGGCTTCGGCCTTGACAAGGTCGTCGAGAAACATATCCTTGAAATGGCGGAAAATGCAAACTGGCAATCGGAGGTGACGGAGCAGCTGCTCATGTTCGCCCGTTCTTTCCTTGAGCAGGCAAAGGGAGGGGTGATCGCGGGCATCGGCGTTGTCCTTCTCTTCTGGACCGTTGTGTCCATCCTTGGCAAGATAGAGGATTCTTTCAACGCGGTATGGGGAGTGACAAGGCCCCGCACCATCCTGAGGAAATTCACCGATTACATGGCAACCCTGATCCTTACACCGGTGCTGTTCGCCATAGCAGGCAGCCTGACGGTCCTTGTGACGGGCGAGGTAGGGATCATCGTTCACAAGATCAAACTGCTCGGCGTCTTCAGCCCCGTAATCTTTTTTCTGCTTAAGTTCCTGCCCTACGTCTCTTTGTGGGTGCTTCTGACCGTCCTCTATACGATCATGCCGAACACCAAGGTTCCTCTCAGGTCGGCCATCATCGGCAGTATCGTGGGAGGGACCCTCGTACAGGTCGTCCAGTGGCTTTATATTACCTTCCAGATAGGCGTTGCAAGCCATGGAGCGATCTACGGGAGCCTTGCCGCCTTGCCGCTTCTGTTCGGATGGCTGCAGACAAGCTGGATGATCGTACTTTTCGGCCTGGAGATCGCTTATGCCCACGGACACAGCGAAACCTACGGCCTTGAGCCCGATTATTCCGGCGTAAGCGCTGCATCAAGAAAGATTATGATGCTCTCCATCTTCAACCTTATCGTACAGCGGTTCTCGGCAGGAGAGAGGCCCTTTTCTGCACGGGAGATAGCCGGGAGGCTCAAGATCCCCCTTGCCCTTGTGCAGGAGCTTCTTGGGAACATGGTAAGGGCAAACCTTATTACTGAAGTACTGGATGAAAAAAACTTCGGTGGCTGTTTTCATCCTGCGAGATCGGTAGAGGGATTTACCATGCAGGATGTTATACAAGCCTATGAAGGAGAGGCGGTGTTGTCCAGCCAGAGCTCGGAGGATACCGAGAAAATGTCACAAGAGTATAAAAAGCTCGCCGATGCTGCCGGGAACCTGCCCGAGAACGTCAAGATCAAGAAACTGCAATAACATAAAAGACAGCTATCAGCGGTCAGCACACAGTAAAAACCTTGTCCCTCGTTGCTTGTCACCGGTTTAAACCAGCATCCAGCTACGAGCGACCAGTAACGAGTATCCAGCGACCTGTACCGATATTTAGTCTGTTTCGTCTTGTTTGTCTTAACGTTGAACGTCGAACATAGAACGTTGAACAGTTTTTTTGTCCCCTTACGCCTAACGATTCACGCCTCACGAGAGTTTCGCTGTGAGCTGTGAGCTATCAGCTATGAGCTGATTTACTATATTCCCCATCCTCCTGAAACCGTGATCGTCGTGCCCGTGATGAAGGACGAGTCGTTGGAGGCGAGGAACGCCGCGACGCGGGCTATCTCTTCGGGCTCGCCGATCCTGCCGAGGATGGTCTGGGCGATGATGGGCTCTTTGTATTTGTCGGGCATCCTGATCATCGGGGGCGTCCGTATGAGCCCGGGCACGATCGCGTTCACCGTCACGCCGTCAGGGCCGCCCTCCCGCGCGAGGGTCTTTGTGAGACCGATAATGCCCGATTTTGCTGTCGCATACGCCACCTCGCCCTTTGCCCCCAGCATTCCGTAGACGGAGCTGATATTGATGATCCTGCCCCACTTTCGTGCGCGCATTGCGGGGAGGAGCCACTTGCTCAGAAGAAAGGGGACGCCGACGTGTATCCCGAGCACGGCGTTGAATTCCTTTTTGCCTGTTTTCGTTGTCACCCCGGGCCTGTCAAACCCCGCGTTGTTGACGAGGATGTCTATATGTACGTCCCGCGTTATTTCTGCGATCAGCTTACTGAGCGGTTCGGTATGGGTGAGGTCGATGATCTCGGCGATGACGTTCCCGTTCTTTGCGGCGATCTTCTCGAGGACCCCCGGCAGGGTCTTTCTGTTCTTGTCGAGGAGGACGAGCCTCGCGCCCCTCTCTGCAAAGACATGGACGCACGCCTCGCCGATGCCCTGCCCTGCGCCCGTTATCAACGCCGTTTTGCCGCTGAGATCCATGTGAGCCCTCTCGCTTCGATCTTGATCAAAACAGGTCTATTGTACCGCAAATGGATTTCTGTTGCAACGCGATACCCGCTGTCCCCTGCCTTCTCAGAGCCCACTAAGATGAAATGAAATTATCGACCGGCGGTTACATGCGAAGACCGTCAGGCGCCCCTCACCCTGATCCATGGGGATTATCATTGGATCATCGTTTATGTGCAATGCCCAGCTTTTTCATCTTGCTTCTCAACGTGCTGGGGTTCATGCCCAGCAATTCGGCAGCGCCTCCAGGTCCGTGGACCTTTCCCTTGGTTTCAACGAGGGTCTGCCGGATATGGTCCGAGACGACTTCATCGAGAAACCGGCGTCCATTTTGCTGTGAGGAGGACCGAGAAAGATCGATATAGGCGGACTGATAAAAGGGAAAAAGGCGGTCAAATATCAGCGGCCCGCCCTTGCTGAGGATCAGCGCGCGCTCGACCACATTTTCCAGTTCGCGTACGTTCCCGGGCCAGTCATAGCGTATAAGGCGATCCATGGTATCACGGCCGAGCGTCGGGGGCATCGGGAGCTTCAGCTCCTTTGATTTTTTCTGAATGAAATAATCGGTCAGCGCGGGGATGTCTGCTTTCCTGCTTCGCAGGGGCGGGATCACAATGGGGAAGACGTTGAGCCGAAACCATAGGTCCTCCCTGAAGCGGTTCTCCATAACCATCTCTTCAAGGTTGCGATGCGTTGACGCGATGATCCTTATATCCGTCGATATTGATGCCGAGCCTCCGACCCTCTGGATCTCTTTGTACTGGATCACGCGGAGCATCCTCACCTGTGCAGCCGGCGGCAACTCTCCGATTTCGTCCAGAAATATTGTCCCATTATGTGCCCGCTCGAAACAGCCGCGTTTTTGGGCTACGGCACCGGTGAACGCACCCTTCTCATGCCCGAAAAGTTCACTATCGAGGAGGGTCTCCGGAATGGCCCCGCAATTCACTTTTATAAACGGACCGTCCTTGCGGGGCGATGAATAATGGATCAGATTGGCAACGACGTCCTTGCCGACGCCGGTCTCTCCGCGGAGCAATACAGGGCTGTAGAGAGGGGCTACCTGTTTTATCATATCGATCACGTCCTTTAATCCGGACTCCATACCGATAAGTTCCTCACCGGTCAGACGAAATAACCTCTGGCGCAGGTAGCGATTGTCGTCTTTCAATATTTCCTTACGTCTCAGCACCTCCCCGTGCTCCAGGGCGTTTGACAGGGCGATAGCAAAGGGTTCGTGTAAAAGCGCCAACAGCCTGGCATGTTTCTCCGTATACCTGTTTTGTCCTTCTACCTTCAGGGTGAGGCTTCCAAGCCATTTGCCTCCTCTCTCGAGCCGCAAGACCAGCAGCGACGAATTGAATGATGCGCCAAGGCGGGGGATCACCTGTTCAGCCACAGGGTCGAGAGCGGGATCATTAATGATCCGCACTGTCACAGGATCGGGGTGGTATTGAGTGACAACCGTCAGTTCCTTTGGACCATCCTTTTCCGGTTTTTTTTCAGGCCTGGCCGTAAGAGGGGTGAGGATGTTGAGCTTGACTGCTTTGTCGCGGGTTGTCAGAAAAGTTGTTCGCACCGAACTGAGGCCTTGATCATAGAGATGTATTCCCATGCGGTCTACAGGTATGACTTGCGCGATTACCGAGAGGCAGCGCTGCATCGCCGTCACCATGTCGAGGCTGCTGCAGATATGCAGCGTCACCTCCCTGAATAACTCGTTTTCGACCGCCATCAGATCCTCGTTTTCAAATGCCATCAAACCCTCGTTTTGACGATCCTTTTTGATATGTCAGGATTGTCTTATTATGATATTTCGCAAATATACCATTGAATTGCGAAGGGGAGCAATAAAATTCGTTATATTTAGCAATTTATCCAACCGTCTAAGGCTATCTATTTGATATTATGCATTATTTTGTATGGCACGATTTCTGCTAATAAGGTATCCGACGGCAACATAAATAACTTAAGGAGGTAGTCATGAAAAGATTTGTATCAACACTATTGGTAATGACGCTGATCGTCGGCTTTGGCGCCATTGCAGCAACAGGGTTGGTTTATGAGCGGGCTGAGGCGGCCGACTCAGAGGAGGCGACCCAGTCAGCGGAGGCGCAGACCTTCCCATCAGAAGGCCCGGCGCTGATGTTCGAATGGATCGATTTCGTAGGTCCTGACATAGAATCAAACTGACGGGATAAGGCGGAACGAGTTCGAAGAGGGCCCCGGTTCATCGAGGCCCTCGAAAAGAACGATGGAAGTCTGCCGGACACGCCCTGGTATGAGACGTCAGTCAAAGAGGGGACGATTGAGAAAATAATGAGCACAACGCTTACGGCCACAAACCCCGATGAAAGAAGTAAAGGCTTATCAAAAGCCAGACAAAGAAAGAAGTATTTAGAAAGACCGCCCTTTTCACGCCAACCCAGATTTTGAAACCATCGCGCCTGAGGTAGGCTTGAAACACGAAAAGATTCTGTAATCCTGTTAAATCTTACTGCCTGTTGACATTTGACTTTTTCGGGCTATTAACGTGGTACCCGAATGGGTGACGCAAGGATAATATTGAGATTGAGACCGGCGGGCCAGCCGGCATGATCGAATATCCTTGACACAAAATTATCTCACTCGTTACACTGATTAAAAAAATATGAAGGCCAGACTTATGTTTTCGCTTTATCCCGGCCTGATGACAGGAAGGAAAAAGAATGAACACACGTATGATCGTAAGACCGGTCCTGGCGAGCGCGATTATCGTTCTAATGTTTTTCTCCGCAGCAGGAGCGCAAGGCGCTGCTTCGGGCGCCGCGAAGACGCTTCGCTTCGTTGAGGGGCAGATCAAGACCTCCAACGGTACGAACCACAGCCGGGTCAGCACAGATCTTGCCGGAGGGATCGTCGCCGGGATAAGCACGCAGCTTCTTAACCAGCTCATGGACAGCCTAAGCACAATGCCGCCGGTTCCGTCTGCGGGTGCTCAATCCGGCCCCACAGTTACTCAACCCTCTGCCGGCCAGAACATTATAATAACGACAAATCCGAATACGGGCGTTATAACAATGGCGCCCGCTCAAACACAGCAGACACCCGTTGTCTTAAGCGTAAGCCCGGGCCAGGCTTCAGGCACGGCCCCTCAGCAAAGCGTATCCAGCGCGGTGATCCAGTCCGAAAGGGATAGGATAAAGAACCAATACGCAGTTCCCTATGCAGGGACTGAAGCCCCGATCGGGCTCGGCATAGGGCTCGATACGTTCTTCGTGCCCCCGGGAAAGGAGAACAGCAGGTTCGAATCTGATCTGGAAATTACCTGGGCCTTCACCAAAGAAGAACTCGACCGCTATAATTCCCTGCTTCAGCTTAAGCAGCTTCTGCCGGGGCTTCTGCCCATCGGGGCGATGAAGATGAAAACGGCGAGATCAAGATATGTGCGGGAGGTCGGCGCCCGCGCGGACCTCGGGGTGGACCTTAAATGGAAAAGCACCTGGCATAACAAGGTGGCGTCCATTAACATCACGGACCTGGGAATGGAGATCAATCAGCAAGACAAAGACAAGCTGGGCTATTCGAAGGTTGAGCACAGCGATACGATGAACGTGAGCGACATACCGGGGCTCGTTATGGGGCTTGTGGAGAAGGTGAGCACAAAGCTGGGCTCCAAGGCAGGGAGCGCCGCCGCAAAAGAGGCGGGAGACAGCCTGGCAGAGAAGATATTCGACGAGATGAAGATCGGGGTGCTGGTGACCCAGACAACCTACGACAGGTATGTTACCGTGAAATTAGAGATGACGGCAAAGGACATGACCGGCCAGGTTATGAATAGCGTGAGCCTTGACAAGGACACCCTCACCTTTGACGTTGAAGGCGGCGACCACATACTGCATATAAGGATCCCGGAGAACTGCCCGCCGATAAAGAGCATAGCCCTCCGCGTAAAAGACGCGACCTACCACTACATGGAGTCGGGCAACGTAGAGCTCGGCATAAGCGCCTCATACATCCCGGTCGAACTGAAAACGGGCAAGCTCACAGAAGGCATCGGCATGTATTTTCCCAACGAGCATAACGTCAAAGCGCGCGACGAGGACAAACCGTCTTTTACGGTCACCGGAGGCATTTTGGCATATGTGCCTTTTCACGGTGTCGTTGTGAGCAATGCGGACCCCGCATTCGGCATAGAAGGAGTAAAAGTGGATCTTTATGCCAAAGACAAGTCATTTCAAAAAACAGAGTACACGCACCCCGATGGGAAATTCTACGGCGATTTTTATGTAGCCAACGATGCGGGGAAGGCGCCGGAGGCCGTCATAACCGCCTCGAAAGAAGGATACCCTGCGGGCCGCTATACAGCGCAGTTCATCAATAATGCCGACGGGTACAGGATAAGCATGCACCTCTCCCAGGACCAGCTTATCGTCGTGAACGGGAGGGTGCTGGACACGCAGGGGGGCCCCGTCGAGGGGGCAGAGGTGCACGCGACAAAAGGGACAACCGACGTTTGGGTAACGACGGCATCCGACGGCAGGTTCTATTTCAAGATACCGAAAGAGGGAGCAACAACCTTTTCAGCATTCAAGAGCGGATACAATATTCCTGCGGCAACCAGAACGTTTTCGGCAAACGATACAACGGCGACCGTTGACCTGAAGGCAACATCGCAGATGCTCCCCGGCGTAATAAAGCTGGTCTTCCAGGGGCCGGGCAAGGCTTCTCTGTCAGGCCTTCACGTAAGGCGCGCAAGCGGAGAAGAGTTCAACGTGGGAGCCGGCAGGGACGGCACGGTCAAGATACCTTCCCAGGCGAACGAAACGCTGACATTAAGCGCGCAGGGGTTCACATTCAATCCTGACAGGGTTACTGCCGCATTCACCGGAAGCCAGCCGGGGCAGGAAAAACAGTTCGATATTGCCGTAAGCCCGTCCTGGGCGAATTCCGTAAGTATCGCACCGCCGGCGGCAACAATTGAGACCGGCGGGATAAATTACAGCGACGGCAGGCAGCAGGAGCGGGTGCAGCTTGCCGCTACCGTAAAGGACATAAGCGGAAACGCCATGAACGGCATCCCGGTAAGATTTGAGGTTGTGTCCAGGACGCAGACGGCGGCGGTCAAATTTTCAAAAGAAGGGGGCAAGCCCGGCTGCGGCTACGGGACAACCGATAGCCAGGGCAAGGCGACCGTGGACGTCGTAGCGTACAATACGCTCGGCACGGCGACGGTGAAGGCAGTAGCGCTCGATAAATATCTCGTTACCGGCAACATAAGCGATGAACTGTCAAGCCCGGGCACGGCTCAGATAACCGTCGTGCCGACGACACGCGTCTCGCAGCCCGCGAAGCCGACAGCGACAGTAAAGGTATATACGAACAGCAAGGCCGTCCTGGGGGTTGCGACGCCGACGGTGGAAAAGGGCGGGGAATTCGTGTTCCATCTTTCCCAGTCCCTGGGAAACCCCGCGGTGTCGCCGTTGAACCCTTCAGGGCAGGTAACCGCGTACACAATAGGCTTTTCAAAGGATAACGCCGCCTGGCAGGAGGAGACGCACGAGGCCGCCCCGCCGCTCAGCATCCCCAGGACATTTAACGAAAAGGGGAATTACAAGGTAGGGTACAAGGTGCGTGAGACCTGCGCCGGTCAGCAGATCTGGTCGGACAGGGCAGAGGTGCCTTTTAACGTGGTCGAATTTACGCCGCCGGAGGTTGCCCTGACCGTTCCCAATACGACCGGTACGGTCAATCTGCCGCTGAGCTATTCGTTCAATGTGACGGCATCCGCGCAGCTGCAGACCATTGCCTTGACCTTTGGCGACAACGACATGGACATCGTCCTCGATCCGGGGCTTTTAAGCGGCAGGACGTCATGGTCCGGAAGCTTCCACCACGTTTACAGGAATACCGGGAGCTATACGATGCGTCTTACGGCAGTTGACAAGAATTCCAGATCTGCGGAGACGACGAAAAATATAACCGTTCAGTCGGTCGCAGCCCTCAACGATACCGTTGCGCCGACGGGAAGCGTCAGCATCAACAACGGGGCTGCCACAACGAATATACGGGGGGTGATGCTCCGCATAACCGGGCAGGACAACTCAGGCGGATCAGGGATATACAGGTTCAGGGTATCGAATGATGGGACCAGTTGGAGCGCATGGAACAGCATCAACTTCGCGGACGATGTCCCGCAGCCGGGCATATCCAGGGATTACACCTGGCAGCTTTCTGAAGGGGCGGGAACGAAGACCATATATGTACAGCTCAAGGATGCAAGCGAGAATGTATCCAGCGTATTTACCGGCACGATCCAGCTTCAGGCAGCGGGCCTGCAGGTTTCCGGGAGCCTGCCGCCGCCGACGGTTACGGACACCTTTTATACAAATGCGCCTGCCCCGCACGGCAGCGTATCAATAACAGCACGGCAGGGCAACAATATCTCAGCGTCATTCTCCGCCACAAACGACTGGGCCATCGGCATTAATCAGATGGCGCTGTCTTTTGACGGTACGAACTGGACCGGCTGGATGCAGTTTGAAACAAATAAACAGATAGACCTGACAGGCCATCTTGATGCGACAAAGCTCTATGTGACCTATGGCGACAGGGCAGGGGGGAAAAGCCCGGCCTATTCAGCCGACATACCGGCGGCGCCCCAGGCGCAGACGTCTCAGGCAGCGGCGCAGCAAAGCGGGCAGGCCCAGGCCCAGGCTCAGGCGGCCCCCTCCGGGCAGGCGGCCCCGTCCTCTGCCGGGCAGATGCGGACAACAGGCAGCACTGCCGCTGCTGCGCAGAAACCTTCAGAGGAAAAGAAGCAACTGCCCAGGGAGGCCGTCAAGGAAGAAACAAAAAAGGAACAAAGAATCGATCTGATGATCGAAGGAATAAGGGTTGCCCCGAATGTATCTTTGGGGCAGAGAACCGAAGTGGAGGTCAGCGTAAGGAATAATTCGAACGCAGAGATAAAGGATTGCCGGATAACCTTTTCCAGCGAAGACGGAACGACGAAGAGCGAAAGGGCCTCCTTGTTTCCGCAGGGGAGGGAAAGGGTGAGATTCGAGTGGACGCCCCGTAAGGACGGGAGGCAGAAGATATCCGCTGCCCTGGAATATAAAGAGGATGTGAACGCTGCCAACAACCAGGCCAGCGAGACGGTTGACGTAAAAGGCAAAGAGAAAGAGGAAATAAATGTCTCCCTGGTTGATATAAAGCTGCCCCAGGCTTTTGTTGTGGGACAAAAGCAGAGCATAGAGGCGACGGCTAAGAATGATACGGCGACGGACGTAAAGGGATGTACGGCGAGATTCGAGGCAGAGGACGGCTCTTCTGATCGCCAACGCGTTGACCTGAGGGCCCGCGCGTCCGAAAACATCCGGTTTTCATGGACGCCCCGCCGTGACGGCAGAAATAAGATCAATGTGATGATCGAATGCAAGGAAGATGATAATACGAAAAACAATTCCCTTTCCAGGACCGTTGAGGTGAAACCGGCTGAAGGGAAGATGAAGAAGTTAAAATAAGCGGCTATCGGCAGCCAGCTTTCAGCCGGTATTGTAAAAGGTGAAAAGCGAGAACACCCGTAATTCGTGAGACGTAAGAGGAAAGGCACAAGGTGCAAGGGCCTTCCGCCTTTTACGTTTTGTGTGGTTCCTCCACTTGCCAATTACGATTCACGAATTACAGGTGTTCTGATCGGCTAAGACTGTAGAAAAACTATAATTGTGGTATAATATAGATTATGAAGAAAAGGCTTTTGCTTGTCCTTGTTCTCGCCGTATCTCTTTCGCTGGCCCTTCCTTCGGCATCCTATGCCCGGCATTACAGGCACTACCGCGGGTGCGGTGGGTGCTGGAACGGCTGGGGCGTCGGGGCTGCGATCGCGGGAGGAGTCATTGTCGGGGCGGTCGTCGGTAATATCATAGCCCACAGCGCTGTCTACACCCCGCCGCCGCAAAGGGTGTATTATGCCCCCCGGCCAAATGTGGCCTATGCCTACCCGGACCCGGAGTTTGTTGCCAGATACAGCCAAAAGAGATCTCCCGGTGAATGGGTTACCGTTCCGGGCCAATCAATAAACGGGAAGTGGGTTCCGGAACATAAGGTTTGGGTGCCATCACAAACAAGGTAACCCTCCCCCTCACCCTGACCCTCTCCCGCCAGGGGAGCGGAAATAATGATGCCCCGGCGAAGAGCTTCGGGGAATCCGTTGATTGACAGCATGATCACGCGAAGGTACTTCCTGAGATTCCTTGCCGGGTTGCCGTTTTTGACAGGGTTGCCCTTCGGCCTGCCCAGAGTATGGGCACAAGCGCCGGCGAACGGCAAGGTTTCCCCTGGGATATCTATCGGCCGGACATTCTCAGGCGAAGAGCTCCATTACGACATCGCCTTCTGGTTCCTCAGAAAGGTCGCTGTCGTGAAGATGGCCTTTGCCCCCGGCGCAGGGGAGGGCAGGTATGCGGCTACCCTCCAGGGACAGACAGTGGGGCTCACGGGGTTCATTACCCGCAACCGCACGGATACGTACCGCGCGGTCATGGAGGAGATTGACGGGGGAAGGCGCCTCAGATCCATTTCTTTTGAGGAGGAGGTGCGTATAGGAGAGCAATCGAGGAAGCGCACACATACCTTCGATCACACGAACAGGAAATGGATCGAGCGGAATGTGCGAATGAGCGGAGCCAAGAGCGAAGAGGAGCATGCCATCCCTCAGGATCGGGACTATAACGACTTCCTTACCGCTTCATACAATTTCCGGTATGGCGTATACGGGGCCGTTAAAAGGGGAAACATATATCGCGTGCCGGTCTTCCCGAAGAAGGATGTCACTGCCTATGATGTGAAGGTCGTCTCAAAGGCCGAGGAAGATAGTCTGAGGGACCGTGGCTCCGCGCCAGACGGCAGCGAGTATCGCATAGAGCTTGCCATGGACCCCGAGGTCGTGCATTCCGAGCGGGGCCTCATCAAGGGGTGGCTTGCGAAGGAGCTCTACCCGGTGGAGGGCATAATGGAGGATGTCTTTCTCTTCGGAGACATCCGGGGAACCCTAAAGAAGAGGGTCAGGCCGGGCCTTGCATGAGAGCCCTGCTGCAGCAATGCCGCCGCAGAGCTAAATGAACCTTTCGAAGCGCTCCCGCGTTGCCTTGCAGACTGGACAGGCATCCGGGGGCTGTTCCCTGGCGCAGAGATAGCCGCAGACCTTGCACCGCCAGACGGGATAAGGAAGGTTGGTAAGGTTACCCTTCATGGAATGCGCTTTTTGCCCTTTCCTCTCTTCCGGTGAAGGCCTTCTTTCCGGGATGGATGTCAGGCGTTTTTCGCCCGTTAAGATTGTCCTTGACACGTAGAGGGCGCAGTAACAGGCGCCGTATTCATCGAGGTCAGGGTCCCTGTAATCGCAGGGACATATGATGTCGAGGTCGTCCTCTTTCGTTCCTGACGATAGCCTGCACGGACATGACGGGTACCCGTAGCGCATCCGGTTTACGATAAGGCTTCTTACAAGATCTTTTGCAAACTCGCTGTCGGGGTTGAGAGAGTAGCCCGATGCCTTTGCATCGGCATTGAGCTTCTCAAAGAGGTCGTCAACCTCCTCCCGGCTTATTTCTTCTATGCTGCTCATAACCCGACCGCCTCCCTGATCTTGTCCTCATCAAAACCGACGACGCATCGCTCGCCGTTGACAACGAGGGATGGAAAAGAGCAGCGCGGATTCCACCGCCTGATCTCTTCGAGGGTCTTTTCTTTCTCGTCGCCTTCAAGGCTGTCCACGTCTATGTAATCGTAGCCGATGCCCTGCTGCTGGAGAAATAATTTTGTCTTCTTGCACCAAATGCAAGTACTCAGGGTGTAAAGCATAAGGTTTGCCTTCCTGTCCCCGTCAACATGCTGTATGCTCATGTGCGCCTCCTTCTTCATTATAGAGCAGCTTGGCGATGGTTGCAATCAATAGATTCCTCCACAACATTATTCCCGCTCCCCTTGCGGGAGAGGGCCAGGGAGAGGGGGAAAGGATAAGAGAAATATTGAACAAAAGGATCGAAAAGGGTATTGTATTATTGTGAGAACTAGCAGGATGACAACCCTTTATGTTGCATCGATCGCCGCAGCCCTATTCCTGGCGGGGTGCGCATCGCAGGGGCCCGTGCTCTATCCGAACGCTTATCTTAAAAGGGTAGGTGAAGAGCAGGCGCAGCGGGACATCGCCGACTGCGAGAGGCTGGCCGACGAGTACGCCGGATCCGGCGAAGGCGCCCAGGTCGCAAAAAGTACGGCGGCAGGCGGCGCCGGCGGCGCCGTGGTGGGCACCGCGGTCGGCGCGGTGACCGGCGACATCGGAAGAGGCGCAGGTGTCGGCGCTGTCGCCGGGGCAGCCAGCGGGCTTGTCAGGGGCGTGTCGAAGGCGTCTCAGCCGGACCCGGTCTACAAGAACTTTGTCAACAAGTGCCTCCGCGACAAGGGTTACGAACCGATAGGGTGGAAATAAACAAATCCAAATGTCAAAAATTCAAAACACATTGAAGGGCTTTTGTCTGGGACATTTGATGTTTGAGTCTTGATATTGTTTAGGATCTGGTGCTTCGATATTAGGATTTCCCGATGTCATCGAGAGGAGCGGAGTGAGCATGTTTGCGGGGATATTCCGGCACCGATAGTTGTCCTGATGGAGAATATAGGGTTATCAGCAGATCTGGGGGGCGCCGCAGGACAGCACCTGCGTTTCCCTGCTTTTGTCCCTGAACACCGTTGTTCCCTTCAGCCCCATCCGATAGGCCTCAAGGTAGATGTGAAGTATCGTCTCCGGGCTTGCATCTTCGGGCAGGTTGATCGTCTTTGAGACAGCGTTGTCTACATGGCGCTGGAAGGCCCCCTGGATTGCAAGGTGGCAGCGGGGAGCGACCTGGTAGGCTGTCCTGAAAAGCCTTGTTATTATCGTCTGAGCATTTGGAGCCTGGCGCATCTGCTCATACAGGGGATCAACGACATCGACATTTAATCCCCCAAAGAGCATCCGCGAATACCGTACATCGTATATGGGCTCGATCCCGCTCGATGTCCCGGCAATGATGCTCAGGGTACCCGTAGGCGCTATCGTCGTTGTCGTCGCGTTCCTCTGCGGGAGGTCCCTCTTTTCCCATATGCTGCCCTTGTAATTCGGGAAGACGCCGCGCTCCTCTGCAAGCACGCGCGATGCCGCCTTTGATTCCTCTTCGATGAAACCCATTACCTTTTCGCCCGTTTGCTCTGCCTCGGGAGAATCATAAGGGATGCCGAGGGCGATCAGCATGTGTGCAAACCCCATGACCCCGAGCCCTATCTTCCTGTTGCCCTTTGTAACGGCGGCTATCTCGGGGAGGGGGTATCTGCTCACGTCGATGACGTTGTCGAGGAACCGTACTGCATTGTGCGTCAGGCGCTTCAGCATCTCCCAATCGATGCGGCCGCCCTTTACGACCCTGACAAGGTTGATGGAGCCGAGACAGCACGATTCATAGGGGAGAAGCGGCTGTTCACCACATGGATTTACCGCTTCGATCTCTCCAATGTGAGGCGTCGGGTTTGCCCTGTTGATGGTATCAATGAAAAGGACCCCCGGTTCCCCTGCCGTCCATGCGGATTCAGCGATGAGCGCGAAAAGCCTTTGCGCTTTGACTGTTTTGACTGCTTTCCCTGTCCGGGGATTGACAAGCGGGAAGTCCTGATCCTTGATGTACGCCTCCATGAATGCGTCGGTAACGGATACCGAGAGGTTGAAATTATTCAGCTCCCGGAGATCTTTTTTCACTGTTATGAATTCCTCTATGTCGGGGTGGTCGATCCGCAGGATACCCATGTTGGCGCCTCTCCTGGTGCCCCCCTGCTTTATGACCTCCGTTGCCATGTTGAAGACCCTGATGAAGGATACGGGGCCGCTCGCCGCGCCCATCGTTGAGGCTACAATATCGTCCTTCGGCCTTAGGTGTGAAAAGGAGAAGCCGGTGCCGCCGCCGGTCTGGTGGATCCGTGCGGTCTCTTTGACGCTGTCGAAGATGGAATCGAGGGAGTCTTCGACGGGCAGGACAAAGCAGGCAGAAAGCTGGCCGAGATCCCTGCCGGCGTTCATCAGGGCAGGAGAGTTGGGGAGGAATTCGAGGCCGGACATCATGCGGTAGAACTCTTCTTCCGCCTTTTTAGGGTCCCCGCCCTTGTAGTTCTCCTCTGCGCCCGCAATAGCCCGCGCCACCCTCCTGAACATGCCGTCAGGGCTCTCAACGGGATTGCCCGCCTCGTCTTTTATGAGGTATCGTTTATTCAGTATAAGGGTGGCGTTCCGGCCAAGCATGTTCGCTCTCTCCCTTCCTACATAGTAGCGGCTCACACGGGGAGTGTCAATAATAACAGTATATCGTATATCGTCATTCGTATATAGGGATTGTAATGAGGCTCATATTTTATAGCTCGTGGTGAACCAGATGCTGGATGCTCGATATTAGATACTCGTCGCTCGCTCGTTACTGGATGCTAGTCTGATACATTACAAGAAGCGAGATACGAGGAACGAGGAACAGGTTTTCTCTATGTGCTGATCGCTGATAGCTTCTTCAGCGGTCTTATCTTTGCCGCGTCGGGATTGAGCCAGTGAAGGGGAGGTTTTCCCATGAGGACGTTCAGGAGGTTTCGCGCAGCGATCTCGGACATCTTTCCCCTTGCCTCGTGCGTTGCGCTCCCGATATGGGGCAGAAGAGTCACGTTGGGGAGGCCGAGCAACGGGTTGTCTTTCCCGAGGGGTTCTTTCTCGAACACATCGAGACCCGCGCCCGCGATCCGCTTCTCTCGAAGCGCTTCTATGAGCGCTTTCTCGTCAACCGTCTGCCCCCTCGAGGTATTGATGAGGATCGCCGTGGGCTTCATAAGCCTCAGCCTTTTTGCGTCGATCAGGCGAAAGGTCTCTTTCGTGAGCGGCGTATGAATGGTCACGAAATCAGATTCGCGCAGCAGATCAGGAAGCGGCCTGTATTCGGCGTGAAGCCTCTTTTCCTCAGCGGAAGAGGACCGCTTTGCGTCGGCATAGAGGACCCTCATATCGAACCCTCTTGCCCTTTGAGCCACGGCCCGGCCTATCCTTCCGAAACCGATGATCCCTATCGTACTTCCCCTCACCGACCGGCCGAGCAAGAGGGAAGGCGACCACGAGATCGTCCACCGCTTCCCCCGCACGAACGAATCGGCCTGGACGATATTCCTTGAGGCAGCCAGGATAAGGGCAAAGGCAAGATCGGCGGTTGCCTCCGTGAGGACCCCCGGCGTGTAGCCGATGTAGATCCCTTTTTCCGTCGCCGCCGCAACATCGATATGTTCAAAGCCGGCGCTGTATGTGCTGATGACCTTGAGGTCCGGACCGGCCTCAAGGACCTCCCTGTCGATCCTTTCGGTGAGGAGGCAGAGCAGCGCGTCCTTGCCCGCTATGTTTTTTATGATCTCCTCGCGGGTGGGCGGTGCCTCCTTTTTATGAAGTGTGATAATGCAATATTCGCCGATGAGCCTGATCCCGGGCTCAGGAATCTTGCGTGTAATATATACCTTTGGCTTCATATCCTCAGAACCTTACCCTGAATCCTGCGTTTACGCTGTGCGCCTCATATCTGGCCTCACCGATCTGGACATCGTAGCTTATATAGACAGACATATTGCGCACGGTAAAGGCGGTAATGCCCGCACCGAGGGAGAGGAAGCTTCTGTCGGGGGGCGCGGTCTGAATGCTGAAGGGAGAGCTCCCCTGGGCAAGATGTGACGTGATGTTCTGGCTGTCTCTCAAGAGTTCATACCCGTAGGAGGCGCGGATATGGGGCATGATGAGCGCTGCATTGGCCTGCCAGGCATAAGAGGCCCTGGCCCCTATGTTCCCCTGCAGCGATTCCGTGCTCTGTTTATCTACGTCAAGGTTCAAGGCGCCTGCCCCTGATTCGGTATAGCTGTCGATATTGAGCTGTGTGTACTGAAGAGACATATTGGGGGTGATGATCCAGTTGTTTGTGCGGAGGTCGTAGCCTGTGCCTGCGAAGGCGGCAAGCTGGCTGCCGCCAGGGGATGCGGTAGCGGTGCGGTCAAGCCCGGGGAACACTATGCGGCGGGTATTGTCATAGCCTGCCAGGCCGTAGCTTATGCTGCCGTCTACATAAAAGTTCTTTTTATACCAGGTGCCGTAGGCGCCCAGGTTATAGCAGTCCATCTTCACCTTGCTGCCTATATTATCCACATTGGCCCTGGAGGTGTTAAGCCCCAGCATGAGGCCGGCAATTAGATTTTTAGTGAAGCGGTAGTCAGAGCCCACGGTAATCCCTGCGCTGGTAAAGTCATAGCCTGTCCTCCCGGGAGTGTCCTTCTGGTCACCGTAGCCGGCATTGCCCTTTATGAAAAAGCCCCATCTTTTATCGACCCTTGAGGGGAGCATGCCGGCAAGGTCGGGATTTATGCTGGCAAGCATCACGGGCATTCCATTCCCGTTCTTGAAGTACAGGCCGTTGAGGCTTATGCCCCGTATTCCGTGCCTGAGATCGCTTAAACGCTCTGAGAGGTTGCCCGCCTGGAAGCCGGCCCCGCTGATGCCCATGGCCGACCGGGCCTCGCTCCCCTTCGGGGCAATCTGGTCCAATGCAGATGCCGTCTGATCGTAAGCGGGGAGGGCATCGAGGGCGGCCAATACAGTATTCAGATCGCCGGCTGCAGCATTCCCGGCCGAGTTGAGCATGGATGCTATTGCCCTCTGGTTGGCGTTAAGATGGGCGATGAGATTCTGGTTGGCGTAGTCTCTCTCTGCCACGAGGTAGACCTGGTTGGGGATATCGTATTTGGGCTTAAAGAGCACCGTGGGGGTGATATTGGTAACAAGAGATGAGAACTGCCCTGTTACTCCCGCCGTGGCGGTGAGGATGGCGCCGAACTTTGTCTTGAGGGCGGGTATGTAGCCTCCTGTCCATGAGGTCTGGAGGATTCCGTCCAGGTCTGCGCTGCCGTTTATTGCAAGCAGGTCATTGCTTGTCGGGGAGGCGACCTCGGCGAGAATCTTTGCCTTGGTGTCCTGATAATAGTCGCCATTTATGGTGAGGGTGCCGATGGAATTGCCGGGCTTGATGGTGCCGCCCAGGTGATAGAAGCCGTAGGGTGCGTCGATGATGCCGCCCCCCGAGACAATGCCGCCGTCGAGGACAAACCACCCGTCTTCAGGGTCGATGTCGTCGTCAGGCCGCACCATCTTTACGGTCCCGTTGATATTCATCTCCCCGCCCGATACCGCCACCTTTTCGCTGACCTCGAGGTTCAACCCTGCCGGATTGACAAAGAGATCGGCGGAATCGTTCAACGCAAAGACCCTTGCCTTAATATCGTGGGTCTGGGTGGTTGTGCCGGGACCGTTTAATATAAGTTGCCCCATAAGGAGGGTAAGGTTGTAGCTGTTCCATGTCCCGAGGCTGGTTTTGCTGACCTTGTCGCCCATGGTGATGGTCCATGTACCGGATGTTTTGTCCGTCCCTCCGAGCGGGTCTTCCCCCCAGAAGGCATTTGTGAGGAATGTCCAGCTGAAGTTAGTGACGCTTACATTGTCCTGCTGTGCGGCGGGAAGATCTTTTGTTGAATTGAAAAGCCCGCTCTTTGTGTTGTAAGGAGATATGATGCCGGCGGTCAGGTTTCCCCGATTTGAATGGGTGAAGTTGAGGGCCACCTCAACGCCCTCCAGGGGCTGTCTCAGCGTGGACGGCAATTCCGTTGTGGTAAAGGTGAATTTCTGACTTGTCCCTCCAACGCCATTGTCGTCAATATACTCGATCGGTTTGCTGACCGTCTGTGTTGAGCTTGAGCGGAAGGTCTGCATGGTCACGCCTTCCACCGTCTTCAGACCTTCAACAAACCTGCCTGCATTGATATTGCCGAAGCCGTAGTTGGGGTTGAACCAATTGCCTGCGCCGTTCTTTACCCACTCTGTGTCATCGGGGTCGACCATGGTGCTCGTTTGAGCAAGCACGTGCTTGGCCATGCGCACGTCCATGTACTTGTTTGCCTCCATGCCAAGGGCCAGGATGCCGGATACAAGCGGGGCGGCGGAGGATGTGCCTCCGAAGGTGCTGGTATAGCTTGTATTGGGAAATGTATCGGTCTTATCTCCGTCCGTATTGTCGGCAGAGTAACGGTTGTAGCCCAGGTTGGCGCCGGTCCTGTCGGTGGTGGTAATGCCGAAGCCCGTATTGCTCGACGACGGCGCCGTTACAAACACGTTGTACCCGTAGTTGCTGTAGCTGCTGTATTTCCCGTCGCTCCCCAAGGCGGCGACGGCGATCACGTTGCTGTTGGTGAGGACATTATCCTTGTTGGCATCTTCATTGGCTTGGCCCCGTTCGTTTCCCGCAGACCATACATGGATAATGCCGTTGGCGGCGGTCCTGTTCAGTGCGGTTGTGATGTCAGGGCCGTGAAGGTCGTCGTTCAGGTTCCAGGGTTTATTTTGACCATAGCTGTGGTTCATTATGCTCATCGTGGGTTTTGCCGTGATCTTCCCCGTAAGAGGGTCAACGCCGCTCTTCCAGTAGTAGGCCTGTACATATAACGCCCTTATGGCTGTTGCGTTGATCTCCTTCCCGGGGTACGGGTTTAGCGCGACGATGGATGCGTACGGTGCAGCGCCTGTGCCGCCTATGCTGTTGCCTCCCCGCGCCGCTGCCACCCCCGCAACGGCCTGGCCGTGGTTCTCGTCTTTATCGATGGGCCCCTGGGGCGCGTTTGCAATGGAGGCGTCGGAGCTGAAGTTGCGGCTCAGGTCAGCCCTGTAGTTGGGCGCTATATCTTCATGGGTCCCCTCCACGCCATCATCCACAATGCCTATGAGAACCCCTTTGCCGGTGTATCCCAGGTTCCAGGCCCCTGTCAGGTTTGCATCGATGCCCGTACCGATGATGCCGTTTATGCCCTCAGAAGGTGTTTGGTTCAAGAGATGCCACTGCCCGGGAAAATTCGCCAGCGTTCCGGTGCCGTCATATTTGAAATAAGGATCGTTCGGTTTAAATGGCGTCAGGGTCTGGCCGGAAGCCGCCACGGGGAAGGACGCGATAAGGCATAGCATGAGCAGCGCAGTTAGGCTCGACCTTCTTATTATTTTTATGTCCAACCTGACCTCTTATGCTCTTTCGCAGAAGGAGCTTCCGGCTACCTGCCTTATGGTATATTGTACTTATTTATCTCTGTTACCTGAACATCCTTTTCGGCGCCCGCCGGGGGAGATATGACGACCTTGTAATCTTTCATCATGTTCGGTTTGACGACATTGTATACCTTGAGCGGCGTAAAAGGTGTATGCTTTTGTTCGTTAGGTTCCCTGGCTACCACAATCCGGGTAATCGCCTGAACGCTGAATTGAACCTCTTTTACGCGCTCCCCTTTTTTGGCATACACAATATGCCTGTCGCCGTCCGCGCTGGTGGCTACGGAGATAGTTTCGTCGGAATTGTTCTCGATCTCCACGTTTCCCGCCGTTACGTTCTGCGCAAGAAGCAGGCAGAAGATCAATCCCGCCATCATCCCGACCATAAACAATTTTACTGTTTTCATAGTGTCGCGCCTCCGATCATCTTTATTGAAATATAAGGAATGTACCAACTTGCTTTTTCCCAAGATAAATATATGAGGTTAAGCAAAAGAAAATCAAGGAAATCTTGTATCTCCTGCACAATAACGCCATTACAATTACCGTAAGGGATATTTTATCAAAACGGATGTGAACAAAAACCTGTTGATTTTATTTGAGGCGTTGCTATGATAGAGGAAATGGGGTCGCAGCGCTGAAAAACTATTCTTTCCGTTTTTTACTGATCATCAATGTTCTCTTTACCGTCATGTTGTCCTGTTCGCTCCTGTATGCCGATATCGACCCGCAATATCAAGACAGGCTGAACTATCTGGCGGAAAGGTTGAAACTGGAGGGATTTGCAGAGGACGAGATCGGCACGATCCTTGCGGACAGCAGGCTGGAGCTCTATCCTTATATCGTCGGAAGAAGCGGCAAAGGGATCGATTACATGGGCAGGAGGTTCGGACTGCTTACGGCAAGCTCCATCGAGCGCGGCCAGCGGATATTGGACGAGAACAGGGAGGTGCTTGAGGAGGTCGAACGGTCGTTCGGCGTGGAGAAAGAGGTGGTCGTGGCCATCCTGCGAATAGAGACGGACTTCGGGAGGAAAACGGGAAGATATCCCGTGCTCAACAGCCTTCTCACTATGGTGCTCGTTGAGAACCGCCGCTCGGCGTGGGCAGAGAAGGAACTGATAGAGTTCCTCCGCATATGCAGGGAACAGAACAGGGACCCTTTTTCGGTGAAAGGCTCATGGGCGGGCGCGTTCGGTATCTGCCAGTTCATCCCTTCTTCCTATGCGCGGTTCGCCGTTGACGGGAGCGGGGACGGCGTCGTAGACCTCTTCGACTTTAAAGATGCTGTTGCAAGCATTGCCAATTATCTGAAGGCGCACGGCTGGGAGAGCGGAGATCTCCAGGCAAAGCGCCGGGCGATATACGCATACAACCACTGCGACAGTTATGTCGAGGCGGTGCTTGCCTACGCAAAGGCGACAAAGGAGAGGTCCTAGCATTGCAAATCATTTTAAGTCCCAATCGCTAAACAATTGTCTATTTCGCGCTATGGCGGCGCCCTCAGCAAGGCGAGACCTCTTTTATCATTGATTAAGAAGCGAAACCGGGTTATTACAGATATTTTGAACAATGCAGGAGAAGGGCACGGTGTTATTATGGCAAAGCACTCCCATAAGTTCATAGAAACGTTCGACGGTTTTCTGGGATACGGTCTTGACAGGCAATCCGATGAGCATATGGTGCAGGCATACCTGCAGAAATTCTCAGACGACAAATTGATGGATACGATCCTGAAGCGGATGACCGATGACGATCTGAAGGAGATATTTGACGTAGTAAGCAAAATGCTGAAGAATCATCTCACTGAGCCCGAATACCACAGGTTGTTTTTGAAAGAAGAAGATTAGCGAAGTGAATGTAGCAATGCCCCTTGAACCTCTTTAAGAGAACAATCTCCCAGGGTAGAAATTATTCGGATTCCTCTTGACAAGGCACAGTTATGAATATATATTCATAATAGAGGTGCATATGTCAAGACCAACATGTCGTCGGAATATAGGTTTCCTTCCCCATATAACGTATTTCAAGCCAGCCGGCATAAGGATGGGGGAGCTGGATGAGGTCATTCTCCAGCATGACGAACTGGAAGCGATCAGGTTAAAAGACCAGCTTGGAATACCGCAGGAAGAGGCAGCAAAACAGATGAATGTATCACAGCCTACCTTCCACCGCCTTATAGTATCGGCCCATGAAAAAATGGCAGATGCCGTTGTGAACGGGAAGGCGCTCAGGATCGAAGGGGGCAATGTAGCGATCGATAATACACAGATACCACCCTGCGGGTGGCGTCAGATGTGCAAGCAGGGGTGGAAAGGAAGATCTGTGTCTCAAAAAGACGATGCATTACTCGCAGAACAAGGAGGGACGATGAAGATTGCGGTAACAAGTGTTGACGGAACCCTGGAAGGAATGGTGGATGAGCGTTTCGGCAGGAGCAGGAAGCTGATCATCTACGACAGAGAGGACAAAAACCATACTGTAATTGACAACTCGGTAAATATGGGCGCGGCGCAGGGCGCAGGGATCCAGAGCGCGCAGAACGTGATAAATTCCGGCGCGAAGGCGGTTGTCAGCGGCCACCTGGGACCAAATGCGTACCGCGTGCTCCAGGCGGCGGGCGTTGATGTCTACGTTGCATCCAATATGACAGCGGCCCAGGCGATCCAGGCATACGAGCAGGGGAAGCTTGCTAAAATGACCGGTCCCGATGTAAGCGGGCACTGGTAAAAGGAGGTATCTGTTATGCCAAGAGGAGACGGAACAGGACCAATGGGACAGGGTCCGATGACAGGAAAAGGCGGAAGAGGCACAGGCGCAGGAAGAGGTGCTGGCGCAGGAGGAGGAAGAGGCGCAGGAGGCGGCGGAAGGGGCCGTATGGGTGGAAAAGGACTTGGGCCGGCCGGAGAGTGCGTGTGTCCTCAGTGCGGAACAAGGGCGCCACATGAGCGGGGAGTACCCTGCTATGAGCAGAAATGTCCAAAGTGCAATATACCGATGACAAGGGCCTGAAGATGATGGAAAATATAAACATCGCCTTTGCGAGCGGCAAAGGAGGAACAGGAAAGACTACGATAGCGGTAAACCTGGCTTATTTTCTTGCCCGTTCCGGGCAGCATGTCCAGTACCTGGACTGCGATGTGGAGGAGCCGAACGGGCATATATTCCTGAAGCCAAAGATCGATAAAAGCACTCCGGCAAATGTTCTGGTGCCGGTGATCGATCAGGATAAATGTACTTCCTGCGGCGAATGCAGCTCCCACTGCCAGTTCAATGCCCTTGTTACGCTCCCGAACAACGTGCTTCTGTTCCCCGAGCTGTGCCACGGCTGTGGTCTTTGTATACATATATGTCCGGAGAGGGCAATCCGGGACGGTGATCGGGAGATAGGGCTGATCGAAAAAGGAACCGCAACCGAGGACATTGATTTTATTCACGGCATCCTTAACGTAGGCGAGCCGATGGCCGGCCCCCTGATCCATGAGGTAAAACACCACTACAAAGAAAACTACATCCGGATCATCGATGCGCCGCCCGGGACGTCGTGCCCGGTGGTGAAAACGATCTTCGATGCCGACGTGGTGGTAATGGTAACAGAACCGACCCCCTTCGGCCTCCATGATCTGAAGATCGCCGTATCGGTGGCAAAAAATCTGGGAAGACCGATCGGGATTGTGATCAACCGGCAGAATGGCGAATTCCCTCCCCTCGAAGAGTATCTGTCAAAAAACGACCTGCCTGTGATCATGGCGCTGCCGGAGGACAGAGAGATCGCGCGCCATTACTCCACAGGAGACATTATCCTGGAGTCCCTTCCCGTTTACGCTGAACGGTTTACGGAGCTTGCCTTGAATATCGGCAGGCTCTCGGGAAAGACATAATGCAGGTGATAAAATGATAAATATAAAAGAGATGGTTGTTGTCAGCGGCAAAGGGGGGACGGGAAAGACTTCCCTTACAGGGGCCCTTTCTTTTCTGTTCCGTAATAAAGTAATAGCAGACTGCGACGTGGATGCCGCGAACCTGCACATGATCCTGAACCTCGATAAGGTGTTGCACACAAAGGAATTTTTTGGAGGAAAGAAGGCAATGATAGCACCGGAGCGCTGCACCGATTGCGGTAAATGCAGGGATGTCTGCATGTACGACGCGATATCCGAGGATTTTGTGGTCGACCTTGTCTCCTGCGAAGGATGCGGGGCCTGCCATTTTTTATGCCCGGCAGGGGCAGTAGATTTCGACGAGAGGCTTTCGGGGTATTGCTATATCTGCAGCACCGGGGACAACGGCCGGTTTGTCTTTGCCGAAATGATCCCTGGAGAAGAAAACTCAGGAAAGCTTGTTGCCATGGTCAGGAACGAGGCCCGCGAAGAGGCGGCAAAGACAGGCCATGAATTGATCCTGATCGACGGTCCGCCGGGGATAGGCTGCCCTGTCATCTCTTCCCTCACCGGAACGCATCTGGCCGTGATAGTGACAGAGCCGACGCCGACAGGGGCGCACGACCTGAAGCGCATTGTGGAATTAACGAATCATTTTCAGATCAAGACTGCCGTTGTGGTAAACAAAAGCGATATCAACGCCTCCTATACCAGGGAAGCACAGCAGTTCTGCAAGGACAACAGCCTTGTGTATCTCGGCGAGATACCTTACGAACCGAAGATCACGGATGCACAAAAAGAGGCAAAGACCATCCTTGATTTTGCCCCTCAGTGCGGTGCAAGCGGGGCGATACGGGAAATACATACAAAATTACAATCAATTTTGGAGGAACTATGAGCAACGAGAAATCAAATGATGAAATGGTACTGCAAAAGAAGCTTGACAGGATCCAGCGCATATTTATCGTCCTTTCCGGCAAGGGCGGCGTGGGAAAAAGCACGGTGGCAGTTAATCTTGCCCTGAGCCTTTCGTTGAGGGGACTGAGAACGGGGATACTCGACGTGGACATCCATGGCCCGAGCGTGCCGAAGCTCCTTGGCCTTATCGGAAAAAGGGTCGGCGTATACAACGAAGAGATCATGCCGATCGAGCTGCACGCGAACTTAAAGGTTGTCTCTATGGGGTTGCTGCTCGATGGGAACGAACAGGCTGTCATCTGGAGAGGACCGCTCAAAGCCAATGTGATACGGGAGTTTGTTCAGAACGTCGCCTGGGGCGACCTGGATTGCCTCGTGGTCGATTGTCCCCCGGGAACCGGCGACGAGCCCCTTTCAGTCGCGCAGCTCCTTGGAGGAAAAGGCAGCGCGATCATAGTCACGACGCCTCAGCAGGTTGCGACGATAGACGTGGAAAAATGCATCACCTTCTGCCGGCAGCTCAATCTCCCCATTGCAGGCATCATCGAGAACATGAGCGGTTTTGTCTGTCCCCACTGCGGCAAAGAGGTGGATATATTCTCTACCGGCGGAGGCGTGAAGCTGGCAGAGAGCTACGGGATACCATTTTTAGGAACCATTCCCCTTGACCCTGATATCGTAAAAAGCGGCGACGAAGAGCGGCCTTACATGTATTTCTACTCCAAGACAAAAACAGCGGAGAGGTTCGATGAGATCGTAGACAAAGCAGTGGGCTTTGAAAAACCCGGGGTTGATGTTGTCAAAAGCGGCGTTGCAGGCGGGCCCCCTGCAGAGCCTCATCCGCAGGTTGAGAATAACAGCAAGGAGGTTTCCATGAAATTCGCTATACCTACATACCAGGGAAAATTATGCGCCCATTTCGGCCACTGCGAGGCGTTTGCGCTCATCGATACGGACAGCGAAGGCAAGGTAGTAAACGAAAACTATGTTACCCCGCCCCCCCACGAACCGGGATTGTTGCCCCCATGGCTTGCACAGCAGGGCGTCAACTGCATCATAGCCGGCGGAATGGGCAGCCGCGCCCAGCAGCTTTTTGCCCAGCAGGGCGTCAAGGTTGTTACCGGCGCGCAGGGCGAAGATCCCAGGGAAGTTGTGGAACAGTACCTGAAGGGGATGCTGCAGACAGGCGCAAATACGTGCGACCATTAAACCCGGATACGTGCGGAAAGAAGAACAGAAGGTGAGAGGGTGAGAAGAGCAGAGAGCAGAACACCCGTAATTAGTGTGGAGAGGCTGGTTGTTACCGTCGTAACGGACAACTACTACGATTCGGTAAGGGTCAACCCGCCTTCAGGCAAAAGGTGGAAGTCCTCCCCAGGCATCTCTGTCCACGCGGAACACGGCCTCTCATACCATATAGAGACCGTAGTGAACGGCAAATCATATTTTATGATGTTCGACTACGGCCTCGACCCTGCAGGCGTGCTCAATAATATAAAGCTGCTCGGGATAGATCTGGGGAAGGTCAACGCATTCGGATTGAGCCACGGCCATTTTGACCACTGGAGCGGCCTGATGGACATACTGGAGCGCGTTGTTCCAGGTACGCCGCTTTACGTCGGCGAAGAGACCTTTGCCCACAGATACTCTTTGCGGCCGGGGAGCAATGAGCTGACAGATCTGGGAAGACTGGAGAGAGAGGCAATAAAGAAGCAGGGTATTGCGAAAATAGTAGAGGTGAGGGAGCCCGTTGAGATAATACCCGGTTGTTATATGACCGGGAACATCGGGAGGATAACGGAATATGAAAAAGGATCCCCGAGCCTGCTTATAAGGCGCGGCGAAAAGATCGAACAAGATAAATTTCCAGGGGAGCAGGCGATCGCTTGTCATGTAAAAGACAAAGGGCTTGTCGTCATCTCGGGCTGCGCCCATGCGGGCATTATCAATACGGTAAGGCACGCACAGAAGATAAGAGGTATCGGGAAGGTCCACGTGGTGATAGGGGGGTTCCACCTCGTCAATGCGCCGCAGGAGGTCATAGAGAAGACGGTGGACGACATGCAGGCGATAGCCCCCGACCATATCATTCCCGCGCATTGCACCGGCTTCGAGGCGATCCTGACCTTTGCAAAAAAAATGCCCCATCAGTTTATCCTTAATACGGCGGGAACGCAGTATGTGTTTGGAGTTTAGGAGCATAGTGCAGCCTTAAATAAAACACGGGGTGTTTGTAGAATGAATATATATGAAATTATCTGCGAGTACCTGGAAAAGGGGAAAGGCGGGATACTGGCTACCGTGACAAAAAGAGAGGGATCTGCGCCGAGGGACATAGGGGCAAAGATGTTTGTCGGGGAAGACGGCAAGACCTTCGGCACTGTCGGCGGCGGCCGCCTCGAATCAGACGGGCACAGAGAGGCCCTTGAGATAATGAACAAAGGGACAACAAAAGTATTCAGCATACGCATGGAGGCTCAAAGGGTTGAAGAAAAGGACATGCTCTGCGGCGGGAACGTTGAGGTGCTGCTGGAGCCGGTAACGGTTAAGCACATCAACGTATACAGACACATCATGGATTGCTTGAAAAACAGAGAGAAAGGGGTCATCGTAACGAATTTCAACAAAAACGTTTTTGCCAAAACCCTGATCGACAAGGAGCTGAATGTTGTCGGAGACCCGCTTGACGATGAGACCATCAACAAGCATAAAGATCTATTCTACGGGAATCAGCCTGTGCTCTTAGATGGGTTATTTGTCGATCCCATCCAGATATCTTTTCCCCTCTATATTTTTGGTGCCGGGCATATAGCGCAATCTCTTTCAAAGATAGCAAGGATCGCGGGTTTTTACATCACCGTTGTGGATGACAGGGAAGAGTTTGCGAACAAAGAAAGGTTTCCCGACGCCAATACGATCATAGTCGGAGATTTTCAGGATGCCTTTAATTATCTGGATTTTACCGGGAATGAGTATATTGTGATCCTCACGAGAAGCCACGAATACGATGCGGAGGCCCTCAGGGAATCAATGAAAAGAGACGCAAAGTACGTGGGAATGATAGGAAGCAAAAGAAAGGTGAAGATCATACTTGACCATATGAGGAAAAGCGGTTTCGATGAGGAGGCCATTGGCAGGATCCATGCGCCTATAGGTATCTCTATCAATGCAGAGACGCCGGAAGAGATAGCGATCAGCATAGCAGCAGAGCTTGTATCCGTAAGGAATGCCCATCAAGAGGCTTAAAAGGGCATTGAATATTAAGGCGGGAACAGAGGTTTTATAATGGAAATCCTTGAAAAAATTATCAGCCGGATCGATGTCGATGCCCCCGTGAAAGAGGTAAGGAAGGGCGTTTTCTGGACCGCGGTGGTGAGCAGGTTTTGCGGGCTTTCGTCTACCATGCTGAAGGAGCATTGTATGGATGAAGATATAGATGAAACCGTCCCTGCATCGTTTACGGATATGACCGGCCTCGAACTCGCGCATTTTTCTCTCTCCAACGACATATCGAAGGCTTCGCTGGGGCTTGCGGCGATAAATTCCCTCACAGAGATCGACGAGTCAAGGTGCGTAGAGATCAATGCCGGGAGCCTGTTGCTGAAAAAGGGGATCGGCAAAAACATCTCCGTCATCGGCCATTTTCCTTTTACGAATGACCTGAAGAAGGTAACAAAGAATCTCTGGGTCATCGAAAAAAGGCAGAGGCCGGGCGATTATCCGGAGGATAATGCAGGGCAGTACCTTCCCCAATCGGACATCGTAGCCATTTCGAGCACGACGCTTATAAACCACACGCTGCCGGGGCTGCTCAGATTATGCCCCGAAAAGAGCATGAAGATGCTTCTTGGGCCGACAACCCCTATGAGCCCGGTATTGTTTGATTATGGGGTTGACATTATCTCCGGGAGTAGGGTTACAGATGATGGAGTAGCGCTTAAGCATATAAGCGAGGGGGCCAATTTCAGGCAGTTAAAGAGGACAGGGGCAATAAAGCTGATAACGATGATAAGAACCGGTAAATATCTGGTATAATAAATATGAGCGACATGCTCGAAAGGGAGGTACGAACTGGCTATGCACGTATACAGCGATAAGGTAATTCAGCACTTTAAAGAACCCAAGAACGTGGGGACTATAGAAGATGCAAATGGGGTGGGCGAAATAGGGGACCCTTCCTGCGGTGATTTTTTAAGGGTCTTTATCAAAGTCGAAAAGGACATTGTGGCCGATGTAAAATATCAGATAAGAGGCTGTCCTGCGTCAATAGCATGCGCAAGCGTTATGACGGAACTCATAATAGGGAAGGATCTTGACGATGCGATGATGCTTACGGAAGATGACATTATAGCCGCGCTTGATGGGCTGCCTGAATTCAAGATCCACTGTTCAGCCCTGGGGGCAGCAGGCCTTCAGAAGGCGATCATTGATTATTTCGAGAAGTATGTACACAGAAAGAAGGCATAAGGAGGCCGGTATGAAAAAACATCTGGTATTGACCCTATTTCTGTTAATACTTTGCTCTCCTGGAATTCTTTATTCGGAAACGTTGCCTGCGTTAGTGTCGGCGTCATGGCTCAACGACAACCTGAATAACCCGAATATGCTCGTGCTTGACATAAGAAAGATCGAGGATTACAGGGAAGGGCACATCCCCGGCGCCCTGAGCCTTACCTACGCGGCGTGGCGCACGATGGGGGAAAGCCTTGACTGCCAGCTTCCCTACAGGGACGAGCTAACGGACACGATCTGCTCCTCCGGGATCAGCGCTGAGACATACGTGGTGATCGTAGGCAACACAGACACGTTCCGGCAGCTTGTAAACGCAACCCGTGTCGCCTGGACGCTGAAATACGCCGGGGTGAAGCGCCCCGCCATCCTTGATGGAGGCTACAAGAAGTGGCTGGAGAAAAGCTATCCCGTGACAAAAGAATGGGTGAAGCGGCCGAAGAGCAGATACAAGTGCAAGTGGAACGAAAACGTGCTTGCGACAAAAGGGTACGTCACTTCGCATTTAAAAGAACTGGCTATCGTGGACACGAGAACCGAAAAGCTGTTCAAAGGAGAGGTGTCGGATCCGATGCTGAAAAGAAAAGGGCACATCCCCGGCGCGATGAACCTCCCCTTTTCGCTTGTCTTTCACAAAGACGGGACCCTTACAAACCCTGATGCGCTCAGGTATATTGCCCTGCACAGCGTCGGCGATGACCTCGATAAGCGGATCGTGGTCCTTTGCTGCAACGGGCAGTTTGCCTCTTCCTGGTGGTTCGCGTTCAGTGAGATACTCGGATACAGGGACGTGAGGATCTACGACGGCTCCATGGAAGAATGGTGCAAGGACGGAGACGCCCCACTCGTTGAATCAACGGGAGGAAAATAGATTGAGGCCCGTTAACAGAAGGTTTCAATATATCTACGGGCCGGTCCCCTCATGGAGGATAGGAAGCTCCCTGGGCATCGACCTGCTTTCCCAGGCCGAGAAGATATGCAGCTTTGACTGCACCTACTGCCAGTTGGGGAAGACGACAAGGTATGTCCTCTCAAGGGAGAGGTACGTCAACGAAGAAGAGGTGATAAAGGAACTGGCAATGTTGCCTTCAGATGTGAAGATTGATTTTATGACCTTTTCCGGGCGTGGGGAGCCGACCTTGGCTATGAATCTTGGTGATGCAATAAAAGCTGTGAAAAAGGTGCGCACTGAACCGATAGCGGTCATCACCAACTCATCGATAATAGATCGTGAAGACGTAAGGCAAGAGCTTGGCCTGGCAGATTATGTGATCGCCAAGCTTGATGCGCCTACACAAGAAATATTCGAGGTGATCAACCGTCCCGGCGAGACCGTCAGGTTTCATGGGGTTCTTGAAGGCATCAAAAGGTTCAGGGGCGAATACAAGGGAAAACTGGCGCTCCAGCTCATGTTCTCAAAGGAGAATGAAGGATGCACGGGTGAGTTGGCGCGTATTGTTCAGGATATCGGCCCCGATGAAGTCCAGATCAACACGCCTTTAAGGAAGTGCCCGGTCCAGCCTCTTTCCGAAAGTAAATTATCGGCGATCCAGGGATTGTTCAACGGCCCCCAGGTAATATCCGTATATGGCAGCCGCAAGATATCTGTAAAGCCTTTAAGCGATCCTGATACGTTAATAAGGAGAGGGAAGACCTGAAGGGGTGGCGGCGGGCACGGACGCCGGATGCCGGATGCTTGTCGCTGGATGCTGGTTGTATAAAACAAGTGACAAGGGACGAGGAACAGGTTTTCTTTACATCTTGGCATGTCACGGTATATGGAAGCAGGGTATGACGTAGTTATCTTTTAAAGAAAGGAGAGACGTATGGCAGAGCAGAAGGAGTCCTGTGTAAAACCGGCAAAGGGGCCTGTCGGGATGCCGCCCGCAGATGCCCCGGTATCAGCAGCAACAAATCAGCAGAAGGAGGTTATCATGACAGCAAGAGTAGGGAAGCCGGCGCCGGATTTTGAAGCAAATGCATTCGCAGACGGTGGTTTCAAGAACATCGCGCTCTCGGAATTTAAAGGGCAGTGGGTGGTGCTCTGTTTCTATCCCGGCGACTTTACCTTTGTCTGACCTACAGAGCTGGCGGCGGTCGCCGTCAAGTACGAAGAGATAAAGGCCCTCGGGGTGCAGGTCCTCGCAATGAGCACAGACAGCCGTTTTGTTCACAAGATATGGCAGGAGACCGAGCTCTCGAAGATGGTAAAGGGCGGGGTCCCATACCCTATGCTCTCTGACGCAGGCGGCCTCATTGGCAGGGTCTATGGCGTCTACGACGAAGAGGCTGGGGTAGACATCCGGGGCCGCTTCATCATTGACCCCGATGGGATCGTCCAGGCCATGGAGGTTCTCACGCCTCCTGTAGGCCGTAATATTGTAGAGTTTATCAGGCAGGTAAAGGCATTCCAGCATGTCCGGGCGACAGGCGAGGCGACCCCTTCCGGGTGGCAGCCCGGCAGGGTTGCGCTTACGCCAAGCGTCGAGCTTGCCGGAAATGTCTGGAAGGTCTGGAAGCCGAGAATGGCCTTCTGAGGTTTTTATAACATCTTGTCTTGTTTTTGCAGCAGTTCCTTTTTCTGAAGGAAAGATAGAGATTTGCGCATTGGTGTTGCTGCCTGTCCGGGCAAGCGGACATCGTAAGGAGACAGAGGATGTACGAACTGAAGTTTGATCCGGATCTATGCCTTGGCTGCAGCACCCAGGCATGTCTTGCCAAGTGCCAGTATATAGAGATTGATCGTGAGACCGCACAGGAAGAGATCCTCAAGATAGCCCGCGGAGAATACTCATTTGTGCTGCACGAATGCGCAACCTGCTATGCCTGCGAGGAGTACTGTACGTCAGGGAACCATCCCTTCTATCTTATTGCGGAAAAACAGGAGGCGCGGGGGATCTCCCCTGTACCCAGACCGCTTATACAGCGGGCGGTCAATATCGGGATACCCTTCAGGGGCCGGCCGGAGATCAAAGAGATAAACGGGCCGGTTCTGAATATCGGCGCCTTTGCCGAGCTCACGCATCTCATACAGGGAAAACTCTTTGAGGGGATTGCTGCAATATCAACTGACGAGCGCAAGATGTTTCATTTTTTTTGCCAGCTCATGTACCTGCATTATGGAAGGGACTCCATCATCAAAGAAAGGCTGCCGGGCATCATCGAAACCATAGCGAAATATAAGCCAACGGAGGTCATATGTTTTCACGATGAGTGTTACGGGGCCTACACGTCTTATAGCAGTGCCCATGGGATCGATGTGCCCTTCAAGCCCGTCCATTTCTACGAGTACCTTTACAACCGTCTTGTCGAGCTCAAGGATATGATACGGCCCGTGAACCTGAAAGTGGCCTACCAGCGCCCATGCTCCTCCCGGCTCTCCCCGGACAAGCATCTCTTTGTCGGCCGCATCTTTGATCTTATCGGGGCAGAGAGCGTGAAAAGGGAGTTTGTTGACGAGAACGCGCTGTGCTGCGCAGGGGCTATCGAGGGACAGAAGAGGGAAGGCAGCCGAAAGCGGGCCGCGAAGCAGCAGCAAGGAAACGTAGAGGATATGAAAAAGGCCGGGGCAGAGGTATGCGTATTCAACTGCCCGGCGTGTTTCCAGACCTTGGGCGGGATGGTTGCGAGGAACGGCATAAAGCCTGTTCACATGAGCGATCTCTGCCGGCTTGCTATCGGAGAGGCGCCCGAAGGGTGGAGGTGACCTGATGGATCCCATATACCAATCGCTGGCTGCCATCGTTGATGCCGAACATGTTTCCGACCGTCCGGAGGAGCTTTACATCTATTCATTCGACCTGGGGACCGCAGAGCCGCACCGGCCTGACTATGTGGTTTCGCCGGTGACGGCCGGGCAGATACAGGAGATAGTGAGGCTTGCCAACAGGGAGAACATCCCTGTTGTCCCCCTGGGGGGGGGGATGTCGCTTGCAGGGCTGGCGGTGCCTTTGAAAGGCGGGATACTGCTTGACCTCAAGCGCATGGACAGGATCATCGAGGTAAACGAGAAGGGGCGGTACGCCGTGCTGGAGTGCGGCGTCTCGCAGGGACAGCTGACCTCTTACCTGGAAAGGCACCACCCTCATCTTACCCACTCCGAGCCCGGGGCGCCTCCGGCAGCAACTATTGTCGGCAATGTCGTTATTCATGGGCAGGGAGACCTCGCCCAGCCATACGGCTTTAACTCAGACATGGTCAACGGCCTCGAGGTTGTCCTTCCCACCGGGGAGGTCTGTTGCTTCGGCTCCTGTGCAATCGGGGCCCGCTGGTTTACGAACCATCCCCTGCCGGATGTGGGACTGTTCCTGGGATGGTGCGGGACCACCGGCATTATCACCAAGCTATCCATACGCCTCCTGCCGGCAAAGCGCATACGGGGGGTGGGCCGGTTTGTCGTGGACGATGAAGAGCTTGTCCCGGAGATCATGTACAGGCTCACGCATACGCAGATGGCGGAGGATATCATCGCCTTCAGCAGCGCTATCCCTCCATTCGCAAGCGGGCTGCAGCACTTTACCGTCAATATTGCGGCAGACTCGGAAAAAGAGCTCGAGATGAAACAGGAGATCATCTGGGATGATACGCTCGGTGAATATATACAAAAAGGGGACGGGGCTTACCTGGGCTTTACAAGGGCCCTGGAACGTCCGCAGATATCGAAGACCTCTGATTACAAAAAAGGCGGGGGGTTCGAATATGTGGGGAGCATCATGCCCATAGAGAAATACCCTGAGTGCTACCGAAAGGGCCGGGAGATTTCGGAGAGGCACAACATCCCCTACACGGTAACGGGCCGGTGCATCGGCGCGGCGCACTCCATGATGTTTGCCTGGACCTATGCCTTCAACAGGGCGGACCCGGAGACGATCAAAGGGGCGAGAAACGCGCTCCACGAGACAGACAGGCTTGTCCTGGAGCTGGGCGGGGTTATCTGGAAGCCGGGCACCTACGGCCAGAAGCTTGTCCTGGAAAGGCTTGACCCCAACACGCGGGAACTAATGAAGAAGATAAAAGGGCTTCTTGATCCGAAAGGGATCATGAACCCGGGCAACTGGGAGATACCGTGATGGCGCTGAAAGATTTTGAATATGGAGATACCATACACCGCTGCTTCAGGTGCGGCTACTGCAAGTTCCCTGTTAACTGGATCGACGTGAACAACTGCCCGCCATACGCCCGTTTTCGCATGGAGACATACTCCTGCGGAGGCAGGCTGTGGCTGGCCAGGGCATGGCTCAACGAGCAGGTCGACTGGACAGAGCATCTTGCGGAGATACTTTATTCATGCACCACATGCAGGAACTGCGAGGTCAAATGCCCCCTGCGCTTTAACGTTGACATTGTGAACATGGTCGTTGCCGCGCGGAGCGAGATGGTAGAGGCAGGCAGGCTGCCGCCTGCGGTGAAGAATTTTTTGCAGAACATCGAGCTCTACGGAAATCCTTACGGCACAGGGCGGAGCAGCCGCGGCGCCTGGGCGGAAGGAACAGGAACAGAGCAGTATAACGGCCATGAGTACCTCTTCTATGTGGGGTGCGCGGGCTCTTACGATGCGCGGGCGCGGCAGTCGGCACAGGCGCTGGCTCAGATACTGCGCAGGGCAGGCGTCTCTTTCGGGGTGCTCGGGAGCGAGGAGAATTGCGACGGCAACGAGGTCCAGAAGCTTGGCGAACAAGGGCTGTTTGAGGTCCTGGCCCAGGACAACGTTGCGAGGTTCAAAGAGCTGGGGGTCAAGAAAATCATCACCCTCTCGCCCCACGCCTTCAACGCATTCAAGAACCATTACCCGGCATATGGAGGTGATTTTTCCGTTTTCCATTACACGCACATTCTCGGCGACCTTCTTAAGGCGGGAAGAATAAGCCTTTCCAATGGCATTCATGCCAAGGTCGCGTACCATGACCCCTGTTTTCTCGGGCGCTGGAATGACGAGTATGAAATGCCGAGAAAGATCCTGAAGGCCGTCCCCGGCGCGGATTTCGTTGAAATGGAGAAAAACAGGGAGGGCGCGCTCTGCTGCGGCGGAGGCGGCGGGAATTTCCAGATAGACCTCCTGGGAGGAAGCGAGAACAGCCCGGCAAGGCGCAGGGTGAGGGAGGCCTATGAGACAGGCGCCACAGTCCTCGCCGTTGCCTGCCCCAAGTGCCTTATCATGCTCGAAGACGCCGCGAAGGCAGAAGGGATTGAAGAGAAGCTGTCGGTCAGGGATATTTCGGAAATTGTGAAAACAAGCTGTGGGATACAGGACCTTACGTTGTAAAAGGTATTTGATATGGCTAAGATACTTATTGCATACCACTCCCAGTCGGGGAATACGGAAAGCCTTGCGCGGTCTGTTGCGGAAGGGGTCAGAAAGACAGAGAATGCGCATGCAATCTTTAAGCGTGCCCCAGATACGAATGCACAGGACATAAAAGGCTGCGACGCAATGGTGATCTGCTCGCCGGAATACTTCGGCTATATGGCAGGGGCGATAAAGGACCTGTTCGACAGAACCTACGAAGAGCTGAAGGATGACCCGGATATCTACAAGAAGCCTTTCTGTGTGGTTGTCAGCGCGGGAAATGACGGCAGCGGCGCCCTGACGCATATCGAGCGGATTTGCAGGGGCTATCGCTTCAAAAAGGTCCAGCACCCGATCGTCTGCAAGGGCAGGGTAACGGAAGGGGCGCTGGCGCAGTGCTTCGAGCTCGGCAGGACGATCGCCGAAGGTATCAACGCAGGAATATTTTAACCCGGATCTTCCACTCCCGGATGCACATCTGTTGCATCGTAGCATAAATTGCTAAAAATATTTTCTTGACAGAGTAAAAATGTCGTTATAAAATTTATTGGTATTATGGATAGTCCAAAAGACCTATATGCGTAGTGCAACCCTTCTAAATATGACAATGTAGTGAGTTTAGAGGAGAGGGGACAGGAGGATCAATATGAACTGGGAAGATGTGGTAAGGGAGTCCGGGAAGCCGATGGAGTGGCCTTATCCTGTAAGGTACGGCGTGGTAAACGACGTGGACGTGGATGTGGTTGTTCTCGGAGGAGGACCGGGCGGCTGTATGGCTGCGATAAGCGCGGCAAAAAAGGGCTGCACCGTTGCACTCCTGGACAAGGCATACCCGAAAAGGTCCGGGGGCGGCTCAGGGTTTGACCACTGGCTCAATACGCCCAACCCGGCCTCGAGCATTACGCCTGAGGATTGTGTGGAATGGGAGGCGGTCACCTACAAGGGGTACTCCAATTCCCTCTCGCGGTATGTAGCGGCAAGAGAAGCATACGATACGCTTCTTGAGATCGAGAAGATGGGCGCAAAGATCAGGGACCTTGACGACGAGTTCAAAGGCGCCCCGTTCAGGGATGAGAAGACGAAATTCCTGTTCTGCTACGATTATGAGAACAGGTTTCAGTTCCGCGTCTGGGGGGCCACCTTTAAGCCTGCCATGTTCAACGAGTGCCTGCGCCTGGGCGTGCAGGTCTTTGATAGGGTTGTGGCCACAAGCCTGCTGACGGAAGGAGGGAAACAGGGCGCCAGGGTGGTGGGCGCTACAGGAATAAATATGCGAACCGGCGAATTTTATGTCTTCCGTGCAAAGGCGACCATCAACGCAATGTCATGCCATCAGACGGGCTGGCGTTTTTCCACAGAGTCTATCGGGCTTGATATGTTCAAGCCGAATATCACCGGTGACGGCCCGGCCATCATGTGGCGCGCCGGCGTAGAGCTTGCCCAGATGGAGCGAAGCAGGGCGGCTGTCCCGCCGGGATATGAGTACCCATCTTACGGGACGGGCAACTGGTGGAACACGTGGCATCCCGCCAGCATGGTGGATGCCAACGGAAAAGAGGTTCCCTACGTTGATGCCGGGGGAAAGGTGGTCCCCGTAGAGGACCGGTGCAGGCCGGGGCCGGGCCAGAAGTTTATTGCCGAACGTTCCCGCGATCCGCAATACAGCAAGCCGACGATGCCTCCCGACCTGGCAGACCGCATCCGGAAAGGGGAGTTTGTCCTGCCCCTCTATGCGGACCTTGCCGGCATGCCCTGGTATGAAAGAAAGGTGATCTGGGGCCTCATGGTGGGAAATGAGGGAAGGACAAAGATCCCCGTGCTGCTCAACTATGAGAAGGCAGGATTCGACTCGGCACGGGATATGCTCCAGAACTACTTCGCCTTAAGCGGAGAGCCCTATCCGAGCATGGATGCTACCCTTGCGCTCGGTCCGTACCGGATGGAGGCCTTTGGCAACGGCGGAGAGGTGGTGGTAGACTGGGACCTCAGGACCAACCTGGAGGGCCTCTACGCAGTGGGAGACGCCATACTGGCAGGAAACTATTACTACCACGCCTGCGCTACGGGAAGGTATGCCGGCCGGAAGGCGGCCGAATATGCCCTGAAGCTGAACAATGCGCCTGCGATGGACACGGCCCAGGTAGAGAGGGAAAAGGCCAGGGTCTATGCGCCCACGGAAAGAAAACCGGGAAAGGACTGGATAGACTGGAAGGAATTGCGTTTTGCCGGCGCCAGGGCCATGCAGAACTACTGCGGCGGCTTGCGCAACGAGGGCCTCATGAAGACGGGCCTGAAATGGATCCGCGACATCAAGGAAGAGCACTATTCCGAAACATACGCGAGCAACCCCCACATACTGCTGCGCGTTCTGGAGACGTACAACATTCTGACCATCGACGAGGTCATTCTGCAGGCATGCCTTGCCAGAAAGGCAAGCAGCGAGGTTCTGGGCCACTTCAGGCAGGACTACCCTGAGATCGATCCGCCGGAGTGGCGCAAGTGGGTTACCATAAAACAAGCGGATGGCGAAACAACGGTCGGGGAGCTGCCGCTTGATTTCCATGGCAATCTGGCCGGGAACTACGAAGCGCACAACCCGGATTATAAAGGCTACCTGAAAAAGAAGAGATCGTAGCGAGACGAGGAGGATAAGGCCATGGACGAACATAAGATGCAGCCAGAGAGAAGCGACGCCAGGTGCTACGCGTTTCCCAATAAGCCAACCCCGAGCATGCCCGTTGTCATTGACGAGACCAAATGCACGGGCTGCAACAAGTGCGTCACTATCTGTACCACAGATGTGCTTGTTGCCAACCCGGAGAAAGGCAAGCCCCCCATCATCATGTACCCGGAAGAGTGCTGGTATGCGGGCTGCTGTGTGGGCGAGTGCCCGGTGCCCGGTGCCCTTACCATGAGGCACCCGTTGATGATGCGGGTCCATTACAAGAACAAAGAGACCGGGGAGATCAACAGGGTATAGGCAAGGAGTGGCCGAAATTTTCCGAGGAACCGGAAAAAAGGAGGTGTCTATGGGGTTTACCATAGAAGAAGCTCGTGAGATAATAGAAGATGTATTCGATTTCGATCATGTAGGCGAGGCCATGTCGGCGGTGCGTTGCGACCTTGAGTCAAAACATGCCCGGGAGCGCCTTGCGGAAGAGCTGGCAAAATGCGCGGTCGAGGAATCCGGGGACGGCTCCGCCGAGAGCCTGGAGACCTTCAGGTCTGTTGCGCAAAGCCGCGTAGAACAGTTTGTAAAGGGAGCGAAGTATTCCCAGTCGGGATGCAGCAAGCTTTCGTGAAACCGGGGATGTGACGATGAAGCTGGTGATCATAGGCGGGGTCGCAGGAGGCGCCACGGCTGCAGCCAGGGCGCGTCGCATGGACGAACATGCGGAGATCGTCCTTTTCGAAAGGGGAGAGTATATCTCTTTTGCGAACTGTGGCCTTCCCTATTATATCGGAGGAGTGATCGAACAGCGGGGCAGCCTGCTGGTCACCACTGCCGGGGACTTCAGGAACCGGTATCGAATAGACGTGAGGGTGTTTTCCGAGGTTGTTTCCATTGACAGAAAAGGGAAGGAGGTTGAGGTCAGAAACCTCTTAACAGGCGATACATACCGGGAAGGATACGACAAGATCATCCTCTCTCCCGGCGCGGAACCTGCAAGGCCGGCCATAGAGGGCATGGAGCTGAAAAATGTCTTCACGCTCAGAACGATCCCTGATGCTGACCGGATAAAGGCCATCGCTGAAGCGAAGAAGCCCTGTTCGGCCGTCATTGTGGGCGCAGGATACATCGGCCTCGAGATGGCTGAAAACCTTTCCCGGAAAGGCATAAAGGTGACGGTTCTGGAGAAGCTCGACCAGGTTCTGGAGAAGCTCGACCCGGAGATGGCGGCTGTTGTTTCGGGATACCTTGAAGAAAGGGGCGTAGCCTGCCGGTTGGGATCCGGCGTCAGAAGGTTGGACCAGCAGGGAGAATCGGTCGTTGTTTCTATTGACAGCGGAAAAGAAATGCCCTGCGACATGGTGATCGTCTCTGCGGGGGTACGGCCTGAAAACAGGCTGGCCCGGGAGGCAGGGCTGGAATTGGGCCGGTGGGGAGGGATCAAGGTCAACGCCCTCATGATGACCTCGGACCCTGACATATTTGCCGTGGGCGATGCCGTTGAAGTGCGGGACCTTGTGACCGGCCTTCCCACCATGACTGCGCTGGCAGGTCCGGCAAACAGGCAGGGGAGGATTGCAGCCGACAACTGCGCGGGCAGGCGCTCCGTGTATAAAGGAACCCTCGGTACCGCCATAGTGAAGATCTTTGAGATGACCGTGGCTTCAACAGGCGCCTCGGAGCGCATGCTCCGAAAAAACAACATCCCCTGTTGCGTGAGCTATACCCATTCCGGATCGCATGCCGGATACTACCCCGGCGCGAAGACGATGACGATCAAGCTGGTATTCTCGCCGGGAAGCGGCAAGATCCTTGGATGCCAGATCGTCGGGATGGAAGGGGTTGATAAGCGCATCGACGTCTTGTCGACGGCCATCAGGGGATCGATGACGGTCTTTGACCTTGAGGAGCTGGAGCTTGCCTATGCGCCGCCGTTTTCGTCAGCGAAGGACCCTGTCAATGTCGCCGGATTTGTGGCAGCGAACACATTGAAAGGCGATCACGACATTGTCCACAGCGCGGACCTGGCGAATTTCGACCCGGAAGACACGGTGGTCATCGACGTGAGGGATGCAGAAGATGTCCTGGCAAGCGGCATTATCGAAGGGGCGTCCCATATCCCCCTGAACCGCCTGCGAAGAAGAATTGCAAAGCTGGACAGAGAAAAGCGCTACGTCCTTTACTGCGACGTCGGCCTCAGGTCGTACATAGGGCACAGGATAATGATGCAGAATGGATTTAAAACCCGGAATCTGAGCGGAGGATACAAGACGTACCTTTACAATAAAAATCAAGGAAAGGAGGATTTTTCATGAAAAGAATTGCTCATCAAATATTGGTATTGACGGTGCTGGTCTTCGCCATGAGCCTTTTTCACGGTACCGTTATGGCGCAGGCAAAAAAGTACGAGGTGGAGATCTCCGGCCTCTGGACAGGCACCAATCCCTATACTATTGCCGTCTATTGGGCCGAGCTGATCAACAAGAACAGCAAGATCGTCAAGGCGGTAGCCCGCGAAGGACGGGGGCCTGCGGTCGACATGAAGACGTTGATCATGAAGCCGGAGAAACGGCAGAGCCTGGTATTTTTCCAGGTTGAGGACGAGGTGTGGGCCGCGAAGCAGCAGATCGGCGACTGGAAAAATTTTGCCGGGAAGTATAATCTTGACAATTTCCGCCACATCGCCTTCGGAGGCTTTACGGTGGACGTGCTGATGACGACAAACCCGAAGATCAGGACGCTAAAGGATATGAACGGAAAGAGCACGGTCATATCCAACGTTTCAGGGGCTTCCTCAAAGGCCAAGGCGTTCATGGAGATATTCCAGGCAGCGGGCGTCACGCCCAAGTATCAGTACCTGGGCATGAACTCCATGACCGATGCGGCGAGGGATGGGACAGTAGACGTGATCCACGGAGGCGTGAATCCGGTAGGGTCGGGCAAATGGGAGCCATCCCCCTATCTGAATGAACTGTTTGCAATGAAGACCGTCTATCCCATATCGATCGACAAGGAGATACTGGCGAAGATGAAACAGGCCACAGGCCACCCCGGTACGATCGTGACGATACCTGCCGGCCAGATCGGAAAGGAGAACAAGACGCCTACGACAGCGCTTGGAAAGTGCATGAACTGGGGCGTCGATGCATCCATGCCGGATGAGGTGGTCGCGGAGATCCTCAGGGTCTACGTGGAGAACGTCGACAAGTTCCAGCAGTTGAGCCCTGCTGCGCGGATAATCACAAAGAAGACCGTTGCGGCGGTGGAGGTGCCCGAGGCGAGGATGCACCCGGCAGCGGTGAAGTTCTACAAGCAGAACAAGATACCTATGACCGGGCTCAAAGAGGCCGGCATAATTCAATAATGCGCCGGGGTTGACTGTTTTCAGAGAATAGCGGAGGTAATAATGAAAGGCGGCGTGTCTGGATTCACGAAGATAGCGGTAATCGTAGTGGCCTTCCTCATGGTCATCTACCAGATGGTCTCCTCACAAGTGCTCCTGTTGTCCAGTGTTCCCTATCTTAACCTGCACCTCCTCTTCAGCCTGGTGGTTGTCTTTCTTGCCCAGGCGAGGGACGGGAGATCGACGGCATTCCGCCTGTGGATGGCCTTTGTCGTAGTCATGGCGATCCTTGCGCTCGGCTATATACAGCTTAACTGGCAGGAGATACAGGAGCGCGCCTATTTCAACACGGCCGTTGACCTTGCGGCGGGGATCATAGCCATCCTTCTTGTGCTGGAGGCAACGAGGCTTGCAACGGGATGGTTTCTCTCGGCCATGGCCATCGGGGCGGTCATTTACGGGTTTGTAGGCGCGCGGTTGCCGGCGCCCTTCACGATCCAGTCCATGGGATTCGAACAGACCATGACGAACCTTTCGGTAGGGCTTGATACGGGCATTTACGCATTTCTTCCCATCTCGGCTAATTTTCTGTTTCTTTTTATTCTCTTTGGAGGGGTCCTTTCCGGCACCGGCGCGGACAAATTCTTTTTGACCCTCGGCAAGATCGTTATGAGCAAGATACGCGGCGGTGCGGCGATGATGGCAGTGCTGGCCAGTTGCGGCATAGGGATGATCACGGGCAGCGCGGCCGCCAACGCCGCCGTAGTTGGTACAGTTACGATACCGCTCATGAAGCGGTTTGGATTCAAGCCCGAGGAGGCGGGGGGCATTGAGGCGGCGGCATCAAACGGGGGCCAGATCATGCCCCCCATCATGGGCATGAGCGCTTTTGCCATGGCCGGCCTCACGGGCATACCCTATGTAACGATCGCAAAGATGGCAATACTCCCTGCGCTTATTTACTTCGGGGTGATCGGCCTCTATGTATACCTTGTCGCAGGGAAGCACAGGCTCCCCATGGCCGCAAAGGAGCCCATAGACGGCAAGGAGCTTGCCCTTTCGTCCATCAACTTCGTGGTGCCGATCCTGCTCATCGTGGTCATGATGGTACACGGTTTTTCTGTCAACTATATAGGCTTCTGGGCTATCGTCACCACCGTGGGCATCTCGCTCATACGAAAAAAGACGAGGCCCACATTTACTCAGTTTGTCAACGGATTTGTCTCGGGAACGGTCCAGGCCGCCGGCATCGGTGTGACCACCGCCGCAGTAGGCATTATCCTGGCGACCCTTACAATGAGCGGGCTAAGCGTGAAGCTCGTGCTCGGGATCGAAACGTGGAGCCTCGGAAGCCTTTTCCTGGCCCTGGTTCTTGTGCAGATCATTACCGTCGCTATGGGGTGCGCGGGCGCCTCCATCACCGCATATATCATCGTCACCATCTTCGCAGTCCCGGCGCTTCAGAAGATGGGCGTGCCCTTTGACGTCGGCCATTTTTTTGCTATGTTCATAAGCGTATTCGCCTTTCTTACACCCCCTGTTGCCCTGGTCTCCCTGATCACTGCAAAGATTGCCGAGGCGCCTTACATGAAAACGGCCAAGGAGTCCTGCAAGGCGGCCCTTGCCGGTTTTTTTGTCCCCTATATTTTCGTCTACTGCCCGGTCCTGCTCCTGAAGCCGAAGGAGCCGGTTTTCGCGGTGGTGGCCGTAGTTGCTTCCCTGCTCTGCCTTGTGAGCTTCCAGTTCTCCTTCGTGGGGTTTCTCTTCTCTGACCTCAATCTCAGGGAACGGGGGTTGTTTTTTGCGGCGGCAGTGGTGTCGTTAGTTTCCCTTGTTGAGAGGAGTTTTCCTCTTGCGGTCGTTGGCGCTGCAGTCTTTGTCGCCTCTATCATCTGGCACAGAGCGAGAATTGTGCCGAAGGGGGCCCGGTTGGAGCCATCGCAATAGAGAAACAGGCATTCAAAAGACAGTTCGATAGGAGAGGGATCGCTGCTCCAGATGAATATAAATATGGAAGCGCCCGGTCGCAGATGATATATTTATTCAACCAGCAGCGGGCCAAAGGATGAAAAAGGATATAACCCACCTTCTCAACCCACCTAAGAAAGAAAAACTGCACGAGGGCATCGTTGCGCAGATCAAGACCCTCATCCATTCGAAGAAGCTGGGTATAGGCGACAGGCTCCCGGCTGAGAGGGAGCTTGCAAAACTTTTCCAGGTGAGCAGGGTTGTGATCAGGGAGTCCCTCCGGTCCCTTGAGCAGTCCGGCCTTGTTGAGATCAAACCCGGACCTGCCGGTGGCCCTTTTGTCTCATACAACCTGCACAAGCCGATCTCTGCCGCCGCCCATGACCTGCTGGACCAGGGCAAATTGAGCCTGCCGTACTTTCTGGAGGCGCGTCAGGCAATAGAATGTGTGACGGTGAGGCGTGCTGCCGAGAAGGCAAAGAAGGGCGATCTTGAGCGATTGAGGCAGATAAACGAGTGGCTCATTAAAGACATGGACAACCCGGAGACGCTCCGCAAGCACAACACAGCGTTTCACGTCGCCGTGGCGGAGATTGCGGGAAACCCCCTGCTGAAGCTGATGGTGCAGTCGCTCCTCGACCTCCTCGGCGTGGTCTTTCCCAATGCGGGCCAGTCCAAAGACTTTATCAGGCACACCTACGAACGCCATGTGGCTATCCTTGATGCGATGGAGAAGCGGGACATCGGCAGATGCGAGGAATTGATGGCCCTTGATGCAGGATATACGGCAAACCTTCAGGTCGATCGCTGAGGGCATCAACGCAGGGATATCGCAAGGGGAGCGATTGTGAACGACAACATGGAAGATATAGAGATCTATCTGAAACCCACTGCTGCGATCGATTCCGGTCATGAGACGATACGCCGTGCCGCCCTGGAGCGGACCTCTCCTTTTACCGATGAACAAGAGAAGGCGCGGGCGCTTTTCTACTTCGTGCGGGACCGGATACGCTACAGCGTCTATATGGTTTCCACCAGGTTCGAGGATTTTGTGGCCAGCAGAGTGTTGGCCTGGGAGAGAGGCTACTGCGTCCAGAAGGCCATCCTCCTTGCCGCCCTGGCCCGGGCAGCGGGCATCCCCTCGCGCCTTGTCTTCGCCAGGATAAAAAACCACAAGATCCCGCAGGAGCTGGTCGCCCAGACGGGTATTGATTTCTTTCCCAGCCACGGGTATACGCAGATCTTGCTCGGCGGAAAATGGGTGAGCGTTACCCCCGCCTTCGATAAGGACCTCTGCGAGAAGATAGGCGCCCCTGCTGTTGAATTCGACGGCGTCCATGATGCGCCCCTTGCTCCATATGACCTCTCGGGCAATCCCTACATCGAATATATCGAGAAATACGAGCCCCAGGCAGATTTCCCCTTTGAGTGGGTGAGGAGCAAGGTTGTGCTTATCTGGGGAGAGAAATCTTCCTGGCTGACCATGGAAGGATCAAAAGGCCACAAGATGCCGTCAGGCTACATCTTCCCGTGACAGATCGTGTCGCTCCATTAACAATTTTGTAACTACATTGCAAAAAGCGGTCAGGGACAGGCCGGTCTTGACAAAGTGGTATTACTAAGTAATAATATATGCAATCTTCGACAAGGCGGTGAACAGTGAAAAAAAAACAAAGAATCGTAACGTTTAAAGTAAATGAAGACCTGCTTGCCGTGATCAGGGATATTCCCAATCGTTCCGAGTTCATCCGCGCGGCGATCATGGCGGCGCTTGAGAATATCTGCCCTCTCTGCAGCGGTTCCGGTATTTTAACGCCGAAACAGAAGGAGCATTGGGAGAGCTTTTCCCGAGACCACACGCTGAAACGATGCGACGATTGCCAGGAGATCTTCATAGAATGCACACGATGAAACGCCTTTTCAAGAGGGGTGTATGAAAAAGGGGTTCTTCATCCTGATTGCATTGATGTCCGTTGCTTCTTTTTATTGCTCTGCCGGGGCCGGGCAGACGAAGGCCGGTATGGCCGCTTTTGTGAGCATAGAACCCCAGGCATACTTCCTCGAACGCATAGGCGGGCAGCGCGTCGATGCGGAGGTCCTCGTCGGTGAAGGCCAGTCTCCTGCCACGTATGAGCCTTCGCCGCAGCAGATGGCAAGGCTGTCATCGGCAAAAGCCTATTTTGCCATCGGCGTTCCTTTCGAAAAGAATTTTGTGAACAAGATCAGGCAGGCCCACAGGGAGCTTGTCGTTGTCGAGACGCAAAGAGGGGTTCCCTATCGCTATTTAGACAACCACCGGCATGACCATGACGGGAAGGCAAGCATAGAGCGCCCCGGCAGGACACCCGACCCGCACATCTGGATGGATCCGAAACTCGTAAAAGTGCAGGCCCGGAACATATATAACGCCCTCTGCAGGCTGGACCCGTCGAATTGCAAAGAGTATTCGGGAAACCTCCAGGCATTTTTGTCTGACCTGGATCGCATAGACCAGCGGATCGCATCCGCCCTTGCTCCATTTAAAGGAAGCAACATCTATGTTTTTCATCCTGCCTTTGGATATTTCGCAGATTCTTATGGACTGCACCAGGTGCCTATCGAGATCGAAGGCAAGGAGCCCGGCGCCAGGCAATTGGCTGTTATTATAAACAGGGCAAAAAAGGAAAGGGTACAGGTAATTTTCGTTCAGCCACAGTTTTCGACGAAAAGCGCCGAAACCATAGCAAAGTCTATCGGAGGAGCCGTTGTCCCGATCAACCCCCTGTCAAGGGATTATCTTTCCAATCTTGAAAAGATAGCCGCTAAGATAGAGCAGGGACTGTCCAGGAGGTAAATGATGGAGAGAGAGGCCGTGGTCAGCTTTCGGGACGTGGATTTTTCTTATAACAGCGTTCCTGTGCTGGAAGATGTGAGCTTCACCATATACGATAAATCCTTCATCTCCATAGTAGGCCCGAACGCAGGCGGCAAGACAACACTGCTAAAGCTCATGCTGGGGCTTCTTGGGCCCTCACGGGGGACCATAGAGATCTTCATGCTGCCTCCGGACAGGGCGCGCGCCCTCATCGGCTATATGCCGCAGCATGTCCAGTTTGATCCACACTTTCCCGTTACCGTTCTCGACGTCGTCCTTATGGGCCGGTTGGGGAACGGAACGCGTTTTGGCCCTTACCGGAAACGGGACAGGGCCATATGCCTTGAGGCACTGAAAAAACTGGAGATGTACGATGCATGGAAACATCCCTTCGGGGCGTTGTCAGGGGGGCAGCGCCAGAGGGTGCTCATCGCGAGGGCGCTGGCAACGGAGCCGAAACTGCTTCTGCTTGATGAGCCGACGTCCAATGTTGATATGGCAGTTGAGACAGAGCTTTTTGAATTGCTGAACGTTCTCAGCAAGACGATAACCGTTATCGTTGTGAGCCACGACCTGGGGTTTGTATCCCAGTACGTTCAACGTGTCGTCTGCGTAAACCGGAGGGTAGCGGTTCATCCCACGGCCGCCATCACGGGAGAGATGATAAGCGATCTCTACGGGGCTGCCGTCAGGATGGTGCAGCATGACCATAGAGAATAAAAAGGAACTGAGGCCCGAACATGTACGCATTCCTTTCTGACCTTCCGCGGTATCCATTTCTTCAGTATGCGCTCCTTACGGGTATGCTTGCGAGCGTCGCCTGCGGGATCATCGGGAGCTACGTCGTTACGAAGAGAATAACCTATATTGCCGGAAGCATAGCGCACACCGTTCTTGGCGGCCTTGGCGCTGCGCGCTACTGCCAGGTCGTCTGCCGCTGGGAATGGTTTCATCCTTTTTACGGGGCAATACTTGCTGCATTGGCGTCGGCCCTGATCATCGGGGTCGTGAGCATGAGGGCAAAACAGAGAGAAGATACGGTGATCGGGTCTCTGTGGGCTATCGGCATGGCTGCGGGGATCATCTTCATATACAGGACGCCCGGATATAACGAGGACCTTATGAGCTACCTTTTCGGGAGCATTCTTATGGTTTCCCCCGGCGACCTCTGGATGATCGCCTGCCTTGACGTCCTGGTCGTGGCCGCCGGCGTTCTTTTCTATAACAGGTTCCTTGCCCTCTGCTTCGATGAGGAATTTGCGCGGCTCAGGGGCGTAAATGTCGAGCTGTTCTACCTCCTGCTTCTATGCCTGACGGCGCTTACGGTAGTGCTGCTCGTTTCTGTGGTGGGCATCGTAATGGTCATCGCCCTGCTTACCCTCCCGGCCGCTATTGCCGGTGAATTAACAAAAAGGCTGTGGCATATGATGGTGCTTTCTACTGTGTTGACGATCTTTTTTACAGTAGCGGGTCTTGCGGTAAGCTACGGGCCGGACCTCCCCGCAGGAGCGACGACGATCATCATCGCCGGCGCTGCCTATCTCTTTGTCGTCGGGGGACTGAGGATCCACAAGCTGCGGCGAAAACATTAGAACAGCGTGCTGCGGAGCGACGCTGTCCCCTCTCCCTTCACGGGACGCAACAATATCCCCTCTCTTCGCGAGAGAGCCACGACAGTCCCCTCTCCCCCCGTAGGAGAGTATAGGGTAAAAGGGTGCCCGGTCGCATCGTCCCCTCTCCCCTGGCGGGAGAGGGTCAGGGTGAGGGGGTATAATTATGCCGTTTTATCCTCTGGTACCCCGCCTCCTGTGGTGGGATAGTTTGTTTTCATCGTCTCCGGCATGCGCACGGCGATGACCTCACCGCGGGCGCAGAGGGTCCCTTCCGCAAAGACCTCGACGGATACAGACGCCTTTCGCTTACCGACCTCCTTCACCTTACCCCTTGCCTCGAGCTGAACCCCCAGGGGCGTCGGCTTCAGGTAATCTACCTTCAGGGAGGCGGTGACAAAGCGCAGCCTTGGCTCTTCGTCCATCGCCCTTCCTTCTGCGCGGCATGTCGCTGCAGCTGCGGTGCCGACCCCGTGGCAGTCGATGAGCGAGGCGATCAGCCCGCCATAGACGAAACCCGGCGTGGCAATGTGATGGGGCTGCGGCGTGAGACGGGCGAAGGATTCCTCTCCATCCCAATAGCTCCTGATGTGAAGGCCTGCCTTGTTCATGCTGCCGCACCCATAGCAGTGGCTCAGTTCTTCGGGATAGTAATCCTGAAATGACTTCTCTTCCATGTCGCCATCCTTCTCTTGATAGTTTCTTGAATAAAAATCCAGGCTATATTTTATCGCTTCGAAGAAAGAAAAACACTCAATTTATTCCTGCCGCTGCGATATGGACCAATAGAAAGGGGATAGCTCCTGTGGCGACCCGTGGAGCGGCATTGGTGATCGCGGATCAATCCTTTGAAATATTTACGCGGTAACCGGTCCCTTCCTGCTCAACACCTTTCACAGTCCATCCCTGCGCCATCGCTGCGCGGGAGACGTTCTCCTTGGATGTGTCCGTATCCACGAGAATGACGATCTCGCCTTTTTTTACTTTCTTGATCTCATTCATGGTCATAAGAACAGGCTGCGGGCACGAGAGCCCTTTTGCGTCGACGATTGTACTCATTTTATTCCTCCTTGTTCAGGCAACTTGCTTTCTCATCGTGAACCCGATGAACAGGCAAACCAGAAGACCTATGATCACAGCCGGGATCCCGTAAGGCCCCACGCCATCCGGCGAGCTTGCCAGACCGAAGTTGTGGGCAATGCCGGCCCCTGTTATCATCCCGAAGACGAAGACCGCCGAATCCCCGTCGCCCTCGCCGGCGAGGAAGAGCTGCCGTCCCGGACAGCCTCCGGCAAGACAGAAGGCAAGCCCTGCCAGGACCATGCCACCGAAGTTCCAGAGGCCCATTGTGTGTGCAACGGGCTGCTTTGCAAAGCCGGGGTTGAACTGCCCTAGGATCAGATTGGTAATGAAGGCAGCGACCACAAGCGCGATGAACCCCGAGAGGAGATGGGCCTGTTTGAAAAGGATGATGTCCCGTATAGCCCCCATTGTGCAGAATCTGCTTCTTTGGGCCAGGAATCCGATGATGAGGCCCATGATGAGCGATACGAGAAGCGGCGCGTGCATCGAGCCGGGGCCTTTCAGGCTGTAGAAAAGGACTCCGCTTTTGTCCTGCCCCTGTACCTGCGGAAAGATGAGCATGAGGACGAGGAAACCCAGCATCGTAAGCGGCAGGAGCCATCCGACGGAAGTGTGGGTGTTCTGTGAGCGGCCGAGGTTGTAGCCGCCTTTCAGAAAAAGCGTGCCGACCCATATCCCTCCGATAAGCCCGAGGAGGCCGAAGATCGCATTCCAGTCGCCCCCTGCCAGACGGAGGGCAGCCCGCCACGGACAGCCCAGAAAGACAAGCGCCCCGATCATGGCAAAGGCTCCGAGGATGAAGCGGACGATAGGGGCAGATCCCGCCCGCGACCTGAACTCCTTAAAGGCATAGGCGGCGATCAGCGATCCGACGACGAAGCCGATGATCTCGGGCCGCATATATTGCACCACGGCCGCCCGGTGGAGACCAAGGGCGCCTGCCATGTCCCTCTCGAAGCATGCCACGCAGATACCCATGTTCGCCGGGTTTCCCCACTTCTGCAAAAGCTGGGCAAAGACCCCTATAAAGGCCCCCACCCCGATGATCCCCAAACGCGTTGAAAAAAATTGTGCATATTTAGGCATACGCTCACCCTTCCTCTATGAGTTTTAAAAATGCTTATTGTAAAAAACATAGACATTATCTATATGTCAAATCGATAATATCGATAATAATTTGTCAAATTATAGAGGTTTTCTATCGGCTTTATCTGGTGCAGTATTATTTGCCGACGGAAAGATGGAGGATAGAGATCTTTGCTAAAATCTGGGGTTTGTCACGGCAGGGATTATGAAATCACACAATATCGGGGGTGAACCGGCCGGGAAAAACGAAGCCGACCTTTTCCTGTCCGGTTCACCCTTGCGCAATAACTTCTTATTCGCCCCTCATCATTGCATTGACATCTTCTTGCACTGTGCCGATGGGCTTGATATTGAATTTATCCACCAGGACCTTGGCTACATTGGGTGAGAGAAAGGCCGGCAGCGTAGGCCCCAGGCGAATGCCCTTGATGCCGAGGAAGAGAAGGGCAAGCAGCACGGCCACGGCCTTCTGCTCGTACCATGCTATGTCATAGGAGACAGGCAGTTCGTTGATGTCGTTCAATCCGAAGGCCTCCTTGAGCTTCAGGGCGATCACCGCGAGTGAATAGGAATCGTTGCACTGGCCGGCGTCGAGCACGCGGGGTATGCCGCCGATGTCTCCGAGCTGCAGCTTGTTGTACCTGTATTTGGCGCAGCCTGCGGTCAGGATCACTGTATCCTTTGGAAGGTTCTCGGCCACTTCTGTAAAGTAGCTCCGCGCTTTCTGACGCCCGTCGCACCCGGCCATGACGACAAATCGCTTGATGGCCCCCGATTTTACGGCGTCAATAACTTTATCGGCTAATGCGAGCACCTGGTTGTGGGCGAAGCCGCCGACTATGGTTCCGCTTTCCAGCTCTTTTGGGGGCGGACAGCTCTTTGCCTTTGCGATAACGGCGGAAAAATCCTTTGCCCCGCCTTCCGGCCTGTCGGCAACGTGCTTTGCGCCGGGATAGTTCACAGCACCTGTAGTGAACAGCCTGTCCAGATAGGTATTGTCCTTTTTTATCGGGATCAGGCAGTTGGTGGTGAGAACGAGGGGGCCGTTGAAGGATTCAAATTCTTCGTTTTGGTGCCACCACGAGCCGCCGTAATTACCGACAAAATGGGCATATTTTTTGAAAGCCGGGTAGTAGTTGGCAGGCAGCATTTCTCCGTGGGTGTAAACATCCACGCCCGTTCCCTCGGTCTGCTTCAGAAGCTCTTCCATGTCCTTCAGGTCATGGCCCGAGATCAGGATCCCCGGATTGTTTCTGGCCCCGATGTTGACCTCGGTGATCTCCGGATTGCCATAGGCGGCCGTATTGGCTGCATCCAGAAGGGCCATTGTATTTACAGCCATTTCCCCTGCCTTCATGACCATGGCGATCATCTGGTCGGTTGAAAGATCCTTCGTGGTGGATGCAAGGGCCTCCATAAGGAAGCCGTAGATATCGTCTTTTTCGTGGCCGAGAACCGCGGCATGATCGGCATACGCAGCAATTCCCTTGCAGCCGATGATAAGGAGCTCTCTGAGGGAGCGTACGTCCTCGTTCTGAGTGGATGTAATGCGGACTTCATCGGAAAGCGCCTTGGCCATAATCTTTTCCCTGTCTTCCGAAAACCAGGTTGCGCAGTCCGGAAGCGCGCCCGGCATGGCGGCCTTTACCTTTTCCTTCACCGCGTCCCTGACCTTGAACCCTTCCTTGATCCGGCCGATGATGACATCATCGTCCCAGGCCACGTTGGTAATAGTGGTAAAAAGGGCCTTGCATATGAAGCGGGCGGCATCTTTGTCCACAGTGCCCATTTCCTTTAGCTTTTCACCATAGATCGAGATCCCTTTGCACACGTAGATGAGCACGTCCTGAAGATCGGCGGTCTCCTCCGGTTTTCCACATACCCCCTTTACGGTGCATCCAGTGTTTTTTGCGGTTTCCTGACATTGAAAACAAAACATGGTATCCTCCTTTTTTCTTAAAGATTTTTTACTTTAAAAGCCAGACCCAAGAAATATGATAATCACATCCGCAGTCGCTATAGCCCTTTACAGCCATATCAGGCAAGATTGAGCTCCTTATGTTTTTGCGCAACCGATTCAGCCAGTCTGTCCAATGCACTAAAATCGTTCTGAGACGGCAGCCCCTTGCAGAGCACGGGCTCCAGGACTTCTACCTTGAGGTTGGGAATCATTCCGGCAAGCGTTTCTACGGCTTTGCCTCCCCATCCGTAGGAACCTATAATGGAGAGAAATTTTACCTTGGGCCGCAGGGCATTTGCCAGGAACGCAGCATATGCGGCAAGGGGATGCGGGCCGGCCAGTACCGTAGGCGTGCCGACGATGATCGTTGCGGCATCAACCAGGGCCATTGCCAGTTTTCCGATATCGGTCACAGTCAGATTAAAGAGCTCAGCATGAACACCGTTTTTCACCAGGGCCGACGCCAGGTGATCGACCATAAGCTTTGTGCTGGAGTGCATGGACACATAGGGCAAGACCGCAATGTTCCGGGGCGAGCCGAATACCCAATCCCTGTAAGCATCCATGATGAAGGAAGGCCGGTTGTAAATCTGACCGTGGCTGGGCGCTATCATCTGAATATCATAGGCCTTAAGTTTTTCGATATTTTTCTCGATCATGCCCCTGAAGGGCATCATGATCTCTGCGAAATAGCGCTTGGCTGCCTCGTATACCCTTCCCTCGTTGGCCACGAAAAGATCCGTGGTGGCGATATGGGAGCCGTAAAAATCACAGCTGAAGAGGATACGCCTCTCTTCCAGGTAGGTCACCATCGTTTCCGGCCAGTGCACCCATGGGGTGTGGATGAACTTCAACGTCCTGTCGCCGAGGGATATCGTCTCGCCGTCTGCTACGGCGATAAAGGAGTCCTCGGGTATCTTGAGGAGATCGACGAGCATAGTTTTGGCCTTGGGGGTAGAGACGACCTTGGCCTGGGGATATCTCTCAAGAACCCGGGGGATAGATCCGGAATGGTCCTGTTCGGCGTGGTGCGAAACGATATAGTCGATCTTTGGCACTGCATCGAGCTGCCCCATCAAGGTTTCAGCCATCGGCGGATCGACCGTGTCAAACAAGGCGGTCTTCTCGGTCCCCTCAACAAGATAGGCGTTGTACGTGGTGCCGTCGGGAAGCGGAATGAGCGAATCAAAAAGCCGCCTGTCCCAGTCAACAGCCCCCATCCAGTAGATGCGGTCTTCTATTTTTCGTGCCTGCATTGTACCCTCCTTTTCTATTATATTGAGTGCCCCGGCTTATTTTTTCTCCGTACCGCCCCGGGGCATTCTATTCACTTCCGGATCTTTCTCTCCAAGCTTTTCCAGAAGCGAATTGAATTTGGCTGATGATGATCGCCTCTTTGCTGTTTGTATGGCATGTCGCACGCTTTCCATAAGGACAGAGAGTGAAATGCCGTAAATCCGGGCAACTTCTTCCAGGGTATGATATGCCTGCACCGGGCATCCCACGCAAAGCATCTTCCGCTCGATAAAAGCATCGATCGCAGTCGGGTGGCGCTCCAACAGCTCCTTTATCGTCATATGCGGCTCCAGGCTCATCGGTCTTTAGCGTAACTTGTCTTATGTAAGAAAGTCTTTGCGCCGGCGCAAAGATTGAAAAAAGATTGTGCTTTTAGAGAATCAGCCGTTTTCCGCAAACAGAACCAGGGCATGGGGATCGGACACCGTAATGCGCTCCCGCCCTGATATTACCCAGCCTTTCTTCTCCCAGGCGCTAAGAGCGCGGCTTACCGTATAAAGAGTGGTACCGGTATACTCTGCCAGTTCCTGACGGCTGAGCCGGAAGTCGATCAAGATGCCGTCTTCGGTCTTGAGGCCGGACTGTCGCATGATCCTTAACAGGGCGCGCGCGATACGCTGTTCCACCTGTTCAGCGCAGAGTTCAAGATAGCGGGTTTGCATATCATCCAGGCGGTCGACGGCAACCCTGAGCATGTTGACCGCCAATTGCGGGAATTCCGCCATAAGATCAACCATAGTCTGCTTGTTCCAGCCGATTGTTTCGGCGGCAGCGGCTGCTTGCGCTGTAACAGGATAGTTCTTTTCTTTGAAAACAGCGATCGCGGCTGTCAATTCTCCGGGATTGACGTAGCGGACTACAACCGTTTTTCCTTGTTCATGAAGTTTTGTGAGTTTAAGGCGGCCCCTTAGAACAAAGTAACATCTCTGCGCCGGGTCTCCCTCGCAGAATAACGTCTCCCCCATTTTAATGTGGATCCGGTCTCCGCGATCAAAGATATAGGTGTGGAATTCCTCTGCCACATCATGCAAAAGATTGGAAAGGCTAAGGCTGTTTGCGATGACGGAAAGCGTTTCCAGGAAAATACCTCCAAATGTTTTACAAGCCCTTCCTTCGCAACGATAATTTTACAAAACCTTGATATTTTAATAAATATTACCATTATACCCCTTGTTTGGCAATGAAGTCCTTTTCAGAATGCCTTTGCAGGCAACGCAAGCATATGGCGGGCAATGTCCTCGCATGATAGTTTTTCCTGAAGAATACGCTTTGACAATATCATGTGCAATCTGGTATAGGATTCGAAGCAGAAAAGAAAACGAAAGGAGCATACCATGGATTACGCAAATATTATTGCTGATATCGGTGAAGATTATGTGGGAGAGATCACATTGAACCGGCCAAAGCAGTGGAACGCCTTCAATACCCCCATGGCGAGCGAGCTCGACAGCGCGCTTTGGGAGTTCGACAGGGACAGGAACGTGAGGGTCATCCTCCTGAAGGGCGCAGGAAAGGCCTTTTGCGTGGGTATTGACGTAAGCGAATTCCCCGGAAAGACGGCCCTTGAATATCGCGACTGGATAGGACACATGGGAAAGGCCCTTATTACGATAGGACAGATCAGCAAGCCTGTCATCGCACAGGTCCAGGGCGTGGCGGCTGCGATCGGAACGGGCCTGACGGCAGCGGCGGACCTGGCGATCGCGTCAGAGGACGCAACGTTCGGACTGACTGCGATCAACGTGGGCCTCAACTGTATCGGCCCTGCCGTGCCGGTCTCACGTTCTGTAGGAAGGAAGCGGACCCTTGAGCTCCTGCTGTACGGTGACATGATCAAAGCGCAGAGGGCATTGGAGATAGGGCTCGTGAACCGGGTTGTAAAGGGGGACGAGCTTGATCAGAGCGCCCGCGAATGGGCTGCAATCCTTGCCCGCAAGAGCCCCATTGCCGTACAGACGGCAAAGAAGGCATTCTACATGGCAGCGGACATGGAGTACTTCGCATCGCTTGAATACATGACCGATACGGTTGCGCGCCTTTGCACAACAGAGGATTCCAAAGAGGGGATCAACGCCTTTATGGAAAAGAGAGAGCCTGTCTGGAAAGAACGTTAAAAAGGGAGATGTGCCTTAGCCCCCGATCCTGTTCATGGGGCGCACGCATTTGCGGGGTTCCCACAGGCCCATGCCGTGTTCCTTCGGCTTGTTGCGGATAGTGGTTTCAATGAGGCGGAGCAGGCTGTCGTCATCCCCGCCTGTCCGGAGAGGGGTCTTCAGGTCTGTCTCCTCGTCTGAGAAGAGGCATCCCCGCAACTGGCCGCATGAGGTGAGGCGAAGCCTGTTGCATGTTGCGCAGAAATGGTTGCTGAGGGCGCCGATGAACCCAACCTCCCCTGCTGCTCCCTCAAGCCTGTAGCGCTGCGCCGGGCCGCCAAGAAGGCTGTAGCCGACGGGATTTACCTCCCCCAGTGATCGAATGCGGTCGAGAATTTCTCCAACTGAAATGAACCTGTCCCTTGCCCAGCCATTGCCGTTGTCTTTGCCGAAGGGCATTATCTCAATAAATCGTACATGGTAAGGCTTGTTGAATGTCAGTTTTGCAAAGTCAACGATCTCATCATCGTTTACTCCCCTCATGGCGACGACGTTTATCTTGATAGGATCAAACCCCAGGGACTCGGCTTCGTCTATCCCCTCCCAGACACGGTCGAAAAAATCACGCCTGGTTATCTGATAAAACCGATCCCGCCTCAATGTATCCATGCTGATATTGATACGTCGCATGCCGCATTCCCGGAGGCCCCGGGCGAAATCCTTCAGGAGAACGCCGTTGGTGGTAAGGGTGATCTCCTCTATTTCATCTATCTGCTGGAGCTTCTGGATGAAGCCAAGAATATCCCTTCTTACCAGAGGTTCTCCTCCGGTCAACCGTATCTTTCGAATGCCATTACTTACGCTCAGCTTTACGATATGGATCATCTCCTCATAGGTAAGGATTTCGCTGTGGGGAGTAAAAACGATGCCTTCGTCAGGCATGCAGTAGATGCACCTGAGATTGCAGCGGTCTGTAACGGAGAGGCGTAGATAATTGATCGTTCTGTTATGATTATCCACCATGAAGGTTGTTTCCTTGTATGTTGTCTTTTCCCGTAGCCTTTTGCTTTGTGTAGCGATCGACGGCCTCACGGAGCGTATTCGCTGCAAGCAGGGCGCAGTGCCGGCTTTCCTCAGGAAGCCCGCCGATGGTCTCAAGTATCGTCTCGTTCGTGATCTTCCTGATCTCATCAGGTTGTTTTCCAAGGGCGAGCTCGGCTGCCAGAGAGCCGCAAACGATGCTTGGCCCGCACCCGTCCGTTTGGAACGAAGCCTTGCTGACCTTGCCCTTCTCGAATCTCAGGAATATCTCCATCGTATCGCCGCAGGGGCCGGTAATGCGGCCATACCCGTCAGGGTTCTCCATTGGGTGCATTTGCAACGGGTTGCGCCACCTGTCAAAGGCCTTTTGCCCGTAGTCCCTGATCGTATCGTCGAAGATCTTGTCCTGCAGCTCTTTTAAAAATTCGTCAAGATTATCCGACATTATCACTTCTCCTCATTTTACTATAAACGTAGTTAAGCAATTAACATGCCACCCTTACCCGGTAATAAGGCAGGTGCGATAACCCCATGACTTAAATAGCTGTTTTTTTCTTTCGAAGGCAGCGTCGGGGATATATGCCCATCTTCCCTACCATAACATTCTTGCAATATGCAATGCTATCTGCGATACCCGCGCCCATCGCTTGCAGGCACTTCGATCTCCAGGTCTTTTATCTTTCTATAAAGGGTGCTGGTGTTGATGCCAAGGACGCGGGCAGCCGACTTTCGATTACCTGCATAGCGGCGCAATGTCTCGGCAATAAGACTTTTTTCCATTGCTTCGAGGCTCATCGGGCCGGCCTTACCGTCCGAAGATTCTACGGCCGGGCGCAATTCAGGGGGAAGGTGGTGCAGCTCTATGATCTCGCCGCGGCACAAAACGAACGCCTGTTCGATAATGTTCTCAAGCTCCCGCACATTGCCGGGAAAGTCGTATTCCATAAGCTGCGCCATTGCCTCAATGGATACGCCGGTAATAGCCTTTCCTTGAAGCCGATTAAATTTGGCCAGAAGATGGTCGACCAGCAACGGAATGTCTTCCCGCCGCTCTTTTAAGCCTGGCAGCGTGAGATGGACAACGCGGATACGATAGTAAAGGTCCTCCCGGAACTTTCCATCTTCGACAAGCTTTGTCAGGTCTTTATTTGTGGCGGCAATTACGCGGACATCCACCTTCACCGGCTCTATGGCGCCGAGCGGCTCCACCGTGCGCTCCTGGAGCACGCGAAGCAGACGCACCTGGAGGGCCGGGGATATATCACCTATCTCATCAAGGAATATTGTGCCTCCGTCCGCAAGCATGAACCGCCCGACCTTGTCCCTCCTCGCGTCAGTGAACGCCCCGGCCTTATGGCCGAAAAACTCGCTTTCAAGGAGCGTGTCCGGCAGGGCGGCGCAGTTCACCGCAACAAAACGTTTTTTTCTGCGCGGAGACAGATTATGTATGGCCCTGGCGAAAAGCTCCTTTCCTGTGCCGCTCGGGCCTTCGATCAGAACCGTGCTGCTGCTTTCAGCGATCAGCGGAAGCATCTCGAAGAGGCGCATCATTGCGGGGCTTCTCCCGACAATGTCTTCAAAGGTGTGGCTGCTTTGCAGCTCTTTCCTGAGCTGTTCCACCTGGCTTAGGTCCTGAAAAGTTTCTACCCCGCCGATCACTTTATTGTTATCATCTTTCAAAACCGCTGTTGAGATGCGGACGGGAACCCTGAACCCTTTGTTGTTGACGATGAAAGCTGTAACGTTCACAACGGGCTTTCCCGTGTCAAATGTCCGCCTCAGGGCACAGTTATTTTCGCATATATTTGCATGGAATACCTCGGAACAGAGGCGCCCTATAGCCTCTTCTCTTGAAACGCCGGTAATATGTTGCGCGGCCTGATTGAAGGAGGTGATACGCCAATCGCGGCCTATGGTGAAAACACCCTCATTGATTGAATCAAGGATTACGTCTCTATCATTTTCATGGGTTGCATGTTTCATAATCAGCTACTATTATCATAATTCATAATCATGCTAAATGCAATATTAACGATGATATAATATTGCATAATGAAATCAATAAATCAACCCTTCCATACCTATTACATTACAACATGCTGAATTTATTGGTAATATTATTATATACCCACTGTGGTATAAAGGTTGCAATTAATAAAGACATGATGATCGCAATAGCAAACTGGCAAGGCAGCGTATCGCCCGTCTTTGATGTGTCCGACAGGCTATGTCTGGTCTACATTGAAAACGGGAGAGAGCTGCGAAGAGAAGATATCCTGTTGAAGAATCGAAATCCTTTCCTGAGGGCAAAGGAGATGGCAGGTATTGGAGTTGAACTGCTGATCTGCGGCGCCGTTTCCCACGTCCTTGAGACAGCTTTGATAAGCGCAGGCATCCGGGTCATCGGATTTGCCTGCGGAAATCTTGAAGATGTCCTCGGAGCGTTTATGAGGGGCCAATTGACAGGGAGAAGCTTTTTCATGCCGGGTTGCTTCGGGGGACGAAAAAGGTATCGTTTCCAGCATCGTCGCGGAAGAAAAGGTCCCCTTTAATGGGGCAGCATATACAGAAAGGAGGTGAGAAACATGCCACGTGGAGACGGAACGGGCCCAATGGGAATGGGGCCAATGACAGGGCGCGCAGCAGGCTACTGTGTCGGAAACAACGTTCCTGGTTTTGCCGGTTTCTTCCCCGGGAGGGTTGCCCGGGGCTATCGGGGCAGCATGATGCCACCGCCGGTCCCTGCGTATAGCCAACGGATTCCCTATGGTTTTATGCAACCGTGGTTTTTTACAGGTTTTGGCCGGGGGCGAGGACGCGGCTTGGGGAGAGGCCGGGGACGTGGTAACCGATGGTTCGGCTGGTAAGAGAACGTGAAGTTGGTAGCTAAACGATGAAAATCCTGGGAAACGCGGGAGAGGATAACAGCAACGAATGATAGAAAAGAATAGGCATTATTTGAACAAAACGAAATTTATTTAAACAAAGGAGGTATACACTATGCCAGGTGGAGACGGAACGGGCCCAATGGGAATGGGGCCAATGACAGGGCGCGCAGCAGGGTACTGCGCTGGTTTTGGCGCCCCCGGATCTATGAACCTTATCCCCGGACGGGGTTATTGGGGCTGGGGACGAGGACGCGGCGGCGGCCGGGGCTGGCGGAACCGGTACTACGCAACCGGTATGACCGGCTGGCAGAGGTCGGCTGCAGGCATGCCGGTCTGGGGTTATCCTAATGCGTACGGAGGTTTTTATGGTCCTCCGGCACCAGCTGCCATGAACAGGCAGCAGGAAATTGACATGTTGAAGGGCCAGGCGGAGTATCTGGAAGATATGCTCGAAAATGTTCACATGCAGCTCAAAGAACTTGAAGGAGAAGCGGCGAAAACCACGTCTCAAAAAGGTTGAATGCCGAAAAAGAGCACAAGGGGGGCAACGGGGAAGGAAACGAACCGTGCCCCTTTGTTCGCTAAAAAGATTTAGCTTAGGAGGCTAATTATGCTTATTGCAATTACATCAGAAGGTCCTACCCTTGAGGCAAGAATTGACCAGCGTTTTGGTCGATGCTCATATTTTTTGATCGTCAACACTGACGACCTCAGCTTCGAGGCCATTGAGAACACGAATGCTATGCTGGGCGGCGGAGCAGGTATCCAGTCAGCCCAGATGATTGCAGGAAGAGGGGTGACACATGTATTGACGGGCGCCTGTGGGCCTAATGCATACCAGGTGCTCTCAGCGGCAGTAATTGCGGTTATCACCGGCTGTTCCGGAAATGTCAGGGATGCTGTCAGACAGTTTCAAGAGGGAAGATTTACCGCAACAGGAGGCCCTAATGTGGCTGACCACTATGGTGTGAGCGGAAACTTTGCAGGACAGGCTGGTCCCGGTGTGAATCCTGCTGGTGGGGCTGGCATGGGACGCGGCATGGGCATGGGACGCGGCATGGGCATGGGACGCGGCATGGGCATGGGACGCGGCATGGGCGCCGGGTTTGGTGGTCAGCAACCGGTAGATACGCAATATCAGCAGGAAAGCGGTGAAGATGATATAGAGGCATTGAAAAGACAGATGCAGGAAATTAATAAGCGGATCCAGGAGCTGGAAAATAAAAAAAAGGGTAAAGGAAAATAACGATAATGTGAGGAGATTAGAAACATGAAATTTTGCGTGAGGATGTCACAATGATAACTATTTCAATTGCCAGCGGGAAAGGTGGTACCGGCAAAACTACAATAGCAAACAACCTTGCGGTTGTATCATCGGACAACGGCCACGGTGTTACCTACATGGATTGTGATGTAGAAGAACCGAATGGCGCGCTTTTTTTGAAACCGAAGATCGAGGAAGTTTATCCGGTAAGCGTAAGCATCCCCAAAGTTGATCCTGAAAAATGCACCGGATGCGGTTTATGCGGGGAGATCTGCCAGTATAGCGCCATTGTTGTGCTGAAGACAAATCCCCTTATCTTCCCTGAACTGTGCCACGGTTGCGGGGGGTGCTGGGAGGTTTGTCCGGTAGGGGCAATTACTGAAACGTTTCGGGATACGGGAAAGTTGGAAACGGGGCACGCCGACGGGATCCGATTTGCCCAGGGAATCCTGAATGTAGGAGAAGTGATGGCCCCACCTGTGATACGCAAGGTCAAGGCCGTCAGGACAGATACCGATCTTCTAATTATTGACGCGCCCCCGGGCACTTCATGTCCGGTAATCGAAAGCATTCGCGGGGCAGACTTTGTGCTTCTGGTCACCGAGCCGACACCTTTCGGATTGAACGACCTGAAGCTCGCGGTGGAGATGGTCAGAATCCTGATGCTTCCCTTCGGCGTGATCATCAACCGTGCGGATGTTGGAGATGATAGAACCCGTAATTACTGTCAAAGCGAGCAGATAGATATTCTCGCTGAAATTCCTGATGATCGCAGGATAGCTGAGGCTTATTCCCGTGGTGAATTGGTCTGTAAGGCCCTGCCGGAATACCGCCACGTCTTTGCTGAGTTGCTTGAAAGGATAGAAAAAAAGATAACACCGGGAAAGGGTGCGGCAAAGAGGAGGGCAGGCCGATGAAAGAGCTAACTGTTATCAGCGGAAAAGGCGGCACAGGGAAGACCTCGGTTGTCGCGTCTTTTGCGGCGTTGGCCGCCGGCAGCGTGCTGGCTGATTGCGACGTCGACGCAGCAGATCTTTATCTTGTACTTGAGCCAAAGATTATACGGCAGGAAAATTTTTCAGGAGGAAAGCGGGCAAGGATAGATCATAACCTGTGTACGGCCTGCGGGAAATGCAAGGAACTATGCCGTTTTGATGCCATTTCTTTCGACGGGGAAGGAAACGAAAGGCTGCAAAAAACCTTTCGTGTTGATCCTGTGGCCTGTGAAGGATGTGGAGTATGTGCGTGGTTTTGCCCGGACAAGGCGATCATATTTGCCGAGGCGGTTAATGGCCAATGGTATGTGTCAGAGACCCGTCATGGCCCTATGGTCTACGCGAAGCTGGGTATTGCGGAGGAAAACTCGGGGAAGCTGGTAACAACCGTGAGGCAGGAAGCAAAAAAGATTGCAGAGCAACGGGGCCTCAACACGATCATCGTTGACGGCTCCCCCGGTATCGGATGTCCGGTTATCGCATCCATAACAGCGACAAGCCTCGTATTGGCAGTAACGGAACCCACGGTAAGCGGATTGCATGATTTGAAGCGCGTTGCGGATTTAACCAGACATTTCAATATTCCGACACTGGTTTGTATCAATAAATGGGACCTGAACCGTGATATTGCCGATGAGATAGAAAGGCAAGTAACAGACAATGGTCTGGTTGTTGCCGGGCGGATACGCTACGACAAAGCGGTGACCGAGGCCCAGATCAGGGGGTTGTCAGTTGTAGAATATACGAAAGATGGTTGTGCCGAAGACACAAAGGAGCTGTGGAGGAATGTTCTCGATCATCTTCAAGGATTGGCTTAGCAGTGTGCCGGGAGTATTGCTGTGAAGATTAAGATACTTTTTGAAAACAAGAGAATAAGCAACGCCTTTTTTCTTGGCTGGGGCGTTTCCTATCTTATTGAGGACAGGATCCTTTTTGACACCGGCGAGGAGTGGGGTTCCCTGTTGAACAATATGAACGCCATGGGTGTAGCAATGAACGCCATAAAAACGGTTGTTATTTCCCATGAACACTTTGATCATACAGGAGGCTTGTGGGAGATACTCCGTAAAAACCATGGACTTGACCTGTATATATGCCAAGGCTTTGACCGGAGGTTCAAAGAAAAAGCAAAATTATTTGGGTGCAATAGTATAGAGATTGGCGATTCTATTGCGCGAATAACCGATAATATTTACACAACAGGCCAGATAGGAACGCCGCTCGGCTTTGGTTATATCGTTGAACAATCGCTGGTGCTGGATACCGATAATGGGCTCACAATAGTGACGGGCTGCGCCCATCCCGGCATAATCAACATAGTGGAACGTGTAAAAGAAAACATTAAAAAAGACATTTACCTTGTAATGGGAGGCTTCCACCTGCTGGATGAGCCTGTCATAAAGATCAAGGAGGTAAACAATACATTAAGGGAATTAGGCGTGCACAACATAGGGCCATCCCATTGCACGGGCGAAGATGCTATAGAAATCTTTAAAGAGTCATACAGGGAAAATTTTATTGATATCAGGGCGGGAAAGACGATAGAGGTTTAGCATAGAAATAAAGAGGAGATAGCAATTGCCGTTCGGTTTTGGTAAGGGCAGGGGCCCGGGGAAAGCAACAGGGCCGGGCAGAAGAGGACAACGGAGAGGAATGGGACGGTGGGGGCATGGCGGGCCACCGACCAATTGTGTATGTCCCCGGTGCGGAATTCTTGTCCCCCACGAGCCGGGCGTTCCCTGTTTCCAGAGGAGATGTCCGCAGTGCGGTTCTTTTATGGCACGGCAATTTCTCGATATTGAGTAACGAGGGCCGCAAGGTGAGCCGTGAAAAAAAAGAATCCCCATATTGAACTGCTTGAACGGGGTCAAAGGGTAGCCATAACCGCGACCGTTGCCATACTCCTCCTCGCGGTTGCAAAATTTATTATCGGCTATCTCTTTGACTCCCGGATTCTTATTGCCGATGCCTTCCACAGCGGCGTCGACGTGCTTGCAATCTTTGCTTCCTGGTTCGGCCTCTGGCTTGCCTCGCGGAAGGAGAGCGCGAGGTTTCCTTACGGCCTCTATAAAGCCGAGACCTTTGTAACCCTTGTGATAGGAGCCTTAATTACGTGGGCGGGCATTGAAAACCTTATTGAGGGATACAAAAAGTTCTTTGTCCTGGCTCCTGACAGGGCGTTTCCGGTTTTGCCTGTCCTGGTGAGCGGCGCGTCGGTCTTTGTTTCCTATTTTGTGGCAAAGATGGAGAGAAAAACAGGCGCCTTCATCAATTCCGGGGCGCTTCAGGCAAATGCATCAGAGGCGTTTCTCGACATCGGCACTTCCCTGGTCGTGCTTGCAGGCATACTGTTAGCCCACGCAAGGATCCCCTATATTGAAGGTTCGATCGTAATATTTATTGCCCTGCTCATTATCAGGCTTGGCATAAAGAACATATGGACGCCGGTCCTTATCCTCATGGATGCAAGCCTTGATCCGAAGCTGCAGTCAGAGATAGAGGAGAAGATATCTTCCGTTGACGGCGTCAAGGAGGTGCGGAATGTCAAGATACGCCAATCCGGGCCGTTTAAGATGGTGGAATGCGATATTGCCACCGCCCCATCGGTCTCTGTGTACAGGGCGCACGAAGTTACCGACAGGATCGAAAACCTCATAGCCGCGGATCATAGCCAGATCGAATCTGTTTTTGTCCATGTCGAGCCGGCACGGTACGATACCGTCTCTGCCATTGTCCCGGTCAAAGATATAAATGGACTGGATTCAAAGGTCTACGGCCACTTTGCCAGGGCGCCATACTTCATCATTTTGCAGATCGGTAATGAAGGGGCCGCCGAGATAGAGGATTTTTATTACAACGCGTTCCTCGGCGACAAGGATCGCATACACTTAGGGGTAAAGGTCATCAAGGCCGTGATCAGGCACGACCTGGACCTTGTCTTTACCGCCAAGATCGGGGAGATATCCTTCCACATGCTGAAGGATAATTTTATCGATATTTACCGGGTCGAAGCAGGCGAAAGGGTGCGCGATGTCGTCGAACGATACCGTAAGGGAGAGGTAGAGCCGATCGCTGCGCCTCATCCCGCAGAGGAATCGGAGATCGAGCGAAAGGGAAAAGGGCCGCTGCAGCACGACGGGCCTTTCTGAAGCGGCGCGGAAATGTTACTGTTCCTTCAGCCATGCATAATAACTGTCCAAGAGGTAGAGAGCCGCCAGGGGGTTGTGCCCTGTGACGCGGTCCTTCACCGCCAGGACCGTGGAGGGGGCCTTTGCATACTTGAAGAACAGCGAGTCGTGGCCAACGCAAAGGCCGAGGAGGACGTTGAAGTCGACCTCCTCTTCGTTGGCCACCATGGCTTGGAAGATCGGGTTGCACATTGATTCATGGCCGCCCCTGAACATCTTTTCATCGTCGCTCAGGCCGATCTCTTCTTTCGGCACGCAGCCTGCCTTGCACATGACCGAGACGACCTGGAAGCCCTTTCCTTCAAAAAGAGCTGAGACCGCGGCGGCCTCCCTGGCAAGGCCGGCGCAGAAGAAGACCCCGAGGCGCCGGTATCCCATTTTCTGTGCGAACTCGCATATCTCCAGGATCCTGGGCTTTACGGGGTGTATGACGTACGGTTGCCGCTCCCTGCCGGCATAACATTCGCCTTCCTGTATCGATGCCTGGCGGGCAAACTCGCGGTTCTCCGCCGACCGGTATTCCCCGCCGGCCTTTTTGAGAAGGTTTTTGGCAGACACAGTGGGACACCCCGTTGAAGTTGTCCCGCCGGGCTTTATGCATGCCCGCTCCCGGAGCTCCACGCTGCATTTGGCGCATTGGGCCTTTACCTTCTTTTTCTTATCCTGTGATCCCATTGAAGCACCTCCTTTTTGACGGTCGGCGTTGCTTCGACGCGGAGAGGTCCGGCAGGGTGCGCGGGCTACGCCAGGAGCGCTGTCAGTCCTCCGATATTTTCGAGTGCCTCAAGGTGAAGGACCCGTTCGATGATGGAAGGGGTTTTGTCCTTCAGGCCCTCAAGCCTGCCGTAGCCGACACATTTCAGGAACTTTTCAATGCATTCGTCCGAAGACAAGGGGTTGCGGGGATTCCCTTTCATCGTGTCGATCTTCTTGCTGTAGATGTTGCCTTTGCAATGAACGAACAGGTTCGCGCTGTCCATCCCGCGCTCCGGCAATGCCGGGTCAACGACCACCCGCACCTTCTTCGCGAGCTCCGCGACGCGCGCATCCCTGATCGTTCTTTCCTCAAAATCGTCAAGGAATACATCGCCGCGCAGAAGCGCGGTTGCGACCGTATAGGGTATGCTGAACTGCGCGTCGACCTGCGGGTTATCCCGGATCGCAAACGGTTGTCCTACCATCTCCTGAGCCATTTTCGATACGTGGACAACGATCTCTTCGATGGAGGAGGGATCGATATCGTAATCGCTTTTTGCCCCCAGGGCGGCATCGATGGAGGCGTGCGTCATCCTGCAGGACGGATAGGGCTTGATGCTCAACTTCATCCCTCCATACTCTTTCCCCAGACCTTCCGCAAGCCTTTCCCGATCGTAATCACCCGACTCGTAGAGATTAAAGAACCCGTATTGCCCTTCAAGAAAACCCCTTGCGCCGGTAATGCCCTTTTGCGCAAGAAACGCCGACAGCACGCCCGACTTTGCGGAAAAGGCCGGCTGCATGCGTTTTACGAGCCCCCCGTCGATCAGGCATTGGGCGTTCCCTGCGGTCTGGCTGTAGGCTATGCCCAATACGTGCGCCAGCCTTTCCCTGTCAAGGCCGATGATCTTTCCTGCCGCCACGGCAGCGCCAAATGTGCCGCACGTGGCCGTCCTGATCCATGAAAGGGGGCGCTTGGTGCTCAGGCCCAGCCTGCAGACGATATCGACCCCGAGGACAACGGCGTTGATCAGGTCCGCTCCGGAGACATTGCCTGCCGATTCGGCCGCTGCCAATGCCGCAGGCAGGACCGAGACGTGCGCGTGAAGGGCCGACTCATCGAGGGTATCGTCGAAATCGAGGGCATGCATCATGGTGCTGTTCGCCATGGCTGCCCAGGGCGCAGGGACCTTCCCTCCATAAGACATTATCACAGCCTCTGGTTTTCCTCCCCATTCCTTGACGAGGTCCACGACCTCTCTGCAGCCGGGCGAGTTGCGGCCCGCAAGGGCAACCCCGATCGAATCAAGGATGAACCTCTTTGTATTTTCCACAACGGCTTCAGGGAGGTCGTGGAACTGCGTTTGCTCTATATGCTGCAGGATTCTGGATGTAGCGTCCATGTCATACCTCTATTGTTCAATCCGGATGATTCCCCGCAGCTTGCTGCGGGGTAACGCTGCCCCCTCTCTTCTCGCGGGAGAGAGTAGGGTGAGGGGGCATAATCATGCCGTTTTCTATCCTTTGATATATTGCAGCTTACTTCGGCATCTTCACCTTTTTCTCTTTGTAGAATTTTAGTGCGCCCGGGTGAAAAGGAAAGGGGGAACCCAGCACCGCACTCTCTAACGTCAGGTCCTTGGCGACTTTATGGATCGCCACAAGGTCGCTTTTGTGTTCGAACAAGGTTTTCACGATAGTATAGGCCATCTTTTCGTCCATTTTCTCGTGGCAGACCAGGAAGTTTCCTGCCGATACGGTCGTCACATCGTAGTCTACGCCTTTATATGTGTTTGCTGGGCAGACCGTTTTGAAATATATGGGGCCGTATTTGGCTACCATCTTCTCCAGCGCCTCTCCATGGCTTATAAGCTTGATCTTGATGCCGGGGCTTGCAGCCACATCCATGACAGAGGCGGTCGGTATCCCGCCCACCCAGAAGTATGCATCGATCTTGCCGTCCTTCAGGGCATTGGCTGATTCTGAGGCGCTAAGGCGGTCCCTTTTTATATCTTTTTGAGGATCTATGCCGAAGGCCTCCATGATCCTTCCTGACAATACCTCGGTTGCGCTCCCGGGCGCACCGGTTGAGACCCTTTTCCCTTTTAGATCGTTTATTGAATTGATTCCCTTGCCGTCAATAGTGACGACGTGGGTAATAGAGGCGTAAAGCCCCGCGAGGTTTCTCATGGGCACTTTATCTTTGAATATGCCCTTTCCGGTGTATGCGTCGTATCCTACATCGCCGAGCATGATAGCCAGGTCTGCCTTCTTTGCCCCCAGCAGCTTGGCGTTATCCACTGCAGCGGCGGTCACCTCGGCGGTGGCTTCAACGCCGGGGATATATTTTGATATAACGCTTGCCATGGCGCCGCTGTATGGGTACCAGACCCCTCCTGTTCCGCCGGCTGCGATTGAAAGAATGGCCTTTTTCTGTGCCAGGGCGGCGCCTGAAACAACGACGGTGAGAAGAAACAAGGCAACGATGCCCACAACCGCCATTTTTTCTTTTACTGACCTCGATCTCTGATCCATACTTACCTCCTTGATATTTTGTTCTTACACTCTATTGATAATCTTACAGTATATCGTAGTTCGTATATCGTATATAGAAAAGCAAAAACATAATTCTTTATTTTGGCATTACATGAAAACAGCTTATTCCCGATACGTATAGCTGAGCATCGGCGGCGGGTTTTCCGCAAGCAAACCGTCGCGAGGCGAGGAAGCTCGGTCTTTTGCGCAGCAAAAGTTCCGAAGCCGAACGCGAGCGAATGTAGCCGCTGGAGCGAAATGAGCGTGTTTGTGGGGAAAGCCCGCCGCCGATGCTCATTCTGCTTAGTTTGTCTCGTTCCTCCTGTCTCATGCTTTAAGCCATGGACTCTTTCAGGAGCCCGGTTATATCCATTACCTTGATCCTGTCTGTTGCCTGAAGGTCTTTTGCCGCGTTCAGGAGCATTGTAAAGCACCAGGGGCACGCAGTGGCAAGGACGTCCGCGCCTTCATCGATTGCCTGGTTGATGCGCGTACGGGCCAGCTTCGGCTCTTCCTCGACCTCAGCGAACATCCTCCCTCCTCCTCCCCCGCAGCACAGGGCCTCATCCTTCTTCATCTTCATTTCGACCAGCCTGATCCCGGGGACCATAGCAATGAGTTCCCTCGGCGGGTCGTATATCTGGTTGTGCCTGCCGAGATAGCAGGCGTCGTGGTATGCGACGGTGTAAGGGAGCTTCTTGGTCAAGACTGCCTTTTTATCCTTCAGGACGTCCAGGAGGAATTCAACATAATGGCGGACCGACCATTGCTTTTCTTGCTCAGGATATTCTTTTGAGAAGGTATTAAAACAATGAGGTGACAGGGTTACGATCTTCTTCACGCCGGCTTCCTTGAAAAGCCGGACGTTTGCATCCATCAATTCCTGGAAGATCGCCTCGTCGCCCATGCGAAGCGCAGGATCTCCGCAGCAGGTCTCATTTTCCAATATGCCGTAGTCGATATCCAACCGGTCGAAGACTGCAAGAAGGTTTCTTCCAATGCTGTGAAGATCCTGGTCATAGGACAGCGTGCACCCAACATAGAGCAGGATATCCGCCTGATCCCGGGGCAGGCGCTTGACGCTGAGGCCTTCCAGCCACTCGAACCTCTTTTCAGGTTTTTCGCCGTAAGGGTTGCCATTTTTAAGAAGGTCTTTCAGCGGCTTTCTTTGTTGCGGCAGCGGGCCGATCATCATCTCCCGCAAGATCTTCCTTCCCGCCTCGATCGCTTCGAGCACAGGGATCCCCGTCGCCTTTGCCTTGCACCGGACAACGCAGCCGTTGCACGTTGTGCAGGAATATACGAGGTCGCGAAGGATCTCTTTTTCTTTTCCTTTGAGCAGGTCCCATTTAATTGCGTACTTGATGGACTGCAGGATGCCGGACGGCGTCTGGCTCATAAACCCCCTGGTAGACTGGAAAAGAGGGCAGATCGTAAAGCAATAATTGCAGTTCCTGCACCTGCTCGCGGCGTCAAGAACGGTTTCCCTGTTGTGAGAATCGCCATTTATTTCATTTTCATCCATCTCTTTGCCTCCACGTGTTTCCCGCGCCGGTGTCGTCCCTAAACCGTTATTGATAGCCCTCCAACACGCCTGTGTTCAATATATTATTAGGATCGAACGCCTTTTTCATATTTTTTACGAGCCCGTAGCCTTTCTCTCCATAGCGGTTCACGAAGAAAGAGGTCCTTTTGGAGAACTGTCCCCACTCTCCTCCGCATGTGCCGTATTTTAGATTTAGCTCCTCCTCCCTTTGGAACTTTTCATCAATGGCCCTTCTCTTTTTCCCGTTGTCCCAATCCTTTGGTATGATAACGCCGGGATGCATGGTCAACCCCCCGATATGGCCGAAGAGATAACCGGTCAACTGGCTGAGGACCGGAAGCCCTTTATTAAAATTGGCGGCCTCGTTGAGGCACTCGGGAAGATCTTTTAAATTCGAAACCACCTCGGCGGAAGCCCATTGATTGCCGCTTTGCTGCATAAGGAAGGACCCGATGACCTCCCTTGCAGACCAAAGCTTTTCCCATAGGACGGCATCTTCAATGCGTTGCGCCTCAACGGGATGTTCCGCTTCCAATGAGAGCAGGATCTGGTCGGCCTTCCGGGCCGCCTCCTCCTTCGAGTCTGCATTGGTCACGAATAAGACGACAGCTCCTCCCGGCGGCTGCAAGCCTTTAAGGTCGTACCCTATCTGCGCAACCTTTTCCTCCATAAATTCCATAAAGAACGGGGCAGGGCGCCTTTCCATGTACATCCTCTGGACGGCTCTCGCTACAGATTCGAGGCCCTTATATACGGCAACACCGCACGCCCTCTCGAATTGCGGGACAAGCCGCATTCTGATCTTCGTGACGATGCCCAGGAGTCCGTCCCCTCCCACGAAAAACTTGGTAAGGTCCGTTCCAGCCGGCCTGCGAAGGCCTTTTGTGCCTGTTTCGATGATCTCTCCCGTGGGAAGCACCGCTTCGACGCCGAGCACGTAATCGCCGGGCTTCCCGATGCTCGTATCCACAATATGGGCGCTTGTATTATTGGAGATTATTCCGCCCATGCTCGCTATAAGCCGGCTGCCTGGCGCGGCCGGCAGGAAAAAGCCCCGTTTTTTCAGCGCCTCTTCGACGGAGGCGCAGATGCACCCCGGGCCGCACTCGAAATAGCCGTAATCCTCTGAGAGCTCAATGGCGCTTAATCTATGGGTATTGAGGACAATGCCGGGGACACGGTACCGTGCGGCGCCGATAAATGATGTCCCTGAACCCCTGATAAAGACAGGGACCTTTGAATCGTTCGCATAGCGCATTATTTCGCTGACCTCTTCCCTGGAGCCCGGCATAACGACCACATATGGCAGCGCGTCCTTTTCTGCCTCGTAGGGGAATGTATCGAGCGAGTTTTTTATCCTCTCGAAAATATGGGCAGATACGTATTTATTGCCCACTATCCTTTCCATATCTTCAATGAGCGTTTGGGGTGGTGAAGATTTCATCGGCCCTCCTGCCTGGTCCTGTTGCAAAACATTGCCATTACGATCCCCTGACCAATTTTGTTTCCCGGGATGAATCAGATGGTCTATAATAAATACTATATATAAGACGAAAAGGTCAACAGACTATGTGTGTTTATAGGTTGTTAGTCCATCGCGGAAGAGGGCAGGGCGAGGGGGCATGGCAGGAGAGTTCATGCGTACATTTCTTCTTCGTGCACGACGCGGCTTTTTATAAATGACAGGAGCTCCTGGAGCACGGGCAGGACATCGGTCCTGAACCTCCCCGCGACAACAAGGCGCATAATGTCATCGCCCACATTCAGCATGCCCTCGTTGATCCAGACCCTGATATCCGCAATCCCTTCACGGCCTGTCAGCTCTTTGACGCAGGCTTCGAGCATCCCTTTATCGTAAGATAACTTCATGGCCCCGACGGTCTTGCCATCCTTCGAGGTGCCGCGGACGATCCCGTTGTGAACGATGATCATCCCCAGTTTTTCAGGGTCCGCTGTCTTTTTTATTTCCTCTATCCATTCAGCGATCATAAAGCCTCCAATGTAAAATTACAATTTAAGATATAAGTTATTTGATCTTTTTTCAAGCAAATAAAGCGCCGCCCCGCAGCCTCCTTGCATTGAAAGATCAACGCTTTGTTTGCGATCCCGACATGTTATATTGATATAGGATATACTGTAAAATGTGCGCTTTCCACTTGAGCCGCTTATGAATTATTTTGTATGATATTCAGGAGAGAGGTCACGGCATGAAGTTGCAAAATGCGGTAGCGTTATTGACGGCGGCAGCCGGTGCGGGAATTGGGCAGGCAACGGCGAGGATAATGGCGCGGGAGGGCGCGAGGGTTGTTGTTACCGACGCCCACGAGGAAAGGGCTGCTTCCGTGGCGCGGCTGATCCATGAGGAATATGGAACGGAAACCCTCGGCATGCGCTGCGACGTGACAAGGAAGGAAGATGTCGAACGTGTTGCGGCTGCAACCCTTGAACGTTTCGGACGCATCGATATCCTGTTCAACAATGCCGGCACGAACAGGCCCTCGCAGGTTGTTGACATGACGGACGAGGCGTGGGAGCTTGTCATCAACACGTCGCTTACCGGCACCTTCTATTGCTGCAGGGCAGTGCTCCCGGCGATGATCGCACAGAAAAGAGGCCGTATCGTGAGCATCACGTCTGTGGCTGCATTCCGGGGCCTTAAAGCCGGCCACGCGCATTACGCAGCCGCCAAGGCGGGGGTGATGGCCTTTACCCGCTGCCTGGCGATGGAGGCGGCAGAACACCATATTACCGTCAATACAATAGCGCCGAGCTTTATCTATAATGAGTTCATACCCCACATCTACCCGGAGGAAGAGATAGAGAGGATGTACGAAGAGATACCTTATCCGAGAAAGGGGACGCCGGAGGATATTGCCAACACGGTCCTCTTTCTTGTCTCAGACGAAGGGGAGTATATAACGGGGCAGACCATCTGCGTTACCGGTGGAAGTTGGATGAGATGATGAATAGAGGCAATAAATACCCAATTACCAATAACCAAGCTCCAATTAATAACCAATCACCGAATACCCAATACCAAAACAGGAATGCCCCGTGGCTTACATTTGGTTATTAGGTCATTGGATATTGGGAATTATTTGGTGATTGGAATTTGGTTATTGGTGATTGTTTTCTGAGAAGGAGGTTCCCGTGCGACAGAAATTAAAGCCGGAGGAGCTTTACGGGCGATGTGACCCCGATGTCTTTTCGTTCGCGACCACCGGCGAGATCACGGAAGCCCTGAGAACGATAGGACAGGAAAAGGCCCTCAGCGCCCTCGACTTTGGCCTCAATATGGACAGCAGCGGCTTCAACATATTTGCAATAGGAGAGAGCGGCACCGGCAAGATGACGACGGTAACGGCAAAGCTGAACGTCAAGGCCTCCGAGGAAAATGCGCCGCCGGACTGGTGCTATGTCTATAACTTCAAAGACCCGGATACCTCCATCGCTTTATCCTTCGGGCCAGGCAAAGGGGCCGGCTTCCAGAAGGAGATGGACGAGCTCATCAAAATATTGCGGATCGAGATACCCAAGGCCTTTGAATCAAAAGAATACGAGACGCAAAAAAGCAAGATCATCGACGAGTTCCAGCAGAAACAAACAGAGTACCTTGCGAGGCTCGACGCCGAGGCAAAGGAAAGAAAATTTACAGTAAAACGGCAGCCGACAGGCATCCTGATAGTTCCCATCAAGGAGAATGGAGAGCTTCTGTCAAAAGAAGAGTTCGATGCGCTGGACGAGAAGACCAGAAAAAAGATGGAGGAGACGGGACGCTTCTTCCAGGAGAAGCTCAACGATGTCGTTCGGGTTCTCAGGGAGGCGGAGAAGATCGTACGGGACATGCTGGCCAGGCTCGACAGGATTGTGGCCCTCGACCTCGTGGGGCCGCTTATCGACGCAATGGAAAAGAAATATCATGACCAGGAGAAGGTTGTACAGCACCTGAAGAACGTCGAAGAAGAGATACTGACCCACCTTGATGAGTTCCGCGCAACGGAAGAGCAGCCTTCGCCCATCCCTTTCCTGAAGATGCCCAAGGCAGAGGCTTCCTTCTCCAAGTACAGCGTAAATGTGATCGTCAACAACGGGGAACGGAAAGGCGCACCCGTAGTGTATGAAAGCAACCCGACGTACCTGAACCTTTTCGGGCGCCTGGAGTACAAGGTTCAATACGGCATGGCGACAACCGACTTTACGATGATAAAGGCCGGCTCGCTTCACAGGGCGAACGGGGGCTACCTCGTCGTCGATGCCATGGAGCTTCTGAGGAACCCTTTCTCCTACGAGGCGCTGAAAAGGGCGCTCAAGAATAAAGAGATAAAGATCGAAGACGTGCTCGAGCAGTACAGGCTTGTGAGCACTGCCGGATTAAAACCGGAAGCGGTACCTTTGAATACAAAGGTGATCCTGGTCGGCAATCCTTACCTGTATTATCTGCTCCACAATTACGACGAGGATTCGCAGGAGCTTTTTAAGGTCAAGGCCGATTTTGACAGCAGGATGGAAAGAACGCCTGAGAACATAGTGAAATACGCGTCGTATGTTGCCCAGTGCCAGAAAGAAGAAGGGCTCCTGCCCTTTGACAGGACAGGCGTTGCGAAGGTTGTAGAATACGGGTCGCGGTTCGCGGACCACCAGGAGAAACTCTCGACAAAATTCAGCCTTATCGCCGACCTTGTTCGCGAGGCGCACTACTGGGCGAAAAAAGAGAACAGCGGCGTCGTTACAGGGTCATATGTACAGAGGGCCGTAGACGAGAAGATACACCGGGTAAACAGGATCGAGGAGAGGCTGCAGGAGATGATGGTCGAGGATACGCTGATCGTCAATACCTCGGGCGCAAAGGTCGGACAGGTGAACGGGCTGGCGGTCTTCGATCTCGGCGACTACAGCTTCGGGAAGCCGTCAAGGATCACCGCCAAGACATACGCAGGCAAGGCCGGGGTCGTAAACCTCGAACGCGAAACGAAGATGAGCGGGAAGATCCACGAGAAGGCGATACTGATCATCACGAGCTACCTCGGCAGCAAATATGCGGTGAAAAGGCCCATCAGCCTTTCCGCCTCGGTCACCTTTGAACAGCTTTACGAGATGGTTGAAGGGGACAGCGCCACTTGCGCGGAGCTTTACGCCCTTCTGAGCAGCATCTCCGGGGTCCCATTGAAGCAGTCTTTTGCCGTAACGGGGTCGATGGACCAGAACGGCGACGTACAGCCAATCGGGGGCGTGAACCAGAAGATAGAGGGGTTCTTCGGGCTGTGCAAGGCGAGAGGGCTCGACGGCACCCATGGCGTCATTATACCGAAACGAAATATCAGGAACCTTGTCCTGAACGAAGAGGTCGTAGAGGCTGTCCGCAGCGAAAAGTTCAAGATCTACGCCGTCGACCTGATGGAAGAGGGCCTGGAGATATTAACGGACATGAAGGCAGGGGAGCTTCAGGATGACGGCACATACCCCGAAGGCACGATCAACTTTCTCGTTGAAAAGCGGCTGACTGAAATTTCAGAGGCCCTTGAGAAAAAAAAGGAGAAAGAGAAGGAAAATGGGGAGGAAAAGCAGAGATAGTTATTGGCTGATAGCTCATGGCAGAACACCCGTAAGTCGTAAGGCGTGAGGGGATGGACCCGATGAAATGTGGGAGGTAAAATGTTTTATGCTTTCCACTTTTAACATTTCACCTTTCACATTACCATAAGGGAGATGAATATTGGCGATAGATTTTGAGAGGGGGCTTGACCTGTATGACCACCCGGAGATCTTTTACCGGCTCTTTTTCCCCCGCCGTGAATCGGTCGGCGACAGCGAGCGGCCAAAGGCGGTAAACTACTTTGTTGCGGTGGCGCAGGGCATCTCCATCGGCTGCCGGTTCTATCCCGCCAGGGCGGATGGCCCGAATATACTCTATTTCCACGGCAACGGAGAAACGGCCCCCGATTATGACTATATTGCGCCGGTATACGCCGAGAAGGGGCTCAACCTATTTGTCGCCGATTACCGGGGCTACGGCATGAGCGGCGGAAGCCCCACCTGCAGCGGCATGATCAAAGACGCGCACCCCGTCTTTCAGGGATTCGCTGCCTGCTTATCCGAAATGGGCCACACCGGGGACATTTATGTAATGGGGCGTTCCCTGGGAAGCGCCCCCGCCATCGAGCTCGCCTATCGTTACCAGCGGCAGCTCAAAGGGCTTATCGTGGAAAGCGGCTTTGCAAGCGCGAGGAACCAGATTATGCGGTTGGGCATCTCTCACCTGTTTGACGCCCGGGAAGAACCTGTCGGGTTCGGCAACGATCTGAAGATACAAGAAATAACGATTCCCACGCTGATCATCCACGGGGAATGGGACGAGATCATCCCTGCCGAAGAAGGGCGGGCGCTGTACGAGCTCTCAGGGGCACGGGAGAAGTTCTCGCTCTTTATCCCCAATGCCGGGCATAACGACCTGATGATGTACGGACTGAATGCGTACATGAAGGCGATCGAACAATTTACCCGTTAGAAAATCTATTCCGGATAAGCCACTCTGCTGACAGTATATCGTATATCAGAGGTTCTAAAGAAAACGTTCGGCGTGACGCGTTCGGTGTTCGGCGAAGAATATCTTCATGGCCAAAGGCAAAATAAGCACGGAATCCTAAGCACGAAATCCTAAACAGTATCAAAATTCAAATATCAAATGTTCCAAACAAATACAAGCTATTTACGTTTTGAATTTTGAACATTTGAATTTGTTTAGGGTTTCGATATGAGGATTTAGGATTTGATCTTGCTATGAGCTATGAGCCGGCTTTTCCATCTCCCGCATTACTGATTCGGCGATCTGCTGGTGCATGCCTTGGGGCCTTTCATCATAGAGGTCTTTAATAACCCTTAAGCGCGCCTCCTGGATAAGCTCTTCGTCGTTAAACTCGTCCGTCGTGTAATCCGCATCTCCATCCTGGAGCTCTATCGCCTCGAGCGAGACTTCGTACCATTCTTCCACGTATTCGTCGATGGCCCGCTCCACGTGCTGCCGTATCAATTCCTTGTCAGGCCTGCAGCCCTTATCTTTACAGATCTCCTCTATGCTCGAGGCCATGTCATTGCTCAATTTTGGCCTTACGTCAGGGGTGAAACCTTTTTTGCCCGTCATCTCCGTGCTCCTGAAAAAAGATTGTAGACATTGTTACATAAAAGTCGTCGGAGAGCAAAATAAATTTTGTGATATATGTCACAGCCGGGCACGATATTTGCAGCCTAAAACGTATGAGACAGGGAAACCAGAAAAGATCGGATATTCTTTATGTGCTTCCGGAGAGAAAGCACATAAAGGACGACCTCCTGTTGCTTGCCATGAGCTGCAACAGATATGGGCAGCTGAAGACGCTGGAGGCGCCCGATCTGCTGATGGACGTTGAAAAGATGCTTATCTGGAAAAGGCTGCTCAAAATCTTTCGAGCGGACGTCAATTTCCGGCATTAGCGTCAAAATATCAACACCCGGCAGAAGGTCAAATTCTATAAATCCGTTAGGCGTAAGGCGATGTAGCCCCTTGTGACCTACGATTCACGCCTCACGGGTTTTCTCCCCTTACGCCTGACGCCTCACGGCCTTTGCGGATGCGTTTGCCGCTATTGATTTCCCACACCTCCTGTGGTTAGAATAGGGCATGCTTCCCCGTATCAAGGAACGGATAGGAGCCCATAGGGCACGCAAGGTAGAATGCGCGGAGACGATCATGGCAGGGGTGGTGATCCCCCTGTTCGAGAAGGACGGCGACATCTTTTTTGTCCTCACGAAGCGAACCAGCACCGTAAAGATCCATAAGGGCGAGGTCTCCTTCCCGGGAGGCATGTATGAGCCAAAGGACGGCAACACGAAAAGAACAGCAATAAGGGAATGCTGCGAAGAGATCGGGGTTAAGGATACCGACCTGGAGATCATCGGGCAAATGGACGATGTCTATACAATGACAGGCTTTGTCATAACGCCTTACGTGGGGATCATACCCTACCCTTACACGTTTAAAACGAGCCCGGGAGAGGTGGCATATCTCATATACATGCCGTACGGGTTTTTACAAAAGAACGACCCGGTCCCGGAGATGGCCGAACACGAAGGAACGGCGCAAATGGTTCCTTCTTTCCGTTATAACGGGGACAGGATCTGGGGCGCTACGTGCAGGATGCTCGTAAAATTCAAAGAAATAGTGGAAAATGAATAAGCTGAACCTGAAGGTGCTCATCCTGTTGTCCCTGGGACACCTCGTGGTAGATATTTACCAGGGCGCCCTCCCGGCAACGCTCCCTTTTATCAAAGAAAAACTTTCCCTCTCATACACCATGACCGGCGTGATCCTCATGATGTCGAATTTTACCTCGTCTATTTTGCAGCCGCTCTTCGGATTCTATTCCGATAAGAAAGAGAAGGCGATCCTCCTCCCCATCGGACTGCTCTGCGCCGGCCTGGGTTTTTCCTTTATTTCGATGCCCGACAGCTACGCCGTCATCTTGTTCATGGTGGCGGTAAGCGGGCTTGGCGTCGCCTCCTATCACCCCGAAGGCTATAAGACGGCGAATTTCTTCACCGGCGAAAAGAGCGTCACAGGCATGGCTATATTCTCTGTAGGCGGCAACCTTGGCTTTTCGCTCGGCCCGATCCTCTCCATTTACATTATACAGTTCCTGGGCTTTTCGTCCCTCCCGGTTATCGTCCTCCCGTCGCTTATCGTGACGGCCCTTATTATACACCAGCGGAATGTGATCGCTATTCCCGCAATGGAGCATGCGAGGCGGCAGAAGGCGGCGCCAAAGGCAGAAAGCGGCACCTATGCCGCGCTTTCCATGCTCATTGCCATTGTCGTTATGAGAACCTGGACACAGATGGGCCTTCTGACCTATATCCCCTTCTACTACATCAACTACATGAAAGGCGACCCCCTTTATGCCGGCAAGCTCGTTTTTGTCTATCTCTTGTGCGGTGCCGCAGGAACCATGATAGGCGCTCCGCTGGCTGACAGATGGGGGCACCGCCGCTTTCTCAGGTCCTCAATGTTCCTTGCTACGGCAACGCTTCCCCTCATGTTCTTTGTGAAGGGATACATGCTCTTTTTTGTCCTCGGGCTTCAGGGCATGCTTCTCATCTCTACATTTGCTGTCACCGTTGTGATGGCCCAGAAGCTGTTGCCGGCAAGGCTCGGGATAGCCTCAGGGCTGATGGTGGGGTTCGCCATCGGAACGGGCGGCGTCGGCGTGACCTTGCTCGGGATCATCGCGGACAACTTCGGGGTCCCCGTTGCCCTCGAATCGATCATGGTCTTGCCCTTTATAGGCTTTGTTCTAAGCCTTATATTGCGGTATCAGGAAAAGGCATGAGGCAGGTCATCAGCGTAGTCGGAAGGCCAAACGTCGGCAAATCAACATTGTTCAACCGCATGCTCGGCTACCGGAAGGCAATAACGGAAGATACGCCCGGTGTTACGAGGGACAGGAACTACGGCGAGTTCGAATACCGGGGAAGGGTGTTTGTGCTCATTGATACCGGCGGGTTCGAGCCCTCCAGGGAAGACGGGTTCTCCCCGCTCATCGGGCAACAGATAGAGAAATCTATCGATGAATCTTCAATGGTACTTTTCCTTCTCGACGGAAGGGAAGGGATCCTGCCTGAAGATAAGGATATTGCAAGGGCTTTGCGGAGATACGGCAAGCCTGTTTTTTACATTATCAACAAAATCGATTCGCAGAAGAGGGAGTTCAATGCCTTCGAGTTCTATGAGCTCGGAATAGAAAAATATTACCCCATCAGCGCCCTCCACGGAACAGGCGTTGAGGATCTTCTCGAGGATATTGTCAGATCGGCGGCCGAAGCGGGTGAAGCGCCGGGCAGCGGAGAAGGCCTATCCCCGGCCCTCAAGGTTGCCATCATCGGGCGGCCGAACACGGGCAAATCGTCGATCACGAACAGGATCCTCAAATCAGACAGGATGATCGTCAGCGAGGTCCCCGGCACTACGAGGGACGCCATTGATTCCAGGGTGGCCTTCAAGGGCAGGGAGATTGTCCTTATAGACACGGCAGGGCTTCGCAAGAAAAGCAAGGTCACAAAAAAGATAGAGGAATACTCCGTTTCGAGCGCCATCAGAAGCGTTGAGAAGGCGCAGGTTGTCAATCTCGTCATTGATGCCGTGGAAGGGGCGAGCCATCAGGACGGCAGCATTGCGCACCTTATCGCCGCAAGAGGAAAGGGCGTTTGCATCATTGTGAACAAATGGGACCTCGTTGAAGGAAAAATGAAACAAGGCGAATACAGCGCAGCGATAATGGAGAGCATGCCCCACGTCTCCTTTGCGCCCGTCCTTTTTGTTTCTGCAAAGACAGGGAGGAATATCGGGAAGATCATTGAAACGGATACAGCGATATATGGCCAGTTGACGAGAATGATCAAAACGCAGGACCTCAACAGGGCATTGGATGAAATTGTGCAAAAGCTTCATCCTCCATATCAGCAGGGCAAGAGCCTCAGGATATCATATATCAACCAGCCGAAGGCATTGCCGCCGACCTTCATCCTCTTTTCAAACCACCCGGAGCGCATCCCCGAACACTACAAAAGGTATCTCGAAAACTCCCTGAGACAGAAGTACGGATTCCGCGGCGTACCGATAAGGCTGGTGTTTAAGAAGAAATAGATAGCTCATAGTATATAGTATATCGTAGTTCGTATATCGCAATGAGATCCGAAATCCTAATATCGCAAGGTTCAATCCTGACGAAGGAGGGACAATCCTCAAAAATGACCCATGCCGCGCCTCGGGGCAACATTCTTCCCTCCCAAAAGGGTCATAGCAACATGTGCAACTAAGACATCCTTTACAGTTTAGACCGGGTACATCCCCTCTCCCCCTGCGGGAGAGGGCCAGGGAGAGGGGGGACGTTTTGAATTTTGAATATTTGGATTCGTTTCTGATTTGATGCTTAGGATTTCATGCTTGTTTTAAAAAAAGGGGAGGGGCAAGATCGGAAGGGTGGGGGGATGAAGAATGTCTTGCCCCTTGTTATATAATTTGTAATAGCAAAGATCGTGCCACACCGTGGCTTATCTGCAACCGAACGTTATCATTGTTTAATAATATTTATGGTGGCAAAGACGATAGAATAGATCAGGAAAAAAATGTCGAAGTTATCATGTTCTCATCGACAATTGTGTCGATCAAAGCGGGCACAGGTAAAGCAATGCTGTCGCCGGCCGATGGGAAGGCGTCACGAATTCTTTGAATTTACTTGATTATTTGGGAAAAAATTATAAAATAGTTATCTCATGGATAAGCACGCGGTAAAATCTGCAGCGAAAGAATTTTATAAATATCTGGAGCGCGAAAAGGGCTCCCCGTACAACACGAAACGGGCATACAAGGGCGATATTGAGGACTTCATAGCCTTTATCGACAAGAGCTCCTACGATGCGATCGACCACAACACCATAAGGGCCTATATCGTCAGCATTTACAAGAACCTAAAAAAATCTTCCCTTTCGCGAAAGGTTTCGGCCATCAAGGTCTTTTTTAAATTCATGAAGCGAAAAGGCTATACGGAGGAGAATACCGCGCTGGTCATAAAAAACCCGAAGATCGAAAAGAACCTTCCAAAGTTCTACACGATCGATGAGATGTTCCACTTCCTCGATTTTCTCCCCAAGGAGGGGTGGCTGAACATCAGAAACCGGGCGATCTTCGAGCTTATGTATTCAACGGGCACGAGGGCTCAGGAGGTCCTCAACCTGGACATAGACGACCTCCACCTCGACGGGATGTGGATAAAGATAAGGGGAAAAGGCGGAAAAGAGCGCATAGTACCCTTTGGCGAAAAGGCGAAGAGCGCCCTTGAAGAATACAGGGGTACCGTAAAAGAGATGGGCAAGGACGGGCCGGGCAAGCCGCTTTTTATGAACATACGAGGCGGCAGGTTGTCATACAGGGGTTTGTTGAAGATCATGAAAAAGCATCAGTTAAAGGCGCAGCTTTTCAAGAATCTTTCTCTCCACGGGATACGTCATTCATTTGCTACCCATCTGCTCGATAGCGGGGCGGACCTGAGAAGCATTCAGGAGCTGCTTGGCCACTCAAAGCTTTCAACGACGCAAAAATATACCCATATCTCCATGGACAAATTGATGGAGATATACGATAAATCCCACCCAAGAAGGTAAAATGGAAGCGACAACTATATTATGCGTCAGACATAAAGGGAAGATTGCTATTGGCGGCGACGGGCAGGTTACGATGCAGTCAACGGTAGTAAAGCATACGGCAAAGAAGGTGAGGAGGCTTTATCAGGACAAATGCCTTGCAGGGTTTGCAGGCTCCACGGCCGATGCGTTTACCCTTTTCGAGCGTTTTGAAAAAAAGCTCGAGCAGTACAACGGAAATTTGACAAGGGCGGCAGTTGAACTTGCGAAAGACTGGAGGACGGACAAATTTTTGAGGCGGCTTGAGGCCCTCCTGATAGTGGCCGACAGGGACCACACGCTGATCCTTTCAGGAACAGGAGATGTTGTTGAGCCTGATGACGGAGTGGCTGCAATCGGCTCCGGCGGGGCATATGCGCAGGCTGCCGCGAAGGCGCTTATAAAACACACCGACCTTGCCGCACCTGAGATTGTGAGGGAGTCGATGTCCATCGCAGCGGAGATATGCATCTACACGAACGACCGGATCGTAATTGAGGAGCTTTAAATGAAGACGTTGACGCCAAGGCAGATCATGGAGGAGCTTGACAGGTTCATCATAGGCCAGAACAAGGCGAAGAAGGCCGTTTCTGTGGCGCTCCGCAACCGGTGGAGAAGGCAGATGATCCCGAAAGAGCTCCGCGATGAAATAGCGCCGAAGAACATTATTATGATCGGCCCTACGGGCGTCGGAAAGACAGAGATCGCGAGGCGCCTTGCAAAGCTCGCAAACGCACCGTTCCTGAAGATAGAGGCGACAAAATTTACAGAGGTAGGGTATGTCGGAAGGGATGTTGAATCGATGATACGGGACCTTACGGAACTTGCCGTCAGCATGGTGAGAAAAGAAGAGCAGGAGCTTGTCATGGAAAAGGCGGCAGAGATAGCCGAGGAGAGGATCCTCGACATACTGCTCCCCGCGAGGAAGGCCCCGGGAGGCCAGGAAGAGCTGGAGGCGGCCGACCTTTCGCGGGAAAAAATGAGAAGCCGTTTGAAGGCCGGCCAACTAAAGGACAGGCTTGTTGAGCTTGAGGTGCCCGACAGGGCGCTCCCTATGATAGAGATATTCTCCGCGTCGGGGATGGAAGAGATGGACATGCAGCTGAGGGACATCTTCGGGAATATGCTTCCGAAAAAGACGAAGAAAAGAAGGATGAAGGTCGGCGAGGCATATGAACACCTGGTCCAGGAGGAATCGAAGAAGCTGATCGATATGGACAGGGTTACCAAGGACGCCGTCGAGAAGGTCGAACAATCGGGCATCATATTCCTCGACGAGATAGATAAGATCGCAAGCCGGGATCACGGCCATGGGCCTGATGTATCGAGAGAAGGAGTGCAAAGGGACATACTGCCTATCGTTGAGGGGACGACGGTAACGACAAAGTACGGGATGGTCAGAACCGACCATGTCCTTTTCATAGCGGCTGGCGCGTTTCACATGTCCAAACCTTCCGACCTCATACCGGAATTGCAGGGAAGGTTTCCGATCAGGGTCGAGCTCGACGCGCTGACGAAAGAGGATTTTTACCGGATCATCACCGAGCCGGAGAATGCCCTTATCAAGCAGTACAAGGCCCTCCTCAAGACGGAAGAGATCGACCTCGAATTTGAGAAAGAGGCGGTCGAGGAGATCACCGATATCGCACAGAGGATCAACGAGATGGCGGAGAATATCGGCGCCAGGAGGCTGTACACGGTTATGGAAAAGCTCCTTGAGGACATATCCTTCTCGGCGCCCGATACGCGGGAAAGAGCTATTACCATTACGAAGGGCTACGTGAGGGAAAAGCTGGGAGAATTTCTGGAGAAAGAAGATCTCAGCAGGTATATACTGTAAGATAAACTGATCCGAAGGATTCGACTATGGGCGATAAGCTAAAGGTACAGACATTACTTGAGGCGCTTCCTTATATCAAGAAATTTACCGGCTCCACCTTTGTGATCAAATACGGCGGGGCGGCCATGGAGGAGGAAGGGCTGAAGAAGGAATTTGCGAAGGACGTTTCTCTCCTGAAATATGTAGGGATAAACCCTGTCATCGTTCACGGCGGCGGGCCCATGATCGGCAGGCTCCTGAAAGACCTGGAGATACCAACGAAGTTCATTGATGGCCTCAGGGTCACCGATAGCAAGACCCTCGAAGTAGTGGAGATGGTCCTGTCCGGCCTTGTAAATAAAGAGATCGTGAAGAACATCAACGACATGGGGGGGAAGGCGATCGGCCTGTCAGGCAAGGACGGAAGGCTCCTTGTCGCAAAAAAGGTGAAAGGCAAGGACATAGGGCTGGTGGGCGAGATCGTTACGGTCGACGTGGCGATCATTCAGAACATTAGCGGCCACGGGTATATACCCGTTATAGCTCCGATCGCTGACGGGGTTGACGGCAATTCCTATAATATCAACGCCGACACCGCCGCCGGGAGCATTGCCAAGGCGCTCTCGGCAAAAAAGTTTATCCTTCTTACCGATGTTGAAGGCGTTCTTGACGGAAAGGGCAAGCTTATCTCCACGCTAAAGCGTGCCGAGATAGAAAAGCTCATCGACAAAAAGGTTGTTTCAGGCGGCATGATACCAAAGGTAAAATGCTGTATCGACGCGTTGTGGGGAGGCGTCGGGGAGGCCCATATCCTTGACGGAAGAATCCCGCATGCCATCCTCCTTGAGGTTTTCACCGATGCGGGGGTCGGTACGGAAATAGTAGGAGATCGATAATGCAGGAGACGTTGATTAAAAAGGCCCAACAGTATATCGCGAACACCTATACAAGGTTTCCCATCGTTGTAACAAAGGGGGAAGGGTGCTGGCTGTGGGATCTTGATGGCAGGCGCTACCTTGATTTTCTTGCGGGCATCGCCGTCTGCAGCCTCGGCCATGCCAACCCGAACGTGCGCGACGGGATCATTGCGCAGGCGAATAAGCTTTTCCACGTATCGAACCTCTTCTATACAGAGCCCCAGGTCAAGGCTGCGGAGATACTCGTGGAGCACTCATTCGGCGACAAGGTCTTTTTCTGCAACAGCGGCGCCGAGGCAAACGAAGCTGCCATAAAGCTCGCCCGCCGTTATTCCTGGAAGAAATACGGCGAGGGGCGCCACGAGATCATCGTTATGGAAAATTCCTTCCACGGCAGGACGCTTGCCACCGTATCGGCAACGGGCCAGCCAAAATTCCAGGAAGGCTTTGCGCCCTTGCTGGAAGGGTTTATCTGCGTGCCCTTCAACAGGATCGACCTGGTGGCAGAGCGCTTAAGCGGAAAGACCTGCGCTGTGATGATCGAGCTTATACAGGCTGAAGGCGGCGTATACCCTGCAAAAAAGGAATACGTGAAAAAGCTTCGCGATATAACGGCAGGCAAGGACATACTTCTTATCATTGACGAAGTGCAGACGGGGATAGGAAGGACCGGGAAATTCTTTGCCTATGAACATTATGACATAGAGCCCGACATCATAAGCCTTGCGAAGGCGCTGGGCAGCGGGCTTCCCGTGGGAGCCATTATCGGAAAGGAACATGTCATGGAGGCATTCGTCCCCGGAACGCATGCGTCAACTTTTGGAGGCAGCCCGATCGGAGCTGCTGCGATAACGGCAACCCTCAACACGCTCATCGATGAAAAGATCATCGAGCGTTGCGAAGAAACAGGGAAGTACCTGCGCAAGGGGCTCCTGTCGCTCAAAAAGCGCTACCCTTTTATTGTTGACGTCAGGGGCATGGGCCTGATATGGGGAGTTGAGCTCTCCATTGACGGCGATGAGCTCGTCAAAGAATTTTTGAAGGAGGGCATAATCGTTAATTGCGTGAAAGGCAAGGTCCTGAGGCTGGTGCCCCCCTTGATCGTGAAGAAAGAAGAGATTGATATTTTCATCGACATCGCGAACAGGATCTTTGAAAGGAAAAAGAGTTGAAAAGGGATTTTACCAAACTGCTCGATATCAGCGCGAAGGAGTGCGAGCACCTCTTAAAGAGGGCGCACTACCTGAAAAGACACAGGGCCGCGAAGCGTGCCCGCCTTCCCCTTGCCGGGAAAACCCTCGCCATGATCTTTGAAAAGGCATCGACGCGCACGCGGCTTTCATTCGAGGTCGGCATGCGCGAGCTTGGCGGCAATGCCGTATTCTTAAGCCCCGGGGAGACCCAGATAGGGAGGGGCGAGCCTGTCAGGGATACCGCCCGCGTACTGGGCAGGTACGTGGATGCCGTCATGATAAGGACATACCGGCAGGACGTCGTGGAGGAGCTTGCAAAGTGGTCTGCTGTGCCTGTTATCAACGGCCTTTCCGACCACTGCCACCCTTGCCAGACCCTTGCCGATCTCTTTACGATCGAAGAGTACAAGGGCAATTTCAGGGACGTTAAAATTGCATACGTCGGCGACGGGAACAACGTTGCAAATTCCTGGCTGGAGGCATCGATCCTTTTCAAGCTGGACCTTGCCGTCGCTACGCCCAGAGGGTACAGCCCGGCGAAGGACCTGTTGGAGAAGGCCGCAGCAAACAAGCGTTTTCATCTCGTAACAGACCCTTACGACGCGGTGAAAAGCGCGGATGTAATCTACACCGACGTCTGGGTAAGCATGGGCCAGGAAAGCGAGAAGAAAAAACGCAGGCAGGTTTTCGCCGGCTATAAGGTCGATGAAAGGCTGGTGAGGTCGGCAAAAAGGAACGCAATTGTCATGCACTGCCTGCCTGCATACAGGGGCGAAGAGATCTCGGAAGATATATTTGAAAAATACAATGATGTAATATTCACGCAGGCGGAAAACAGGCTCCACGTGCAGAAGGCGCTGCTGGAGTGGCTGATAAAGAACAGCTCATAGTTCATGGTTTTAAAGTTTTTGCCGTCAGCCATGAGCTGCATTAATTGGAGGTTTGATGATGGGAGCAGTAAAGAAGGTTGTCCTCGCGTATTCCGGCGGCCTTGACACATCGGTCATAGTGAAGTGGCTTAAAGAGCAGTATGGCTGCGAGGTGATCGCCTATGCCGCCGATGTGGGACAGGCGGAAGAGCTTGCAGGCCTCGAGGAAAAGGCCATAAAGACAGGCGCTTCAAAGGTGTATATCGAGGACCTGCGGGAGGAGTTTGCGAGGGACTTTATATTTTTTGCCATAAAGGCCAATGCCGTGTATGAGGGCGGATACCTTATGGGGACATCGATCGCGAGGCCCCTCATCGCAAAAAGACAGATCGAGATAGCCAGGATGGAAAATGCCGATGCAGTCTCCCACGGTTCGACCGGAAAAGGAAACGACCAGGTGCGTTTTGAGCTCACGTACTATGCCTTTGAGCCAAATATCAGGATAATAGCCCCCTGGAGGGAATGGAGCTTTGCGTCAAGGGAAGAGCTTATCGATTATGCCCGGCAGCACGGCATCGATGTGCCTGTAAGCAAGGCGAAGCCTTACAGCATGGACAGGAATCTCATGCACATCAGCTACGAGGGCGGGATCCTCGAGGATCCCTGGATGGAGCCGAGCGAAGATATGTTCCTGACAACCGTATCGCCGGAAAAGGCGCCGGATGCGCCGTGCTATATTGAGATCGATTTTCAGGAAGGGAACCCTGTAAGAATAGACGGGAAGCCGATGTCTCCCTTTGAGATCGTCTCATTCCTGAATAAGGCAGGAGGAGAGAACGGCGTGGGAAGGTTCGATATCGTCGAGAACCGCTTTGTTGGTATGAAGTCGAGGGGAGTGTATGAGACGCCCGGCTGTACGATACTCCATGCCGCCCACAGGGCAATGGAGTCGATCACCATGGACAGGGAAGTTATGCACATGCGCGACAGCCTTGTCCCGAAGATTGCCGAGCTCATCTATTATGGGTTCTGGTACTCGCCGGAGATGAAGGTCCTGAAGGCCCTTGTCGACGAAACCCAGAAAAATGTAACGGGAACGGTGAAGATGAAGCTATACAAAGGTAATTGCACCGCAACAGGAAGAAGATCGGACAACTCGTTGTACATGAAAGATTTTGCAACCTTCGACAAAGACGCCGTCTATGATCAGCGGGATGCCGGAGGCTTTATAAGGCTTAACGCCCTGCGGCTCAGGATCAGGGCTATGCTCAACAGGTAATGAATTGCAGGAAGTTATATGCCAGGAGTTGTTATGAAGCCCTACGAACCGCATGTCATAGAAGAAAAGTGGCAGGCCCTCTGGGAAAAAAATAAGGCCTATAAGGTCGGCGAAGCCGGAGAGAAGAAGAAATATTACCTCCTCGAGATGTTCCCCTATCCCTCCGGCAAGATCCACATGGGCCATGTGCGGAATTATTCCATAGGCGATGTGATAGCCCGGTATAAAAGGATGAGGGGCTACAATGTGCTTCATCCCATGGGCTGGGACGCCTTCGGCATGCCCGCCGAAAATGCCGCCATAGAGCGCGGCATACATCCTGCCGCATGGACTTACGATAATATCGCTTACATGCGAAAGCAGCTGAAGAGGCTTGGCTTCAGCTATGACTGGGACCGTGAGATAGCCACATGCGACGTTGAGTATTATAAATGGGAACAGTGGATGTTCCTGAAGATGTTTGAAAAAGGGCTCGTTTACAGGAAGAGCTCACCCGTCAATTATTGCATAAAATGCCAGACCGTACTTGCCAATGAACAGGTTGAAGGAGGGGCGTGCTGGAGGTGCGGCGAGGCAGTGATACAGAAAGAGCTGACGCAGTGGTTTTTCGCCATTACGAAATACGCCGACGAGCTCTATGAGCATTGCGATAAGCTGCCCGGATGGCCGGAAAAGGTCCTTCACATGCAGAAGAACTGGATCGGCAAAAGCCACGGCGTAGAGGTTGATTTCAAGCTGGAAGACGGGACTGACATGACGATCTTCACCACGCGGCCCGACACCCTCTACGGCGTGACATTCATGGTGCTCGCGCCGGAGCACCCGCTTTCGCTAAAGCTTACGCAGGGAACTTCCCAGGAAAAAGCGGTATCGTCTTTTATTGAAAAAGTGAAAGCGCAGGACCGGAGTTTCAGGAGCGAGATCAGCACCGAAAAAGAAGGCGTGTTTACCGGGCGGTACGCTATAAATCCTCTGAATGGAATGAAGATACCGATATATATCGGGAATTTTGTCCTGATGGAATACGGGACGGGAGCCATCATGGCAGTGCCGGCTCACGATCAGAGGGACTTTGAATTTGCAAAAGAATACGGCCTGCCGGTCATCGTCACCATAGCGCCGGAAGGAAAGACCCTTGATCCCCGGGAGATGACGGGGGCTTACGAGGGCGACGGCGCGATGATAAATTCAGAGCATTTCAACGGGAGGAACAACAGGGAGGCCATCCCTGCCATCATCGACTACCTCGAGCAGAAGGGTTTTGGCAAGAGGACGGTCAATTACCGGTTGAAAGACTGGGGAATATCGAGGCAGAGATACTGGGGAGCGCCGATCCCGGTTGTCTATTGTGATCGCTGCGGGGTCGTGCCGGTCCCATATGAAGACCTGCCGGTCAGGCTGCCGCTTGACCTGGAGGTCACGATGATCGGACGGTCGCCCCTGGCAGAATATCCGGAGTTTTACACGACAACGTGCCCTTCGTGCGGAGGGAATGCGAGGCGCGAGACGGATACGATGGACACCTTCGTCGAGTCTTCCTGGTATTTCCTCAAATACGCCTGCGCCGATTACGCCGAAGGGCCGCTCGACAGGCAGCGGGTAGATTACTGGATGCCTGTGGACCAGTATATCGGCGGCGTGGAACATGCCGTCCTGCACCTCCTCTATTCACGATTTTTCAACAGGGTGCTCAATGAGCTCGGGCTCGTGGAGGCCAGGGAGCCCTTCGAGAACCTCCTCACGCAGGGGATGGTTATAAAGGACGGGGCAAAGATGAGCAAATCGAAGGGCAACGTTGTTGACCCCGATTACCTGATAGAAAAGTACGGCGCCGATACGGCGAGGCTTTTTTGCCTTTTTGCGTCGCCGCCTGAAAAAGATCTTGACTGGAGCGACCAGGGCGTGGAGGGAAGCGCGCGTTTTCTCCAGCGGGTCTGGAGGCTCGTTGCCGAGCGCGCTGAGAGGCTGAGGAGCATCGAGCCGGTTTACGAATACAGGGGAGGCGACGGCGCCCTCAGGCAGCTTACACACAGCATGCACAAGACAATAAAGAAGGTAACGGAGGACGTTGAAAGGTTCCATTTGAATACGGCTATAGCGAGCATTATGGAGCTTGTGAACGCTATTTACCGATATATTGAAAAGGAGCAGAAAGACGGGGATGCCCAGGGGTTGCTGAAAGGCGCCATAGAAACGGTACTGGTGCTGCTCTTCCCTTTTGTTCCCCACGCATCGTCCGAATTGCAGGCGGTGCTCGGCAAGGAGGCGGAGCTGTTCGATAATTCATGGCCGGCGTTCAACGAGTCTTATGTGCAGGAGGACCGGATAACGATCGCGGTGCAGATCAACGGCAAGCTGAGAGACACCTGCCTGGTTGAGCGCGATATCGACGAGGCCATTCTGAAAGAGACCATCTTTTCCCTGGAAAAGGTGAAAAAACATATCGAGGGCAGAGAGATCAGAAAGACCATTGTAGTGCCGAACAAGCTGGTCAATATAGTCTGCTCCTGAACAGAGAGATGAGAGCTATGGGCAACAGAATGTACAAAGCATTTTTTATGAACCTGTTATGCGCTGTGATGGTTTTCGCTGTGGCAAATTCCTGCGGATACCAGATGGTGCGGGAAAAGGGAATATCAGGCGGGGACATTGCCTCCGTCTATATCTCTGTGTTTAAAAACTCGACATACGAGCCCCACGCCTCTCTGTATGTGACCGATGCCTTTTCAAAGGAGCTCCTGTCGACAAATCTCTTCACAATAAACAAGGAGAGCTCTGACGCGTATTTACAGGGCAACATTAAAAAGATCGTCACATCGCCGACCTCGTTGAGCGGCGGGGGCCTTGTGATAGAAAAATGGATCAGCGTTGACATCGAGCTTGCCCTTTACAGAAAGAACGGTACGCTTATAAGGCGGTGGCTGCTGTCAGACCAGGAGACTTACAGGGTTGATAATATTGCTGCTGAAGATTATAATAAGCGGGAGGCGCTGCAAAGGCTGTCGAGCAGGCTGGCGAGAAGGTTCTCCTCTGTCCTGCTCGTCGACTATTAGAATTTTTAACCTTTCGCCTGCGTCGCGCGATTAACCTTTTTTGCCAGCCTTGATACTTTGCGCGATGCGTTGTTCTTGTGTATGACGCCTTTTGATGCGGCTTTGTTTATTTGAGAAACGGCTTTGACGAACAGCACATCCAGGTTTTCCTTATCTTTTGTATCTGCTGCTGACAATGTCTTTTTTATTTGAGTTTTCATTGTGGTCTTTACGTGGGAATTCCTGAGCCTTCTTGCCTCAGATTGTTTCGTTCTTTTAATCGCCGATTTATTTTTTTTCAAGAAGAAACCTCCTCTTTAATCATTTGTCTTTTTTTATCATTCATCCTTCATAAATGTCAAATGTTTCATAAACGTACCTATCCGGCGCCGGCTGGTTGTTGCCGGTTGAACGTAACATATCATGTCAGCGAAAGGTCCTTGCTTGCAATACGAACCCGTATGGCAAAAGGCTACTTTTTCCCCGCGTTTCTCTTTGACGCCTTCAATGGATTTATCTTCTGTTCTCCTGCTGCGGCTTTTTTCACGTGGGACGACATAGAGCAGGGCCCATTTTGCCATTTTTGGGTTGGGTTGGGAAAACTTGCGCAATATTTGCCGGTTTCAAACTCAATTACCCTTGTACAGCCTTCACAACTTTCTACGATGGGATAGCACTTCCCGCCGTTGTAAGAACAACCGGTTTTTTTCATAAAAACACACTCAACCCCAGATTTTACAGTTTGGCATACCATAACGGCATCACCTCCTTAAATATTGTAAAAAAACGTGTAATTTAACTATATTTTTTTGCTAATGTCAATATGTATTCAAAAACCAAAGCAGAAATTAGGTGAAGGATTGCGAAGAAAATATTGACATAAAACGAAAAATGTTATATTTATTTACGTTTATCATATTGATTTTGGTAAATTTCTTGTAATATAATATTAGATTTGCTGGTGTAGCTCAATCGGCAGAGCAGCTGATTTGTAATCAGCAGGTTGCGGGTTCGAGTCCCATCACCAGCTAAAGGAGAGGTTCCCGAGTGGCCAAAGGGGGCAGACTGTAAATCTGTTGGCGAAGTCCTTCGGAGGTTCGATCCCTCCCCTCTCCACCACTTAAGATAGGTACTCAACGGGCAAGTCCCGGGGATAGAGCAGTTGAGAGAGAAGAGCTGAGGGCTAAGGGTAGGAGATGATCTCCCGAGGCATAAGGAGAGATTTGTTCAATGTTTTGTGTTCAAGGTGCGGGAGTAGCTCAGTTGGTTAGAGCATCAGCCTTCCAAGCTGAGGGTCGCGGGTTCGAGTCCCGTTTCCCGCTCCAAAAAGCCGAAGCGGGTGAAACCGTGCCCGCTCCAAAAAACATTACATAGCCTGTTCCAGGCGCCTACGTAGCTCAGTCGGTAGAGCACGTCCTTGGTAAGGACGAGGCCAGCGGTTCAATCCCGCTCGTAGGCTCCATAAATAATAAGAACGGAGGTTCTCTATGGCTAAGAAGAAGTTTGAGAGGACAAAGCCCCACGTGAACATCGGAACGATCGGGCATATCGATCACGGGAAGACGACGCTTACCTCTGCGATCACGAGGTGCCTCGCCAACCGGGGGTTTGCGGAATGGATCCCCTTTGACCAGATCGACAAGGCCCCGGAAGAGA